>Ga0315295_10001028_pt1 | contig 23879 bp, 10 predicted proteins | sample YL17G14_0_MG_FD_204453 | JGI IMG/M metagenome (GOLD analysis project Ga0315295, IMG submission 204453) | Sediment microbial communities from Yellowstone Lake, YNP, Wyoming, USA - YL17G14_0 | ecosystem: Environmental > Aquatic > Freshwater > Lake > Sediment | place: USA: Wyoming | collected...
CCCCACAGCTCCCTGGGGAACCTCACGCCCGAGGAATACAGGAAGAGCCTGGTCGGTCAAACCGTGCGGATGGAGCCGGCGGGACTGTCATTATGAACGGTACTAACTTTGGGGAGCAGACCACACTGTCCCTCAATGAAGGTTATGAGCCCTTCAGCGATCACCTGCTCCGTCGGCAGGAGCTCACCCTCGGCACCGCGCCGATGACACCCCGCCACTCAAGCCAGAATGACCCAGAGGTTGCGCTCCTGGCCGTTTCTCCTGCACGACGAGGGACAAGCGCGGGCTGGAGTGTGACGAGCGACGCCGGTACACTATCGCTCGTTCCCCGTCACTGCCTGTGAAGTCAGATAACTGGCGGTATCGGACATCCTTCTGAGGGGTCGCGCATGGTGTTCGAGCCAGGAGACCCAGTGGCGAAGGCCCTCGGTGATCCAGGAGGCGCTAGGCCACAGATCTCTCCGCACCACCTCAAGGTACGTTTCCCTGTGCCTGCGACCTGATGGACTAGTAGCTGCAGTCCAACGCATCGTGGCTTGCTCGGCCGTGGCAGCACCACGGGACTGGGCACATCGACCTGAGAACTTTTGCTCAAAGAAAGAGCATCCAAACAAATTACGCAGCCGAGGGGCTTGACATTTTCGGAAGGTTGACTATAATTGCGCTGCACAAAAGGGGTGCGGCGCTGTGGCCGGTTTGCGCTTCGTGTTTGGTTCTAGACGCCAGGCTTACCAAGTGGATTTTGACCCTGCCGCTCTGCCTGCTGGAGGAGCGATCAGCGATTAGGGTAAGAACGTGAAGAAAGACCCCGGTGGCGGCACGCACCGGGGCCAGAGCTAAGGAATGCGGGTGCACACCCTAGCCTTCTGCATTCCCGACGGGAGCGAGTCTGAACGTCAACGGAGCCCTGATCTAACACATACTGGAGTAGCATGTAATTCCTTCGGAATTCTCGGCCACGGTTGAAGCGTTGTTATGGTCGCGGGACAACAGTCTTCGCCTTCGCTTTCTCCCCCCGCAACTTCGGGAAACGCCCACGCGCCCTCGATCTCCTTGCCGAAGGGCGGGGGAGCGATCCGGGGCATCGGCGAGAAGTTCGCGGCCAATCCCGTCACCGGCACTGGCTCGCTGAATGTGCCCATCGCGACCAGCCCGGGCCGTTCCGGCTTTGGCCCGCAGCTTTCGCTTTCTTACGACTCCGGCTACGGCAACGGACCGTTCGGCTTCGGGTGGAGCCTCTCCATCCCCTCCGTTGCTCGAAAGACAGACAAGGGCCTTCCCCGGTATCGCGACGCCGAGGAGTCCGACGTCTTCATCCTGTCCGGCGCCGAAGACCTGGTGCCGGTGCTCCAGCCGGATGGCACCGCCGCCGCTGGTTACATCATCCACCGTTACTGCCCGCGCATCGAAGGGCTTTTTGCCCGCATCGAGCGGTGGACGAACCAGGAAACCGGCGAGATCCACTGGCGCTCCATCACCCGGGACAACATCACCTCGCTCTACGGCAAGGACAACCATTCTAGGATCTTCGACCCGAATGACCCTGACCCGGCGCACCCGACGCGCGTCTTTGGCTGGCTCATCTGCGAAAGCTACGACGACAAAGGCAACGCCATCGTCTATGAGTACAAGGCCGAGAACTCAGACAGCGTTGATCTATCCCAGGTCCACGAGAAAAACCGAAGCGATTCAAGTCGTTCGGGCAACCGCTACCTGAAATGCATCAAGTATGGCAACCGGGTTTCCCGCCTGGCTCAGCCAGACCTGACGCAAGCCGACTGGATGTTCGAGGTGGTCTTTGACTACGACGAGGATCATTACGAGGAGCTTCCCCTCGACTCCTCCCGACCCGAAGCCGAACAGCATCGGTTTGTCCATGCTTCGGCATCACCCGGGCGCCGCTGGGCTATCCGCCCAGAGCCGTTCTCCACCTACCGCGCCGGGTTTGAGGTCCGCACCTACCGCCGCTGCCACCGCGTGTTGATGTTCCACCGCTTCGCCGAGTTGGGCAGCGAACCCTATCTGGTGCGTTCCACCGAGTTTGAGTACGCAGACTTCGATTACTCGCGTCCGCCCACGGTCGAGGCCGAACTTGCCCACCCGGGCAGCACACGGTTTGCATCCTTCATTCGGGCCATCGCCCATTCGGGATTCGTCCGTGCTGACACCCAGGCGGTGCTGGAGCGTAACGGCGTCAAGTACGTCACCTACCTCAAGAAATCCTTGCCACCGCTCGAGTTCGAGTACAGCAAGGCCAGCATTCAGGACGACATCCGCGAGCTGGATGCCGGTAGCCTGGAAAACCTGCCCGTTGGCCTGGACGGCGCAACGTACCAGTGGGTGGATCTGGACGGCGAGGGCGTTTCGGGCATCCTGACGGAGCAGGCGGGCGCCTGGTTCTACAAACCGAACCTGGGAGATGGCCGCTTCGGACCGCTCCAAACCGTCGCCGCGAAGCCCTCTTTGGCAGATCTGAGCAGCGGCCGCCAGCAGCTCCTCGACCTCGCGGGCGACGGACAACTCGACCTGGTGGCTCTCGCAGGCCCCACTCCGGGCTTCTATGAGCGCACCTACGACGAAGACTGGGAACCGTTCCGGGCATTTCGCCAGCTACCCAACATTCCTTGGGACGAACCGAACCTGCGGTTCGTCGACCTGGACGGCGATGGCCACGCCGACGTCCTGATCACGGAGCAGGATGTCTTTACCTGGCACCCGTCCCTGGCGGAAGAGGGCTTTGGCCCGGCCCGAAGCGTCCGCCAACCCTTGGACGAGGAACGCGGCCCGCGGCTGGTTCTGGCGGACGGCACGCAGTCCATCTACCTCGCGGACATGTGCGGCGACGGCCTCACCGATCTTGTGCGCATCCGCAACGGCGAGGTGTGTTACTGGCCCAACCTGGGCTGCGGCCGTTTCGGGGCCAAAGTCACCATGGATAATGCCCCGTGGTTCGACAACCTTGATCAATTCGATCAGCGGCGCATCCGCCTGGCTGATATCGACGGCTCGGGCACCAGCGACATTATCTACCTCGGCTGCGACGGCGTGCGCCTCCACTTTAACCAGTCGGGGAACCGATTGAGCGAAGCGCGCCGCCTGGCCCAGTTCCCGCGCGTCGACAACATCTCCTCGGTCATGACGGCTGACCTTCTGGGCAACGGCACCGCCTGCCTGGTGTGGTCGTCCCCCCTACCTGCTGATGCTCGCCAGCCCCTGCGCTACATCGACCTGATGGGCGGGGCCAAGCCGCACCTGCTGATCAAGTCGGTCAACAATCTTGGAGCGGAGACGCAGGTTCATTACGCGCCCTCGGCACGCTTCTACCTGTCAGACAAGCGCGACGGCAGGCCCTGGGTGACACGCCTGCCTTTCCCCGTGCATGTGGTCGAGCGCGTCGTCACTCACGATCACATCAGCGGCAACCAGTTCGTCACCCGCTACGCGTACCACCACGGCTACTTCGACGGCATCGAGCGGGAGTTCCGCGGGTTTGGCATGGTGGAGCAGTGGGACACCGAGGAGTTCGCCGCGCTCAATGCCGGCGGCCAGGCGCCCGCCGGGACAAACGTCGAGGCGTCCTCCCATGTTCCGCCCGTCCTCACGAAGACCTGGTTCCACACCGGGGTGTACCTCGGCCGCGGTCACGTGTCCGACTTCTTCGCCGGCCTCCTGGACGCCCAGGACACAGGCGAGTATTACCGCGAACCGGGGCTGACTGACCAAGAAGCCGCAAACCTTGGTCTGGATGATGAGGCGCGGCGCGTGTACGACGATGCCCGTGCGAAGGAGCGCCTATTGGATGACACCGTCCTGCCCGACGGATTGACTGTCGACGAGGAGCGCGAAGCCTGCCGCGCCCTCAAGGGCTCCATGCTGCGCCAGGAGGTCTACGCCCTGGATGGCACAGACAAGCAGCAACAGCCGTACACCGTCACCGAGCAGAACTTCACCATCCGCGTCCTGCAGCGACGAGGTGACAACCGTCACGCGGTGTTCTTTACCCATGCTCGTGAATCGATCAGCTACCAATACGAGCGCAACCCCACTGACCCCCGCATCGCCCACGCGCTGACGTTGGACGTGGATGAGTTTGGCAATGTTCTGAAATCTGTCGCCATCGGCTACGGTCGCAGACAGGGGCAGAGTCCGCTACAAGGCGACGATAAGAAGAAGCAGGAACACACCCTCATCACTTATACCGAGAACGACGTCACCAACCCGATCGACGATGCTGCCGTCTACCCCGATGACTACCGTACGCCGCTCCCGGCTGAGACGCGGACGTATGAACTGACTGGCTTCAAGCCGGAGAATAGCGCCGCGCGCTTCAGCTTCGACGAATGGACGCGCAACGATTTCGCCTTGCCGGCCTCGGCAGCGGAGATCCACTACGAACAGACGGCGAACAACACCGAGAAACAGAAGCGTCTGATCGAGCAGGTGCGCACCCTCTACCGGCCCGACGACCTGGGCACAGCGCAGAACGATCCGCTCACGCTCCTGCTGCTCTGTGAACTAGAGCCACTGGCCCTGCCGGGCGAAAGCTACATGCTCGCCTTCACGCCGGGCCTGCTGACGCAGGTCTTCCAGCGTGATGGCGAACCGCTGCTGCCCGATCCCGCCAACGTGCTGGGCGGCCATGGTGCCAGCCAGGGTGGGTATCTAGACCTGGACGGCGACAGCCACTGGTGGATCCCATCCGGACGAGCCTTCTTTTCACCCCACACCGGTGACGGCGCGGCCCAGGAGCTGGCCCACGCCCGCCAGCACTTCTTTCTGCCCCACCGCTACCGCGACCCGTTCCACACGAACGCGGTCAGCACCGAGAGCTTCGTCGCCTACGACGCCTACGACCTGCTGATGCTGGAGAGCCGCGATCCCCTGGGCAACCGGGTCACCGTCGGCGAGCGCCTGGCGAACGGCGATCTGGATCCCACTAAACTCGGCAACGACTACCGAGTGCTTCAACCCAGACTGGTGACCGACCCCAACGGCAACCGCACGCGAGTGTCGTTCGACGCCCTCGGCATGGTGGTGGGCACGGCGGTGATGGGTAAGCCTGAAGAGAACCTGGGCGACTCGCTGGATGGCCTCGATCCAGACCTGACACAGGCTCAGGTGGATGGGTTCTACGAGGCTGCGGAGCCGCAGGTTCCGGCCGTGCCGCTGCTGAAGGGTGCGACGATGCGGATCATCTACGACCTCGACCGTTTCCGCCGCACTCAGCGGGCGCATCCCGAAGACCCGACGACATGGCTGCCCGTGTACGCGGCCACCCTGGCGCGCGAGACTCATGTGAGCGATCCACTGCCGGCGCAGGGCCTCAAGATCCAAACCAGCTTCTCCTACTCCGATGGCTTTGGGCGCGAGATTCAAAAGAAGATTCAGGCAGAGCCGGGGCCGCTCGTCGAAGGCGGGCCGGTCGTCAGTCCGCGCTGGGTGGGCAGCGGCTGGACCATTTTCAATAACAAGGGCAAGCCGGTCCGCCAGTATGAACCATTCTTCAGCCAGCTCCCCGAGAAACGCCACCGATTCGAGTTCGGCGTACAGGTCGGCGTCAGCCCCATCCTTTTCTACGACCCAGCCGAACGCGTGATCGCCACCCTGCACCCCAACCACACCTGGGAGAAGGTGGCCTTCGACCCGTGGCGGCAGGAGACCTGGGATGTCAACGACACCGTGTTGGTGGCCGACCCCAATAGCGATGCCGACGTGGGCGCATTCTTCAGCCGCCTGGCGAATGCCGACTACCTGCCCACCTGGCATGCCTTGCGAACCGATCCGGCCCACGCGGCAGAGTCGAACCAGCGCTGGCCTGACCCCAAGACCCGCGATGCTGAGAAACGAGCTGCGGAGAAGACGTCCATTCATACGGCGACACCCACGGTCGCCTACGCCGACACCCTCGGCCGTACTTTCCTCACGATCGTGCACGACAAGTTCAAGTACAGCGACAGTCCGCCGGACGATCCGCCTGTCGAGGAGTTCCATCGCACCCGAATCCTCCTCGACATCGAAGGCAACCAGCGCGAAATCATCGACGCCAAAGACCGCGTCGTCATGCGCTACGACTACGACCTACTCGGCAACCGTATCCATCAGGCCAGCATGGAGGCGGGCGAACGCTGGATGCTGAACGACGTGACTGGCAAGCCCATCCGTGCCTGGGATTGCCGCGGTCACACCTTCCGCACCGAATACGACCCCCTCCGCCGCCCTATGCGTTCCTTCGTCACCAGCGCTGACCCCGCCAACCCCAACCACGAGCTGCTGACCGAGCGGCTGGTCTATGGGGAGCAGCATTCGGAAGACGAACTGCGCAACCTGCGCGGCAGACTCTATCTCCACCTCGACCAGGCGGGGGCGGTGAGCAACGAAGCCCACGACTTCAAAGGCAACCTGCTGCGCGCCTCGCGTCGCCTCGCCAGGGAATACAAGCAGGCGATCAATGGGAGCGCAGTCGACGCGGCGTTGCCAGCCAATGGCACGGTAAAACTCAACCCCGCCGCCCTGGAAGCCGCCCTCTCGCCTCTGCTGGAAGCCGACACCTTCACCACTCGCACCACCTACGATGCCCTCAACCGCCCGACTACGCTGCGCACGCCGGACAACAGCGTGATCCGCCCCGGCTACAACGAAGCCAACCTGCTGGAGCGGGTCGAGGTCAACCTGCGCGGTGCAGCGGTCGTCACCCCCTTCGTCACCGACATTGATTACAACGCCAAAGGCCAGCGCACGCTGACTAAGTACCGCAACGGCGTCCGGACAACCTACGAATACGACCCGCTGACCTTCCGCCTAGTGCACTTACTCACCTGGCGCAACGCCATTATCTTTCCCGACGACTGCCCGCGGCCGCCCCCGGCCGATTGGCCCGGCTGTCAGGTGCAGAACCTGCACTACACCTACGACCCGGCGGGCAACATCGCCCACATCAGCGACGACGCTCAGCAGACCATCTACTTCCGCAACAAGCGCGTCGAGCCCAGCGCTGAGTACACCTACGACGCCCTCTACCGGCTGATCGAGGCGACGGGCCGCGAGCACCTGGGGCAAACTGGCGGCCAGCCCAACCCGCCCACCGCACCCGACCCCTTCAACGGCTTCCATACCCGCCTGGATCACCTGGGCGACGGCAACGCCATGGGCACGTATGTCGAGCAATACGTCTACGATGCCGTCGGCAATATCCTGGCCATGCAGCACCGCGGCAGCGACCCAGCCCATCCCGGATGGACGCACGCCTACGCCTACAACGAAGCCAGTCAACTGGAAGGGGGCAAGGTGAGCAACCGGCTGAGCGGCACCACCATCCGGGGCGGCGCGCCTGAGACATATGCCCATGACGCCCACGGCAACATGACGCGCATGCCCCACCTGCCCCTGATGCAGTGGGACTACCGCGACCAGCTCCAGGCTACGGCACAACAGGTGGTTAACAACGGCGGCACGCCGGAGACGACGTACTATGTGTATGATTCCGCCGGGCAGCGCGTGCGCAAAGTGACCGAGCGCCAGGCCGCCGCCAGGCAGACGCCTACGCGCAAAGCAGAGCGCATCTACCTGGGCGGTTTCGAGATCTACCGCGAGTACGGCGGGGACGGCAGCACGGTAACGCTGGAGCGCGAGACGCTGCACCTCATGGACGACAAGCAACGCATCGCGCTGGTGGAGACACGGACTAAAGGCAACGACGACTCACCGCCGCAGCTCATCCGCTACCAGTTCGGCAACCACCTCGGCTCGGCGTCCCTGGAGCTGGACGACCAGGCGCAGATCATCTCCTACGAGGAGTACACCCCCTACGGCAACACGTCCTACCAGGCGGTGCGCAGCCAGACCGAGACGCCCAAGCGCTACCGCTACGCCGGCAAGGAGCGGGATGAGGAGAGCGGGCTGTACTACCACGGGGCGCGTTACTACGCGCCGTGGGTAGGCAGATGGCCTTCGCCAGACCCGGGCGGAACTGTGGACGGGGCCAACCTCTATTCCTATTGCAGTGATGATCCTGTTTGCCTCGTCGACGACAACGGCGAACAGGGCGGACCGCCAGGGCAGACGTGGTTCTACGAGCACCGCGTTTACTTTCAGCAAGTCATCGCCACAGCGACGGGCCGAGGCTTTGCCCGTACTGTCAAGGAAAACGCGCAGAGGATCTACGAGATCTGGGGCGGCAAGGGTAAGGCAGATTTGGCCCACGTCGAGAAGCCGTACGCATTAACACGGGCTGGCGAACCAACGACCGTTGTGCCCCAAGAACGGTCAGTCAATCGATCCTACGCGGCCACGGAAAAACGAATGATTCAGGAGGCCCGCGCCAAGGGACAATTCGCCCGCGCTGCGGGTGTTGACCCTACTGCAACGAAGGGAAGAAGATTTGGGCAGCCACGACAGCCTGCCATCTTTGAGTCAGGGGCGGTCAAGAACTGGAAGACACCAACACCCCAGGTGAAGCCGGTTGCTGCGCTCTCCTCGAGAGCTCCGGCTACGAGTGCGCCTGCGCAGTTGGAACTACCATTCCCTAAGGCAGAACCATCCACCGGTCAGCCGCCATCTGCCGCTCTTTCCACGCCGCGCCCATCGGCAGGGCTGAAAGGCTCGGGGTCAATCTGGTCAACGGCCACACTTGCTAAAGGACTTCGAGTTGCGGGTGAATTGGGCTTGGTTGGGCTTCAAGCTTGGTCCAGTGCAAACAAGATCACTGAGAGCTACCGCACCGAGGGATTTGTTCAGGCTGCCAAAACCACGGTTGGCGAGGTAGGAGGGGTATGGGCAGGTGCGAAGATGGCAGCTGCCGGCGTCGTAGGAGGAGGGGAATTGTGCGGCCCGTGGTGTGCAGCCGGCGGTGCAATTCTAGGAGGTGTAGCTGGCTACATGGGAGTGACTACATTTACTGAGCTCGTGCCAATATACGAGATGCCAGAACCCAAAACATTGGTAATAGATGAGCCCATTCACTCTTCCGAACGTATTCAAAAATTCAAAATCGCACCGACGGAGTCACCAAGACTTCTGACGCCAGTTACACGGTAAGTTGCATGAGACTCCGAGATCAGTTGCCCTGGGAGATCTCAGAACAGTTTCATAAGGTCTCAATGACCAAAGGAGGCAGCCATGAAACCCGGTAACCGCGAGCCCAAGATCAGGATGAAAGGCGAAGACGTAGCTTACCTGCACAAGGAATCGGGCCGCCTGGGCTCCGACAATCCGGAAGAGGAGGTCGCCCAGGTGCGTTTTGGGCCGGGAACGGTGGCAGTTACGACATTCCAACAACGACGTGGCTCGGAACCGAACGCGGTCGTCGACGAGAGAACGGCTGAACTCATCGCCCGCGAAGTGGAGATGTCAGCCAGGGATAAACCTTTGGACGAGCTCACGCGGCTTCAGCTGTTGAAAGTGGCGGCGTTGTACTTGGGCAAGCAGTGCGGTCTCAAGTTGGTCGGCGCGAGCTGGGTTTCGCCTCGGCTCGGATCACCACGCCCGAGAGGCTATCGTGCAACTGAAGGGCTCGGGCATTCTGCAGAGAGTGACCCCAGCGGATGTCCCAGCGACGTGTGCAGGCCCGATGACCGAACGCCAATAGCTCATCCGGCAGGAGCTTGAGCTCTACAGAATGATGTAGAGCACAAACCACGAAAGGAAGGCCGCCATGAAGAAGGTCGTCTTTCCCCTGAGACTTCGGATGAGGCGCCCGGAGGTGGGTGATCTGCACCAGGTGCTGGCGCTCACTGAGTTTGAAGTGGCCGACACGGAGGTGACCAGCCATCTCTATGGAGCATCCACACAGGAAGCGGTGCGGAAGTTACAGGCCGCCCATCAACTGGAGGTCACGGGCGTCGTAGACGAGGCCACAGCGAACCTGCTGAATCGCCTGCTCGCCGAGCGCGGCGCCCTTGAGGATGATGCGCGGGAGGGGGAACCCACGTACGAGGTCAAGGGCATGGTGCGCGATGCCGACGGCAAGGGAATCGCCGGGTTGACCGTGAGCGTCTACGAACTCCTGCTGCGCGAACGCCGGCCCCTGGCACAGGGCAAGACTTTCCGCAACGGCTTCTACGAGCTGCGCTACCGGGCGCCGCAGGTGAGGGGCCGCTCCAAGAAGGATTTCGCCATCGTGGTTGTGGTAGTCAGGCAGGACCGGACGGAGTGGGTCTCGAAGCCCATCTACAAAGTCGACCCGCTTGAGTGGGTGAACTTCTTCGAAGGCAGTGGCGAATACCCCGGCGAGTCGGAATACGACCAAGTCCTGGAGAGAATCCTGGCTACGGCTGCAGACGTGCCACTGCGGGACCTGGTCGAGACCGAAGAGCGCAAAGAGATCAGCTACCTGGCCGGGCGCACGGGGCTCGATGCCCAGGAGATCATGCTGGTGGTGATGGCCCACCACCTGGCGGGCCGCACCAAACTGGAGCCGGAGGCCTTCTACGGGCTGTTCAAACAGCGGCTGCCCCACAATCTGCCCGAGTCGCTGCTGGCGCGGACCTTCGGCTTCACCATGTTGGATCAGCTTGTCGGGAGCCTGCTTGACGGCATCCTGGCGCTGAATGACGAAACCATCCGACGTGCACTGCGGCGGGCCGTGGAGGCCAACCACGTCCCGCTTCCCTTCGGCAAGAGAATCGACGCCGTCGTCGGCACGCTGCAGGAGCAACGGTTGGCCCGCACCCTCGACCAGCCCAATCTGCTCGGCAAGACAAGTCTGCGCTCGATGTTGGGTGCTACCAAGCTGAACCAAGACCACTTCCCGCTGTTCGCCAAGCTGTATGCCGAGTATGGCGGCACTACCGCCAGGTTCTGGAAGGCGTTGGATGAGCAACGCGACACGTTGGGCAGCGATGTCGTCGATGATTCGAAGCTGACGTTTGATCTCGGGTTGAAGATCCAGAACTACCTGCCGCTGCTCACCACCCTCAAGGCGTCCCTCTCCGCCGAGGAACGAGCGTATCCAGGCAAGCTGGCGATGTGGACGCCGGAGCAGTGGGAGGAGAAGATCCGGGCCAGCACGACGGCGGAGGACAAAGGTTATCCCCCCAACATCGACGGCGACGACGAGGACGAGAAGATACGCACCTATGCTGCCAGCCTGACCGAGCGTTTCGAGCGTGCCTATCCCACTATGGCCTTGCTAAGGCATATTAGCCAGGCGGAGCCGCCAGCGCTGGAGCACAAGGCTGAGGTGCTGCGATTCTTCACGGACAACCCCGACATCGACCTCCGGACCGCCCAACTCGATCCGCGTCTGCGCGAGAACCAGGCAGCGCGAGAAATCCGAATGCTACAGCGGTCGTTGCAGCTTGCGCCCAATGCTAGCGCGGCCACCGCCCTGCTCACCACGAACTACCATTCGGCGCAGCGCATCTACGCGGCTGGCAAGAGCCGCTTCGCGCGGCACATCGAAAAGGCGGGGATTTCGAAGACACAGGCGGAGAAGATGTATGCCAACGCCGAGCTGAAGTACGCCATGGTTCTGGCCGGGCTTATGGAGTACAGCTTGGATTTCAACCGCGTCCTCCCCGGCGCAATCCTGCCGACCATCACGCCCGAGATCATCAAAGGCAAGAACATCGAGGAGGATTACCCCAGCCTGCGCGGCCTGTTTGGCTCGCTGGACTGGTGCGCCTGCGAGCACTGCCAATCGGTCTACAGCCCAGCGGCGTACCTGGTGGACGTCCTAGCCTTTCTCAAGGAGCGGCAAGCGAAGACCGTGGGCTGGGTGAAGGACGTACTCTTCGAACGCCGCCCAGATATCGGCGACATCGACCTGAACTGCGCCAACACCAACACACCGCTCCCCTACATTGACCTGGTCAACGAGGTGCTGGAAGACGCGGTAGCCCCGCCAGCACTCCGTGTCCTCCCGCGGCGCGCCGAGCCCGAGCTGCTCGACGGACTGGCCTCCGTCCGCCTGCGAGAACACCTCACGGCCCTGGGAATTGACATCTCCGACGAGGCCACTGTGACCGTCATCGAACCAGGACAGCGTTGGGCAATCCGCGACAGGGCCGTCCATTACAAGGTGATCAAGACCGGCGGCCAGCTACACGTGAAGTTGAGTCGGCAGACGCTGGGCACGGCCGCTGAGTTGCGCGCGCATCCGGAGTACGTGAACGGGCCCGCCTACGCTACGCTCAGAAGAGCGCTCTTTCCAATGCGCCTCCCCTTTGACCTCTGGTGGGAGGAAGCCAGAGTCTATCTAAGGCAACTGGACATCCAGCGGCACGATGTGATGAAGGCCTATCAGGATCGCCGCAGCGCGCTGGCCGTGCCGGCTAGCCAGGACATCGCTGCGGAGTTTTTCGGTATCTCCACCGCGGAGGCGGCGATCATTGCGAAAGCGGAACCGGCCAAACAGGCGACCTACTGGGGCACCGCCGACCCGGTCGTCGAACTGGCGACGGTGGCGACCTTCCTCAGACAGGCTGGATTCCTGCTAGAGCAGGGGAATGAGTACCGGACGCTCGTGGAGTTGCTGGCAGCGCGGTTCGTTAACCCGCCCGATGACCTCAGCGAGATTCAGCGCGGCCAGGAGCCCTGCAACACCGAGCAACAGACCATCACCAACCTGAGCCCGGAGAAGCTGGACCGCGCACACCGTTTCCTTCGCCTGTGGCGCCGCAGCGGTTGGAGCATGTGGGAACTGGACTTGCTCATCGGCTCGGCGGCCGTCGGCGACAAGAACCTGAATGCAGACTGCATTGCCCGCCTGTGCAGCTTCAAGGAACTGCAGGAGAAGCTCAAACTGTCGGTGGAACGGTTGCTGGCGTTCTATGAGTCGCTGAACACCGAAACGCGAGAGATCCTGGGCGAGCGGGAGGAGCCGCTCTACGCGCAACTCTTCCTCAACAAGGCGATCGTCAACCCGCTCAACGCTGCCTTCGAAGTGAGCAAGGTGACCGTTAGGGACACCACGATCCGGATGGGGGACCACACGGCAACGATCCTCTCGGGCCTCCTGATTAGCGAGGAGGATTTCTCGCTGCTGGCGGCCAAGACCGACGGCGGGCTCACGCTGAACAATCTGAGCCTGCTCTATCGATACGCCACCCTTGCCCGGGCGCTGAAGCTGACGGTGAAGGATCTGTTGCTCCTCCTAGATCTGACCGGCGTCGGCGATCCCTTCGCGGGCTTGGCGGAGACTGAGGCATTCCTGAAGCTGTTCGACGCGATACGCGAGGCCCGCTTCTCCATCCGCGAACTCGAGTACCTGTTGACCTTCAGCTCGGACTCTCCGCTAGGCCTGAGCGCTGAGGTGGCTACACGGTATCTGACGCAGGTCCGCGGCGACCTGGAGAAGGCGCCCGATGTTGCCGACGAACGCGACAAGGTGGTGATGGCAACGCTGAGCAACCTGCTCAAGATCGAGGCGAAGCAGGCCCAGGTCGCTCTAGAGAAGCTCCAGCGCAACGGACAGCCCCTGATTGCGTACTTCCGTGACGCCAACCTGGTGGCCCGCGACGCCACGACCGGTGACTACAAGTTTCCGCTGAGCGACCAGTCCCTCGCGGTCCTGTTCGAGTGTCTGCACCAGCTGCACAAAGTCGCCGTGCTGATTGGGAAGCTGAAGCTCACGGCGGAACGTCTGGAATGGTTGCTGGACCATGCGGCCGACTACGGCGGCGACGTGGGCAATGTGTTCGTGAGCGGTCTCGACTTCAACACTCTGCCTGTGAAGACCGGCGAGGCGGCGGTCCCCTTCCACTCCTGGCTGTTCCTCGCCCAACTGGTCGAGTTCAACGACCGATACCCGGAGCGGGAGGGGTTATCACTCCTGTCCATCTTGGAGGGTCTGGGTGCCGCACCTACCCTGGACGCCACGCTGTACGACCTTGCCCGCTGGACCCAGTGGGAGCGGGGCGACCTGGCGGATATCCACGCCATGCTGAACCTGCAACACCCCGACGACTATAGGGATGTTCAGACGTACCGGCGCGTTGCCGAATGCGTGCGTTATGCGCGCCGGGCGGGTGTCAAGGCCCAGACGCTGACCGCCTGGCGGGCGGCCGTGCTGACGGACGTCGAAAGCGACCAGATCAAACAGGCCGTCAAGGCCAAGTATGCGACCGAAGCGTGGCTGCAAGTGTCAGAGGCTCTGCAAGATGAGATCCGTGAGAAGAAGCGGGCAGGTTTGGTCGACTACCTGGTCGCCCACCCCAGAGACCGAGTGCCTGGGAATCCGTCCCAAGGAAAGGCTTGGGACGACGCCAATGGGCTGTTCGCCTACTTCCTGGTGGACGTAGAGATGAGCGCGTGTCAGCCCACCTCGCGCATCAAGCAGGCCGCGGGGGCAGCCCAACTCTTCGTGCAGCGCTGCTTTCTAAACCTGGAGCCCGATGTCGTGGTGGACGCGCTCGCTGGCGACGGCGACGACACCTGCTACGACGAGGACTGGCTGCAGTGGAAGTGGAGAAAGAACTATCGCGTGTGGGAGGCGAACCGCAAGGTCTTCCTCTACCCGGAGAATTGGATCGAGCCCGAGTTGCGAGACGATAAGTCGCCTTTCTTCCGGGAACTGGAGGATGAACTCCAACAGAACGAGGTGACCGACGCCTATGTCGAGGATGTCTTCCTCAACTACCTGGCCAAGCTGGACGATGTTGCTCGGCTAGAAGTGGTCGGGATGTGCCAGGATGCAATGCCCGATGGGAAGACAACGCTTCACGTGATCGCCCGAACGCGGGCCACGCCGCACATCTACTACCACCGCGAATGGGTAAACGGAGCCTATTGGACGGCCTGGAAGAAGATCGACGTCGAGATCCAGGGCGGCCACGCGGTGCCAGCTGTCTACAACCGCAAGCTGCACCTCTTCTGGCTTGTCTTCAGCGAGAAGCCGGAGCAGAATCAGCCCGTGCCGGCGGTCGAGGCCAGCCCCGTGCCGCCTCCGGAGCCCAAGAAATACCTGGAGATCCAACTGGCATGGAGCATCTATAGGCACGGCAAATGGTCGCCGAAAAAGGTCTCGCGAGCCAAACTGATCCACCCCTGGCCGCGGCCAGACTATTCGTACTCCATGCAACTCGCTGAGGATTCATCAAACAATCTGAATGTCCACCTGTTCGTCAGCACATCGCAGGAGTTCAACGACGCCACGACCATCATTAAAGATCAGAGTGGCAACCCAGCCCACGCCCGCAAGTACCCCTATGTCGAGCAGCATAGTGAGGCAGCGCGGCCCTGGCACTCGTCCACGTTTGTTTTCGACGGCGACGTGATCGAGGTTGGCCTGGTCGATATGGGCGGCTGGTACAACGTCGTGCATGCCAACTACGGCGAGGACGGCCGAGCCACTGTGCCGATCAACTGGCCGAGGCCTTCGCGGCGGCTCGCGCGCGGCCTGCACTATAAGTTCAACCTGCTCGCCAACAACTTGGACGTGCTGAACGATGACCTGTATGTCGTCGTGCTGGACAACCGCCTAATCAACGGCGAGGTGGTGTTGGAGAACATCCCCACACCGTTTAGGGTGGTGGTGCCGTCAGATAGCCTCTTTTTCGATTCCAGCCGGGTCTTCTTCTTCCAGGATGAACAACGCACCCACTTTGTCGTGCCAAACCCGCAGTACAGCATCGCATACGATTCGTCGGGGCAGATCTATGTGCCCGATATCACCCGCCACACCTTCTACCAGTTCTACCATCCCTACACGACGCTGTTTACCCGGGAGCTGAACCGCCTGGGCCTGGCCGGCCTGCTCAACCGCCGGGTGCAGGTGGAGCCAGCGTCGATTGACCCGGTCAACGACTTTGACTTCGACGCGATCTATCACCCGCACAAGCCCTACGTCTGCGCCGACCAATCTGAAGAGATCGTAGATTTCTCCCCCGACGCAGCTTACAGCCTGTATAACTGGGAGCTCTTCTTCCACGCCCCCTTGCTGATCGCGTGTCGATTGAGCCAGAATCAGCGATTCGAGGAGGCGTTGCGCTGGTTCCACTTCATCTTTGATCCGACCAACCCGTCCAAGGAGGAGACACCCCGGAAGTATTGGATTACGCAGCCGTTCTACGAGCACAACCGCGAGGACTACCGGGACCAGAAGATCGAGGAACTGCTGAAGAGCGTCAATGCTGGGGTGAAGTCCTATGTGGACCAGGTAGAGGACTGGCAAGACAACCCGTTCCAACCACACCGCATCGCCCGGCTGCGCGACGTCGCTTATCAGTGGACGGTGGTGATGAAGTACTTGGACTCCCTTATCGCATGGGGTGATCAGCTCTTCCGTCGGGACACCATCGAGTCGATCAACGAGGCCACGCAGCTCTACATCCTGGCGGCGGAGATCTTGGGACCGCGCCCTGTGCAGGTGCCGGCAGTCGATCGCCGGGTCGACAGGTCGTTCGACGACATTGAGTGGCGCCTAGACGCTTTCAGCAACGTGCTGGAGGATCTGGAGAACCAGATGCCTGTAATCAGCCAGCGCGGCAGCACACCCCCTGCGACCGAGAAGCTGCCACACCTACACACCTTCTTCTTCTGCATCCCACCTAACGAAAAGCTGTTGAGCTACTGGGACACGGTGGCTAAGCGGCTGTTTAGGGTCCGGCACTGCATGAACATCGAGGGTGTCGTGCGGCAGTTGCCGCTGTTCGAGCCGCCCATCGACCCCGCCGTGCTGGTGAAGGCGGCCGCAGCCGGTGTGGACATTGGCAGTGTGCTGGGTGAGGTGAGCGCGCCGCTGCCGCACTACCGTTTCCCGATGATGCTGCAGAAGGCCCACGAGTTCTGTAACGACGTCAAGGGGTTGGGGAATGCGCTGCTGGCTGCGCTGGAGAAGAAGGACGCCGAGGTGCTGGCGCTGCTCCGCTCGACGCACGAGATCAAGGTGTTGGAGGCGACAAAGCGGGTGCGCGAGCAGCAGATCGCGGAGGCATGGGAAACAATCACCAGCCTGGAGAAGACAAAGAACGTGGCCGAGGAGCGAAAACAGCATTACGAATGGCTGATGGCGACCGGCCTAATCGGCCAGGAGATTGCGGGCCTCACGCTCTCCGGGGCCTCTCTTGCCCTGGATGACGCCATCGCCTGTGGCTACGTGATGGCAGGGGGGCTGGCCTTGATCCCCAGCTTTCTGGTCGGCGCTTCCGGCTTCGGAGGGTCACCGCACGCGACAGCCGAGATGGGCCAGAAGCAGGCCGTGGACGGCGCAGAGGCGGCCGTTAAGACGCTGAGTTCGATCGCCCAGGCGCTGGACAAGCGCGCGTCGCTCGCCTTACGCATAGCCGACTATACCCGCCGGCGTGAGGAGTGGAACTTCCAGTGCCGACTCGCCGAACGGGACCTCAAGCAGATCGAGAAACAGATCGACGCCGCGATGCTGCGCTGGGAGATAGCGAAGAAGGAGTTCGCCAACATCGAACTCCAGATAGAAAACGCCATGGCCGTTGACGAGTATATGCGCTCCAAGTACACCAACCAGGAACTGTACGACTGGATGGTGAGCCAACTCGCGGCGGTCTACTTCGAGTCTTACAAGCTGGCCTATGATATGGCCAGGCGGGCGGAAAGGGCCTTCCAGTACGAGATAGGGCAGTACGATGCGAGCTTTGTTCAGTTCGGCTACTGGGACAGCTTGAAGAAGGGCCTACTTGCGGGTGAGAAGCTGACCGTGGACCTCCGGCGGATGGAGGCAGCTTATCTAGGCCAGAACAAGCGCGAGTACGAGATCACCAAGCACATTTCGCTGGCTCAGGTGGCGCCGGCAGCCCTCATGCAACTCAAAGCAAGCGGGACCTGCGAGATTGACCTGCCGGAGCTGCTGTTCGACATGGATTACCCCGGCCACTACTTCCGTCGGGTCAGGTCAGTGAGCATCTCGATCCCGTGCGTCGTAGGGCCCTATACGGGCGTCAACTGCACCCTGACCCTTCTGAAGAACAGCGTTCGGGTGCGTGACCGGGCCGATGCCGGCTATTCGCGCGAACCGGAATCGGCCAGCGGCGACGACCGATTCCGCGACGAACTTGCCGCGGTGCAGTCCATTGCGACCAGCAGCGCGCGCGAAGACAGTGGAATGTTCGAGCTGAACTTCCGGGACGAGCGCTACCTGCCGTTCGAAGGCGCCGGCGCCATAAGCACCTGGCGCATCGACCTGCCCAACGCGTTCAACTACTTCGACTTCAACACCATCTCGGACGTGGTAATCCACCTACGCTATACCGCACGCGAGGGTGGCGACCAGCTCCGTCAGGCGGCAGCCGCGGCGGTGCAGGCTGCGCTGCCTGAGGCAGGCGTGCAACTCCTGGACCTGAAGCGGAGCTTTTCGACTGCCTGGCACCAATTCCTGAACCCCGCAGCAGGGACCGACCAGGAACTGAGATTGACCCTATCCGCTGAACACTTCCCATTCTACGTTCGCAATCGGGCAGTGGAGGTAAAGCAGATCCAACTCTTGGCTGACCTGGCAGATTCCGGGCCATACGATGTAATCCTCACCCCGCCGCTGCCAGTGACGACGGTGCTGTCACTGGCGTGTGACACAGGCGCGCAACCGACCTATGGCGCGCTGCACCACGCCGAGCAAGCCGCGCCGGCAGGCGCGACCTACCCCCTGGGGCAGTGGACGCTGAAGCTGTGCAAGCAAGGCGCAGCGGACTTCCGGTCGCTGGCGGCCGATGAGGTGCGGCAGCTGTTCATGATCGTGGCGTTCTCCGTCAGGTGATGGGCCATGACCGACTTGCCTGCCATCATCCGTGAGATCCGCGATCAGCTTGCGGACCAATTCCACCCCCAACGCATCCTGCTGTTCGGATCGTGGGCCAAGGGCACCCAAGCGCCGCGCAGCGATATCGACGTGCTGGTGGTCACCACCCTTGCGGTCCCACCCGATCGACAGGCGCTCGCGCGGGCGCTGTTCTACGACTACCCGACGAAGGTCGACGTGCTCTTCTGCACAACAGAGTACCTGCGCACGGAAGGGCGCCGGTCTCACTCGTTTCTGCATGCGATCTCAAAGCAGCCCGTTACCCTGTACGAAGTGCACTGCCAAGAACGTGAGTCCGTTCCATAGAGTCGGTCTCATCATCACACGGCGCCGTTGCATCAACTACAGTGGGCGTTCTCACAGCATGGGTGTCAAACACGCTACTGCCGCCGACATTGCCAGCCGAACAAGCTGTGGGGCGGCAGGATATCATCCGTATCTGCAGCAGTACTCGCTGGGCTAGTTTGGCCAGCTTCCGACTTGGGGCGGGACCCTGTGGGGTGCCAATACTCCATCGCCATACGCTGGCCCGCAGCCCCCTGCCTGGAAATCAGATGGTCGGCGTGTCAGCAACGTGAAGGGCCAGGCGATATGCCCAGCCTTCCTTTGTGTATTCATGCTTGGAGCGGGAATTGGGACTCGAACCCGCGCCCCTCTACCCTGAAGGTACCCCTGCACGAGCCCCTGTCAGGCCACAGCCTCCAGTGTGACACTGTATTCCAGCCCCAGTCTCTTCACCAGCCGCCGTTCCACCTGCCGGCGGTCCCGCTCGTCGAAGTAGTTGCCACCAAGGTCTGTGCAGGGCTGTCCTCGGGCCATGATGTAGTAGGCGATGACGAGGATAGAGTGAGCGACAGCCAAGGCGGCGCATTTGCCGCCGCGGCAGGCGGCGAGGCGGTGGTACTGGGCGGAGAGATATGACTGCTTCGTCTTTGCTGCTGCCCAGGCGGACTCCACGAGGGCGGACCTGAGCCACGGGCTGCCGAAAGAATAAAGCCTCCAAGGTTCCTTGGCTAACCGCCTGTTTTCGACGAGCTATTTCGCCCCGAGAGTCGTCAATGGACATGATGCGCGCAATCGCGTGTCTGAGTGCCTAGCGATCGGCGAGAGCGTGTGGAGGTGGTTCAGGTGAACGTGGCCCGCTGCTTGAAGAGACTCGGCAGGCACCGCCGCCAGCTGGCCTGGCGGGTTGTCTGCGAGCGCGCGGTCTAAGGGAGGCACAGGATGACGGCTACCACGTCCGAGCGCATCGAGATCCTGGAGGAAGTCCTCGATAAGATGGACGAGTGCGCGGCTATGCTCCGCAGGCTGAAGGACCCTCGCATCGAGGCCTACTGCCTGGCCGACTTCGAGGGGCGGGAACGCGGATGGCTTGGCACGTTCGTCTGGGACATCCTCGAGGAGGAACTCCAGTCCGCACGCGGGGAACTGGAGGCGGCCTCGGGCTAGGGCGCCCGCAGGACCAGATTCGAGGAAAGGCCCCCTTCCGGGGGTCTTTCTCCTCCGGCACAGCCGGATCGGCCCCTATCAGCAGAGGTAACGCATAGTGGCCTTCCGGGCCTGCAAAGCTCTCAAGGAAGACGCCACCCGCTGCCAGGCGCCTCCTTCTCACACTCTAGAGCAGCCCAGTCCCGAGGCCGCCCCGATCCGTTAATGGCAGTCGGCGGCCTAATAGTCCAGGCCGTACGTTTCGTAGATTCCCCTGATGTCCTCCTCGGTCGTCCAGTTCTGAATCGGGATCGCCATCACGCCAGGCCCCCCATCGCCGAGGCCCATGCAGTGCCCGACCTCGTGGAGAAGGGTCTTCTCTGGCACGTCCTCGTAGATGAATTCCCGATCCCAACACCGTCGGCTCAGCGTGACGTAGCAAATCCCGCCAGAGTTGGAAGTGGGTCGGCTCGTCACGGCGCAGACCTCCTGTCCATCGTAGTTGAGTTCGTCTTCGAACGTGATCACCAGGTCAACCTGGAAGCCAGGGGGGGTATCAGGAATAAAACGTTCCCCAGCATCGTTATACAGGATATCAGCATAGCTGGTGCTGATACCCCACCCGCTTTCGATGGTCGACGCTATCCAAGGACTAAGATCGTAGCGCCCGCCCACTGGCTCCATGAGAAGCTCCACCTTGAAATCGATTCTACCGTCAAGCAGACCAGGCCAGGCTACGCTGGAAGGGTCAATGGTCGGTGTCGGTGGCGGCTCAAGCGCGATAGGAGGAAGCATCTCCTCGCACTCAATAGCGGTCTTCCATTGATACTGCTTGAGGCATTCCGCAACCCATGGCTCCACCACCTCCTGCTCATACTTCCGTTCGGCTTCGGCTATCCAGGGCTCAGGGGTCGGTTCCGCCCAGACAGGCGTCAGCGGCGCAGTCGGCTCGGACGGCACTTCCCGCTCCTTGAGCGTCTCCACCAGTGCAGGGTCGAGGTTCCGCTCCGCCCAACCAGGCGTCGGCGAGGGCTCAGGCGTGGGCACCTTGGGCGACGGGAACGGCGGGAGTGGATTACTCCCAAACGTGGGCTCTGCCATTAGCGTTGGCTCAACAGTTCCCGTCGGAGCAGGCGTCCTTGTCGCGGACGGCGGCTCTTCCGCCCGCTCGCCGCAGGCGCAGGGAAGGAACATCACAAAGGCCGCTACAAGGGCTACAGATACCAGGGCGGTTCTCACCATGTTGTCCCTTCGCTTAAGAGACGATCCCGCGGGCATATTGTTGCAGGTAAGGTACCACTTTGATGCATCGGTGCTCACAGCAGGGCAGCCGAAGATTCCCCGAGCAACCCTGACTTTTCGCGAACCATTTCGCCTCCAACGTCGTCATTAGACATGACGCTTCCAGTCAAGGGTCCTCAGTCCAACGGGATGCGTAGTGCTTCAATGTAGAACTTCGTCGCACACGTCGCCGTTCACGTCGGCATCATAGTAGTCTTCACAGAATTCCTTTAGGTCGTCGCCACAGAAAACGGTGCCGAAGAAATTCTGAGCGCAGGGCTGCGCGTTCAGGCCAAACTGATACAAGAACCCATCGAAGGTGCCCTGATACCAAGCGATGGCCAAAGCGATGATGACTATGAACGTCACGATGCTACCCACTGTCGCGCCAGCCTGTTTCTTCCGGTCTCGGACTTCGAGCGCCCTTTGACACTGGGGACACCAGAGTTGGCCGTTGGGGAGCCATTGCGCCTGCGACTTGCAGGACTGGCAGTAGAGGGTAGGCGGTGTTGTGTGAGGAGTGCCGTGGTGAGGCTGCTTAAGCCCTTCTGGTTCTGGCTGTTGCATCACCGTCTACCTCTCTTGCAGTCCTACAAGCTGCCTGGCGATCAACACAGTGATCGCCTGACATTCAATCGAGTAGACGCTCACCGCGGCGTGATGTTACGCATAGTCTTTAGACGCATAGAGTTCAGGATGCCATCGTTCCTAAGGGCCTAACATGCCTCTTGGGAATGGCATTAAGGTGCGGTTCGGCCAGCGCCTGCGTGAATTGAGACGGGCGCGGGGCTTGTCACAAGAGGAACTCCCTTTCCGTGCGGGACTACATAGAACCTACGTGAGTTCCGCTGAAAGGGGCCAGCGCAACGTGGCGCTAGTCAATCTTGAGAAGCTGTCCAACGCGCTTGAGATAGACATCGCCGACTTGTTTCGCGATATGAGCACCGGAACCTAGTCCTTCGGGTTAAACCCTCCCCTCACTCGCCCCGTCTGCGGCGGACTCCGTCAGCTCCTTCCCATCGCAGTAAGTGCTCTCAGATCGGCGAGCCACCCACGCGGGCTGGCTCACGAACGTCGCTGCAGGGAGCGCAGATCCCCTGCATCGCCATCCTCCCGCTCCGTCGGCTGATCCGCCATCCCGCAGGGTACGGAGCGCGTTGCCCCTACTCTCGTCGGCTCATCCCGAACCTTTCACCGCTACGCCCAAGAGGGCCTGCCCCTCGTTGCAAAGACCTGCCTGGCGGGGATCATCCTGGTCACTATCCCACCGCAGGAGACGCACTTCCCCCTGAGGGCCCGCCGCCCGCTCTTCATCATGAAGGGCTGACCGTCTACGATCTCCCGCCTCGCGTGGCAGCGCAGGCACAGCGCCTCGTCGGGGCCGAGCCGCCCACAGGCTATCTTCATCCTCACGCTTCGCCTCATCCGTGCCGCCTCCCGGCGCCGGGGGCTCGGTGGGCGCTCGGGGAAGACGAACTTCCTGCCTTCCTCCTGCGCCCGCAACCATTGCGCCAGAAGGCCCATTTCTTGGGCTCGTTGGCGCTCGTTCTCCAGCCGCCACTTCTCGTGCCTGCTCAGCCTCTGCCCTCTCAGGGCGGCCTTCACCTCGTGCGCTACCGACTTGAGCTTATCCACATACCAGGCCTGCCCATTGAGTCCGTGGGCCACCATCAGGGCGGCGACCTCCCAGATCTCAACGAACTGGACGACGGGGTCGCTGCTGAAAGCCATTCTGTAGTGGAGGCCGTGGCAAAGGCGGCACCAGAACTCCCACCCCCAGGCGGGGAGATACAGCTTCCCGCACCGCCTGCCGCAGCGAGGGCAGAGGAACCACGGTCGCCCCCGGCTGTCGGGCACGAAGGGGATCGAGACGGTCACCCCCCTGCTCTCCTCAGTAAGAGAGTCGGTGAACGTATAGCTGAGGCCGATTTCGAGGGCCAGTCGCCGCCAGTTGGGCTGGTCACCCGGCATTTCATCAAGGCTCAGGTCGGTCCTGAACGGCCAGTGGAGGGCCATGTCCGTCACGGCCTGAAACGCGTGAAATCCGTCTGCCCGCTGGCGCATGTCTGGCCAGGGGACGGGGCGAAGGACGGGGCTGCCCCCCGCCATTATCTCCAGCGAGTAGCTCTCCCACACACGCGCCTTCCGAATGCCATGGACAAGATACTGGCCGCTCATTCTTGTGATGATTCTCCTCTATCTGTGTACAGGGGTTCCCCTCGTCACCTCGAACTACTCCCGGTTGTCTTGGCCCCAGGGTCGGGAGGGGGGTTTACCGTACTTTAAGGCTTAAACAGCCTCTCGGCCTGCCGAGCATGGTTCTCGAACTGGTGGTAGCCCTTCCGCTGCAGGTGGCTGATGAAGCTGGACACGATCATCAGATCCCTGTACGCGAGGGTATCTCCTCCCCGCCTCATGGCCCACGCCACCACCTCGTCGTAGGTGATCTCCGCGAACACCCAGGTGCAGT
>Ga0315295_10001029_pt1 | contig 23868 bp, 10 predicted proteins | sample YL17G14_0_MG_FD_204453 | JGI IMG/M metagenome (GOLD analysis project Ga0315295, IMG submission 204453) | Sediment microbial communities from Yellowstone Lake, YNP, Wyoming, USA - YL17G14_0 | ecosystem: Environmental > Aquatic > Freshwater > Lake > Sediment | place: USA: Wyoming | collected...
CGGCCTTCATTATCGCGAGGTTCGGATCTGTGGAGAACCTCATCGAGCAGATCGTGCACCCGCTGATCGATTCGTCATTCCGTAACAAGGCGGGAGAGGAGAAGGCGATCAACTTCATCATGAGCAGAACGGAACTGCAGCGCTCCGCGCTCGAGAAAGCGCAGCAGCAGTTCGAGATATACCACGTAGAGGCCCAGAACCTCCTCATTGCCTACATCAAGGTGGACCAGGCCTTGCTGGACACTCAGACCAAGAGGGAGATCGCCCTGCAGCAGCAGGCCCAGTATAAGCAGGAAGCGCTGGCTCAGGAAGAGCGCATCGAGGTGCAGTCAAAGGCCGCCAACGCGGACAAGCAGCCCGAGGTGGTCGCGGCGATGCTGTCGATCGTCATCGAGGAAAACAAGGCCGAAGCCAAGAGAAAGTTTGCCGCGGGGGACAGGGACCAGATCAAGATCGTCGCGGACGGTGAGAAGTACAAGGTCCAGGCGCTCTCTGAGGCGGAAGCGTACCGGCTGAAGCAGGTCGGAGACGGCACATCCTATCAAATCAAAGCCGTCGCGGACGGCAAGGCTTACGAGCAGCGCGAGGTCGGCAAGGGAATTGCTGAGGCGTACCATGCTCAGGCGCAAGTGATTGGCCCGTCTGCGACAGCGGCGATCAAGATGGTGGACGAGGTCGGCGTGAACGCGGTGAAGATCACTCCCGACATCCTGATCTCGGGGGCAGGTGGCGATCAAGGAGCTACAGCACTGCTGTCGACCTGGCTCGCCCAAGCAGTGTCCAGGGGTTTGCTCGACGGCAAGAGGGAAGCGCCGGCGTCATCGTCAGCCCGCTCGAAGGAAGACGCCAAATCGGAAGGGCAGAAGAAGTGAAGGTGGCGTGAGGTCGGGAGTTTGAGTGGGCCCAACCGAGCCCGAACCTGTGCGCGGCCAGATAGTGCGTCTCGGATTTTAATCCTATCTCGAAAGAGCAAGGCCAGCCCTCAAAACCCTTTAATTTCTTTTTCCAACCCGGATTATGACCCGGAATTCACCGGTGATTAAAGCTTCCACCTATGACTACCGGTAGGAAATCGTTGATGGAACACGCCGGATTTCAGCCCGGAATTCATCCTCAAGAAATACTGGCTATGAGCCTGCCGACGTCGAGATCTGTCGCCTAGGCGACAGATCCGTGGGACCAACAATTGTGCCTTGCCATGAGAACATATCTCCGCCTCTCAATTAGCAGTGGCACGCTGAGGGTCGTGAGTCTAGGTAGGCTTTGACATGGAAATGAAGTGCGCTAGCATTCATCACGAATACGCTAACCCAACCGAACAAGGTTCATCGATGGCCAGACGTCGGAACCCTTACCCCAATCCCTGAAGCAGGGCGCAAGGACGGTTGCAAGACTACTTTTGCTTCTTCCAGGGTCGAACATATGTTGTGTCCTTTCCATGAATGTCAGTCTTAAGAAGAGGAACCTAACTGGTCGGATGAGCAATTGCCGAAGGTTTGATATTAATCGAGTGCGCTCAAGACGTCGGGGGACCTGGAAAATGGCGTTGCTTGGATTCGGTTCTTTGACAGATTCGAGGAGCTGTCTGGTGCCCAATAATGTGAGAAAGGCTTTTCGAGCAAATCTTGGGCGAGTCCATATTGCGAAACGCGGCATCCCTAGATGCTGCCTCGTCTTGCTTATGATAGCCGTTGCAATTGGCTCTATTCCAGGTTACTCAGTCGGTTCGAGCACCCTGACAGTGAGCTCACTTGGGAGAACGGGGGATCATCTCTGGATTGCGTGGTCACCATCGACCGACTCTTCATTTCTCAGGTACGAGATCTACATGAAATCGTCCACGGACCCATCCTATGGACTTCCTAACTACGCTACGTCCAATATCAACATCAGGGCTTTCGTTACCAACTACTATCATGATTGGCAGGGCATTAATCATAGCTTTCAACCCATGACGAGCTACTCCTTCAAGGTGCGAGATGTTGATTCGTTCGGATATACAGATAGCGCGGAACTCACGATGTCGACGACTCAGAACATCAGCTTGGCTCAACCTTCGCTCATCGGGAACGGCTTTGGCTTGACGTGGACGAATCCCGTGTGGTACGGTTCCGCCCAGGGCTTCAGGTATGTTTTTGACCACTATTCCGTCTACAGGGCCATTCCAGGCCAGGAGTGGTCCCTCCAGGCAACAATAACTGATGAGGCGCAACTGAGCTGGTCTGACAACTCGATTCTGCCAGGGCAAGAGTATTCTTACAATATCCTTACTGTCGACAGCATCCAGGTCGAAAGCACGGGCGCAGTGTTGGCGTACGATTTTGTAGGCCCATCCAACATCGTCAACTCGATCTTCCCAACCATTACGGTCACCTCACCAGTCAACGGGGATCTTTGGCAAGTTGGGACAGGACATATGATTACCTGGACCTGCCAAGGGTCTGTAGCCGAGGTCAAAATCGATCTGTACCTTGGCGATTACTTCGAATCGACAATTGCCACAAGCGTGATCAACAGCGGGAGCTACGACTGGTATGTCTCCCCTGAAGTGAATGTCTTTCCTGGTCACTGGATCAAGATCACCAGCCTCAGCGATCCCAGTGTTTATGGCGAGAGTGATGGTGCTTTTTCAGTTATCGGGAATATAACGGTCACTTCACCAACTGGAGGCGAGAAATGGAGCCCCGGCACTTCACACATTATAGAATGGACCTCTGTAGGCAAGGGAATCGGAGTTGTGAGGATTGACGTGTACAACGGGACCACTCTCGTCTGTGTCGTATCGACGGAGACACTCGACAACGGGACCTACGTGTGGACTGTTCCGAAGGACATCGCTCTGGGCACGAACTACACTATCAAGATAACTGGGATAGTAGCAGGTATTTCAGACGCAGATACGTATGGCTATTCCAATGGTTATTTCAGTATAGTGAAAAAGGAGGGAGGAGCACTCAATCTCCTCTCGCCCGTGACGATCGGCATAGGCGCGATGTCTGCGATGATAATCATTGTTGGGGCATTGCTTCTTGTCTCGAGGAAGAGGAAACGACCTTTGCCGGTTGCACCAGTGCCGGTTGAGCCTCCTCAAGTACAAGCACTTCCTCCTCAGAGTCCGTGACATAAATCACAGGGTCGTCTCTCCTTCCCTATGGTCTTTTCTCAGCGACTGGTGTCGAGATCATAGTTTGAACATGGGATATCTGCCGGCATGAGATAGTTGCCAGATCTCCTGACAGCGGAGAACGACACAAATTTCTTGCCGGCAATTAACCCGGAGCCTGGCCCGGATTCTACCCGTAAGAATTACTGGACAGACGTCTCCTGATGACCATATCTGTCGCTTGAACGCCATACTGCCCAGGTTGACAGCCTCTTTCTGAAGAGAAACAAGCCAAACCTCCACATGCAATCGGCCGTCATTCGCTGCTGGTCACACAGTGCTCATGACCTCGATACTCAACACCCTTTTGATCACCACAAACCACCGAGTAGAATCAAGGTCAGACTTGCCGATGACAACTACACTTGAAGTAGTCTCAGCCACAGCAGCTCCAGGTCCTAAGGGAGGCATCGCTGAGTGTGATCGAAGACACCGAAATCCGTTTCCTCTAACACTTCATGGATATGATTCCAGCGGGTACTGCTTTCCTCAGGACTTGCTCCTTCACCCTTACACAGAAATCTCGTCGCAGGAGCATAACCCCTCGCCGATGATACGCGCCATCTCACTTGCTCAAGATGCGCGCTTTATGTCAGGAGTATGATTTGACCGATTTCCCACGAACTCTTCGCGTGATCTCAAGAGCAATACCAGACCAACTAGGCCAAAAACGAAGAAACCGAAACAGGAGCATATTCCTCCAGCGACAGCAATATCATATGACTTGCGACCAATAGCAGACATCCCTCCAGCTATCGAGACTGCGCCAAGCAGAACAAAGAGATATGATAGGATCGTTACCAAGAGCCCCGACACACCAAGCAACAGCTTCAAGGCGAGACCCAATTCAGCCAGACCACCCGCAATGATGAGAATCCCAGCGATCACGCGTGTATCAGTATCTCGCGTTTCCCTTTCCTTCGGTTCCTTGAAATATGTCTGGACCTGAGCATCTCCGCAGTGCGGGCATCGGACCGAGCCCACGGCAATCGGCCTACCGCAGGACCGACACAACCTGAAGTGAGGCGAGAACGCCTGGTGAGCGTCTCGCTTGACTTCGGTGACACTGCTCGATCCAAGAACCGCTTTCTCCCGTTCTTCCGTCACATTCGCATCGCTTCTCGTAGTCATTCTCCAACTGCCGTCCACCTACTTGGTTTTCTTGGTCCTTCTCGGATATAGTAAGGCTATTCTAGCGATTCGGACAGCTTTGCTCGCATTGGACGCACTCTCGATTCCCTGCCCTTGTCCGCCATACAACATCGATGACCCCCAGGCTACCAAGGCCACTCCCACCCGATAGAGTCTATCAAAGGCACTATTGGTGTAGGGTCGAAGAGTTTCTTGAAAGCCTCGTCGAAGTATTCCTTAACGTACTCGTATTCTTCGTACTTCTGTTTTGCCAATTCCGCTTCGTTGTAATCATACATTGTTTCTGTGAAGATGCGAACTGCCAGTTCGCTCCCTATGTCCCAGCCGACAACATACGACTGCGCGAGCCCCCCAATACTGCCCTCGCCTGTTCTGCCCCATTCGATGATGTACGAAATGGTGTACGTCTGCGCTCCCAATGAGGGAGCAGTCATGACGGTCGCAGCACCCAACACCATAAAAGCGAGTCCTTCAATGCCAAATTCCAGAGGAATGCCTTCATAGGAATCAAGGGGGACATAGCCTCCATGGGATATTTGCCCAAGCAGCGCACCCTGAACCGCGGACAACGCAGGACACTTGCGTGGATGTCCCATTTTTCCCCCTCCTCTTTCTCCTGTTGGATCTGTGAACTTGCATGGATTGTTGAGGCAATAGACATATCTATCCAGGGTCTGTGGTTCGCCTGTTTTCCCTGGCCTCGGATCCATCGACACGAACCGCCCGAGCTCCGGATCCATCCACCGGGCGCCTATGTAGTAGAGCCCGGGCGAGGTGCCTGCAACGGTATCGATGAGCTCTCCCGCATACTCAACCTTTTCCGTGCCGGTCACGGTCACCGGAGTCCCGAAGGGCTTGTATGTTGCGACCGAGAACGCTGCGGTGGTCGCACCCTGCTTCCATACTTGACGGACGCTCCCGAGCGCGTCAGATATGTAGAAGTATGTGCCCGGGCTGCTCCCGCCCGCCACGATCTTCGCCTTCAGGCGGCCGTTCACATAGATGTAGTCCGTCGTGGTCTGCGTCGTCCCCGACTTGGACCGCTCGTACCACGGGTCGTGGCCAACATAGACATAGTCGGTGCGTGTCGTTCCCTCGGTCGTGTTCGCCCTCATGCCGTTCGCGTCGTGCTAGCCGATGGCCGAAGATCTCCACTTGTTCTGCTTGAAAGCCAGCCTAATCGCCTGGGTCAGCTGATTCTGTGCGCTGAACGCATGTCAGTACTTCGCGTCCTGACATCTTGACTCAATATCAATGTGGCGGAGAATCCATGAATCGCTTCCGGCGCATTCTATTCCGCCATTCGATAAAGCACAAGAAGGAACGATAATAGGCAAACCATCGGCAGGAATAGGATTAGTACAAGCGCCGCATCAAGACCCCACACAAGAAAGAACATGAATGCCCACACGACAGTAACAGCTGCACAACAGAGGATCAGAACGGCCAGAATCCTTCTCGTAGGCATGCGACCCAGAAATACGATCCGAAACAAGCGGCTTATTTCTCCTGCTAGACTCTCATTGGCCGGAGTAGAAATCCTCGCTGTCAATTCTCTAGGGGGGATCTGCAAAGACGCCATCAACTCTTTCCTCAGAGCAACAGCGCGTTTCTTCTGATTCTTGCCCAGGTTTCTAACTAGAAGGACACCAGCAGATATCGGAATGAAGCAGAGGAGTCTGAACACGAACGAGGAGGTATCGATGCGTTCTTCCGTCATCATAGAACTGATCGTGAACAGCACAATCATCAATGCCATGATGAAGAAAACGAACGGCAAGTAATAACTGTAGATGCTCGACCACGTCAGAAGCCTGTCAATCTCCGTCTGCGTTCTAGTGTCCATCGGATGAATGCGTCTTCCTAGCTGGCTAGACTGTTCTCTGTGATTCATGGAATCTGTGTCTCTCATCCCGTTAACTATCACTCACGCTCCCTCCTCGTCATTGCCTGTCGACGGACCGAAGCAGTTGCCATCGGACGATTGATTTTTCCCCTTGTTCCAGACATCATCAAGGCCACAATGAAAGGACGGTAATCTGCCTTCGAGATCAGTCCACGATGCATATCATCACCAGTCCCAGACAGCAGGTAGTGGGCAAATGTTGAAGACAGAAACGAACATTCGCGTCTTTCCTAGGGGCTGCAAGGCCCCCGGCGATTCTGCACTTACTTCTGCAAAGAAGAATATTCCCTCACACTCTGCATCAGGAGAGATTTCAAGCTTCGGATACATGAAGTCAACCGTGGCTCCGGAACGCAATTTCGGACTTGGCCCCCAGAAGACCCCTCCGTTCAGTCCAACGCTCCCAACTTCAACACCGAAAGCGCCCAAAGTAGCATACCAGTACACATCGACCTCATATCCAATCGTGACTCCGCAAACCTTTATCGGCTCGACGTTATTGTAAATGTCTACGATTCCAGCGAATTCAAGACCAAGTGCGACCTGAACCACAGGGACATCAGGGATTGGGCATTCTGCTTCAAGTTGTATGACAGGGTAGATTTTCCATTCAGTTATGGGCGCAGCAGGGTGCGCTGTGACCACAGGTGATCCAGTGTGCTTGCGAGGATGCCCCATCTTTCCTCCTCCCCTCTCCCCTGTCGGATCCGTGAACTTGCATGGGTTATTGAGGCAATAGACATACCTATCCAGAGATTGCGGTGAACGTGTGTCCCCAGACTTCGGGTCCATCGACACGAACCGCCCGAGCTCGGGATCCATCCACCTCGCGCCGATGTAGTAGAGCCCCGGAGAGGTCCCGGCGGCGGAGTCTAGGAGTTCTCCCGCATACCCGACCTTCTCCGTGCCGCTTGCGCTCACTGGCGTCCCGAACGGCTTGTACGTGGCGACTGAGAACGCTGCGCTTGTCGCACCCTGCTTCCAGACCTGGCGGACGCTGCCGAGCGCGTCCGATATGTAGAAGTACGTGCCCGGGCTGCTCCCGCCGGCCACGATCTTCGCCTTCAGGCCGCCGTTCACATAAATGTAGTCCGTGGTGATCTGCGTCGTCCCCGACTTGGACCGCTCGTACCACGGATCGTGGCCAACATAGACATAGTCGGTGCGTGTCGTTCCCTCGGTCGTGTTCGCCCTCATGCCGTTCGCGTCGTACCTGTAGGTGCCAAGGGTCGTCGAGCTCCATGTCTGTCCGCTCTTAGTCCACTTGATGGCACTTGTCAGCTGATCGAGCGAATTGAACAGGTACTGGTACGCCGTCTTTCCGTCGGATGAGGTCTTCCTGGCAAGGTTTCCGTTCCCGTCATAGGCGTAGCTCCAGGTGCCGTCACTTGTGAGTTTGTTGTAGGCACCGTATGCGCAAGATTTTCCCGCGAACGTGAGCGCGTTGCCCACGGTATCGTAGACATAGGTGAGCCCTGACGGCAAGGAGCCGCCGCCCGCGCTCTTGAGCCTGTCGAGCCAGTCATATGTGTATACCTCCGTTTTCGCGTTGCTCGCACTTGCGGTCTGGTTGATTACGAGCTTCTTCACGTTGCCAACGTCGTCGTACGAGTAGAGCAGCATGAGCTTGACCGCCCCGCCAGACCTCATCCATATCGCAGTCGGCCAGTCGCGGTTGTTGTAGGCATAGGTCGTGGTCGTGAAAACCGTGGTGCCGTCGGTCTTGTAGGTCTTCTCAGAGGCGACGGAGTCGTCCTTGTTGTAGGTGAAGTTGAGCAGCTCGATCGAGCCCTTCTTCACGTCCCTGACCCTGTCAAGGGTGTCGTAGTAGTAGTTCAGAGTCGCATCCGGATACGTGACGCTCGTGAGCCTATTCTCCGAGTCATAGGAGAAGCTGAGAGAGTAAGTGTTCGAGCCGCTGACGGCCTCGGTCAGGGAAGTCATCATGCCGCGAGTGTTGTAGCCATAGGAGATCACGCCGAGGTTGCTGTTCTGTGCCCGAACCTCCTGGCCCGCGACATCGTATGAGTAGATCATAACGTCGCTCGTGTACGCGACCCTCAGGACGCGTCCGGCGGGGTCATATGTCGTGAATGAGCAGTTGCCTTCTCTGTCCTTCTCACATATGACTCTGCCAGCGTCGTCGTATGATACATTGCCGGTGAGGCCGTCGGGGTAAGTGTTCCTTGACAGCCTGTTCAGGGCGTCATACGCCATTCGAGTGACCTGGCCCTTGGCATCCCTCACCGTCAGGAGATTGCCAGCAGCATCGTAGGTCATCAACGTGTCGTAGGAAGTGCTCGAGGATGCGTACTCCGTCGTCTTGTTCAGCTTTCCGAGGTTGTCGTAGAGCTTGATGAGCCTGTGCGTGACCAGCCCGCTCGACCTGTTGAACGATTCGTAAGTGACGATGCTGTTCGTGTCATCGTACGTTGCCACCGTGTAGTTCAGGTCGGGGTAGGTTACCTTCGTCACCCGGCCGAGACAGTCATATGTCGTTGTCGTGACATGACCACCAGCGTCCCTGTACGAGCAGATCTGGTTCTGCCAGTTGTAGATGTTTCTCTCCCATGAGTAATTGGCGGGGCCGCCCGCGTACCGCTCCACCTTGACCCCCCTCCCGATGCTGTCGAAGTAGTACATCTTCTTGTGACCAGATTCGTCAAAAGTGGTGGCGGTGTTGGCCTTGTCGTCGTACACGGTCCGCGTGTGAGCGCCATCCGTATACTGCGTCCAAATCACTCGTCCGAGCAGATCATATGACCAGTTGGTCTTTCGCACGAGCGGGTCCGTGCTTGAGAGCAAGTATCCGTTGCTCAGGTACTTGTTCTCCGTGTCGTAGGTATAGGTGGTCCGCCCATAGGACGAAAGACATGCCAAGTCGTCGTAGTACACCTTGAACACGTCGCCGTTGGCTCCAGAAGCGTTCACGTACAACTCCATCCTGATCTTCGCGCACCCGCTCCAATCGATGGTCCAGTCTCTCGACGGTCGCATGACGGGGTTTAGCCACGTCCCCTGTGCTGGGCAGTTCGAGACCTGTTTCGTGTAGCTGTTGTATCGATCGGGGGGAGGCGTCTTGTCATTAGCGCCCTGATTCCAGCAGGCCAGCCAGTAAGTGTAGTTGACATAGTTCTTGCCGCTCGAGTCGTATAGGCGCATTTGGACTCCCGAATCCATGCTGTCCCATGAGGTTCCGTCGTGGGAATAGGTGCCCACATTCATCCACAGAGACAGGTACGTGACGTTCTTCACGAAGTAATCCTTGTACATCGTCATCCGGCCGAAATCAGTGCCATCGGACCTCGCGCTGCTGAAGTTCAGCTGAATCGAGTGCGTCGGAGAGTGTGGCTGAGCCGTTGAATACTGCGCGGTCATCCAGGCCAGGTTGCCGCCGCCTCCGCTCAGGGACGGCGTCCAGCTCGTGCCCGTTTCAAATCCGTCGCCTGTGAGCACACCCGGGCTAGTCGCGTTCACGTAAGTCCAATCGTCGGCTGCAGAGTACTCGGTGATCGCCCCGCGGCCCGTGGGGTCAGAACTCCAGATCTGGTGACCGTAGCTGTCGTATCCAGCTTGGCTCACGACCCATCTCGCATCGAGCCTGGCTTTTGTCTCAACGTTGTTCCCGTCTGTGTCGTATTTCCAATAAGCCTCTTGCGGAACTGTTCTCGCATAGTCCTGGAACTGGAAGCTGCCAACAGGTCGGGCGTGTGTGTCCTTCTTGACGTCGTTCGGGTAGAAAGTCGGAGTCGAGAAACTGTATTGGTCGTAATTGTAGATCTCGCCAAACCACGGGCTCTGGTACACAAGCGCAGAACCGTTCAGGATCCTGAAGCTCCCCGAAGCAGGATATGTGTTCACTCCTGCGACACTATATGCATCAAGGGAGACTGCGCAGGGCGGAGCCCGAATCAAAGTCCCAGAGACCTTCTTTCCGTTGTCAAGATCAAGTTCGACGGTATAGCCCCGCCGCATCCCGTCCACAACATTGATGGTTATTTGCTGATAAGAGACAGAAGAGAGGTCCCAACGCGCAGTTCCTCCGTACAATCCCGTGACGACGCCGGATAAGGGTCTGGTGTTGGGCTTGCCGAAGCTCAAATCGCTCACCTTGACTACGAGCTGCAACCATTTGCCTGTTACTTGGGGAACATCACCCACTCGGAAGCTGACGGTGGGCTGAAGTTCCCCTGGAAGACTCGTGATGAGGTCCGCGCCCGTCGAATAGTTGCCGCCCCAATAGGCCCTATGCCAGTCTCCCCACTCGTCGCAGTACTGAACCATTATCTCCTGGGGCAGCCTGCCATCTGTCAGCCAGACGTATTGGACAAGCATATCGGTGAGATTGATGTACATCTGAGGAGTCCGTGCGGTCGAATTGAATCCCTGGAAGATGACTCCTGACTGGTAGGGGCTTTCGTAGTAGAGGGAACCGCTGACGGAGCAGTTGACGTCGTTGACCCATTTCCCGTTGCCGTAAGTGGTTGAGCCGGAAGGCCATCCATCGTCGGCAGCGCATCCCTGACATGCTCCGAATCCCGTCTGCGTATTGCTGAGCGATGAGGAATACCTGCCCTCGCTCAGAGAGTAGACATCACCGCCCCAGACATCCATGGTCGGTTCACTGAAGGAATAGTTACCAATCTTGAACAGCTTGATCCATCCCGACGGGACGCTAAAGCTGCTCACTGGGATTGTGAGAATCCCAGTCTTGCTCCTGTTGATCAGCTGGTCGGTCGAATCGTACAGTTCGGCGACATAACCTGATGCCCCGTTGATAGTCACGCTGAGGCTCTTGTACACCTTGATCGAGTCGACCCAGATAGTGCCGACACAAGCTGTTCCGTCTCCAGCCTGGCAGAGGATCCTGTAGATCGCACCAGTGGCCGTCAAGGGCACGGCTTCCTTAGCCGGAGTCCCGTTAATGTAAATGTCGTAGGCGCTCTTCGACGGGTGGACAAGGAACCTGAGGCTGTACCACGTGTTGATGCTGCAGTTGCCTATGGACTGGGCGCTCCAAGCGCTTCCGGTCCAGTAGTAGAACTTCCCGCCGGATGACGACACGTCGATGGAGACGTAAGGGTAGACCGCGCTCATGGCACAGAGTACAGAGGACCGGTTTGTGGAGTTGGTCATGTATGACAGATCAACGACGAAGTCGCTTGCCTGAGAGCCTATGTCGTGATACACGGCCGTGTATCCGTTTCCTGTTGTGCTCTTCACCACCTTCAGAGCGGGGGAATTCGGTGGATCTGCCTCCCCATCCAGCGCAATTGTCCCTCCTCCTTGGGTGGTAAGAGTCCATCTCGAAGAGGACCAATCATCGAATCCGTCGCAGAATATCTGGCCGGCTGTTGTGCGGGTCAGCAGGTCTCCGCCCTGATAGGAGTCTTGCGTCTCTGTGTTTGCATAGGATGAATACGATTCGTGACCGAGGGCGTCTCGGCTGAAGATCACATTTCCCCAGTCGTCATACGAAGAGTATTCGGAGTATGACACGACCTGAGAACTGCCTTTGTAGGTGTCCGTGCGGATAGGCTGGCCGCTGCTGTCGTAGAATGTGACGACCTTCGAAAGCTGCACCCCCGCAGAGTTTCTCACTGTCTGAATGGCGCAGTTCGTTCTAGACTGGAAGATGTATTCTGTGTAGCCCTGCAAAGTACCAGTTTCGTTTATCTGCGTTACTCTGACGAACGTCACAAGACCGCTGACAGTCTTGTAGTCATAGTTCGTCTGACGCACTAGAGCACCTGCGTCGTTCCTCAACACGACCTTTGAGACGAGCCAGGACCTGATCTCCGTTCCAACTGATGTATCTCGTACGTACGAGTAGCTGATCTTCGCCTTCGTGGGGAAGGTGATGCTTGCCAGACAGTAGTCTGCGCTGGAGTTGTACTCATAGCCCGTCACGCGGTTCATCGGGTCGGTGACGTTCTTGAGCAGAAGTCGCGGATTTGGTCCAGTCGTATACGAGTAGTTGAATGATGTTCTCCCTCCGTCGGGCCTCGCTATGCTCTGCAAATTACCGTCCGGATAGTGGCTGAGAACGACTCTTCTGCCGTTGGTCAGAACATCCTTCATGTCCGCGATCAACCCCAAGACCTGGCTGGAATGATGGCCTCCACTGTAAGCAAGTTCTATCCAGCTTCCCGTTGGGTTGTCCAGGTTCAACGGAGAGGTCCCCTGTCCATCTGATATCATTGCGAGTTCGTAAGATGCCGTCTGCATATCGAAGCCATAGAACACGTACGCCATCCCTGACGGTAGAATCAGGGCGTACTCTTCGCCTGGCAACATCTGCCTCAGAATGAAAGGCTCACCATAATGATTTTCGAACTCAGACGCGTTGCCGTAGTTACCCCACGCGACAACGTAGCGCTGGCCGCCTGGAAGACCTACATAGGTATCGTCCAGCCACGGGAGGTCCAGCCCCCATCCCTGACCAAGACCCAAGGCTGGAAACATGCTGTGGTCGGTTGGCCCCTCGGGATAGTTTGAGGGATCCGAGTACCCGCTCCACGGGATGCCTGACGCGTTGAAGTATCTCGGCTGAATGTACAACCTGGACACCTCAAGGTCAAGTCCTCCTCGGCTTGGTATCGAGGCGTCGGTATCTCGAAGTGTAAGCATACCGGACCCCGGGGCGACGTAGTCGCTGGCTGTCGAGAAGTAAGTCCCGTATGGAGACAGGCCGTCTCGGTTCCATGGGTTTGACGGCGCGCCAGAGGATCCGAATGGGAGAGGCGCGCTTGCGAAGACGACATTGGCACCCTCCATCCATGTCAACCCGAGGAAACGCACCGGAGCAGGTGATGATGTTATGCCCTGGATAATCCCTCCGCAGCTCAGAATGGTTTCCTCTGCGACCCAAGTGACCGACCCGCCGGAAAGCGGAGCCCAAGACTCCAAATGCCCGATCGCGGTGGACGACACTTCATAAAAGACGTGCAATATTCCGTCCGTATCGAGGCAGATGCTCGGACAAGAGACACTCTGCGGGAGAATCAGGCCAATTCCGCAGGATCCGTACGTGCGAAGCACTGCGAGATTCAGGGTTCCGCCGTAAGCCGGATACGCAACGTACACGGTTCCGTCAGGACTCGCGACGGCAGAGTATCCGTTGGTCTGATCACCAGGCGCTAGGCTAATGTCCTCCCACCATGGGTTATCTCCCGGAGAGGGAGTCCAGGTACCTGATGTGGAGCTGAAATAGCGCCAGCCGATAATTGAATGACCGTCCGCCTCGACAAGGGTGACGTTACCGTTCCAGAGCGGGAGCACAACATCATAGGTCTGGCGGCCCAACGACAGGGCATCGAAGTTCCAGGATTGCGAGAAATCAACTCCATTGGTAGAGCGAAATACAGTGACTATTGCGTAGGGCTGATGACCCCCATAATCGCTTGTATGGACTGCAATCCAGTATCCGTAGTCCGAGCCGATTGCAGTTGAAATTGGGTCGCCCACCAAAGTCGATGAATCTGCCACATTTATTCGGGCATCCCAGACAATCGTATTGCTAAACAGGATTGTGCCTCTCTGGAAATAGACGTGTTGAAGGCCCGCGTCCTTCCACGCAACTGCAACCTTGCCACCCCTCATCGCCACATCAAAACCACACGCGGGATTCAGGGCTGTCCCGCCCGGTACCGTGTATGCCGTGTCACTCCATCTGATACCATCCGAACTGATCTTGTACCCAATGCCATTCGTGAGTGGGTAAAATACCCAGTAATAGCCGTCGTACCAGAAGGTGTGCCTCTGGTACGATGCGGTCTTGATTGAGCCGTCGCCACTAGCCGCTATATACGGATCGATTACGGTCTTGCCTCTCCCGAACGCGATATCCACGGCATATCCAGTGTCTCCAGAAAGCATCTTGGCTGAGTCAATGCTCAGAAGGCCTTCCCGCTCATCGCTCCAATTGATCATGAAATCGTCTGGGATAGTCTCCTCGCTCGCCGAAGTCATAGCGAGCCTGACGGATTGTCCCGGGATTGTGGCAGCCTGGTACGAACAATACGCAAGAGGTACTCCCTGATTGACGAAATTCCCGGCATAACCTGTCCAATTCATGGCAGCGGAGGGAAATACCGACCAAATGACTTGGGCATCTGAGAACGAGATGTCGGCGTCGATAACCCTTGCTGTCATTTTTGGTGGCCCTGCAATTGAGAAGTTGACAGAAACCTCCATCGTCGCGACGATCATGGACGTATCCGTTTGAGACACAAGACTGTAGCGGACCTCGAGGAAGTTCGAGTCGGCTGACAGCACCTGTCCGTTCTTCGGAATAGTGGAATCATTTGAGGATTTCAGGGAGAAGTAAGACTCCTTCACGAACACAGCACCGTCAGAACCCAGGAGAGACAGTGATTCGGGGTGAGCGTCAGAGACGTAGTATGTCCCCCAAATGGTGCTGAAGGACAGGCCGTTCTGGGTGTGCGTCATTTGAGTGATCCCAGCAGGCGCCTTCGTGTCTGAAACAGCAAAATGATGTGTTTCGTCGCCACCGAAGCACTGGGCGCTCCCTCCAGGAATGTCGCCATAGAACGGAGGAGCCGAAGTAAGGTTGTTTGCGTTTGCAGCATTCATCAATGCAGAGTCATCCGAACCGACGTCAGTCGGGATCCCAGAGCTTGGCTCCTGCATTACGGCAGTGGCTGCGCCAGCTTGGCTTGCAGCAACCTGAAAAACAACGAGCACCATCAGCAACGCCGCAACCATTGCAAAGGTCTTTCGAACACACCTATCAGAAGAATGACTGTCGCTCACCACAATTCCGCCCCCCCCCGCCCGCTCCGAAGAACAAGCGGGAGGGAAATCAGCTTTCGTAGATATGTAACTTCTCTTACTCCGTGCTGTGACACACATGTCTCCACGTCAGGACCAAGTTCTCCCTGGCTAAATGAGCAAAAGTTCACTCAGCTTGACAATATGAGCCCCGGACGTTAGGAGTTATTTGTCACCGCATCAGGGATGGTAGAGTTGTGGTGTGAACAGAGCTTGGGTTCTTGTTTGAACACGAGGGTGATTCGAGTCTCAGCGTCTCGTAGTAACATTGTTGATTGGGCTCGAAGGGATTCGAACCCTTGACCAGCCAGTATGTTGTAGGAAATCGTCAATCAGCAGGGATTGAGGCCGGAGTCAAACTCTTTCTTCTTTCTGCCCCTTGCCTTTCAGACTCGGATGTAGTAGTAGAAGTAGAATGCGACAATGTAGGTGATAGTGAATGCGATGGAGAAAGATGGAAGCAACCCCCTGATATTTTGAGGAAAAAGGCGCTCTCTGATCGCAGCATCAAGACATACAAGAAGAATGATTGCTGGCGGGGCAAGGGCCAAACAAAGATAGGGGAGGTATGGAGGACCCGGCCAATACTTGTACATGGCACCTGCAAGATAACCACTGCAGCCCATCATGACACCCATCGCAACAGCCAATCTCTCCAGCCTAGGCTGCTGAGCGACGGCAGAACCCACCGTCCATCCACAGTTGCTGCAGTATCTTGCACTGTCGACGATATCGCTACCACAGACCCGACACTTCAATCTCATTTTCCACCAGTCTATCGCCTTCCATCCATATGGGTTTTTCCGCTCGATGCGTAGCAGGTCTGTGTTGATTCATTCTGTTTGAGACCGCAACTTGGACTCATGTTTTTTCTTCAAAAGTGCAAGTGGACCGAAGGGGATTTTGGTCCGCCCCAGAAGAAAGCCAACGATGGCAAATCTAGCCCGCCGTTTTCTTGATTTCCATGCTAACATTTGTCAAGGCTTAAGTAGTGTCAATGCAATGAGAAAGTTGGTGGTCATTGATGAGAGGAACCGAGAGGACCTTGGGGCGAATCGCTTTGGCGGTGGTCATTCTTTTTGTCGCGAGTCTGATGCTTCCTGCAGCTAGAGCTGAGACCACAAACGCAGATATGGCGGTGCCCAGCAAGGAGAAGATCGAAAACCGCACCCGCTGTTTGTCGGACATACGGACAAGTCAGCTGGTAGGCGCCTCCTCAGGGAATGATTCGGACAATTCAGTTCTCTGGGTTAAGTCTACGCACAGAGAGATTGCTTATGAGGTGCTGAGTACCTCGAGCACGACTGATTGGTATTGGTGGGATATTCTTGTGGCAGCATGCGACGATCCCGACGATTGGTGGCTTGACACCTATTATGGATGGCATTATGCCAGCAATGGCGCCTGCGGTAAAGTAAAACAGTATGCCGATAGCGCTGCGAACTACTTTGCGAGCGGTGACTTGAGCACTGGTTATCAACGGCTGGGTTGGGCGAGCCATTACCTGATGGATCTTGGCAATCCCTACCATTACATCTTCCCATCGAATATTCCGGCACACGGATGGTTTGAAGACTGGATCAAGGACCACTGGGAAGATCCGCAATACATGCTCGTAGAAGAGGTCCAGTTCAAGGGACCAACGGACTATATGAACGATGGGGGAAGCTTGGAAGACCTTGGATGGCATCTTATTAATCTAGTCTACTTCTGGGAACCAATATTCACACTTTACCTTACTACGGGGGTTGGTCATGACGAATTCGTTGCGGGCGTTAGGTATTGTCTGTCGTTGACGGCACAGTTCCTGTGCACGCTTTACGAATTCGCAGGTTATGGGATTTTCTCGGCTATCTTCAGTGATGCGTACATTAGCGATTGGACCAAAGTGACCACGGGCGGTACTATTTCCCGGGACACCGGGAACGGCATGATTTCAGCGCCCTCAATGAAGCTAGAAAGAACACAGACTAGTGGCGATGTCAAGGCTAATCACTATTTTGCACGTCAAAGCGGCGAAGTCGTATTTGAAGTAAAGGAGAAGCTCAGCACGACTTCGGCGAACAGGTGGCTCATGCTTACCCTCGCAGACGGAAGCTCTCCTGTTATCTACTTCGGATTCGTGGATGGGTACTATAAGTGGAAGGTTGGTAGTAGTTGGCAGTCGACGGGATGGACCTACAACACGCTCTGGAACCAGATTACCCTGAAAGTCCACTTGGCAAGCGGAAGTTTCGACATCATCATCAATGGAGTGGCAGTGAAATCTGGATGCAAGTTTCATGACGGCGTAGTTGGACCACATTTTGTTAACAATATCAACCTGTACGCAGGTCAGGCGGGTCAGTCGAGTCTGACTGCGTGGGTTGATGATATCATAGTCAGACGCGGCACCTGCCTGTTCATTGACCAAATGGCGGACCAAGACCTGAGCGATTGGACCCGTATCCAGACCGGAGGATCTGTGACCGTCGACACTTCAACTGGGTTCTTCTGGGCGCCCTCCATGAAGCTAGCCAGAACCACGGCCAATGCAGAGACATCAGCTGCCCACACTTTCGCCGCACAGACCAACCATGCGACTGTCGAGGCAAGGATCAAGGTAAGCACTACAGCTACGAACAAGTTCGTCTACTTCATGGTGAATAATGGTGCCAACTACGTTGGGTTCGTCATGTTCCAAAACGGCAACATCATGTACTACTATCAGGGAGGGTCAGCCAACCTTGGTTCGTACAGTGCGTATTACTGGTACACGATAAAATTCGACATGTGGTTGGCGAGTGGCAAGTGTGATGTATACCTAGATGGCTACCTGAAGGTGCTGGGAGCAAAGTTCTATGATGGGGTCGTCGGTCCGCACACTATTAATACTATCAAATTCCAGTGTGGCAATTGGGACCAATCTGGAGTGACTTGCTGGGTGGACGACGTCATTGTGACGAGCTAGCAGCAGGAAGCACGATTGGCAGGCCTTGTTCGCAATATCGGCGGACTGCACCAGAAACCTCTTCTTTCCTCTACCCAACCTCCAGTCCCTCTACAAGGGTTCGCCTTTCCTCCTCTATGGATGTTATGATGAAATCGTCCCCTAGTATCCGCAGGGTACGAATAGTCGAAAGACCATACGATATTCCAGTCACGGATTCAACCCCGGGAAAAGAGTGCACTTCGAGTGCGTCCTATGGATTGGGGCACATCCCTGACAAAGGGACGAAGTCACCATAGTGCGGCACAGACCGCGAATAGAGGCATGTCCGAAAGCCCCAACGGATCCGTGAAAATGAAGGGATTTGAGAAGAAGACAATCAATATCGAATAGGCATCGCGGGACATTTCAACATAGAGGCTTTTCTCGAAATGCTAATTGCGGGCGCAGAGGGATTTGAACCCACCAAATTGACAGGCTCGACCCGAAAAGGTACAAGATCGCCCGTTTACCGCGTCTTTGGAAGGGAACCGCGAACCGGGCCTAAACCTCTTTGTTCTTCTCTTGAACGAGGCCGCCAATGTATGGTGTCTGCCTCGCAAGGCTTATGCCATTTGGACCGTAGAAGAATCTTCCGCAATGCCAACAACGAATAGCCGTTCCTCTATTTCGATGCAAACAGAACGGACACACAAGGAAATCTTTGTTGTTCAGACGCCTAGGAGGGACTCGTTTCGGTGCTTTCTCAGGCATAGGACCCCCTGACTCTTCTTCGGGTCTTGTATAATGGTACCGCTTTATTGTTTCTGCTTCGGAGTCGCCTTACTCCTCTATGGGCTTTTGTTGGAATAGCAAATGGCGGGCGCGAAGGGATTCGAACCGTAGCACAACCAGTCAGCATGAAGAAGCTGTCAATCAGCGGGAACTGGCACCAGAGCAAGCTACAAATAGTTCGCAAGAACAGAACACAGACTCATGACCACGCTACATGATAATCATCCCGCGAGGGTTGAGAGATACAGAACTAGTGAAGGCAAGGAGTTCGTCATAACAAGAAGGCCTCATCGAGGTCGAAAGTATCAGGAACCGCAACCGACTGGTGACAAGGTTTCCTGTCCCTACTGTTCTCAAGAACATGACGTCGTCTACTACTTGGTGGCTAAGGGAAAGAAGGCCGAGAAGAAGGTCAGAGCTTGGATCTGCCCGAAGGTCGGGAAGCTTCCGCTGAACCAGGGTCGACAGTGGGACGACTATGTCGAGAGCATAATCGTGAGGAACAGATCAGAGGTTGAAGCAACATCTCATCGCGAAGCTCAGACCTTGGAAGGAGTTACTATTCCGGAGGTCCAACCCTCATTGGCTGTTGAGACGTCTAGTGAGACATACAACGACATCGGGCAACTCGACTTCTCTACCATTGAAAAGCTGAAGTCGGAAGTGAAGGTCACACCATCTCCGCATACGGCGAGGTCACTCGCCGAGTTTCCAGTGACTGCTCTTGCACGACCTGTCGGCACCCGCAAGGTCCGACGCGACATGCTAGAGCCATACTCAAGGGCTGTCACGCGCTTTGCTGACAAGTCGCCGAGGTCTCTTGACAGAGTCCTCGACAGGTACTTATCCGGCACCAAGGAGCCTAGCCGAACCCGTAGCCTCAGGCCTTCAAAGCACACCGCGTCTCCCAAGAAGCTATTCAAGTTCAGAGCAGACTAGGTCGCTTAGACCCCGGGGTGGTTTCCAGCATATAATTAAATCACTGTTTAGCATGATTGCGAGCCCTCACCTTGTTCTAAGCTCTCTGATGCCCTAGACACATAGCCAGTTCATTGTCATGAGGTTGTCATGGTCTGACCTTTGGCCCCGAGTCGAGGCAAAAGTGTACGATAGGACGCCTCCTTTCGACTCTTATAAATACTCTGCAACAAGAAAATCCGCTCTAATGGAGTCAAGAAGAAAGGTTGTTTCTGCAAAGGTAGAGCCTGAGATTGCAGAGGCGGTGAAGAAAGCGATCGGAGAGCATCCTGAGCGTTTTCAGAACGCCTCATCTGTTGTGCGGGAGGCCGTAGTCGACCTGCTACGCGGTCTAGGCTATCTCAAAGCGTAGACCACGCTTAGAGAAGCGACGCCGGGTGACAACATGTCTTCCTCTCCTTTCGCAAGTACACGCCCTGCGCAACTCGGTAGACGGGCGTCTACTGCTGTTCCTACTCCTCCTTCTCCGTTGCCTTCGTCACAGCCTCTTCCGGAAGCAACGGTAAAGAGAGCGCAGAGCGATACGGTCTTCGAGAGGCGGAAACTTGCACCGAGACCTCGTCGAGGATCTCGCGCGCAGGAGAAACGCTTCGTCGAAGAGAGAGAACGGAAGGGGCTGACCCACATGGGCCGGTATCCTTTCGTGTGTGCCTACAGAAGGTACCTGAAGGGAGTCAGGGCAAGGCTCTCCCAGGGAACGATAGTAGAGCGGGAGAGGAAGCTGCACGATCTTGCACGGGTCGTGCAAGGTCTGAACTCTGACGGCCACATCGGTTGCACGAACCCCGCGGGGTTCGTTGAGGACGACATCATCGAGATATTCCTCGCCCTCAAGGCGAGGGGCATCGCCTGCGAGACGCTTAGGAAGTACATCTCGATGTTGAAGGTCGTCACGAGAGAGTGCAGGAACACCGTCGTGGACGAGATGCTCGCCAAGGGGAAGATAATCGTGGGGAAGGACAACAAGGAGCCTTTCTCGCTCGATAAGAGCGAGGTGGAGGCGTTACTAGCATCCTCAGAAGAAGTCGGAGGATGGAAGGGCTCAGTCTGTCGCTTCTCCATCGCCATGTTGACCTTCCTCATGCTCAGACCTGGTGAGCTTATCAAGGCGTCTGTCAACGACACCGACACCAAGAAGTGGACCTTCCTCGTCTCGAACCCGAAGGGCAAGTGCAGGTACGGCGAGATAGGGCGTCTGCCGATACCCGACCTGGTCAGGCCTTATGTCCTCAGGTACCTCGAAGAGAGGGAGAAGATGCTGAGGTCGAAGGGAATAGAGAACGCGCGTGCTCTGATCCCGTCTATCGTCGGAAGCAGAGCAGGCTTCTACTCTCTGCAGGGCTTCGGGCGTCTCAAGACCGCTGTCGCCAAGAAGGCAGGTCTGAACTTCAAGTGGAAGGACTTCAGACCTTCCGGCGGGCAGCTCGCACTAGACGCCGAAGTACCTATAGAGCTCGTCTCCCGCAGCATGAGGCACGCCTCGACTCTGACGACGGAGCGCTACTACTGTCGCGCAAGGGCTGACCTTGCCTTCGCTCGTGTCAATGACGCATTCAACTCCGTCTTTGCCCACGAGCCAGCTATCGCTGAGAAAAACCGTTGAATTGAAATTTGAGAATAATTGTCTGGCTTTGACATGGAGTGGGCCCAACCGGATTTGAACCGGTGATCTACGCCGTGTAAGGGCGTTGTCATAACCACTAGACCATGGGCCCTTTCAGCCAATACGCTATCCCGTTTTAATACATTGTCAGGCGTGGTTTCTTCTCGACACCGCGTCAAACCCTTTCGAGAACGCTGCCAGGTTCTCCTGGACATTGCGTGTGATGTTCATCTCTATGGCTTTCTCGAAGTGTTTCTTGTCAAGGTTCGTCAAACCTGTACCTGCCAAAGCGCCGACCATCACTATGTTAGAAGACATTGGAACCCCGGCCTCCCCGGCGAGCTTGGAGGCTTCGATCAGCACGAACTCCCCTGCGATCTTGGCGACCTCTATTCGAACCTCATCAAGCGTCGGATACTTGAGTTTCTGCGATGACACGCTTAGCGGAATCATCCTCTCGTTGGAGCTTACAACAACTGTATTCTTAGACGCCTTGCGGACAGCCCTCAATGTTTCCAGCAGCTCGAATGACAGAACGACATCTGCCTGACCGTCTGGTATCAAGGGGCTGTAGACTTCTCCAATCCTGGCGGTGCAAACGACCGAACCGCCTCTTTGGGCCATCCCGTGCGTCTCACTCAGAAGAACGTTCTTCCCTGCGAGGATCGCAGCATCTCCAATGATTCTAGTTGCGGTGATGATCCCCTGACCGCCGACGCCCGCTAGGTAGATGTCGGCCATCACCTAGCCTCCTTGATGGCCTTGTGAGGACAGACCTGAGCGCATACTGCGCATCCTGCGCACGAAGCATCATCGATCGTCTGGACCTTATCGACGCTTGAGATGGCGGGGCACTGGAACTTATCCACACAGGTCTTGCATTTCTTGCAGACCTCCTGGTCGATGTAATGCTTCTTCAGGATCGCGCCTCCCTGGTCCCTCTTCGCAATCAGGGCGCATTCCCTTCTGGCTATGATGACCGAAACGCCATTGTGTGTCAACGCCTGTTTAACCGTATCTGTCGTAGACTTGATGTCGTACGGATCGACGACCTTGAGCCACTTGACCCCGCAACCCTTTACAACCTCTTCGATAGAGACTGAGGTTATGTCGCAGCAAGAGGGACCTCTGTCGCTGCCTGGATGAGGCTGGTGTCCGGTCATCGCCGTAGTGCGGTTATCGAGGATCATCAGCAGGAACTTGTGACCGTGGTGCACGGCGTTGATCAGACCCGGAATGCCCGCATGGAAGAATGTGGAATCTCCAATGAACGCGATCACCGGCTGGTCGTTCACCTTCGCCAGTCCTCCCGCTGTCCCAACGCTAGAGCCCATACAGACAAGGAGGTCGGCGGCGTTGTAGGGAGGTGCGACCCCGAGCGTGTAGCAACCGATGTCGGATGCGAATATCGCTTTACGGTTAGTTGCCTTGTTGACGGCGAAGTATGTCGCGCTGTGCGGACAGCCAGCGCAGAGCACCGGGGGTCTGACCGGCAGGTCCTGCAAATCCACAGAGACAGTCTTCGTAATCTCTCCTTTCAGACCAAATGCCTTCACAAGTCCTGATGCTACGATTGCCTGATCGAATTCGTAGGCCTGCGGGAATGCGCCATCAGCTTTGCCGAGTATCTTCGCCTTGAGCCCCTCGTGTTGCGCGACCGCTCTAATAGAGGTTTCGAGGATCGGCTCAAGTTCCTCCACGACTGCGACCGAGTCATGTGTCTTGAGGAACTCGACAATCAAGTGCGTCGGGAGTGGGTGTGAGAACCCGAGCTTGAGGACGTCGGTCGACATTCCCAGCATCTTCGCCGCATCCATGACGTAATTGAACGCTGCAGACGACGTGATGATCCCGGACCTGCCCCCAGCTCCGATCTTGTAGACTCGGTTTAGAGCGGATTCATCAGCCAGCTTCGAAGCTTCTCGCAGTCGTTCTAGGAGGATCAAATGCCTTGCCCTGGCAACCGCAGGCACGGTGACGAACCGCTTCGGGTCCTTGACGAACTCCTTCTTCTTCGGTCCTGGTACTATCTCGCCGACCACGACGGGCCCTCGCACGTGTGACACTCTTGTTGTCGTCCTGAGGATCACAGGCAATTCGAGCTTCTCGGAGAGCGCGAATGCCTCCTTGGTCATCTCATAGCATTCCTGCGGCGAAGAAGGTTCGAGGAGCGGGATCCCTCCGAGTAGTGCGTAGTACCTGTTGTCTTGCTCGTTCTGGCTCGAATGGCAGGATGGATCGTCCGCGGTTACGAGAACAAACCCGCCACGCGTGCCCGTGTACGCAAAGGTCATGAGCGCATCTGCGGCCACGTTGAGCCCAACATGCTTCATGCTAACGAGCGCCCTCACGCCTGAGGCAGCGGCTCCGATGGCGAACTCGGTCGCCACTATCTCGTTGGTCGAGTATTCGAAGTATATTCCTGCGTCCTTGGCCACGCGCGCGAGTGCGTCCCCGATCTCTGACGCGGGCGTGCCCGGGTACGTTGTCGCTACTGCGATTCCCGCTTCAAGAGCTCCTCTGGCGATAGCTTCGTTCCCTAGGAGGAGCACCTTCGACCCTGGAGCCGC
>Ga0315295_10001031_pt1 | contig 23850 bp, 29 predicted proteins | sample YL17G14_0_MG_FD_204453 | JGI IMG/M metagenome (GOLD analysis project Ga0315295, IMG submission 204453) | Sediment microbial communities from Yellowstone Lake, YNP, Wyoming, USA - YL17G14_0 | ecosystem: Environmental > Aquatic > Freshwater > Lake > Sediment | place: USA: Wyoming | collected...
TGTGGATCTATGTAAATACTTCCTGGTGCAGATCCAATATTATTAGTCATTGTAGGATAATCTTCATAGGTTAAAAATTCTTTATCAAATCTCATAAAACCTTCGCAAAGTGTTCCACCATTAAAATAAGCTGAAGACGACCCAAACTTTTTATCAGATGTAGCTAGTTTAACTAAGCTGTTCGAAGGAGCAAAAGTGAAGTTATATTCATCAGTAAATACTTGGCTATTATTAACTCCATTAAAATGCATAAGAACATTTATCATCTATGTACCCCTTACCTATTTAACTCTCTTTACTTACATAATAGGTTTACTTCCTGCTATATATGAAGGACGTCTAATACCTGTTGGTACCAGAGGTTTCGGTCTACCTGATACATAAGAAGCTTTCGGAATATCATGCAACTTCCCTATTGTAGCAAGTTCTCTTCTTTTTTGAAGCACACCCCAGCTGATGTCTTCATGTTCTATTTTGGTTAGCTTTCCATGCCATTTTCTTATTTCTTTATCAGCTTTCATTATACATCTTTGATCACTTCCACATGCTGACTTAGTACCTTCAAGCTTAGCAATTGATGTTCTAGCCGCTGTCTCTCTACACTTCTTTAAACAATTTGGATCAGTAGAAAATTTACATCTTCTTCTACACTCATCTTTATATCGTTTATAAATATAATAAGCTCCTATAGCTAATAACGTAGCTATACCAAGCCCTATAGCAATTTTAGCAGGAAGGCCAAGTCTCTGGCCAAGTTTTTGCCTCGTCTTTATCTCGGTTGACTTACCAATTAAAACCCCGACAGACTTAGGTGAACCATAATGTTTTTTATATATCTCTGCTTCTTTATCTATAGCTGCTTCTCTTTTTTCTATATCCAATTTCTTAGCTAAATCTGCAAGTTTCTTGTTAGTCTCTTCGCTTGTCTCTTCTCTTTCTTTTTCATATTTTTTAAATGCAGCATCTACTTCAGAACGATGTCTCTTATTAAATTCTTCTCCGTGCTTTTTAATTTTCTCTCCAAACTTCTTTACTTTCTCTCTATATTCAGGAGTAACTTCACCTTTATGCCCCAGGATATCTTTAAGTTCTTCTTCACTACCACCCCAAAAACCAGCGGAACCTTGTCCTTCTAGTATTACCACAGCTTGTTCAGAATTCAAATTTCTAATGAAGTTCTTTAACTCATCTTTCTCTTTATATGTTATAACTTCTTTTAAAATCTTCGACTGATCAAGTTGATCTAATAAAACCATTTTACACGCCCAAAGTAAGTTACTGTCCATTTTCATCTCCTAACTTAATTATCCCAGATAATGTTTTTTGTTCAAGTCCCTCTTTACCACAAGTTTTTGCTTCATTATAAAATTCATCTAATAAACTCAAAGCTGGAGCTGTAGCAATTTGGAGACCTGTAGTCCTAACAATTTTCTTCGATAACTTCTTAATAATATTTTGCCTTTCAGCTATAACAAAAACAAAGTCGTTTGAAAAAGATGTTAGAGTAAAGCCATATACAGTAAGCACATCATAAAAAGTCTTGTCATCTGACTCAATTTTAGCGACATTTAAAGTTTCATTAAAGATAAAGCTCACATCATCACTGTATTGATTCTTTATAGAATGAAACTGATTCAAGATATCTAGAGTGTTTTTTCTGAAGTTATGTAAGTTAATAAACGTTTCACAAAATTTCGAAGCATCTAAAGACTTAAACATATTAATCTTTACTGATGATTCATGCTTACTAGTTCTAAAATCTGGGTCTATCCTAAATAAGACAAAAGGTGATCTCTTACTAAAGAATACACCAAGGTTAAAGAAACCATCTGAAAAAGATATTCTCATGTTATAACTTCGATCAAAGGTCCTGCCTAATTCAAGTCCCATAATTCACTCCTCTATTTCTTCGTTATCTTCATCCTCTTCTTCATCTTCTTCCCAACCAATTGCTCTCTTACTGGGAACTGACGGAGCATACGCACCATTATACCAACCGATGTTATTACTAGGGCCAAAAGGGTTTGGAGGAGCTGGCCATTGTTCAAAAAACTCTCGTAATTTGGCATTTATAAGTTTATCTAACTTATCCATCTATAAACTCCTCATTTAGTTAGAGTATTTAATCAATTAAAGCTCTGTTAAGTTCTATACACTATCTGTACAATATCTTTTTCTATCTGATCTTTAGTCGGAAACCTTTCAAAAATATTATATCGAATAAATTTCCAACCATCAGCTTCTATTTCTTGCTGTCTCTTTTTATGATAATCAATACTTTTTTGATCTTTAAAATGATGCCACCCATCATACTCTATAATTACTTTGTAGTTTCTGAGAACTATATCTGCTCTATAATTCTTACTATCTATAACTTTAGAATTAGATTCTGCTTCTGGACAAAGTTCTTTAACTATTTCTCTAAGATGAAGCTCTTCTTTTGATGCATGTTTAATAAATTTAGTAGCATAAGAAGATCCACCATTAAGCATATACTGTCTCTGTTTTTCTTTAACTTCTAATCTTTTAGAAGGATTATTATCCCCACTAATATCAGCATGATTTTCACTCATTCTCTTTCTAGTAGCTTCAGATTTTGGCTTACTTAATTTTTCCTTGATCTCTGGACTATTCATAGAAATTTTAAGAGACTCACTTATCTTTCTTTTAGTTTCCTCTGAAATAAGCTTCGCTTTCCTTCCAGATGGTTTTCCCTTTTTAGATCTACTTATATTAGTCTTATGTTCTTCTGAAAAAATTCTTCTATACCCTCTATTATAAAGACGACTTCCAATTTTTTTCTTAGACTCCTCAGAATGGTGCTTTCCATACATTGGATTCTTAACTCCTAATTGACTATATTTCTTTCTATTTTCTGGACACTTTCTATGGTTATCACTGCAGCACCATTTTCCATTGCTTAATTGATGTTTTGCTTCTTGCCCGCACTTATAATCACACAATATCATTTTGTTAAACTACCCCAATCAATAGTTTTCCGTGGTTGTTCCGTCCTCATTTTCGTAATAATAAGATCCTTAGATAAAGTACATTCTTCAGCTCTCATATAAAAATCAGTGTATGATTCTTTCTTACTACTCTCAGAGTATTCATAAATTCCTTTAATTATATGTTCACCCAGTTGTTCTAAAGGAAAAACACTTGATTTAAAATCATAATTAGAAGCGGAAGAAGATATTTCAGAAATATACTTCATAAAATCCGCTCTTATACTTTCAGGAACTTCTTCTTCATACTTCTTTACATACTTAAAAATTGGAGTCTCTCTTTTCCTATCAATTAACTTTCTTCCCTTTGGATTAGAAAAGAGATTCAAAATATCTTTAGGAACTGTACTTACATCAACATATTTACCAAGTTCTTCTTCTTTAGTAAAGTCAGCTCCCAACTTTTCAGCCACTTCTAACTTAACCACTTCCTTAGTAATTTGTTCAAGATTTAATGAGTTATTTGAAGCTAATACAAGTTCTCCTTTAGAACACATAAAGTCTTGTAATTCACAAATATACATCTTCTGGACCAATCTAGAAAATACCCCTTCTACGAACTTTAAAATGTCTTCTTGAGTTATTTGAGAACAATTATGTCTCTGTAACAAATCATCATATTTTTTAAAGAACCCACTATTCTTATGAAACTTAAAGTTCCTTTCTATCATACTCTTAACTGTATCTTTAGAGTTTGCATCAAAGAAACTAAAAATCAAGATATCAGTAAAACATCTCAAAGCATAATATATTACTGTCTTATTCAAATTTGCATCTTCTACTTTCTCCGCTAACCTTTCTTTCAAAGCTCTTACATAAGATACAATCAATAACAAATCAAGAGCTATTTCCATATTAAGTTCTTTAACTCTAGAGCTATCTGGCCTAAACATAATCAAAGGTGTTCCCAACGGCAACGAAGTTCCATTTAAAGTATAATTCTGGAATGAGAACGAAAACAGAATCTTAGAAACGTACAGCGCGGATTTTAGCTCAATATCCGAAATACCCGGCAAGAAATCGAATCCATCTTCTACATTGATCGGTCCATGATTAATGGAATCTATGATAGTCAGAATAGGTTTATCCATTACGTAAGATGAGTGAATCAAAGATTCTATATTAGTTACATCACCCTTTAGCACATTATTTATTAACTCACTATGTATTGTTTGCGATCCTTCTGCTTTTATCACTCCATCAAGTTCTGGAATCTTAATATTCGACATATCACTGCCGCCAATGTATTTATCTAATTCTTCATAACCTGGTGCTGTTATAGCTTCTTGTTCTACTTGCTTTGGTATATTATTAATAACACCAATTAAAGATGGCAGGCTTTTAATGCTCCTATCCACTTCTTCTAACTTATCAAATAGAGCACCTAATAAACATCTACTAGAAATTTCAACAGCTATGCTTTTGTCATATAAAGCTTCAAAAGATTTGAATAATAATTTAGCTACATCAAAATCTAGAATGATTCTTCCAAAATCAGACTGATTCAAAACAATAGATATTAAAACACATTTTTGTTTCGAATCAATTTTAGATCTTTTAAAAGCTATTTGTAGTTCTTTATTACTAACTTTTTTAACTATCTCATAATCTCCTTTATCAAAATATTTTTCTACTTGTTCATCTAATTTATTAAACGCCGTAAGAATCGAACTAACTAATTGAAGATTAAGACTACAACTTCTTCTTTTTTTATCGTTTAATCCTGTAATTGAAAGATTAATAAAAGGATTTGAAAAGGTTTTTAAATCTTGAGTTGAAATAGATATGGAAGCATCTATTGAAGAATTAGTATTAAAGTCTACATCTCTATGTTGAAATAAAATTTGGTTTGTCCATATAGTTTCTTCGTTACTAAACATCACATTTCTCCTTTCCTATAGTTTTTCTTGTTGGTTTGTTCAATTAGATGAAATTTGTGTCTGAAGTCCTAGCTTATGGGGCGGAGTGTTTGTCAACGTGGTGGTTTCCATCACTTGACAATCCTGAGATATAAGATCAATATTAGGGAGGAAGTTTAAAACAAAAAATAGGAGCTCAAATTAACAGCAAAAATAAAAGATCATTCAACCTCCTTAGTAATTAAATTATTATTTATAATAATAGAGTCTCTTGTCGGGGTCTGCCCCGCAGCAGTTCTCCGAAGGCAGCCACTTAAGTTGACAAAAAGCTCTACAGCTGGCGAGACTTGCTTGAGCGTCGCTTAAGATGTTTACTACTAGATTTATATGTTTATAATTGTTCTCCTTTTTTATTATTTATTCAACTTTCAAAAAAAATTTTAAATGAGAAGCTACCACCCCAAAAAGGCTTTTGAAACTAGCTAAAGAACTAGTTTCATTTTCAACTTACTTTTCTACAAAACAACTCCTGAACTAGCTTCTTCCAGCCACCCTTGGTGGGGGCATTTCGAAGCTAGTTGGAGAACTATCGATGAATAATTAGCTAAGTTGTTAGCGTTGAGTTAACTTAAACTTTTCTCTACTATTAGCTTTCTAGACATAAAAAAACAAATAGCTATTTATTTCAACTATTCATTATAGTTGTTCTTCTTTTTTAGACATATTAGAACCAAGAATCTAACTAGCGTTAGAAAAAGAATATAATTTTTAAATGTAGAACAACTATAAAAGGAGAATATTGTTATGGAATGGGATAAATACTTTTTTGAAATTGCCTCAGTGGTAGCTAAGAATAGCAAATGTTTAAGCAGACAAGTTGGTGCTATTTTAGTAAGTGGAAAAAACGTATTAGTATCTGGTTATAATGGTCCACCTGCAGGAGTTCCTCATTGTGGAGAAAGATATGAAAACGATAATAATTTAATGAATGAATTAGATAGAAAAGGTATTAAAAAATATGATTATACTATTCAGTTTTGTCCAAGACAAACATTGGGTTATAAATCGGGAGAAGGACTTGAATGGTGTATTGCAGGACATGCTGAAAGGAATGTTTTAATTACTGCTGCTAAACATGGAATTTCTACTAACGGATTAAGTATGTATTTAACATGTGCAGTTCCATGTAGTCCTTGTCTTGTAGAAATTATTAATGCTGGTATTAAAGAAGTTATTGTAACTGGAATTAAATATTATGATATCATGAGTTATTATTTGATATTTAATTCAAAACTTATAGTTAGAAGTTATCGAGATTTTTGAAAGGAGAATGAATATGGTTGATGTTATGCAAACTCAACCTAGATGTCCAGATTGTGGATTAATTCATCCACCAGTTTCTGTTGGTCAGAAGTGTCCATTAGCTAAAGAGAAGACTTCGAGTGGTGATTTGATTGATACTTCACAATTTTTAAGTCAGTTGAGAAATGTAGTGGTTAGTAAGATTCAAATCAAGAAGATTAAAGATCCTAAGAAAGTTTTTAGTGCTGTGATTATTGAAGTTACTAAATTCTTAGAACAGTATAAGGATGAATAAATGATAGAACAAATTTTAAAGTTAGATGGGAGTAAAATGATTAGATCAACAATTGATCATATTGTTGAAATTATAGAAGAGAAGTTTGAGGGTACTCCGTTTAAAGTGGTTCATAAAACTACAGATAAAAATGATATCCGAATTTTACAAAATCCAGCGATGATGATAGCTATACAAAAAGGTGGTATGCTTAAAGTTTCTTTTCATGTAGCAGTAAGAAGTGATGTAGTGTTTCAAATTATTACGAAGTTAAAAGAGATTGAAGAAGTAAAGAATGTAGATTTGAATGTTTTCTATTATGATGTAAAGCAGATGAAGATGTTTTATGGAGTTGAAGCAGAAGAGAAAATGCTTGCAGATTTGAAGTACGCTATAATTAATGAGTTTATGATAGAACAAACTCAACTGATGATGTTGAAGAATATGAAATTACCTTACGTTTGTTAGTGAGGAGATAAATGGACTTTAAAATGGAAGAAATAGAAAAATTAACAGATGAGATACTTAGTGGTTCGAGAGATGATATTCCGGCTAATATCGAATTTGCAGATATAAGAGACTTTTTGAAATTCTTTACAGCGATGGGTATTTATATTGTTGGAATTTCTAGGTTGTTTGAAATAATAAATAAGAGGATAGAAAATATTGAACTGGCTTTAATAGATGAGAAGGAAATTGGAAAAGCTTGAACATTAGTTTAAATGAGAAGGAGTTTGAATGGAATTGGTGAATAGCCTATGGGTTGAGAAGTTTAGACCTAGAAAACTAGATGAGATTGTACTTCAAGAAAATCATAAAGTTGATTTTGAGAAGTATGTTGCTAAACAAGAGATCCCTCATCTTTTATTTTCTGGACCTCCTGGTTCTGGAAAAACAACTCTCGCTTTAGTGTTAGCCTCTAAAAATGGAGTTCTCCAAAATCCAGCAGATAATCTATTAGAAATCAATGGTAGTGCAAAAGAAACTAGAGGAATTTCTTACGTACAAGATACAATAGAACCTTTCTTGAAGATTCCTCCAATCGGTGGAGATAGATATAAAATAGTCTTTATAGATGAAGGTGATTTTTTAACTGATGCTGCTTTTAACTCTCTAAGACATGTAATTGAAAAATATTCACAACATGCTAGATTTATTTTAACTTGTAACTATTTTAGTAAAATTCCAGATCCAGTAATGTCTAGATTTCGTCATTATGTGTTTAAACAAATTCCAATTAAGTTTATCAGTAGTTTTTGTAAGAAGATTCTCGATACTGAAAAGATTGAATATGATAAAGCTGATGTCGATTTTGTGGTAGAGGGATTATATCCAGATGTAAGAAGAATTGTTGATGGTTTACAAAGGTTTTCTAGTTCAGGTAAGTTAAAGATAAGCAAAGATATAGTTCAAACTGAAGAAAAGCTTTTGATTTCTTGTGTTCTAGAAATAATTAGTTGTATTTCTAGAGGAGAGATGAGCAAGATTGGTAAAGAAATGACTCTTATTGTGAACTTACTAAATAATGAATCTATTGATTTTAGAAATATATATTCTACTTTATTTTTCCATGCTCAAGTTCCAGGAAATGCAAAGATTGTTGTTAATAAGTATTCAAATGAACATCAGAATTGCTTAATACCTCAGATGCATTTTTGTGGTTTCGTCTTTGAAATGGTAAAGTGTTTGAAAGAATATGAGATGATGAAAGAGAAGAAGGTGTAGATATTTATGATAAAATCAATAGAACTTTCTCCTGGACAAATACAAGCTAGAATAGAGTTTGATAAGATTAAAAAAGAACATGATCAAGTGAATTTTGTTTTTGTAAAATGTAGATCATGTAAAGGAACTGGATTAGTTGTTGGTGGTAGTAGTTTTAGTTATACTTGGGATGGTAGTTCTTATTGTGAGAAATGTAGAGGATTCGGAGGTGAATTTATTTCTAGACAATTAGCTATTGAGTGTGATGAATGTAAAGGATTTGAAGATAAGAAGAGTTGTAGTAAGTGTGGTGGTTCTGGTTATGTAGACTGGATAGAAAATATAGTAGGACAGAGAAGAGAGGATTTGTAATGAATAGTAAATTTCTTAGTTTAGATGAGGTAGAAGTAAGAACGAGATTTGATCTAGCTAGAGTTAGATATATAGATAAATATGGTGAGTCTATCTTTGAGAAGTGTACATCTTGTAATGGAACTGGGTTAGTTACTGGTAATAGTAGCTTTGGTGTTACATGGGATTGTAATTCTTACTGTTCTGATTGTGATGGTTATGGTGGAAAGTTTGTTTTAGGTGAAGTAATTTTTGAATGTAATGAGTGCAAAGGTGAGTACCGATACGAAAGAATTCATTGTAAAAAGTGTCATGGAAGTAGTTATGTTGATTGGATTGAAAATATAATTAATAAGATAAGCAAAGGTCGATTTCCAGATGAGAGTATGAAGGAGCTATTTTTTTGATGATAGGCATCTATAAAGAAGAATTCATTCAGTACCTGAAAGACAACTTAGGATATGTTAAAGTTAGTAATAAGAACATCATCACAAGATGTCCATGGTGTGAGTATAAAAAGGAGAAGAAACATTATCATTTGTATATTGCTCTTGAGGTTCCAATTTTCCATTGTTGGCAAGCTAGGTGTGAGCAATCTGGTTTTCTTTCTAAGCTGTTATCTCATATTGATGGTAAAGACCGAACAGATCAGTTTGTAGATAAATCTTTGATTAAAGAAGCTGAGCACAAGAAGTTAGTAAACCCGCTTAAAGAAAAGAAACTTTTAAAATTACCTGAGATTAATACTAATCAGTTTAAGATGAAGACGATGTATATGAAATATAGATTGGGTTTTGATGCTGATATAGCTTCTATAAGAAATCTTGTTTTTGATGTGGAAGAGTTTGTTAATATGAATAGTATCAAACTGGAAGATAAAGATCAAAAAATGATGGACTTTTTGCAGAATAACTTTGTTGGATTTTTGACGGAACATGATAGCTTATTAAGTTTAAGAAATATTGATCCAAATGCTTCGTTTAGATATTATAAGTTAGATTTGTGTGAGAGTAATTTTTTAGATTACTATAAGATCCAAGGAGCTGCTTTTAATTCTAACACCGTAGTAATATCTGAGGGAATCTTTGATATTTTTGTTGAACAAGTATTAAATTCATTAAAAATCAGAAATAGTGTAAAGTTATATTGTGCGAGTTTGTCTGGTGCTTTTTCTTCTTTATTAAAGAGTTTGGTTTTCTATGAACAGTTGTATAGACTCAATGTTGTTATACTTTCACATAGAGATGTGGATCTAGATGTTTATAGAAAGCTGAAGAAGTTTGATAGTCACATAATTGATACTCTTTCTGTTTATTACAATAGTACTGGGAAGGATTTTGCAACATTTCCTGTCAACCCAGTTAGGGGAGTTATGTAAGAAGGGAGCATATGACGTGGATACAAGTGAAGAACAAAAGCTCAAATTGAGGAAAGCTTTTGAAGAGACTTTATCTTCGGATTTAAGATATAATAAGTTAATTGAAGACATGGATTATACTGTAATGACAAAAGCTATGGCTTCTAACAAAGAGATGAAAGTTATGGGTTGTGTAGTTTGTATGTTTAATTGTGTGTTTGAAAATAATCCTGCAGTTCTAATTGTTTTTTCGTACTTTCCAAAAGAAGATGTTGGATCAAAACATATAACTGAAAAAGCAATGAGTATTTGGGATTTGTTGCAGAATACTTTTATTACACTTGATCATATAGATGTTGTTGAACCAAAGAGTGAAGGATATGTTTATATAATCTCTATTAAAAAAGTCTGAAAGGAGAATGGCTATGGCAGAAGTGAATCTTGATAACACAAAGTTTTCTGATCTTCTTAGGGTATTATCTTTGTTAAAAGACATATGTAATGACTGTGAAATTAGAAGTGGAATTCTTCGTCAACGTAGCAATGATAAAGCTAATATTTTCGAAATAGACTTAAGACCTTTAATTCCGAACGTTGATATCTTAATTTCTAACTTAAAACAGAAACTTGATTTGTTGAGGTGTTTCGTTGGTCAGGAAGTTAAGATTGAATCAGGTGAGCAAGAAGTTTGTTTTTCTGATCAGCTTTCTGTGATGAAGTTTGTGAATCCCAGATTAGATTTTATGGATAACAAATTCATTTCAGAGGATGAGTTCCAAAGAATTTTTACTTTGAGGGAAGAAGACCTTTTACTTGATTTTGAAATTAAAAGTATGGTTTCTGAAAGGATGAAGATTATTGCTCAGGGTTTTAATATTGTTTCTTTTCAAGTGTTGCTTGAAGGTGATTTTTCTTCAATAGTAGCTACAACAACTTCTAAAGACCAGTCTGCTAAAATAGTTTCTGAAATTCCACTAAACCATAGTATGGATTGTTATTCAAATTTAGTTGTGACTCCATTTGTGATAGATCATGATCAGAATATGAATTTAAAGATGTATAATGTTCAAGAGACTATTTGTGTGAATAAGTTTGCTGCTAGTATTGGGAATGTTAATATCAATATTTACGGCAGATCTCAGTTAGTTGAGGAGAAAGAATAAGTGCATCCATCAAGTTTACTTTCATATTACCCCACATACTCGCTTCTTGATGAAGTTATATCAAGAAAGTATGATACGTTGAATTTGTACTTAGATCTCAAAAATGTTCTTCAAAGCATTTACATGGAGCATGCTGTACTAAACCTTATCAATGAAACTTTGAAATGTAACTATACTGACACGTCTGTGTTTGCTTCTCTTGTTTCATTTATATCTTTCCATAAAGTGTATGGAGCTAAAAGAAATATCAAGTTAAATATATTCGTCTTTTTTGAAACTGGAGATTCTGTATATCATAAGAATATTTACAAAAAATACAAAATCTCTAGAAAAATTGATCAGTTGTATGGTCTTGACTCAGCTAAAAGAGATTTGTTTTTTAGCATTCTTCATAAAAATTACCAACTTATAGAGAGAGCGTTCAACTTAGTTCCGAGAGTAAAAGTTATTAGGTTAGCTGGGCTTGAAGCTGATTTTATTCCTTATTATTTGATTACTAGAAAACTTGTTAGTACAGAACCGAATGTTGGGCACATTGTTTATTCGAATGATCATGATCTGCTTCAAGTAGTTTCAGACAACGCCTTCGTTTTTTCTAAGAGTGCTAGAGTTAAGAAGTTAGTGAGAAAAGGCGAAGTAATGAAAGAGTATCTTAAGTTTGATTCTAATTTAGATGACTCTCTTCTTGCAATTACTATGGCGGTTGTTGGAGATCAAGGTGATGATGTTGATGGTTTGAATCAAATTGGTGGGAAGAGAGCTTCGGAGTGTATTAAACAAGTTGTTGAGATAGGAGGTGGATTAGACCAGATTTATTCGAATGTAGTAAATGATAAGGCTTTGTTTCCAACAGAACTTGGTGAAAACTTGAACAAATATATACTAAAGATTGTTAGTGGAGAAAATGAATTAAAGATAGTTTCTAGAAATTTAAAACTTGTTTCTTTTGAGGTTCTTTCAAAGTTTTTTGATAACCCAAATAGTACAGAAATGTTAGATAGAAAGAACAAAATGATTCAGGTTTTAGAAAATAAAGAGACTATTGATAGAGAAGTATTGCAAGAGAGCTTGGAAAAAAGCAGGATTTTATTTGACTATGATGATTTCTCTAACCTTTATTATGGTATTTGATGAGTAAGTTCTGGAGTTAGAAATGGATTTGTGTGAAGCTAAGAAGAGAAGAGTAGAAGGATTAAATAGATTGGAAGTGAAAGAAAAAAGATCAAGGTTGATGAAAGTAATAATGAACAGGGCTGAAGTAAAACGAAAGACATCTAAGGCTGCTGTAGGAGCTTGGTGTAGACCTGATGTTAGAGAGAGAATAATAAAGAGCCGTAAAATAAGTTTAGATAATGTTGAAGTGAGGTTAAAAAAGTCTGAGTCTGCAAAGGCTGCTTGGAAGAGGTTAGAAGTTAGGGAGAAGATAATACAAGCTCAGCGAGAAAGTAATAAGAAGTTGGAAGTAAGAAAAAGAAGAATATATGTTCAGAATAGACTAGAAGTAAAGCAGAAGAAATCAGATAGTCAGAAAAAAAGTTGGAAAAATAAGAGTGATAGGGAGAAACAACAGTGGCTTTCTAATATCTTAAAATCTAACGATGTAAAACCAAACAAAGCTGAATTATTCCTAGATGATCAGATACAAAGGTGCAGGCCGAATGAATTTGAGTATGTTGGGTGTGGACAAGCATGGATTGGAAACAAGTGTCCTGACTGGATTAATATAAATGGAAAGAGACAAGTGATAGAATTGTTTGGTGAATATTGGCATGGAGAAAGTAGAAATTTTAAATCGAAGGGAGAACACGAATTAGATTATATAAGTTACTATAAAGAGTATGAATTTGATTGTTTAATTATATGGGAAAGTGAACTTAAAAATGAGTTGTTGTTGTTGTTGTTTGAAAAGATAAAAAACTTTTAAGCGGAGGTTTTCCGTGCTAAACGAATATAGAGTTCTTAGTTACATTAAATCTAACTTAGGTTTTCCATTCCAGTTTCTAGAAAAAAGTGATGAAGAGATTGTTGAGTATGTTAGAGAGAATACGTTGAGGGAATGGTCACAGTACAATCCACAATCTGGAATGATATTAATGTTAGATGTTACGTCGGCACATACTAAAGTTCCAGGTAAAGCTAATGAGTTTTATTTAGAAGAACCTCAAGGTTTAGAAATTATAAACGTAGTAGATGTTTATTATAATATGTCAGATCTTTTAATTCATGGTCACCCACCTCTTGGTCCACTAGACCATTTTAGCTTAAGAGATTGGGCTCTTAGTACACAAATGGCTGTAGATCTAAAGCAATTCTCTTCTTTTGATAAATCGTTTATATTTAGACATCCAAACATTTTAAGGATAAGCCCTGTGTTTTCTCTTGGTTCTGAAAAGTGGGTTGCAGTAGAGTATGAAAGAATTCAACCTGGAGATTTTAGTGGAGTTCCAAATGACCTTCAACTTTTGTTTTGTGACTTCGCTCTTGCAGATATAATGATTATGATAGGTAGGATAAGAAAGAGATATACAGATTTAAAGACTCCGTTTGGTGATATTCCAATTTCTGCTGAAATTTTTGACGAAGGAACTGCTAAGAAGAAAGAGATTCTTGATAGGTTAATAACTGGAACTCTAACAAACATTGTTGTGGACTTTCAATAATGAAAACTAAACCTGAAATCAATTCTTATTATTGTTTAGATTGTCATGTTAGTTTCACTAGTAAACGTGAATATGAAAGGTGCGTGATTTGTAAGAAGGGTAAGGTGAAGAAGCTTAAGTATAAGAAGAGTGAAGGACATTAAGAGGTGAAATATGAGAAGTTGTGGAAAGTGTTATGTGTGTTGTGATGTTCCGAGGATTGATAGTGATAAGGTAAATAAACCTGCTTATACTGTATGTGAGCATATTGATTGTAGCCTTAAAGATGGCTACTGCAAGATTTATAAAGACAGACCAGAAAATTGTTCTGGTTTTGTTTGTACTTGGAAAGAAGGTTTTGGAGAAGAACAAGATAGACCTGATCTTTGTGGACTATTTGCATTTGTAAGGAATTTCAATGGAGGTATTTACACTTTTGCTATAGAGTTAAAACCCCACGCAGTTTTTGAAAGTGGCAAAAATATTATTTTGGATATGGCTTGGAAATTGGATTATCCGATAATTATTTCAAATTATGGGAAAAGACCGCCAGATGATAATGGTGATAGAATAGTAGTTAAATCATTTTTGTTGTATCGTTCCAGAAATATACGATCAACATTTTTAAATGCTTTATCAGAAGATGTTGGAATTTACGTTTTAAAGGACGGATAATAGATGGCTGTTGCATTTGATGGAACAAGATGGGCTGATGCAGATGCAGACCCGGATGCTGCTGCTGGCGAAGGCGGGGACTGGACAGGAGTACCGACCGCTGGAGGTAATGCCCTTGAACCGGATATGGTGTACCAGAGGACTGCTGGTACAGCCGGTTCTATTTCGTATAAGGGGGCTAAAAATGCAGAATCTGGGATTTGCTTTGTTGCGACAAATTCAAAGGACATGTCGGGTACCGAAAGAGTAATAATATCGAAGGTAATTATTGCAAACCCATCTGTTCTTTATACTACACCACACACTACACCAGGTGGAGCGAAACTTGAAATAGGAAGTGGTGGCAAGAGAAATGCAACTGGCTACTATCAATATTATGTGGCTTATGGATTAGGAACTACTCCAGAGTATCCAGCTAAAGGAGGTTGGCTTCTTTTAGCTACTGATGTAAATCTTGCTGGTTATGTTGATAACCAAGGTTCAGCTAATCCTCCTGCTAAGAACGCAATAAACTATGTTGGGTTTGTGGCCTCGTGGACAACTTCCGCTAAAGCAGAAAACATTGCTTCAGACGCAATTGATTTTATCACTTCTGGAAAGGGATTAACTTGGACTGGGGCGTCTGGTACTTTTGCCAGTTTTGTTACCGCTGATGAAGGGACATTTGCTAATAGATGGGGGATCGTAAGTACAAGAGAAGCTATCATCTATTGTTTAGCAGTGCTTACGATTGGATCTGCTACAGCTACTACATTTTCGGATATCAATAAAATTATAGTCTGGCCTTGGCAAAGAGTTGGAACTGGTGCTCAGGGGTTATATCATGATTTGCAAAATGCTTCAACCGTTATAAGTTATACAACTTGTAGTTTTAAAGGAAATGGATATGCTTGTTATAAGCAGTTTTTTGATACAACACTGGAGGTAAGCAGCGCAAACGATCAGGTTACGTTTGGGACAGCTCATGGATTTACAACTGGTGACTACATCCTTTATTCAAAGGAAGGTGGAGCACACGCAATAGGTTTGACAGATGCTACCTACTATTGGGTAAACGTGGTAAGCACAACTGTAGTATCTTTCCATACCACAAGGGCGTTAGCCATATCTGGTGCTAGTAAAGTGAACTTGACAGCTGGTGCAGCTCCGGGTGAAAACCACTCTATTTTGCGTTCGCCAGACAACAGAATTGATTTTACGGTTTCCGGAACTGCTGGTTCGATTCTTTTGACTTCGTGTGTTTTGGATGGGGTCAGGGTTTGCACTTTGACATCCAAAGCAACTTTAAGCAGTGGGTTTATTCAAAATACAGGAAACATTGTTCTTTCTACAGCGGTACTTACTGGGGTTACTCTTCAAAGTCCAACTTTGGCAGAAGGAGTAGCTTTGTGTGATCCAGTGACTAGCATAACCAATGTTACTGGCTGTATTTTTAATGCTGGAAGTGAAGGCCATGCAATGCGGTTAACTGGGACAGGTGCTTATGTTTCCGATAATCAGTATAACAATTACTGGAATCCCACAGCGAATGGATGGAATTTCCATACTCAAACCGGGGTAGATGCAGGAACTGATGTAATAACCACAAATGCGGCTCATGGTTTTACCGATGGGGATGCTGTTTATTATAATAAGGAAGGTGGAGCTGACAACGTAGGCTTGACCAACGCTGCTAAATATTATGTTCACGTTTTATCAACTACAACTTTTAGTTTGCATGTAACTAAAGCAGCAGCCCTAGCAAATAGTAGCAAAATAGATTTGTCTGATGGTGCGGCGGGACAGACACATTCTATCTACTCGAGCAAAGCAACAATTTTTAATGATTCTGCTGGAGTAGTTACAATTGGCTGCACAGCTGGATCTGATACGCCAAGTATAAGAAATGGAACTGGGGCTTCAACTACCGTAACGAACTCCGTTAATTTAACGGTAACGGTTGTCAGTGAAGACAATGATCCGGTATTTGATGCCGATGTTGCTATTTATAAAACTTCTGATTCAACTCAACTTATGAGAGAACTAACTGTGAACAGTGCTGGGGCAGCAATAGCAACTGAGAGTTATAATTATACAGGATCTACCCCTATAACTGTACGGATTAGAAAGTCTTCTACGCAGAACCGTTATTTATTTTACGATGGTGAGGTAGCAACCGTCACACCCGGCGACGCAATACATGGTGATAACAGTGGTGCTACTGCTGTAGTTGCCAGCGTTGTAGATTGGGGAACTACTGGAGTTCTTTTCCTTGAAAACATTGTAGGAGCTTTTACCGACAACGATCCTATAGACAAAACTGCTGGGGATGTTGCCCTTTGCGTTGCTAACGGGACGATGGGCACTGAATGGGTTGCCTATGATAATGAAGCAGGTGGTCCGTTTGTTGCAGGCAATACGGTTACAGGTGGAACATCCACGGCGACTGGGACAATAAGAGGGGTTCAGGATGATGGCGCTACTGGAAAACTTTGTGTGGAAATGAGCACCACAAACCTGAATGATTTCGTGGACAACGATGTTCTTACAAGTGGTGGTACTACAGGGGATGCCAATGGTGCTGGGAGTTCAAGGAAAAGGTATTTCCCACTCAATACTACAGGCACAATAACATCTTCAGGGTTTTCTTTGACAGCGGTTTTGATAGAAGATACAATAGCTTCTTCAACTTAAGATATGAAGTAAAAGACTAGCATTAAGAGTAGAACAAATAATTAGATAATAACAAACTGTGGTTTAAGTTTTATAAAATTTCAAGAAACACTAAATTTAAGGAGGAAGATAAAATGCCAGTTTCAGCAGATTTCACAATTGATACAACTTTAAAGAGGATTTACCATTCATTGAACAATACTCACTATAAGGTGAATGAACTTTATAGCTGGTTGCAGGATGAGTTTGATGCCTTGGGCTACATGGATGACGCAGTTCCCATGTCAGCTCAAACGCCAACTGAGTATACGATGATCAACGGGTGGTTCATAGATGAGAACAGCATTAAGTTCTTGTATGGTGGTGCTATTAAGTCGGATGGTTGGTTACATCCAACCAATATAACTGGAATCAGAATGATCCGGTTTAAGGGAACCTACACGAACTGTATCGCAGGTGATATTGGTAAGATAGTTCTTGGGGCAGGAACAGGTGATACCGGAAAACTGCTTTACTTCAATAATACCACAAAGAAATGGTGGGTAAGGTGCGATGCAGCAGATGATCTTTTTGATGCAGCTGAAACAGTAGGTACAGTTGGAGATGGTGGAACTGGGACAGGAACCTCGATGGCCGCATCAACTTCAGGTGAAGAGTTGTATGCTAACCTATATACACTTGGTACTATTGAAAGTACACCATATTCTTTGCTTTATGTTGAGCAGAGGGATCCAGTTGCTCCACTAATTGCTGGAAATAGAACTACAGTTACCAACTCAAGAAGGGTGACAGTTCTTGGTACAGCGTACGATTGGTGGGATAGAGATAATACCTACTATGCAGTAAGCTATGGAGGTCAGATTGATATTTGCTTAAAAGTCAAAGAGATGGGTCAAGAGATTGATGGTGCAAATGTTATAATATTTGGCCGACAATATTCTGACTTGTTTGACGACTTTCCAATTGACGTATCAGCTGGGGGTAGAAATGCAGTCCCACTCGCTACAGCTCGAGACTTAAACAATGCCAAACCAGAGTATTACTTGTTTGTTGACAACCAACAGGCTGCTATTGCTGTTGGTGACATGGTTCATGGTGATACCAGTGCTGCTACGGCAGAAGTTGTTTCAGTGACAGACTGGGGTGCAGCTCTTGTTCTTGGTTTAGGGACAGTGAGAGGTGTATGGGCAGACAACGAGAACATGGACAAGACTTCTGACGATTCTTGGCTTGCCGTTGTTAATGGAACAGTTGGAACAATGTTTGTTGCCTACGACAACGAAGCAGGTGGACCATTCGCAGTCGCTAATACAATTACTGGCGCGGATTCAAATGCAACTGGAACCTTAAAAGGATTACAGGACGACGGTGCATCTGGAAAACTTTGTATCCTGATGGCTGGTGCTGGTCAGTATTTTGACTATGAAGATAATGAGCAGCTTGACAACGGTGCTGGTTGTACTGGTGACGCAGTTGGTGACGGAGTACGAAGTATTGCCGGGATGGATGACATTCTCATTGGGTTCGTAAATGGAACATTGGTTTATGACAACGTTGCTGGCGGGCCTTTTACTGTAGGTGAAATAATCACCGGTGCAACTTCAGGTGCTACAGCTATGGTCTTGGATGACGATGAGACAGACACTCTAACACTTGCAAATGTTAGCGGAGTGTTCCAAAACAATGAAGAAGTAGAGGGTGCTGATTCGGGTGCTACAGCTGATGTCGATGATGCAAATGGTTTGACGGTGGCTCACACAATGAACAAGAACTTTGAGCAAGGAAACCCCTATCCATATGATGTTATAGTGGATTGCGCTGGAAGGTATATTGCTGATGTGTATGAGTACATGAGCAAGTTCTGCACAAGAGAAGCCCAGACTAGTAAGACTTTTTATACTTTTGTGCATGAGATTAGGGTTTTGCATTTCACAGCAAACAACTGGGTTAACTTTGTTGAGTCTGATATTGGAAGAGTAATTACAGGAGATGTTACGGCTGACACAGGAAGAATTATAAACTATGACAATGGTAACAAGCTTGTGTATGTAAGAGTGGATGACCCAACGGGTGATTGGTTTGATGAGGCCGAAGCTGTAACTGTTACAGCTGGAACAGGTGATGGTGAAACAGCGGGATGCTCCGCTCTATACCCAATGAATGGTGAGCATTACATTGAAGCTTACATGGCCTACGCCCCAAAGAAGTCTGCCCCATTTGGTGAGTTTGCTGGAGGCGTTTTGTTTGGCGCTAGAGGCATTTGGGTTGAATTCATGAATGCTGACGATTCAAAGAACTATTCTTTGATTGACTCTAATGGTGATACTCGTAACCCACCTAACAAGCAAAATATTACAGTTACAGGCTTGCATGTTGGAGATGCTGTGATGGTGTTTAGAACCACAGCTGGGGCTATCAACAAAGCAATGTATATTTCCCATAATCTTAACAACGATGCTGGTAACGACTGGTTTGAAGTTACGACAGATATTGCAACAGATACTCCTGCTGGTACTGGGGATACTGGTGTTATCAGAATTGTAGCAAATAGCATTGACGGACTGGAAGATCGTCATACCTACGATTCGTGGGATGCCGCAAGTAAGAAGTTTTTGGGGTTAATTCCAGTATTAGCTCACAACTACGATAATACAGATACTTGCTACATTCCATTTATTGACAAAGTAGCGACAGCTGTTACTGAGTATGTTCAGGTTATTTACACAGCTGAACGAACGGTTATATGTAGGGTGCGGCGTTACGATGGTACAACTCCTCCAGGGGATAGTATTATTCCATTCCAAACATCTGAATTGACATTCGGCTCTTCAGGGTTGCCAATCGCAGCTATTAGAACGGCAGATTCAATTGTAACTACCTTATAAACAATGAAATTATTATGGGCTACCATTAAGGCATCCTATAAATGAGTGGATTATGGAGAATGAAAAAGCTACACACGAAGCAATGTTTCTAGATTGTCCTATTTGTAAGGGGAGACATGTTATTTTTCTTCCTAAAGAGGGTGTTTTTGTGATGCATGCCCAAGTAGATTGGAAATGTGGCAATTGTAAAGCTGAGATGACCTCTATATTAGAGGAGAAAGGTAGGGAAGATGGAAAGTCGAATGAAGCGGAAGTACGACCCTGAAAGGTTAAGAGAGAATATTGAAAGAGCAAAAAAGAACATTATTTTATTTCAAGAATCTATCCGTAAAGAAAACGAAAACCTTGCTCACTGTAGAAATGTTTTAAAAAACTTTGATGAAGAATACAAAAAATCTGGTGGAAGATTAAGTAGAGAACGAACTGAAAGTGTTATAAAAGCTGCTGAAAATAATCTCACAATATTTGAAAATGCAATACTAAAAGAATATGAATCAATAGTTAATTTGAATAAGTTACTTGAGGAGGCTGAATGTGGCACTTAATGTTACTTTTGACTGGGTTAATAAACTGATAAATATTTTAGCCCCTCAAACTGAAGTTCTGATACAGGATTTAATTAATGTCATAAGAAATCAGGAAGATGAACTATATCCTGGTATAAGCTATGACCAAATAGCAACTGCTGCTGGTAAAGATGACCTCGGTGGAGGGATTACTGTTGGTGTAACTTTAACTTTAATAAATAACTGGAGACTAAAGTTTTGGGAACCAGCTCCTCCTGGTTATCAAGCTTTGATTAGAGGTGGTAATTTAGTGGGGGGTATTGCGGGTAATCCAATCGCTTTTACTCCATTAGTTCAAGTACGAATGATTCAATCAGCTTCGGGAGTTATTGCTGAGACAGGTGTTAGTGGGTTGACTCCAGAAGAGGCAGCTGAACTTTTTTCTATTAAACCAGATATTAGGGGAGTTGATAATGATACACTAAAAACATTATCAGGTCAGTTAGATATAGCACAAGCAGATTTAGATAATCCAGATCAGTATAAAGCTGATGTTTCTGGGTTAGCTTTAGAATCTACTGTTCAAGATATTAAAGATAAAACAGATCAGCTAACTTTTACCATTCCTGGAAAGGTTGATGCTACAGCTGAACTTACAGCTGAAGAACATGATCAAATAATGTTAATTGACGATATTAAAGTTGAGACAGATAAGATAACAGATATGCAAGCTGATCTGAAGAGAATATTAGGATTAGTTCATGAGAATGTTTTTATAGATCTTCCAGTTTATGATCCAGATAATAATTTAATTTCTGCGAGAGTTAGAATTTATTCAAGTGCATCTAATGTTGGAACAGATATTGGAGTTATTGGAAGTTATTTGATCAGCTCTGACCCTGCTGGTTTAGGGAAATTTAATTCATGGAGACAAGAGAGAATATAAATGACTTCTATTAGTATTGCAACTTTAGGAATGTATGCTCAGGGTATTGGTGGGGGTGGAATATCTCTCCCTCCAGGCCAGGGTGTTCCAGTAGATTTTAGGAGAGAAGAGCATGCTGTTAGGCCTTTAATTACAGTGAAGAATGTTACATTTGAAGAGCGCTTACATGAAATTACTATGTCAGTTAAACTAATTGAATAGGAGTACTTAAAATGCTAGAACTGGATATCAACAAATCAAAGAGCCTTAATTTTGAGATTCAATTATCAGGTATAGATTCTAAAGATTTAGATGGTTCACTGAGGATTGTAGTTGATGGGGTAGAATACGGCTTTAAAGTAGAAGTGACTTCAAGCAGCATTATAGCAAGTATTCCTGTGCTAAAAAGTATTCTTCCCAGAGAAGTTAAAGAAGGTGAACAACTCAATGCTAAGTTAGAAGTGCATGGGAGTGGTTATTACCTTAATCCTTGGAATGGATCTTTTGTTGTAAAGAACCCAGTTCTAATGGAAGCTAAGATAAAAGAAGATTCAGATAAAGTTCCAAAAATTACTGCTAAGATTAAACCAGAAGTTGCTCAAAAAGTAGCAAGTAAGTTATCTGAAGCGAAGAAAGTTGTTTCTAAACCTATAGTAGAAAAGGTTGTAGAAAAGCAAAATTCAAACATTAAAGATATAGTAATAACTGAGAAACATGTCGTTGATTATATGAAGTCGAAAGGAACTACTAGTAAACAAGTTCAAGAAGTTATACTTGAACAATGTAAAGGAAATGCTAAAACTGACGATCCAAAAGATATATTGAGATCTGTAATTCGTTTCTACAAAAATAAAGATCAGAAATAAATTCAATAAGTTATAGTGTTGTAGTCTGAATTTTTTAAGTGAGATTCTTTATAAATTTAGTTGTTCTCTATGTAGTGAAGAAGAAAAATCCTAAGTATTATTTATGTGAAAATTGAACATATTTTTATATAGAAAAGAGAAAGGTGAAAAATGAATTTCGTGGGTTTAGATTTGTCCTTCAGAGGTACTGGTCTATCAGTACTTTCAGAATCCTCTGATATTTTATCTCAGAAATTAATATCCAGTTCTCCTAAAGAATGTATTGAGCAAAGGATCATTTCTATATCCAACGAGATATTTAATGAGATAAGAAAACTTGGTCTTTTTATTGTTTGTATTGAGGGGCTTTCTTTTTCTTCAAGTGGACAAGCTACTTTAGACTTAGCTGGACTTCACTTTTATATTAGAGTTTTTTTACATGAAAACTATCCTGGAGAATTTTTTGTTATTTCTCCTAATACACTCAAAAAATTTGTTACAGGAACTGGGCGATGTCAGAAAAACTTGATGTTACTAAAAACTTACAAGAAATTTGGGGTTGAGTTTACTGATGATAATTTATGCGATTCTTACTGTTTAGCACAGTATGCAAAAAATAATTACGGAGACAAAGCATGTTTAAAGGTTTAAGGACTGAAGAATATAAGAGAAATATGTCGGAAGTAATGAAATTAGCTTGGAGTAAAACGGGATTAAAAGAGAAACAATCAGAAGTGATGAAATGTGCTTTGGATAAACCAGGATTGAAAATGAGCCGAGCAAAATTAATGAAAGAAGTTATGAATAGAGCAGAAGTCAAAGTAAAAGTGTCAGAAGCTTCAAAAATATCTAATAACAAGCCAGAAGTGAATGAAAAGAGAGTAAGAGCTTTTAAGCAAACTTTAAGTAATTCAGAATTAAGAGCAAAATGGTCTAAAGCTGCAAAAGAAAATTGGAGTAAAGATCCAGGTAGAAAAGATAAACAAAAAGAGTTTATGTTAAATGGTCATGCATCTTACATGCTTTCTTTAAGTAAGAATCCATCTTGGCCCCAAATCAAAACCTACAAGAATGTTTGTTCAGTTGTTCCTTCTGCAATTTTAAACTACCCAATCTGTGTTGATAAAGGGAAATGGTATTCATTGGATGTTGCTGTTCCTCAGTTAGGTATAGCTATAGAATATGATGGGTCATTTTTCCATAAAGATAAAAGCAAAGAAGAAAAAAGGCAAAAAGAAGTAGAAGAAGAAGGTTGGAGATTCCTTAGATATAGAGATCATGTTCCAACTATAGAGCAATTAAAGAATGACATCAATAGTGTAATTGGAGTTATTTATGGAACATAAAAGTGAGTTTGTCTTGATGTCGCACTTAGCTAGGCGAGCAGGGCAGCATTATGACCTCCGATTTAAAAAACCGTTTAGTAAGATGTGGGATTCGTTTGCTACAAAAAAAGAAGTACCTCCTGAGACAGGAAAAAGAATCATAATGTATAGAACTACTTTGCATTCAGAATCTGAAGCAAAATTTGAAGGCCAAATACCAGAAGGTCAATATGGAGCTGGAATTCTGAAGAAAGTAGATGAAGGTGAAGCTATTATTAAGAAGTATAAAGATTATCATATAGTTGTGGAGTTCAAGGGGACAAAACTTAATGGAACTTACCACTTTTTCCATCCACGAGGGATGGGCAAAACAGGTAAAG
>Ga0315295_10001032_pt1 | contig 23846 bp, 19 predicted proteins | sample YL17G14_0_MG_FD_204453 | JGI IMG/M metagenome (GOLD analysis project Ga0315295, IMG submission 204453) | Sediment microbial communities from Yellowstone Lake, YNP, Wyoming, USA - YL17G14_0 | ecosystem: Environmental > Aquatic > Freshwater > Lake > Sediment | place: USA: Wyoming | collected...
GCGACTTTATCGAAGATGACGAAGTCGCCCCGCCTGATGAAACCACGACATATAATCTGCTGCGCGAGAATTTGCGCGAAGTCTTGAACGGATTGCCACTTCGCGAAGTGTGCATCCTGCAACTTCGCTACGGATTGTTCGATGGGCAGGCTTACACGCTGGAACAAGTTGGGCGCAAGATGGGCGTGACGCGTGAGCGCGTCCGCCAGATCGAAGCCCAAGCCTTGAGCCGATTTGAAGTACAGGAATCCTTTTATGGCCTGTTCGAGAAGCTGCGTACTTGAAGGTCTGCGGTTCATTACAAAAACCTCCTGTGAGTGAAAAGTTCACCATCGCAGATCTCTAAGTAAAGCAAAAACCATAGCTTTGGGGACTATGGTTCGTGAAAAGTAGCGGGGGCTGGACTCGAACCAGCGATCTCCGGGTTATGAGTTGCTCCCCCGTCCCACCTGAAATTCACAAACAAACTCGATATATGAGCTTAATTGTCGGACCCTGGTTCGTAGGAACCCTACGGACTGCAATAGCGGTTTGGTTTCGAGATTTTTACCTCAACTTTCCAAAAAGATCAAGGCCCGCTCCTTACCGGCAAGTACTTGACTTTCGTTGTCTGTTGACCTATAATTATTAAGGTTTATTACATCGAGTTAATAAAATTTACACAGTGTTAATATCTAAGAGATGTCCTGATCATGAAAGTAACCCCAACCATTACTGCAGCTGAAATGCGCGGCATCAACCGCTCGGCGATTCTAGAAACGATTCGCCGTAGGGGCCCGATTGCGCGCACCCAGATTGCAGAAGCACTCCAGGTCAGCCTGCCCACAGTCATCCGCGTCGTTGATGAGTTGATCGCTGAAGACCTCGTCAAACCGACAGGCGACAAGGAGTGGAGTGGCGGGCGAAAGAGGCCTTTGCTAGAATTCAACAGCCATGGTCACCTGATCATTGGCGTGGATATGAACGAGACGCGTCTATATGGAGCAGTTGCAGACTTGGCTGGTAACATTCTGACCGAGACTTTTTTACCGCATCATGCGCGCGGAGTGGAAAGTTTCGATTTCCTGGTAGAGATTATTGAACAGCTTTTATTGCAGGCGCGCATAACCGGCAAGAACCTCCGTGGCATCGGGGTCGGGGCACCTGGCATCACATATTACGATGAGGGAGTGGTGCATTGGGCGCCAACCCTCGAGTGGCGAGACTTCCCCCTGAAAGAGAAGCTACGCGAGCGCTTTCAATTGCCGGTCATTCTCGATAACGATGTCAATCTCTCAGCGCTGGGCGAGAAGTGGTTCGGAGTGGGACAGGACTGCACTAACTTAGTCCTGGTTATCATTGGGAGCGGGATTGGTGCTGGCATTATCATCGATGGGGGTGTATACCGCGGCTCACACTTAACGGCTGGGGAGATCGGGTTCCTTCTGCCCGATCGTTCTCACCTGGGTATTCGACGAGAAGGATACGGGGCACTGGAATCACTTGCTTCAGGGGCCAGTATTACCGCACGTGCCAGGCTCACTCTAGAAGGGAGCATTCCGCCCGAGAAAATTGCAACGATCACTGCCGAGTATGTGTTCGAATCTTTCCGCCGCGGCGAAGAATGGGCTAAACCGATTATTTCTGACACGATTGATTATCTAGCTCAGATGATAGCCGCTCTGGCAGTCTGTTTTGACCCTGATCTGATTGTGCTAAGCGGAGGGGTATCCAAATCAGCCGACTTATTGATAGACCCGATTCTGCAGCGCATTGATGGGGCCATTCCCTTCTGTCCAAAACTGGTGGTTTCCAAACTGGGTCACCGCGCTGCAGTCATGGGGGCCATCATCGAAATTCTCTATAACACAGCGGATTTTTATATGGTGCGCAAACTTACTTGAACAATGATAGACACCATCTGAAATGGTTGAGACGATCAGTACATCGACGGATCGGCTTTCCGAAAGGAGGTGGCTTGGGTAATAGCTAATGCACGCAGAACATCCCGTTGGACTGAATTTCAAATCCTCGTTCGCACTGAAAGGAGAAGGAGAAATGAAACTGACAAAGGTTGTAACTACAGTTGTATTGTTAGCGACCTTGGTGACCGCCTGCGGTCCGAAGACCACCCCGGTTCCCACTATTGCACCTGCCCAGCCGACCGCCGCTCTCGCCGGCGGTTTGGATGAGTGGGCCGCCGCTGTCAAGGCCAAGTACGCCGGCACTGAGCTCAAGCTGGCTGTGGCCTCGCATCCATCCATCGAATCCTTCAAGAAAATGACGCCCGAATTTGAGGCCCTGACCGGTATGAAGGTAACTTGGGACGTGATGGAAGAAGGGCAACTGGCTGATAAGCTGCTGCTTGAAGCTTCTTCCGGCAAGACCGACTACGATATCATCATGAGCTGCCCTGAATTCACGCCTTCCTTGGTGGACGTCGGCTTCCTGGAACCGCTGGATGCATACCTAGGCGATTCCGCCAAGAGCCCCGATTGGTTTGCCCCCGATGACATCGTAGCCGCCTACCGTGACATGATTTCGTACCAGGGCAAGTATTACGGCATCCCCTTTGCTGGCGAAACGGTGTTCCTGTTCTACCGCAAAGATATCTTTGAGAAGTACGGCCTGAAAGTCCCTACCACCATGGATGAACTGAAGACCACCGCTGCAGCTATCCAGGAAAAGGAACCAGGCATAGCTGGCATTTCGATGCGTACCCGCCTGGGGTGGGAATTCACTTACATGTGGTCGGTGTTCATCTTCCCGTTTGGCGGCCGCATCATCGATCCCACCACCAACAAGCCGGGTTTTGACCTGCCGGGCACTAAGTCCTCGCTGGAATATTTTGCCGACCTGGCCCAATACGCTCCTAAGGGCGTGGAGTCCTTCTCGTTCCCCGAAGCGTGGGACGCCTTCATGCAGGGTAAGGTGGGCATGATGGTGGAAGCCTCAGCCGCCGGGCCTGAGGTGGAGAACCCCGAAAAATCACTAGTGGCGGGTAAAGTAGGCTATGCGCCCATGCCCGCTGGTCCCGATGGTGCTTATAGCGGCGTTTGGGGTTGGGGCTTTGCCATCACCGCTGGCTCTGAGCAAAAAGAGGCCGCCTGGGATCTAATTGTGTACCTGACCAGCAAGGCCAAGCAGGAAGAGTACGTCGCCAATGGCGGCATCCCCTCGCGCAGCTCGTGGCTGGAGGACCCCGCCAACCAAGCCAAGTACCCATATTATCAGGCCACCCTCGCTACACTCCAGCAGTCTGCTGACTTGCTATCCAAGGGTTTGGGCGTGGTCATCATGGACCCGCGTTGGTCGCAGTTGAGTGAAATCATCGGCACCGAAGGCTCTAAGGTGTTGACCAAGGAAAATACCATTGACCAGGCCTTGAGCAACATGCAATCGCAGTCTTCAGATATCTGGAAGTAAGCCGTTGCGTTTTCAGGCTCCCTGCTGCGTTCGCTGTGCCCATTGTCATTGAAGATCTTACATGCTCCGCAGCAGGGAGCGGTGCAAAATTGGTCACCCTGGGAGGGGTGAGGTCTGACGACGTACAAACACAGGTATCACCATGACTCGTTTCTGGCGACGGCATCGCAGCCTGATTGTCCCTTATTCGCTCCTGCTGCCGGCCTTTCTAGTGGTTTTTTTGCTGGCGTTTTACACCTGCCTGTGGCTCGTGCGCATGAGCCTAGTAAATTGGTCATTTGGCGCGGCGTGGAGCAAGGCCCAGCCGGCTGGTCTTTCCAATTATGTCTGGTTGCTCACCGATCAAGCCACCCCTCTGTGGAAATCGCTTCAGTTGACCGGGTTTTTTGTACTGGGTACAGTGGCGGCAGAATTGGTGCTGGGCTTTGGCCTAGCGCTGCTGCTTAACGGAAGGGTGATGGGCCGTTCCATCCACACCGCTTTACTGGTCATCCCCATTGTGGTCATGCCTTCGATGGTGGGCATGATCTGGCGTTTGTATTTCTCGTATGACGGATTGATTAACTATTTGATCGAAACGCTCACCCATCTCAAACTCAATTGGTACGGGGCGGGTCTGGCCTTGCCTGCGGTGATGATTGTGGATGTGTGGGAGTGGACGCCGTTCTTTATCCTGATTTTGCTGGCCGGGCTGCAATCGCTGCCGCATGACCCCTTCGAAGCGGCGATTGTGGATGGCGCCAACGGCTGGCAGTTGTTCCGTTTTGTCACCCTGCCGCTGATGGCGCCGCTGCTGGTGACGGCTATCCTCCTGCGCCTGATGGATAGCCTGCGCATCTTTGATGTGATCTTTGTGATGTTTGGTGGCGGCCCGGGCAGCGCTACCACCACCTTGCCTGTGCTGGTGTACCGCATAACGATGGTAGCGCGCAATGTTGGGCGCGGCTCAGCTGTCAGCGTGATGTTGATTATCCTGATTGTCAGCCTGACGATCCTTCTGATCCGCCTGTTCCAAAAGGCGAGGATTGAGGTATAAGACCATGGCGGCGAACAAGTTCCGACTCAAACGCTGGCTGCCGATGGGAATATCCAATCTGCTGGCGTCACTGGCTCTGATTACTTTCCTGTTTCCCTACCTGTTTATGGTCGCCTCGGCCTTTAAAGAGCGGTTGGATGTTCTGGCCTACCCCCCGGTCTTTTTCTTCAAGCCCACCCTGGAAAACTTTTCCCAGGTGTTCGGCGATATAAACATCCTTTTTTATATGAAAAATTCCACCATTGTGGCAACTTTCAGCACCCTGCTGACGATGGTGATTGCCGTGCCGGCCACCTATGCCCTGGCTCGCTACCGCTTCCCGTTCAAAGAGTCGATTGCCTACGGCTTTTTGCTGCTGCAAATGGTGCCGGGCATTTCGATTGTTTTTGCTCTGTTCCACATCGCCCGCATGGTTAACTTGTATGATACCTACCTGTTCCTGATCTTGGTGTATTTGCTGTGGAATGTGCCCTACGCGGTTTGGATGCTGCGCGGCTTTGTGGAATCGATTCCAGTGGACTTGGAAGAGGCAGCCATGGTAGACGGGGCTTCGCGCTTTGGGGCTTTCTTCCGCGTTACCCTGCCGCTGATGGCGGGCGGGTTATCCGCTTCAGCCATCCTCATCTTCATCGGGGCGTGGAATGAATTTGCCCTGGCGTTCTTTCTCACTTCCACCGGCGCCCGCACCATGCCGACCACCATCGCCTTTTTTATGACTCATGCTGGCATCAAGTGGGGACCCATGTTCGCCACAGCGACGATTGGCACCCTGCCAGTAGTCATATTTGCGCTACTGGTGCGCAAGTACTTTGTTTCTGCCCTCACTCTTGGCGCGGTGAAGGGTTAGAAGGAGGCCACTAATGGAAGTTAAAGAGTGCATTGACCAGGCGGTGGAGAGTCAGCGGACAGAAGCTCTTGCACTGCTGCAGCGTTTGGTGCAGATTCCTACCCTGGCAGGCAATGAAAAGCCAGCCCAGGACGTGGTGCTGGACAAAATGAAATCACTGAAACTGGATGTGGATACCTGGGATCCGCCCGATGACGAACTGGCCCGCCACCCGGCTTTCGTGCCGGTGGACATCTCCTATCGCGGCCGGCCCAACGTAGTGGGAACTTATCGTAGCCGGGGCGGGGGGCGTTCGCTCATCCTCAATGGGCATGTGGATGTGGTGCCCACCGGCCCTGAATCGCATTGGAGTGCATCACCATGGAGCGGCAGTTTCGTGGATGGCAAGGTGTACGGCCGCGGCTCGGCCGATATGAAGGGGGGCTTGGTAAGCGCCATCCTGGCCGTACAAGCGTTGCAAGAGGCTGAAATCCATTTGAAGGGTGATCTGATCGTGGAAAGCGTGGTGGATGAAGAGACCGGCGGCAATGGCACGCTGGCCTGCATCCTGCGTGGCTACCAGGCCGATGGAATGATCTTCACCGAACCCTCCAGCCTGGGTGCAATTGCCGTATCCAACCGCGGGGCGCAGTATTTCCGCATCACAGTGTTCGGGCAGGAAGGCGGCATCGAGTATAAGCATGACCTGGTGAACCCCATTGCCAAAGCAATGGAAGTGTTCCAGGCAGTGGAAGCCTACTCGATTATGCGTGAATCGACAGTTTCGCATCCACTGTATGACAACCTGTATAACACCAAAGTCCCGTTGGGTATCTGTAAAATCAGTGGGGGTGAGTGGCCATCCACCGTGCCTTCGCAAACGGTGATGGAAGGTTCTATAGAATGCCTGCCCGGAGAGGATATTCACGCCATCAAGGACGGCTTCAAAAAATACCTGGCCGAGTGGTGCACCAAGGATGCCTGGCTGAAGGACCATCCGGTCAAACTGGAGTGGTTTGGATTGTGGTTTGAATCGGCCGAAATATCCTCTGATCACGCCCTGCCGGTTATGCTGGCTCAGGCGGTACAGGAAGTCACTAGCCAGGCTCCGATGGTGGGCGGCGCCGGCGGGTGCGATCTGCGCCTGCCCGTACTGCATGGGAAGACCCCGGCGGTTCTGTTCGGCCCGGCGGGTGGCATGATCCACTCGGTGGATGAGTATGTGGAATTTGATCAGGTGATGGCCTGTGCTAAAATCTTGGCCCGCTTTGCCGTGGACTGGTGCGGGATGGAATAATGAGGTCTCCTCCGGCCTGCACGTTTGGCTTAAGTGGACAATGGATTTATAGAGATAACGGGCTAAAGCCCATTATCTCAGGCGAAGGAGAAAGGAGGTTGCAAGATGGAATGGTGGAAAAATCCGCTGCGGGCTGTAACCCTGGAGTTCCCCGCATCCGATGTGGCGACGATTGACGTAACCGGTATTGTAAACGAAACCCACCGCGGCGCGGTGAACACCCTGTGCGTGTTCACTACTGGTTATTACCCCGGTGGGATGGCCTTTTACCAGAGCAAAATCTGCCCGCACCACCCCGGTCTGGGACAGCGCGACCTATTGAAGGAGGCCATTACTGCTGCCCACCGCAATGGGCAAAAGGTGATTGCTTATATCGCTTCCATATGGGGCGGGCGGGCGCTGTACGATGCCCACCCCGATTGGGCCCAGCGCAAGGCCGATGGCTCGTTGAATGCCTGGGATGAGGAACTGAACTCGCTGGCGATGTGCCCTCACAGTCCCTATCGAGGTTACCTCTCCTCAGTGGTACACGAGGTAAGCGAGAACTATGAGGTGGACGGTTTTTATTTTGACGAACCCAGCTTCCAATCCTGGTGTGCGTGCGAGCACTGCCAGGCCAAATTTCGCCAGGAAACGGGATGCGAACTGCCCACCGTTGAAAACTGGGACGATCCGGTTTTTCGCCAGTTCATCCAGTGGCGTTACCGCTCGATTGCCGCCTGGCGGCATGAGCTATATTCTCTGGGCAAACGCCCCAGCCGGTGTGTGTTCTTTCAGGGCGCCTTCCCGCTAGCAACTCTCTCGCTCAAGCCCATCCAGTTTGCCAATTTCCAGTTCGTCAATCCCTACGCTGAGCGCTTCATGGTGGAATGGCAGGTTCCCACCGCTCACGGCGATGACATGCCTGCAACCGCCAGCATCGGCGATGTGGTGCATTTTGAACTATACCGTCGTGCTATCCACGAACCGCTGTGGTGGTACGGCGTGGCTTTGCGCTACGGAATGACCATCGGCAAAGGCAAGCAGGTGTTGGCTTTGAACATGATGGCGCAAACGCCATTCGACTTGTATGGTCTGCCAGAGCGCGAGCTGCGCGTTTCCATCGGTGAGGTGCTGGCCAATGGCGGCGCACCGCTGTTTGCTCGCTATTACCCCGACCGGGTGGATCAGCCCGCCTGGAATGCTGTCTATGCCGAATTGAAGCGGGTGCAGGTATTGGATCCCTATCTGGTGGATCGCAGTAGCCTCAAATATGCAGCGGTGTTGTTCTCACGCGATTCGATGGATCGCTTCGATTACACATACGGCAAACCCCCGCACCTGGGCTGCCTTAAGGGTTTCGCTGTTGCCTTGCTGCGCAACCAAATCCTGTTCGATGTGATTACGGAGGAAGAACTTTCACGGCTTGATGAGTATCAAGTTCTGGTGCTGCCCAACGCGCGTTGCCTCTCCCAAAAGGCCAAGGAAGCCATTGCTGCCTATGTATGCCGTGGCGGTGGGCTGGCAGCCTCATATGAGAGCGGTTTATACGATGAGACTGGCACTCCCACGCCGGAGAACACCTTGGCGGACGTGTTGGGCATCCATTACACCAGCGAAGAGCAGCCTTGGCGCGGCTTTGACGTGTACATGCGCTTTGAGAACGAGCTAACGCTGCCCACGCCGTGCCTGGCAGGGCGACCGGTTCCCAACGGCGGAACGCAAAAGCTGGTGGAACTGGCCGGTGCCCGCCCCGAGGCGCGCCTGTTGGGCGGTTCCACCGTCCACTATGGCCCGCTAGGTGATCAGGTCGGGCCGGCCACGTTGACCACATACCAGGCCGGCAGGGGACGGGCAGTCTATTTTGCCTTCCCTATTGGTAACGCCTACAAGGAATTCAGAGTCCCTGCACATGGCGACCTGATGGCCGCGGCCGTGCATTGGGCGGCGCAGACCTGCCCGATGGTGGAACTTGACGGCGCGGCCGAATCGCTGGCCCTTACCGCCTTTTCCCAGCCTGGCGGCCGGCTAGTTGTGCACCTGGTGAACAGCGTTTGGGATGAACCCGTGGGCGCCTTGGAAGAAATTCCCATCGCCCCGGCCTGCATGCTGAAAGTGAATACGGCCGCCCCACCCAAAAAAGTCTTTATTCTGCCCAGTGGGCAAATCCCGGAATGGTCGCAGATCGATGGTCGCTTGGCGATCCAGATGCCGCCGGTGGAAGATCACATCACGCTTATCGTTGAGCCCTGAGGATAGAGGCGAAATATAATGGTCATCTGGAATTTACCCAAAACCGAGTTGATGCCTCTCAAAGATGTTGAGGAAAAGCGTCCGGCGACCGTGGTGTACAGCGGGCCAGCCTGGGGATTGGTGCAGGACCGCCTGCCTCTGAAGGTAGTCTCCCAAATTGAAGTGCGCTTGGCTACCGAGGATGCCTGGAAAAATTCCATCAGAGACGTGCGCGGCGAAGTGATCTACTCTGTCGGTGGGGGACTGCCAGTCGATGCGTCCAAGTACCTCTCCCTTAAAACCGGCATCCCGATGGTATGCATTCCCACCGCCCTTTCGGTGGATGCGTTCTTCACCTGGGCCTCGGGCATCCGTACCAACTGCTGTGTGACATACATTGAAACTAAAGTACCCGATTTGACGGTGGTCGACCTGGACGTGTTAGCAGCGGCCCCGGCGTCTATCCGGGCGGCTGGCATCTGCGATGTGATCTCCATTGCCACCGGCAATTGGGATTGGGAGTACGCCGAACGACTGGGGTTGAACCCGCCGGTGATGGCTTACTATCCCGCCGCCGCCCGCATTGCTGTCGATTTGCTGCAAGCGGCGCTCGACTGCGCCAATGCTGCCGGCCATGGCGACCGGCAGGGGCTCAAACAGTTGTTAGACTGCATCACCCTCGAAGTGCAACTCTGCAACCAAGTGGGGCATTCCCGCCCAGAGGAAGGCAGCGAGCACTATTTTGCCTACTGCGTGGAAAATGAGACCGGCCCGGGTTACCCACATGCTGACCTGCTGGGGCCAGGCATCCTGCTTATGGCCGCCCTGCAGCAGCAGGACGTGTCTCCGCTCAGGCGAGCGCTGCACGCCACCCACATCCCGCTCCAGCGCATCCCATTGGAAGGCATCCTCAAGGCGCTAGCTGCGTTGCCGGAATACAGTCGTCAACACGGTCTGCCACACGGCCTGGCTCACGATCTGACGCCCAAATTGATGAACCGGCTGGATATCCCATCCCTCCTGGCGGAGTAAGGCTTTACTAGAGGCAAAGATTGACAGAGACAGACAATGGAGAAACCTATGGAAAACCTTGCTATTCTCGGTGGCGAGCCGGTCAAAAAGACGCCGTTCCCGATCTGGCCAATGTACGATGAGAAGGAACGTCAAGCATTGATGGAAGTGCTGGATAGCTGCCTATGGTGGCGCACGCCCGGTACGCGCGCCCTCCAGTTCGAACAGGATTTTGCCGCCTATCACCAGGCCAGATACGGTATTGCCGTCACCAACGGTACGGCCGCCCTCGAAGTATCACTGTCAGCGCTGGAGATTGGCCCCGGCGATGAGGTGATTGTGCCCGACTTCACCTTTGTTGCCACGGCCAGCGCAGTGCTGTTCACTGGCGCTCTTCCCGTGCTGGTGGATATTGACCCAGAGACCTACTGCATTGACCCCGAGGCAGTCGAGGCGGCCATCACCCCGCACACGAAAGCCATCGTCGTCGTGCATATAGGCGGCCATGCTGCTGACCTGGACGCTCTGAAGGAAATTGCTCGCAAGCACGGACTACGCCTAGTGGAAGATAGCGCCCATGCCCACGGCACGGAATGGAAGGGACACAAAATTGGCTCGATAGGTGATTTGGGCACCTTTAGTTTCCAGCAAAGTAAACTTATGACCGCCGGCGAGGGCGGGATTATCATCACAAACGACTCCGAGCTGGAAAAGCGCGCCCGTTCGGTGCACGACTGCGGCCGCATGCCTGGCGAGTGGTTCTACTCCCACTTTATCTACGGCTCCAACTACCGCCTGTCGGAGTGGCAGGCGGCGGTGCTCAGCCAGCAGCTCAGCCGGTTGGACGAACAGACGGCGGTGCGTATGCACAACGCCGCCTACCTTGACGCCGAACTGTCGCGCATTGAGGGCATCACGCCGCAAAAGCTCGACCGTCGCTGCACTCGCAACGGTCATTACGCCTACATTTTCCACTATGACGCTTCGGCTTTCAACGGCCTGCCTACGGCTGGGTTCATCGAATCCCTAAACAAGGAAGGCATCCCCACCCAAGCAAGCTACCCTCCCTTGAACGAGCTTGCCGTGTTCCAAAGCGGCGAATACCGCAAACGCCTTTCGCCCGAGGTTGCCAAACAGGAACATGCATTCTTGAAGGCTACTTTCCCCAACACGGCTCGCGGCGCCTGGGAGACAGTCTGGCTGCCACAGCCAGTCTTGCTGGGCACGCACGAAGAGATGGCCCAAGTGGTGGAAGCGGTGCGCAAGGTACAGCGTCATGCCTCTAAGCTTGTGAAAGCGGCAACGGGGCGCACCTAAGATGCCTCAATAATGGTGTAAGAATGGATATCAAGGATACGGGTGTTGAGTTTTACGAGTGGAAGAAGACCGGCTATAAGCCACTGGTTTTTCACCATGGTTGGATGGTGGCGTTGCTCAACTGGGAGCCGGCTTGCCTGTTGGAGAATGCCCACGAAATCGAACGTCACAACCAGACCGACGAAGTGTTTGTGCTACTATGCGGTCAGGCAGCACTATGCGTCAACGCCGGGGCCGGGCTCCGGTCGATTGAGATGAAACCGGGAGCATTGTACAATGTGCGGGCTGGGGTGTGGCATAGTCTGCTCGCCACCCGCGACGCAAGGTGGGTGATTGTAGAGGCGCGCGGTACTGACCTACACGATACTGAAATCCGCAAGCTAAACGAGGAAGAGCGTCGAGTTCTGTTTTCGGCCCCCCTGGCTTGGGCAAAGTTTGTGTGAAGTCGCGGAGCACCTGTCCGTGCAAATAACAATCCAAATGCGCTTGAGATTACCAAGAAATGGTTGTGCCCGATGCGGTAGGTTGGTTGATGGCCTGGGTGGTTACATGGGTAGCTGTAGTAAAAATCGAAGAACTCCTTTGTAATTTCCCAAGCAAAATCCTTTTCCAACTTGGAGAATTTTAAACACTATCTCGAACCGCCTCCTTCAGAATCTTAGAATGAATAACGTAACCTTGTGCCGTTCGTGCTGGCAGTGCAAACCATTCTGGAGCTGTTTGCGGCGGATGAGAATAAGGTACGAAACAGGTTCTATATCGGGCAGTACAGCAATTAAAGGGGTATTTGCTCTGACTGCATAAAGTTGTTGTAAATAGTTTTAGAGAAAGGGGGTGAGACATATCCTAAGTTAGCAAATCGAATATTCCTTAGAAGTCAAAATAAGGATGGAGGTGAGAAAAGGCGAGTCATGATAATCAATTGACGCGTTGTTGCCATACCTGCAACCTACCTTCTGTATAGTGGACTCACAAGTATTGCGTTGTTTGCAATAAATCCTCAATACGGAGGGAGTTTTTATGGCTCACCACCTAAATCATACCCGCTTGGATGGAATCTATTGTAAAATTGAACAGTACCCAGGGAAACGTCCCGGCTTCCTCGCCCGGATTTTAGGGATAAACCGTTCCGAGGTCACCCGTGCTTTACCCGCAATGGAGAAGAGGGGGTTGTTGATCAGCGAAGATGAAAGGGGAGGTCTTTGGCCGTTTCACCAAAAGAAATGAAAAAATGTTGCAGAATTTTGTCTGTTGTTGTGCTATGCTATAGTGGATTGAATTCCTGTTGTGGAGAGTGTCATGTCACGCGCCGAGAACAAAGCTGACCGCTTGCTGCAAATCGAAGCCCTGCTGCTGGCCCATCCCGAGGGGTTGACCCAGGCTGAGATTGCCCGCCGCCTGGATGTGAACCGTTCAACGGTCAACCGCTATTTCCGGGATATGCCCAACCAGTTCCCGTATTACGAAAGCGACGACGGGCGGCTGTTCATTGACCGCCAGTCGTATTTGGTCAATGTGCGGCTTGACTTACACGAGGCGATGGCGGTGCACCTGGCCTCCCGTCTTCTAGCCACCCGTATGGACCGCCAGAACCCGCACGCTGCCTCGGCCCTGCGGAAACTCGGCTTGGCGCTGGAGAGGCTAGCCCCGCGCATCAGCCGCCACGTGCAGCAATCGGCGGACGTGATGGATGAGGCTGCCCAACGGCATGACCCGGTGTATTTGCAGTCGCTGGAAAAACTCACCCTGGCCTGGGCGGAGCAACGCAAGGCGCAGGTATGGCACCGCAGTGAGCGGACGGGAACTGTAACCAAATATCTCTTTTGCCCGTACTTCATCGAGCCATATGCCGTTGGGCAGACAACACACGTGATCGGTCATAGTGATCCGCCGGGCAAACTGCGCACGCTAAAGATTGAACGCATCGAGCGGGTCGAGATTATTTGTGAACCTTATAAAATTCCCCCCGACTTCAACCCGCGCGACTTGCTAGCGAATGCCTGGGGCATATGGTATACCGAAAGCGAACCGGTGGAAGTGGTGTTGAAGTTCCACCCAAGAGTTGCTCGGCGCGTGCAGGAGACTCGTTGGCACCGCTCGGAACAGGTGGTAGAACAGCCGGATGGCTCGATTATTTGGCGAGCGAAGGTGGCAGAACCCAAAGAAATGCTATACTGGATACGTGGATGGGGTACAGACCTGGAGGTGGTAGAACCGAAGAGCCTGCGCGAATCAATACAAAGTGAAATTGAAAAAATGGTGAAATTGTATAAGGTGGGGTAATTATGGAGATCCCGAAATATTATTCTCTATGGGCGAAAACCGACCAGACAGGTGGTGAGGAAATCCACCCCCTGATATATCATCTGATTGATGTGGGGGAATGCACATTAGCACTATGGAATCTTGCCCTAAGTGAGCAGACCCGACAAACCTTTGCCAACTATCTGAATTTGGATATCGAAACGACCGGACGAATCCTCGCTTTCTGGGCGAGTCTGCATGATTTTGGCAAGGCTGCACCAGGGTTTCAGCGTAAGTATCTTCCTGCGATTAGTACATTGAATAATGCTGGTTTCAAATTCCCCGAACCCACTCCCAGGCTGGCCCCGCATGGTCAAGTCTCTGCCTGGGCGCTGGAAAGGTTGTTGGTAGATGAACCGGGGCATTCCCCAGAGATAGCCAAGAAAATTGCCCGTGCGGTAGGTGGGCATCATGGAACATGGCCCTTATTGAGAGATCTTCAATCTTTGGAACGTCAAATATCCGACAAAGGCGATGAATCTTGGGATTTGGCACGTGCTGAATTGATGAAAGCCGTCAGGGAAGTCTTTGTACCACCAACTGCCTTTCGCTTCCCAAATGATCAACAAGAGGAAAACGGGCTTCTGACATTGTTCTCTGGACTGGTCAGTGTGGCGGACTGGATCGGTTCGATGTCGGAATACTTTGCTTTCGAGCCGAGATACTATGAGCCGAAGGAATATGCCCGACGTTCGGCAGCACAGGCTGAGGATGCTTTGCACCGGCTGGGTTGGATCGGTTGGCATGCGGATGGCCAATTGCATTCGTTTGCGGAAATGTTCCCGTTATTTTCACCCCGGGATGCGCAGCAGGCAGTGTTCGACGCCGTAGAGAATTTGGAACAGCCAGCATTGCTCATTATTGAAGCCCCAACCGGGAGTGGAAAGACCGAAACGGCGCTTTACCTGGCCGATACGTGGCTGCAAACTAGCCGAGGACATGGGATTTATATTGCCATGCCCACTCAGGCTACCAGTAATCAGATGTTCGGGCGTGTACAAAGATTTCTCACTAACCGCTACCCCGAAGAAACGATCAACCTCCACCTTGTACATGGAGGAGCACTGTTGGCTGAAAAGGACCAAGAATCTAAACCGGTTGATATCGCTGACGAGGAGTCTTCTCCAGGCGCTGGTAGCATCCGTGCCCAGGGTTGGTTCCTGCCGCGTAAACGTACTTTGCTCGCACCCTTTGGGGTTGGAACGGTCGACCAAGCTTTGATGAGTGTCCTGCAGACCAGGCACTTCTTTGTACGTATGTTTGGCCTTGGGCAAAAGGTGCTAGTTTTCGATGAGGTCCACGCCTATGATACCTACATGTCCACCCTGTTCGAGCGCCTGCTGGCCTGGCTGCGGACGATTGGCACATCTGTCATCCTGCTCTCGGCGACCTTGCCAAAGAATACGCGCCAGCGACTGACATCTGCCTGGCTGGGTAAAGAACAAGTGGAGGTGCCCCCGGCCGAATACCCGCGGCTAACGCTGGTGACTGGATCACAGGTGCGGACCGTGCCGCTGCCCGCGCCGGCGCCACATTCTCTGACCTTGAACTGGATAAACGCCGAGGCGCAAAGCCTTGCAGAAGAACTAGCAATACGTCTGAAAGAGGGAGGCTGTGCAGCGGTGATTTGCAACCGTGTTGCCCGCGCCCAGGAAGTGTACGAAGCGGTCAAGAAAGTCGGCATCGTCGAGCCGGAGAATATGATTTTATTTCATGCCCGTTTTCCGTTCGTCTGGCGCGCAGAAATTGAGAGACGGGTGCTCGATATGTTCAGCAAGGGCGGCCAACGTCCCTGCAAGGCTGTTGTTGTCGCAACACAAGTGATCGAGCAAAGCCTTGATTTGGACTTTGACTACATGATTTCCGATCTTGCCCCAATTGACCTCCTACTCCAGCGCGCAGGGCGTCTGCACCGCCATTCCGAAAATGATGCAGGCCGACCTACGACTTTGAAAAATCCTGTGATGGCAATCACCCGCCCAGGCGAAAAAGATGGCTTGCCCGATTTTGGCCGGGATGAGTATGTGTACGAGCGCGCCATCCTCCTGCACACCTGGTTAGCCTTGAACGGGAAGCACAGCCTGACCCTGCCAAAGGAGATCTCCGGCCTGATCGAGATGGTCTATGGAACGAAAACGATGCCGGATGATCCGGTCATGGCTGAAGCCGTGCAAAAGGCAGAAGACAAGGCGCGGAGCGAGACCATCAATGAGATCGTCGAGGCCAAGAAACGGCTGATACGCGCGCCGGGTGACGATGAATTTCTCAATGCCAGCAATGAAGGACTGGAGGAAGAGGATCCCAAAGTCCACGAAGCTTTCCGTGCCTTGACCCGGTTGGCCGAACCTAGCGTATCCCTGGTTTGCCTGCATCAAGCCGGGGATGACCTTATGCTTGAGCCGGGCGGCACCGACGAAACAGTGGATTTGCAGAAAACGCCGGACCGCCGTCAGACTCGTGATCTGTTGCGACATGTTGTCAGTGTCCATCGCAGGGATGTTGTGAATTATTTTGTCAACCTGGGCGAAAACCCTGCTTGGAAGGAAACCGCCGCCCTGCGTTATCACTATCCTGTTTTATTCGATGAAAACGGACTCTGTACCCTCGAAGGTACATCCTTGACCCTTTACTTGAACCGGGAGACCGGATTAGAAATTCGAAAGGAGAGCGCATGACCTATTCTTTCAATCTTGTCGAACAACCCTGGATCCCCTGCAGCGCGCCGGATGGCCAAGCCCGAGAATTGAGCCTGCGAGAAACATTGAAGCAGGCGCACACGTTGCGCGGCATCGCCGGGGATTCACCGCTGGAGACTGCGGCCATCTACCGCCTGCTGCTGGCAGTCTTGCATAGCGCCCTGCGCGGGCCGGAAAGCGCCGCGGCGTGGAATGAACTCTGGCAGGCTGGCAAGTGGGATACTCCCTGGCTGAATGCCTACCTGGACAAGTGGCAGCACCGCTTTGACCTGTTTGATCCGCAGAGGCCGTTTTATCAGGCCAATGATGAGCGGGTGAGGTCTAAATCAATCATTTCACTAGCCATTGATATGGCATCAGGAAACAATGCTGCCTTATTTGATCATCACACCGAAGATGTGGGTGCTGATGTTCTTCCGGCAAAAGCTGCCAGAATTCTGATTGTCGCACAGACCTTCGGGCTGGCTGGTCTGACGGGGATAGAGCAGAAATTTACAGACGCGCCATGGGGGCGAGGAATTATCTTTATGGTTGAAGGTGATACCCTCTTCCAAACACTCGCGCTTAATTGTCTGCGCTATGGAGGGGATTATCCAGTTGATGTCCCGATCATCGGTGAGGATCTTCCTGCCTGGGAATCGGATGATCCTTACAAGCCGCGCGAAGTTCCCAACGGATATTTGGATTACCTGACCTGGCAAGCCCGTCGCATTTTACTCAAACCGGAAGGAAATGTATCACAAGCGCGAGTCTCTCAAGTCACCATTGCACCTGCACTCCGACTGGAGGCATCCCGACTCGACCCGTTTAAGAACTATCGGAAGGATGAAAAATCAGGTTACCTTTCCTCGCGGTTTTACGAGGACAGGGTTTTGTGGCGAGACAGCTCTGCACTGTTTAATGTCAAGGTGTCCGATAATCATCATCCACCAGCCAATTTTGCTTGGGTAGCCTTGCTAGCAGACAAGGGATATATCGAGACACATCGCACACTTCGTTATATAGCCCTGGGTATGGCAAATGATCAGGCCAAAGTGGAATTCTTCCGGCAGGAGCATATGCCATTACCGCTGGCCTTCCTGGAAAACAGTGATCTGGTTGGAAAACTCGAAGCCGCCCTTTTACTGGCAACCGAAACCCGAAAAAGCATATGGAGTGCTGCAAGCTGGATGTCAGTATTAATCGTTGCTCCCAATGCCGATGGTAAGAATTGGAAGGATATCAACCAAAATACCAAAGTCCAGGGTGCACATCTCTATAACCATTGGTCGGTTGAACGTGATTTCTGGGGAACACTGGAAGTTCCCTTCTTTCACCTGCTCGAAGGACTACCCGATGATCCTGAAATTGCCATGAAAACATGGAAAGACACACTCAAACATACTGCTTGGGAAGCGCTCGATAAAGCTGCAAATCAGGCGGGTAATACCATCCATGCCCTGAAAGCTGCGGTGCGCGCTCGCGGCAAACTTGGGTATGGCCTCAAGGAATTGTTCCCTGAACCAGAAAAGGAGGTAATTGCATGATAAACCCATCTCAAGAAGTCCAGCCCTTCATTGCCTATTTGCAATCGCTGGCAGAAAGGCAGGAACGCGGGGCGCTGGCCGCCCTGCGGCGCGGCTTGGGCCAGCCCCCCGGCACGGTGGCGGATACGTTCCGCTACGTTGAACCCTGGCTCAAGGAAAAACGTTCCCTGGCCCGCGAAGCCGCCTTTTACTTGGTGGCCTCGCTCTTCGCCTTGCATCCCAAGTCGGCCAGCGCAGGCAATCTGGGGACTCACCTGCGGGCGTGCAACCCGGAGCGAAAAGATGACGACGCCCTCGAACGGCGCTTCACTGCTCTTCTGGCCGCCCACATGGATGACCTGCCCTTTTACCTGCGCCAGGCGGTCAGTTACCTGAAATCCAAAGATGTGCCAGTCAACTGGAATGAACTGCTCTGGGACTTGCAGAATTGGGACGAAAAGCGTGACGGTCCGCGCCATTCCGTCCAGAAGAAATGGGCCAGCGCATTCTGGGGAGGCGCTCGAACCGCCGAAGAATCAGCCAAATAACCTTCACTTTTGACAGAAAGGATAAAACCATGTACATCGAAATTCACATCCTCCAGAACTTTGCTCCCTCCAACCTGAATCGGGACGATACCGGTAACCCGAAAGACAGCGAGTTTGGCGGCGTGCGCCGGGCGCGCATCTCCTCGCAGTGCATCAAGCGCGCCATACGCCAGCACCCGGCATTTACCAAGGCAACCACGGTCGAGAATGCTGTGCGCACACGCTGGATGACCCGCCTGCTGATCGAGCCGCTGGTCAAGGTAGGAAAGAGCGAAGAGCAGGCTCAGGCAGTAGCCGAGGTTCTTGCGGTGCAGTACAGCAAGATGGACAAGGGCCATACCAGCGTCCTGCTCTACCTGAGCAACAGCGAGATCGAGACTTCTGTGCAGAATTTGTTGGCGAAATGGGACGAAATTATCGCCAGCCTGAAAGATGGCAAAAGTCCAATTATAGAAGCGATGGCTAAGGAAATGTTCAAGGCACTCAAGAACCGCACCAGTGCGCCTGACATCGCACTATTCGGCCGCATGCTTGCTGAGAAACCCGAGTTGAACATTGATGCCGCCTGTCAGATTGCCCATGCACTCTCCACCCATCGTGTTAACATGGAAATGGATTTCTACACTGCTGTGGATGATCTTTCCACCGATGAAGAAACCGGCGCCGGCATGATGGGCGTGATCGGATTCAACAGCGCCTGCTTCTACCGCTATGCCCGCATTGACTGGGAGCAACTGGTCAAGAATTTGGGCGGTGACAAGGCCCTGGCGAAAAAGACCGTGGAAGGCTTCCTGCGCGCGGCCGCCAAGGCTGTACCGACCGGAAAGCAAAACGGTTTTGCTGCGCAGAACCCGCCTGATTTCCTCCTGGGCGTGGCGCGCACGGACGGCTATTCCTGGTCGCTAGCGAACGCCTTCGAGACGCCGGTCAGGCCGGGTCGGGAAGGCGGTCTGATGAGTACCTCCATTACTGTCCTGGACGGCTACTGGGGCAACCTGACTAACGCCTATGGAGGCAAAGGTGTCAAACCGGTTGTGCTGGTGGTCAACGGGGGGGCTGTTCTGGAGAATCTGAAAACGGCGGCGGTGATCAACCTCGATAAGTGGGTGGAGACCCTGCTAGCCGAATTGCCCAAGGAGTAGCCGATGAATACCTTATTGCTTCGCCTGGCTGGGCCGATGCAGTCGTGGGGTGTGCAGAGCCGGTTCAGCGTGCGCGATACCGGGTTAGAATCATCCAAAAGCGGCGTGCTGGGCTTGGTCTGTGCCGCAATGGGTATAGACCGCAATGATGATGAAACCTTGGCACCATTAGCCGCGTTCCGAATGGGTGTGCGCGTGGACTGCGAAGGCAATTTGAGCCGCGACTATCATACTGCCCTCAAGGTACTCAAAGCCGGCGGTGGAATCAAGGAAACCGAACCGTCCACGCGATACTACCTGGCCGACGCCGCTTTCCTCGTTGGATTGGAAGGGGAAGGTCTGGCTCTGTTAGAAAAAATCCAAGCCGCGCTCAAGAACCCGGTCTGGCCGTTGTTTTTAGGACGCAAGGCATTTGTCCCCAGTCTACCGGTTTATCTCCCAGATGGATTGAGGCCTGGCATAGGCTTGAAAGATGCGTTCCGGGATTATCCTTACATCGGGCGCAGCAATCCACCGGATACGGTTCGACTGGTGCTGGAAGACTTGCAGGGCGATCTGGTACGTCCCGATCAACCCATATCCTTCCGGCAGGACCAGCGCCGTTTCGCTCCCCGACGCGTAAAGGTGGACTTCATCCATGTTTCCAGAATGGAGGCGGCATGATATCTCTCTCCCGACTCTTCCTCAACCCCCGCTCGCGGCAGGTGCGCAGCGAACTGGCCAATCCGTATGAACTGCATCGCACAGTCATGCACGCCTTTGTCGGGCGCGCCGAAATAGATGGCCGGGTGCTTTTCCGGCTGGAAATCCATCCCCAGAGCGGCGTCTCGACACTGCTAGTCCAATCTCTACTCGAACCGGATTGGGGCTTTCTCGCCGTTTCGGAGAAGAATTACCTGCTCCCGTTGGCTGATTGCCCACCGGGTACAAACGAAAACCCGGCAGTCAAGACCTTCGACCTGGGACTGCAAACTGGGCAGAACCTCATGTTCCGCCTGCGCGCGAATCCCACGGTCAAGAAAACCGTGCGGGATGATGGCAAGGAAGACCGCAAAACCCGTTATGGCCTGTTTTGTGAAGAAGACCAACTGAAGTGGCTGGAACGCAAGCTGGAATCCTCCGGCGCAAGGCTGGTCTCGGCACGCACGTCCAATGACACCAAAGTAAAAGGTGAGCGCTGGATGGCGGACGAACGGCAGGAACTTTCGTTCCTCTCCGTGCAGTTCGACGGCGTGTTGCAGGTGAAAGACCCCGCCGCGCTCAATACTGCGTTGCAGGCGGGGATCGGCAGCGGCAAAGGGTTGGGCTTCGGCCTGCTCTCGCTGGCTCCGGCGCGCGGGTAGTATATTCCGTACTGGGAGTCTGCCGAAGGGCGCGCCCCGCCGGAGACGCGGGAACCGTCCGCAGGCAGGCTCGGTCTCCATCCGCACCTTAACAACCGAACAGTTTTGGTTCTGTCACTGCGAGCGCCGATGGTCGAGTAATGCAGTGTATCGAAACCGAGGCACGAAGCAGTCCCCTTATAACGAGGAGATTGCTTCGCTCGGAGAACACTCGTTCGCAATGACATTGGAGGTAGTATGCAAGATTTACACGAACTTCCCAAGCTGCGGGACAGCCTGTCTTACCTGTATATCGAACACGCCATCGTGGACCGCAAAGACTCGTCCATCGAGTTCATCCAAAAAGCCGGGCGTACGCAGGCACCGGTGGCCGCGCTGTGCGTGTTGATGCTCGGACCCGGCACCAGCATAAGCCACGCGGCCGTCAAGGTGCTAGCCGAAAGCGGCTGCCTGTTGGTGTGGACCGGCGAAGACGCAACCCGCTGTTACGCCCAGGGACTCGGCGAAACGCGCAAGGGCTATCACCTGATCCGTCAGGCGGAACTGGTCTGCGACCCCGCCCTGCGCCTGGGCGTCATCCGCTGCATGTACCAGAAACGTTTCGCAGAACCTCTCGCGCCAGATTTGACCCTCGAGCAGATCCGCGGCATGGAGGGGTCACGCGTACGCAGCGCCTATTACCAGGCCAGCAAGACCTATGGCGTGCCCTGGAAGGGGCGGCGCTACGACCGCAGCAATTGGAGTCATGCCGACCCGGTCAACCGCGCCCTCTCGGCCGGCAACGCTCTGCTCAACGGCATCTGCCATGCAGCCGTCGTCTCGGGTGGTTACTCGCCGGGACTGGGCTTCATCCATACAGGGCGGCAAACCTCGTTCGTCTATGACATTGCCGACCTGTACAAGGCTGAGATCACCATCCCGCTGGCCTTTCAAACCGTGGCTGAGTCCGACGAGCACGTGGATGGCCGCGTACGCCTAGCCTGTCGGCAGAGGTTCAAAGACGTAAAGCTACTGGATCGCATTCTGCCGGATATTGACGACCTGCTGGGAATAGACAACACGTTTGTCCCGCCTGAGGGCGACCCTGACAGTGAAACGTCTTTGCCTGCGCCTTTATGGGATGCCGCCGAGGAGGACTTGGCGGAAGAGGAGGATGCTCCATGATCGTGATGATCCTCGAAAGGATGACCCCGGCCCTGCGCGGCGAATTGACCCGTTGGCTGATCGAGCCCCATACCGGTGTGTTCGTGGGGCACGTCAACGCTATGGTGCGGGAACGCTTGTGGTTAAAATGCTGTAAATTTACCGGATCGGTTGGCGGCGTAGTGCAGGTCTGGACTACAAACACTGAGCAGCACTTTGCCATGCGGATGTATGGTATGACTCAACGAAGTGTTCTTGAACTGGAAGGGATACAACTGGTATGTGCCCCTGACGTACCGGAGAAGGTGCAGAAGAAGGTTAAATTCAGGACAGGCCACCCCCCAGATATGGCGGAATCGGCTTAAAATCGCCGAATAGACCAAAATATAGTACTGTCCCCACACGCGTGGGGGTGAACCTATCCCCGGAGGTAATTACACTGTCGTAAGGCAACTGTCCCCACACGCGTGGGGGTGAACCGCGATGGGGAATGGTGTCGGGAACGTGGGATAAACTGTCCCCACACGCGTGGGGGTGAACCTTATTGGCCGAAATCGAGGCGGCCCTCGGTATCACTGTCCCCACACGCGTGGGGGTGAACCTACTGGACGACCAACGTGGGGCCGACCAGGGAGACTGTCCCCACACGCGTGGGGGTGAACCTATGGCGGGCCAGTATTTGCCGGGGAAGCATATAACTGTCCCCACACGCGTGGGGGTGAACCTAGTAAAGATTCCTATCTGTTTATTAAAAGAAGACTGTCCCCACACGCGTGGGGGTGAACCGTAAAAGAGTACCGTATAATTTCACGGTATCTTACTGTCCCCACACGCGTGGGGGTGAACCTGATGGTGGTCATGGTTGGCTTGCAGTAAAACGACTGTCCCCACACGCGTGGGGGTGAACCGAGAGAATTTGGTTTACGGAGGTACGCCGATGAACTGTCCCCACACGCGTGGGGGTGAACCTGCTCCAATCACAGCGGTATCTACGAGAATGTCACTGTCCCCACACGCGTGGGGGTGAACCTATAGTCACGAATATTATCTTGCTAACAAAAAGACTGTCCCCACACGCGTGGGGGTGAACCGTTTGGCGGCCCGCGGTTCGGATTGAGGCGGGAACTGTCCCCACACGCGTGGGGGTGAACCTCATCAGCCCGCACGCAGACGCTCAGAATGTCAACTGTCCCCACACGCGTGGGGGTGAACCTAGTCATTTGCTAGTGTTAAATAATAATCCCCTACTGTCCCCACACGCGTGGGGGTGAACCGATGTTTATGTAGTTAGTTTGAACCTTCACAAAACTGTCCCCACACGCGTGGGGGTGAACCTTTGTTTCGCGACATCGGAAACACCGTTTAGTCGACTGTCCCCACACGCGTGGGGGTGAACCGTCGAAATCGCATGGTGAGGCGGTCTGCCAGGAACTGTCCCCACACGCGTGGGGGTGAACCTGTCTGCTTTCCGACGCTGCAAACAGCGATTCCACTGTCCCCACACGCGTGGGGGTGAACCTATTTGAGTAGATGTAAGAGTTATATTATAAATCACTGTCCCCACACGCGTGGGGGTGAACCATTTGTAGCAGATACCCCAAATAAAGACCCATACACTGTCCCCACACGCGTGGGGGTGAACCTTGATAGTCATAATTTTTAATAACGTTTAAAAAACTGTCCCCACACGCGTGGGGGTGAACCTAAGAGACTTAACTGATCTTAGAATTGAGATCAACTGTCCCCACACGCGTGGGGGTGAACCGACCTGCCGCGGGAAGCCGGCTACCAGCAGATCACTGTCCCCACACGCGTGGGGGTGAACCTCGATACCCGCAGCGTCGTAGGCAGAAGTAATTACTGTCCCCACACGCGTGGGGGTGAACCTTTTGGGAAACCTATGCCTGAAGAAATCAAAAAACTGTCCCCACACGCGTGGGGGTGAACCGGCGTAGATGTGCCCGTAACCTATGCTGGGAATACTGTCCCCACACGCGTGGGGGTGAACCGTCTATGTCTGCCAGAGGTGCGGGCAGGACCATAAACTGTCCCCACACGCGTG
>Ga0315295_10001033_pt1 | contig 23846 bp, 22 predicted proteins | sample YL17G14_0_MG_FD_204453 | JGI IMG/M metagenome (GOLD analysis project Ga0315295, IMG submission 204453) | Sediment microbial communities from Yellowstone Lake, YNP, Wyoming, USA - YL17G14_0 | ecosystem: Environmental > Aquatic > Freshwater > Lake > Sediment | place: USA: Wyoming | collected...
CATCTATCTCGCCAAATTTTATATGTTGACCGCCTCCGTTTGTATTTGCCCACATCCATGTTCCAAAGTATAATTCGCTTTGTGCTACAGGTAAAAGCCATCTACCATATCCATAGACAACCACTATTCCGGCTGCGCCGGTATGAGGTTTAGCGGTCGATATATAACCTCCACCACCGCCAACCGCCCCCCAAATAGATGAAAAAAGTGCATTTTGATGCTCGAACCCAGTTTGAAATAACGCTGAAAAAGCCATTTTAATTCTCCTTTAATAACTCCATTCTCTTCCTAAAGACATCCAAAATACAGTTACAGTATCCGTAATATTTCCTATCAAACTTTTTACAGATATATCAACTCCGTACAAACTTGTAACTTCTACGAAACATATACAATCTTCAAAATTTGAAATAGTTGCTAACACTATTGGATTATAATGATATGGTTTAGGAAAAACTACAGAAATTTTCTCTAAATCTGAGGCTATAAAAGGTACATGTATCTCTCCACATTGAATATTAGAATTTACAGGACTCCAATTATATACTATAGCTCCAGCTCCCGCAGAATACCAATTAGTAGAACTATATCCTTGACGATGAATAACTGGAGAAGTAAAACTTATATATTTTCTATAATCATACACATATATTTTAGGACCCGCTACCATTTCTATTTCTGCTAATTTTATTTCCCACTTAACTCCATCAGTTTGCGTAATAGGAAGACCATCTACAATGCTAGGACCTGTTATAAACGCTCTTACTTCTTGAGTTAGAAAATCTTTTGATAAACCTATAGCATAAAAATCACCTACATGAAATACTATAGGAAGAGAAACATTACCCGTATTCTCGTAAAATTTTCCATCAACTAAAGCTGCTCCAGATTTAACAATCATAGTTGTTAAAGTTGAGTTAATTACTTCCAAATTATTCCCATATCCAAGAATAACTCCATCTTTTGTTCTGTCATTTTGAAATATTTTTCTTTGCATATCCGTCCATTGATCATCGGTGTACGGACCACAATCCCCTAACGACGAACCAGACCAGGGCATAGAAAATTCAGTCATAATATATACATCCTCTAAAGAGCCAATCGTCCTATGGCTAACCAATGCAATTTAAAATCTGCAGTTATGAGAGATGGACTCCATCCACTCACTCTACATGATGCAACAAGCGTATTTTGTAAAATATATGGAAATATTATTTCTTCAATATTACCATTCTGAACAGTGACATATACTAAGGGAGAGTATATAAATGGTTTTGGAAAAGTAATTGTTATGGGACCGAAAGTCTGTACGTGAGGATCAGTATGAATTACTCTTCTACATCCACCTTGAATTCTAATAAGATTAGGATAATAATTTACTTGTCCATCTATATCCCAATCCGACGCAAGTCCACCCTGCCTATGAAATACGGGAGATGTCGTACTTATATATACTCTCTCATCAGTTATAGTTACTGTAGGTCCACCAGTAATAGCGATAGTAGCAATTTTGATCTCCCACATAACTCCATCAGTTTGTGTAACAGGATCAGGAGAAACAATATATGGACCTTTTATAGCTGCTCTAACTTCTTGCGCTAAGAAATCCTTTCCTAGAACTACTAGATAATAAGTTCCAGGAGTCAATACAATAGTAAAATCTATATTAGCTGTATTTTCATAAAATTTACCATCCACTAAAGCCGCTCCGGTAGCTACTCTTATGGTTGTTCCCGAAGTATTGGTAACTAAAAGTCCATTTCCATATCCTAAAATCACACCATCTACAATTCTATTATTTTGAACAATTTTTCTTTGCATATCCGTCCATTGATCATCTGTGTACGGACCACAATCTCCTATAGATGATCCAGACCAGGGCATAGAAATTTCAGTCATATTAGTATCCTATATATCGAACATAATAAGACATACGTACAGAAGTAACCAAAGGATCTGCAGATATGCCTTTTACGCTTATTTGATTTACTCCTCCAGGAGCTTCGGGATCGGGAACTATACTAAAGGATAAAAGATCACTATCTTCAGTAACAGTTCCAGTTATATCTCCTGCCGTGGAGCTAAAAATTCTTTTATTACCATATTGAAGATATATGGTAACTACTTCACCTATCGATACTACATGAAGAATTTTTATAAATTTTCCAGTAGTTATGTTTTCTAATAATATACCTTGAAGCGGTCCATATACTTCTATAGTAGGAAATGTTTCCCAAGTTCCCGGATAGTTCACATTAAGGATATTATATAAAATATTACCCCCGAATAATATGGGAAATTCTATGGGAAATTCTAATTGATTCGTGTCATATACTGTCCAAACAACACATATCTGATTAGGATCAAAATATACGGGATCATATGCAATAAATCTTAATGTCTCTTGATAAGCCCATTCATCCCATATATTATTGCTCTTTGCTGTAAATTTAGGACCGCTTTCTATAACTACATTAAGATCAAGTTTAGTTCCATCAGGAAAATATTTTCTTAATCTTCCGGTAAGAGGAGTAAGTAGAGTTTTTCTATTAGGTCTTATATAATTAAGAAGGTTTCTACGTGCAGACCAGTAATTCCAACGATTACAGGTATCTTCTCTTACTACCAACTGAACAACTCTAGGTTCTAGTCTGAAATCTATTACGGTAGACCCATGCTGCTCGGGTCCGCGTTGAGTGATATAACTTATCTCCGGTAAGCCTGTGCCTTCTTCGGACATAACCCATCTTGTACTTGTGTCAAACTGAAAGGTTTGACCATCCGGTGTTATGTACTCAACATATTCTGGTTCCATATTTATCTTCTCATTGCTGCAATCGCAGCACTCATATCATGTTTGAGCCTTATAGGAGACTCGCTCCCATTGTAGGTTGGAGACATCTGCATACTGACACTATTATCTATATAATTAGTAGTAGAGTTTCCTAAAGCACTTCCATAACTTCCACCAGACACACCGTATGAATAATTCATATAGGGAGAAGCTATGCTATTTATTCCAGAATTATATACTTCCATAACTTCCTGCATAGCTCCTGACACTATTCTCTTAGTCATAGATAATCTATCCAGCATGCCCTTCTCAAGACCCATCATCATATACATGCCAACCTTAGCAGTCTTCTTAGAAGGAGAATCCTCTTCAGATTCTTTCTTGAATATACCAAGAGCTTTCCTTATAAGATCAACTATAGCAGTCCATAGTTTACCGGATTGAGAGCCTATTCCAGCTATTATACCACCAATAAGATTAGCTCCAGCGGTAGACCATTCGGTCATTTTTGATGTAACAGATGAGGCTGCTTGAGATACATAACCTCCTAGTTTAGATATTACACCGGTGGAAGGAGCAAAGAAAGCAGTCCATATTCCATTTCCTATTTGTTCTATAATAAGTTTACCGGCGGTATACCATTCTAGTAATTTAGATGTAACAGCTGTAGCTGTCTCTGAAACATATTTTCCTACTTTAGCAATCAATCCTACATCAGGAGCAAAGAAAGCATACCATATTCCCAATCCTACCTGATATATTAAATCGTAACCGGCAGTATAAAATTCTGTTATATTTTCAGTAAACTTTCCAATCATGTCGGTTACGAAACCACCGATTGCAAGTAATGTGTCAGTAATCCACGTGGTAAATGCGGTATACATCGCAGCAAGCATGTCGGGTATTATGGATTCTCCTACGAGTTTTTTATTTAGCTCTTCAAAGAAACTTATAACTCCTTTTACAAATCCGTCTATAAGTCTCATAGGTAATTCTAGATAAAATTTTATCATTCTGGCTGCTACTGCAAAAGCTTTTACAATTATTCCTATAACATCTTTTTCTTGTACTTCTATATCAAGTTCTTTAAGAGCATTAGATATGTCCTTTATAAACTCCGAAATCAATTTTAAACCCGCATTAGTCGCACTGTAAAGTCCCGATATAGTTGCCAGAAACAGAGCAAATCCACCTAGAAGAGGTAGTAAAGGAAATAAAAGCACATATAAAATATCTATAAGTGAAATATTTATTCCTAAATTTTCAAATATTTCTTTGAGAGATCTATTAATGCCCCTTAAATCTCTAAGCGTAACAGTAAGAAATGCTGAAGGAGCAGCAGTAATTAATCTTAAAAGAAACTCTTTAAAATCTGTAAATTCTTTGCTATTAATAAATTCTGCTATAGATTTTTTAAGATTGTCAATGGATATTACCATATCTGCAAAAGGATCATTCAAAGGTGCAAATGTCGTTTCTAACTCTTTACGTAATTCGTAAAGATCAGCCCATACTTCCGCCCACAACGCATCTAATTGTTTTCTAATATCTCCCATCGTAGTTTCAAAACCTGTTTCATCAAAACCCCAATCTCCTACAAAAGCCTCCTCTGGATCTGGTTCTCCTCCACCACCTCCAGCAGCACTTTTTATAAGATCTAACTGCTCCTTTAAAAGCTCGTTATTCTTTATCTGTATTTCAAGATAAGCCTTTGTTATATCGTATAACTCTTTAGCAGCATCTACTTGAGCTTGTGCGGATGATATAGCAGTTTCTTTTTCAGCCTTAGTTTTTTCTATCTGCTGATCGAGAAGTATACCCTTCTTTTCAATAGATAAGTTTTCAAACTCTTGCTGAGTTAATAATCCGGTATTTATAGCTTTATCTATCTCTCTTATTCTACCGGTATCCTCCTCCTCTTTATGAAGAGCAGCTTTTTGTGCTTCGAGATCTTTAAGTATATCGTCATAATACTTGGTAACATTATTGAGATTTATTTGAGCTCGTTCAAGATTCACTAGATTTACTATATAATCTTCGATAGCCTGAGAAGCTATACCTGTTGAAGAAGCTACCGCTTGTAGTGCATCCATCCCTATATCTCCGGTAGTTTTCAACTGATCAATTAACTTATCTATAGCTGATCTGCTACCGATTATATTTACTAACATATCAGTATCACTCATTTCTGGCATAGAGCGTATGTATTGCTCTATTATTGAGGATACATCATCGAAAACACTAAAATCAGCAGTAGTCCATCCTTCAAGATATGATTGCATGGCATTTCTACCCCATAAAGGTAGATCCGGTAGCAATTCCGGAGGACTGTGTGAAGATAAAGCTCCTGAAATTAAATTAAAAAGATAAGTCAATGCTTTCACTACGTAAGATAGTCCAAACACCATACCCTTAGCAAAATATAGAATTATATTAGCACCCCATCCGAAAGACTTGTTAGGTAGTTCTACAAGTCCTTTAAATTTCTCCTGTATACTCTTTATTAGAGGTCCTAGATGATCAAGAACAGAAGATATTCCCAATATAAAAAGACGAGTAGCCTCTACTACATACATTATAATTTTTACGAAAGTCCATAAAGTTATATTTCCTAACCCTATTTCATCTAAAAATTTTCTTATACTTGGCAGTAACATATTACTGATAGTTAATGAAATAGTATCAAACGTGTCTGACAGCAATTGTCCAAATATAGTAAATTTCTTTATAGACTCCGCACTAAGTAGAGTTTGCAAGAAATTATATAATGACAATGTAATTTTATCTACTACCGGTCCTAACAATTCCATACCAAATAAGGTCTGAATAAAGTCTTGTATGTTTTGCTTGACACCAGTAATGGTTTGAGCCATTCTCTTCATAGAATTAGGAAACTGAGTTTCTACCATCTTCATAAATTCACCGATAAATACCTCTGGTCTAATAACTCCAGCAGCCATTTGATCTCTTACTTCTTGAACGGTCAACCCCATTTCAGTAGCTATAGTTTGAACTATCTTTGCTACAGGTACTAGATCCTGACCAAGACCTAGTAACTGTCTACCCATAACTTTTCCAAGAGCATTCATCTGACCAAAATGATACATGATACGAGACATGTTCTCATCCTGCAGACCCATAGCGGATGTAAAGTTACCTATCGCCAATGTTAGCTCTTTAGTTTTATCTGTGGTAAATCCAAAAGCCTTGCCCCATGCTACCATTTCAGTAAGGGATTTAACGGTAAATGGTGTTTCTACAGCTAATCTACGTACCCACATTAAAAGGGCTTGAGCAGGAGCAACGGCTTTTGATAATGCTTCTTCAGCCGTCATCCCCAATGCCTTACTTATATCTACTGCTATAAGACTCTCAAACATAATTCGTAATCTCTGAAAAGAATCTACAGCTTTAAGAGCATCTTTAGCTACATTCTGTAAACCATTACTGATTGTTCTCCATATATCAATAGTTATGACACCACCTATAATGGTCTTTACTCTCTGCCAAGCTCCTCCAAATACATTTACATGATTTGTAGCTTCTGAAGCACTTGCTTTAGGAGATATAATATTCCATATATTTCCCAATACACCAAATATTCCTCCAGTACCAGAAAATATCTGACCTATAGTTCCTACTATTCCTCCTGCACCACCCATACCTCCAGACCCGAATATAAGACTTCCCAACCCACCACTAGCACCTATATTAGATGCAGATTTTCCTAGATTTTGAACACTAGAAGTAACTCTGTCAATCTGCGATTGAAGAGAAGCGTATATATCTCCTATAACAAGAGAGGCCATTACCTGTTTAGTCTGAGCAGCACTTACTCCTAAACTCTTAAGAGATGCAGCTACGAGTTGTAAATTAGATGAGGTTTTAGTAGCCATAGAAGCGGTAGAAGCATTCATAGAGTTTACGCCGCCTATGAATGCTTTTACAGACGGACTAAATTGACTAAGATTCAGTACCGCTTGAAGACCTATAGTACCAACAGATCCAGAACTAGGCACTTCGTATTCTCCTAGGATATTTTTCTGAAGAAGGTTTTGATTTTCTACTAGATTCTATACGCATTTGTTCCTCTTCATAACCTGTCATTTCATTTCTAGCAGAGGTTATAGCTATCATCAACGCCTGACTTTGCTTAGAATAATCCCAAAATTTCTCGGGAGGAATTATTTTCCAATCATAAGCCACAAACATATCTCTAGCTACATTATTGTACTCCCAAGAACCTTCTTTTATTTTTAGACTACTTAAATCCTCTCCAGCATCCTCTACATGACTTGGATTCCATTTAATCTGGAAAGGATTTCTTGATAGCAGTTACCTCCTCTGGATTAACTCCTGTGAGAACCATACATCTTCTCATAACATGAGCTATATCCTTACCTGACTTTATAACTTTTGAACGCTTGTACATCATCATTTGATCATCAATATCCTCGGGAACAGGAATACCAATGATATCTTGTTGATGTTTCCATCGTTCTAAGTTCTCTATTTCAACGGTAACTCCCTCCATCAAAATAAGGTCAAGGAGTTTCTGAGTCATTTTGCTATCGGATATTTCTGTTTCTTTCTCATATTTAGCCCATGCTTCTTTATCCGCATCAGTAGTCAAAGTTGTTTCGTCATGATCCATAACTATTTCAGTACCAGACGCATCCTTAAATTTATAGGTAGGTTTCTCTGGATACTTTATAGTCTGAGAAAGCATAGGTATCATCAAAGGAGGTAGACCAGATAGGGTTACTTTTATCCCTCCGGTAGTAGTATACAGCTCGGATTTGATATCGAGCTCATCTTCCTGTTGCTCCATTGTCTTGGAGCCGTTAGGATCTTTTCTCTTTGCCATAATAATCGCTCCCCAGATTTCTGATTAGTAGTCAGAGGAGGGGGAGCAGCTCATGACTACTAACCAGAAATCAGTAATATTTTGAAATATTAGCTCCCCTATGAGCGATTTACGGAACTGGAGTTAGAGTGGCTAACAAACCCAGACCGCCACTCACCTTTCCGGTAACGTAGGCCAATCTTGGATCTACCATCTTTACATCAAGATATCCGGCGTTAGTTAGAGCGGGTAGAGGATCCCAGTCAAAACCTCCGTCAATGGTTTGATAAATATCAGCAGACGAAGCGGATCCAACTACTATACCCACGAGTTCGTCCATGAAGTCTATAGCACCTATAGGGAATGTAAGTCTCTGACCCCAGGTAACTCCACCATCATGAGTATAGAAAGCTCCAGCAGCTCCTGTAGCCCACACAAAGTATGGAGATATAGCATGAATATCTGTACCGGTAGTTGCTCCACTAGGAGTGGCAGCCGACCAGGTTGTTCCACCGTCAGTAGTCTTAGCTATTTCTCCGCCGGTATACAGAGCAAATCCTATTAGACCATCAACAAAGGATATGCCCACTATATCGGTAGCAGATATGGAGGCGTTTTCTTGGAGAGTCCATGTAAGACCAGCGTCTGAAGAATAATAAATTCTTCCACTATCAGTACCCACCCAGATATGATATCTATCTAGAGCAAATAAAGCGTGAGAATTAGCCGTATATTCTCCGTTTGTAGACCCTACATGCACCGTAGTCCAAGATACTCCATAGTTATCTGTATAGGCAATCTCCATAGGACCACCATCGGTGGTTCCTTTTGCAACGAGAATTCTCAGGGTATCTGTTCCTATCTTAAAGCATACTATACCCTGAATATCCATATCATCAGCAAAAGGATCTGCTGCTGTAGGAGCCCATACAGACTGATTAATGGAAGCCATAACTTCTGCTGTGGCAGTAGAACTTCCTGCAAGAAGTTTCTGAGTCACAAACAGATAATCTTTCTTCATTTGAGAGCTACCGCAGTTATCCTCGCAGCGATCTTCACCGCAAATTGAGATACCGGTAAGATCACCAGGAGAAACTACAGAGGATCTTAGAGGTTGAAGTTTGAAAATTCTGATAAGATTTCTTGCAGAGATATCAAAACTTTGTTTACTTTCTCCCTCGTCTCCAGGAGTAGCTGCCGCAAGAGCGCTCAAACTTTCATTAGTAATTCTTGACTGTCTCAGAATAAAGGATCGTCCAAAATTGGTAAACACGTCTCTTCTACCGCAATTCACTTTATGAATATAGATAGGAACACGACAGTTTCCCAATTCTTCCAGATAGTCAGCAGTTTTTGCGATTTCTGTTTCAATACTGGCAGTTACAGTTCCTGGTTCTCCGGTAAAGCTGTTCTTAACTATGAATTTGCCGGAAGTTGACGGATCTGGACAGTAAAGTAAAGTTTCGTCACCCTTTGGATTAGCTATATCACCTACGGAGTGGCAAGCCAGATATTTAGGTTCTGTATTAGGACCTTCTGGCAAAACCCAAACTGAAGATTGACCTGCTAAATAGTTATTACTCATGATGTTCTCCTTTTTTATGAGCCTTTATTCCTTGTAAAATCGAATTAAGATTTAATCCTGTTGAAGACATTATGGAACTTATTATTTCATTAGGTCTTGACATAAAATCCTCATAAGTCCATAATCCTATAGCATGAAAATTATTTATTACAGTTCTAGCAGGAACATATATATCTTTTACTATGTCCTCCAAAGGAAGTCCGTAAGACATGCCCATATCAAAATCTTCCTTCTTTATAAAACTGTTTTCTCCTTCATGAATTATTAATTCTGAAGGTATTATTTTCCGTTCAAAAGATCCATCTTCTCTTTTACACTCCACTAAAGAAGCACTCTGCTTCGTTTTTATATTTCTTACTTTTAATAATACCTCCATAATATTCTCCTATTAGAAAGCTTCTCTTCCTATTTTTTGCATAGCTTTCGTTACTACCGTTATGAAAGCACCGTAATACTTTTTCTCTAAAGTTTCAGTAAATCCTCTTGCTTGTATAGATTTTGTAGTACTCCATGCACGTACAAAATAAAAATTAGATTCCCCACCAGGCATAGAACCTATAAATCCTCGTCTTGTTTTTGCTTTATAAGATGCTGGTATTTTAAGAGCTTGCTTAGTTTTGGGAAATATTCTTTTAAATCTATCTTTCCCCAAATCTACATCCCTATAAATAGTGCTTTCGGTATAAATATTTATCATAAGGTATTGCCCGTGGGGAGGAAGTTTTTTCTCAAGGGTAAAAATAGGTTTATTATCCCAGGTGGCAACAGTTTTCTTATAATCATTCAAAATATTGTTTCCTAGAGACTGCATAGGATTAAGCAATTCAAGTCTTACATCTCTTTCTGTAATTTTAGGCTTGAATTTAGTCAACATGATATTCAGTAAACGAGTCATGGCATAACTCCAAACCTAATAGCAGCTTTCTTATTAGCATACTTCCAAGCCATCCATGCTCCATCGCTTAATCCAAACTCGCAATTCAACCTTTCTGCTGTCAAAATTTGAGGTATATTTCTATCTCTAGACCACATGTGTTGAGTTATATCGCAACCACACGGTTCGTTAGGCATCTTAGCATGAGCTAATCTTATAATCATGGATTTATCTTGTGCGGTAAGAGCGGTAAGCCCTGACAGATAATTTATTCTTAAAGACATATACTGATGCCTACATCTAGAACTTCTAACAGTCCATGAAGATCCGGAGTACGTAGCGGGATATATTTGAACTTTCCCTATCAAGGCATCTTCGATTATTCCGCATCCTGTATCTTCAGATACGGTACAACCACAATGTTCTCTGTGTTGAAGAGTAATATTTACAGAATTATCGATTTCCTCTAAAAATACATCTACAGTGGCTTGAAATAATGAAGTGTCAGCGTAATCCCAACCATCTTTAGGATTGTCAAGATGAGCCCAATCCACCATTCTACATCTAGGAATAAATATGTGTATGTCTGTACCGTCATCGGTTATTTCCGAAGGAAATATTTCTCTGTCAGTATCCGGATAGTAAATGTGAATATTAGAAAGATCTAATCCGGTGTACGCTATGACTATCTCTGCAGGATCTGATGTATGAGATACGGTAGCATCTAACTCTAAATCAGTGACTAGTTTTGCCCCTAAAGAAATTAATCTAACCCACTTAGTCATCATAGGACTAGTCAAGGGATGCTGTTCATTTACATCCCATGTAGGCATCATGTGATAATTAAGAATTGACTCTATGTCTTCCTGCGCTTCAGATAGGGCATCTGCAAGTATCTTTCTTTGAGCTTCTGACCATATTTCGCGACAAGCGTACTCATCATTAGAAGGATGACTAACACCATAGAAAGCACACTCGGTATATCCTACCGACCTTGCATATTCGTAAAGCGGTAGCGCTGTTCTCGGAAAGTCATTAAAAATAGTCATTTAGCGTACCTTAAATCTTAACGTTTTTAGCCTTGCTACGGGCTTCTGTAGCCTTCGTATTTATAAGCGTAGGTGGTTTTATACCTACACTTTTTTATCTACGATTCCTTGCAGAAATGCTTGAGCACCAGATACACCTAACCACAAAAGAACGATGTCTCCTACCGTAGTTACCACAAATAACGGTAGGATTATGAGTACAGACACCCATACTCCTATACAGAATGGGCAGTTAATGAAATCTGCCATGTTAGTTCTTATAGTTCTGCAGTCATCTTTAGATGCACTTACTCCTATGCGTTCTCTTAGTTTCGCGAATATATAGAAAGGTCCGTCGTCTAACGCAAATAATTGCGCTATACGAAAACAAGATAAAATGCACAGAACCAATCTAACTTCGAAATTCATTAGGAAAAAGTCCTTCTTAGAGCCTTAATTCTTGTTATTTTCCAGTCAAGAATACTTTGTAACTCTTCGTTTGACTTTAGAAATAATTCAGTTGTTGAAAGTACACCATTCTTCTCTAGTTTAGCTATATCTTCAGGAGAGAATACGGTGATTTCAGAGAAATCACTCTTCAAAGGTTCTGGCTCTTCCATTAGTTTAGATTCCTCCACAGGTTCTGATACAGTTACCTTAGAAGATATTTGTTCTACAGGTTTTTTTACTGATTTAATAAATAATCTCTTTCCATTTCTCACCCTATCAAGCATACCGGAAAGATCTTTATCATCTACCCATTTTCTTTTCTTTTCAGCACTAAAAATATATTTCGTACCGGTAACAGAACCGTAATAAGACTGTTCTCCGAAATTTCCTCCAACATATTCTACTAAAGTCATTCCTGCGGATCCCACCAGATCTGGACCAGCCATAGCATTTACTCCACTATTTCTTACGGTAGTTCTTAATTTTGTAGGATTACGTTTGCTTCCGCCACAACAACTCATAGGATATCTCCCCGCATAGACATCAGAAAACTCTGTCTGTATGTCATGCAAAAAACGTTCTCTCTTCTCTGGAGTAGTGTTCGTAAGAGTTCTATTTTGACCTTCTCTTCTGTAAAGATAACCTGCTTTATTTACATGAACTCCGCAATAACCCTTTATTCCCAGAGCTATATTGAAAGCCCAGTCATCTCGTCCTTTATTCATTTTCTCTACATAACCACCGCATTCTTTCCAAGCAATTTTAGGGAACATTATTCCTGCGTGTACTTGATTTTTGTAGAGAATTTTATCAAAATCATACTCAGGCATTACCCAGGCTCTCTTAGTTTTTTCTGTCTTAGAAAATATAGTTACATCATCATAAATAAATGAATGAAGATTTCTTTGTTGAGCTTGTACTAGATATTCCAGAGATTCTGGTTCTCTCATGTCATCAGAATCTATTCTTGCTATAAACTTTCCGTAAGCTATCTTTATTGCCTCATTACAAGCTACCGATGTTCCGCTATTTTTCTCCAGACGAATGAATCTTATTCCTTTATACGGATCTTTTATTTTGGCACACACTTCTGCAGTATTATCTGTAGAACAGTCATCCACTATTATTATTTCAAATGACTGAAAAGTCTGTCCTGGATGACTTCCTAAAGATGTATTACCACCTATTAAGGAACTTATAAGATCTGGTATGTATCTCGCATGGTTATATGATGGAACTATAACCGAAACCATTGGAGGAGTTCTTATTAGTAATCCTTGTTTTTGCGGTTCTCTACAAAGTATACTATTTATAGAGGAACCAAAATTACCTATTCTCTTATGAATAAATCCAGGTATACTGTCTACAAGAACATTCAAATTCTTTCTACACGCTCTTAGCTGCCACTCACAAGTTGATCCCCATAAAGGATAATATACATCATTTAACAGTCCAACTTTGTTTATAGCATCTCTACGCATATACATGAATGTTCCATGAATATATCCTGATGGCCACGCAGGATGATTACCGGAGGCTTTTTCTCCTATAAGATGAAAGTTTGGTTGATTCTTCTCTAAATAATCTAACCACTTATCATCAGAAAAATAAACATCCTGATTTAATATCAGAACATCGGTAGAGCAGGCTTTTATACCTTCGTTAACGGCTCCAGTAAAATAGCCCTTTTTATCCATACGAATAACTTGCGTATTTGGTCTATTCAGTTGTAAAGGTTCATCGCTTAAATCATCTACAATTATAACAGGTATATCAGATTGTATGGATTCAAGTAAACTCTTTATATGCTCGTGACCATTAAAGAACGGTATAACGATAGTAAAATTCACGAGTTATGCTCCCGAACTACTGGGAGGGGATACATTCTCAGTATGTATCCCCTCCATATTGTATTTATTTATCTAGGAACCACATCTTCATCGGTCGAGCATTCAGGAGCATTAAAGCTTGACTCGGGGAAGAAACTAGTTTCCCAAGGATCAGGACTTAGTACACCACCAGGCTGAGTGCATCTTATATTCTGGAATCTAACTTGAGCCCAAGGAGCCCACATCAGTAATCGAGGCTGGAATTCAACCTCTCTATAGATGCAGGTTTTATCTCTCTCAAGCCATGTTAGGAACTTGCCACCATCAGTATAAGAATACGCAGCTTCAGGATAGCTACCAGGAACAACACTTAGATCATTGTATTGACCGGAAATAGTCTTTACATTTCCAATTGATCCGGTAAGCAGGTAGGCGTCTGAGGATGCAGGACCCTTAATCAAGCCCCACTCGTATGGACACAGATGGATTACGAAACCATCTAGAGTAATCTTTCCAGCCCCGAATAAACCACCGTTCAACGCATTTCTAAAGGTTCTTGCTTCATACGTATTTATTAGATTAACGTCGTAGAAGTAATAACCTTCAGTATTCTGAGTGCATACACTCCAGCAAGTATAGGCATCCAGTAGACAGCGCAGAATGTTGGTAGGAGCTACAAAGATAATGTCTCCTTCCATCAATGTCTGTGAAGCAAGAGCAGGAGCTAGACGAATTCTGTCAAGAATTCTTCTAAAAGCAGCCAACAGAACGCTTACAAAATTATAGGTGTCTGCTACCGCAACCCCGTTCCAGGTGATACCATCTCCACCGTTCAGATCATTGTGATTCCAATCAATTACAATGGAGTCCATGATCTTGCACAGCTTACCATCAGATCCAGTATACCCAGTCTTCACTAGAGCTTCTAGACCGTCAAACTCTCCAGGAGTACCAGCATCTCCACTCACAAATTCAAGTTTTAGGTCTTGTAGCATGACTTCGGTAACCACCCGCATATCGTATTCTATATCATTAACGATGGGTGATCCATCCAGACGGTAACGGGGTTGGGCTTCGCAGAGTTTTACGTTGACACGGGTTGCGTTTCTAACAGGACTATGACGTCTTATTAGACCAAAATCCTCTAACGTGAAATCGCATCCACCCCAATCAGTACCAGCAGAACTTCCGCAAGGATCTGCTACGATACCAGAACTTCTCGTACCGAAAATAGTTGGTTCTGGACGAACCCAGGTGATAAAGTTTTTCTTAATTCTGCAGACGTTAGTTCTTTCCCAACCAACCCAGTCCAAGAACTTGCTCGTACCTTCCAACGATAACGACATCAAGTCCTGATCGGAACACAGGTCGAAAAGCCCACAACAACCGTAAATCGTGGGAATTTCACTTACGGAAAGGGATTCAGATAATCTTTGCTGAAGTTTCTGTCTCATGTTATTTCTCCTTGTTTATAATTCCTAAATTTATACATCTAATTAAGTATCTTTGAAAGGGTTTCTTCCGCTACTTCATCAAGAGATTGCGTAGAAGGTTCTTCTTCCTTCGTTTCTCTTACTCTATAAGTAACGCTTACTGCTTTCTTCCGAGGAAGGTCCTGCTGCCACTGTTTCTTCTTGGTTTCATCGTCAACCTCTAGAAGAGATATTCTATCAGTAATAACTTTGAAATCGTCAGGAAGTTTAGTAGACTGCTCAACAAGTTTCTTCAAACTCTCATTAATTCCGTCAAGTGAGGATTGCAGGGATGAGAATCTATCATCTGCAAACACACTTTCTTTAAGAGCTGCAACGACTTCTTCATCAATTTCTATAACTTTATCTTCTTCAGGAGTCTCTACAGACTCTATATCTTTTTCAGATTCCTCCACAGAGGCAATAATTACGGTAGGATTGGATATAGTCTCTACTACTGGTTCAACTACAGTTTCTGTAACCGTCTCCGTCTCTCTATGTATTAGATTCTCATCCTCTACCGTTCTATTTACTCCGTCCACCATAGCAACGAATTTGTTCAAAAGTTCTTCGTCCCCCTTTACAAGTTTAGATAAAGCATCTTTAACTCTTTGTGCTACCATATTATTCTCCTGTTTTACTCTTGCCGCTGTAAACAGCGAACAAGCATCTTTTTCCGGCAGAAAAGTGGAAGCTATCAATCTTCCATCCGTATATACCGGTATACTTATATCTTTCGACACTTCTAACATTTCAGGACTACTAATCGGTAAAAATGATATTGAATTACCCCAGAATTCGGGATCTTCAACAATAGCAGCTTTCATAAGATTAGCAAGTTCACTCTCATCAAATAAACCTGACGTAATCAAAACATTTCCATCCCTGTCCACATAATCAATAGACCCCATAGAGAAATCTTTTCCTAAATGGAAAAAGTCTACATAAGGTTTATCTTCTAGATCAAATCTTTCTATAATCTTATCGAATAAAGCGGTAGAATCTATCATACCGTTTCTGTTAAGAACTGAGGTACAAGCCATCTGAATAAATCTTGTTCCTTGTTCAGTTTCTCTTAAGATTATATTATTACTTACAGGTTTGAATTCTATTAGAACTTGCTGCCATGTTCCCACAGTTACTTCGTTCTTAGAAAAATCTATAGTAAATGGAACTTTATATAGTTTTCCCTCCTTAGCAACTACTGCGAACATATTATTCCCGTCTTCTACATAAAGATCTGTAATATACGCCCACTCTTCCCCGGATCTTATTGCTGAAGATAATTGAGCATAAATGTCGGGAATATTTATAGCTCTATCTTCAGTAGTTTTTACCAGATCCTTTAATTTATCCCAAAAACTTAGAAGACCGTCAATGAAAAAATCGTTCTTTGCAACTCCATTAGCTTGAGCAAATGCAGAAGACTCGCACTCTTTTTCTGATGCTCCATCTTTCTTCATGCAAGAACTAAAAGCACTATTCCATACATGAACCCACTGTTTCTTTTTATTAAGTGGCATTTTCTTTACGTTAGAAGGCAAACTTTTATCGTCAGGTCCTGAGTAAGGCATAGAATACTCCTTATGTTCAACTACAGTATACCATAAAATTTTATGGCTGGCAAGGTCAACTTTCATCACATTTTTTGTAAAATGCGTCTCCCCATATAACTCCTCTCCACGAAACCTCTTTTCTTACAAATCCAAATGAATATAAGTAACTATCTATATCCTCTATTAGAGCACATTTATCATAAAGTTCATCTCTATTTACCTCGCAGAATATAAATCTTATATCGTTCTTTAAAGTATTGCAAGCTCCTTTAAATACTTCTAATTCGTAACCTTGTACATCAATATTTAATAGATTAAAAGGTTGTGCAAACAAATTATCTTCAAAAAACCTATCTAAAGTTGTTATTTGAACTGTTTCAACCCTGTCAAAAGGAGTATCTGGATACTGATCCAGATGAATTTTAGGAAATAATATTGAGGAACTAGCATCGTGTATACTACTAACATTCATAGTAATTGTACCTTCAAAATTTCCTAGAGCCTTATTTATACACGTTCCAAATTTTTTCGACTTAAGTATCTTAAAAGGAATAGATAATGGCTCAAACAATAACACTCTACTAACATATAAAGACTTATATAGTTCTATCTCCTCTCCGTAATGAGCTCCTATATGAATTATTCCGGATATGTCAAAAGAAGATATTCCTAAAGATTCTAAATTCATATATCTCATTTTGGTATCCATTCACTAGACAATATATAATCTTTATCTACTTCAGACAATCTTTTTAAACCAACAACATCTTTTACTTTATTTCTCATAGCTATGGTATAATTAATAAGAGATACGGTAGGAAATAAAATTCTGTACTTTGCCCCCAATAAATTTAGTCTATGAGTTCCCTTTATCTCTGCCTCCCATGGATCTTCATTCTCGCATATATTTTCTAGCATTAATTTTTTATTCCATATATGAGTTTGAAAGTTCATTTGATATTCAGAACTAGAATGCGACTCCATAAGAACATACTCATAAAGATCCACAAAATAAAAATTATTCCTAAAATTAATTCTCTCATTACATACAGATAAATAAAGAAAATTATCGTCAAGACTGTGCATATAATCATGAAAGGTGTCAATTGCTATGGAATCTACTTCAGACATAATCCAGTAATCTTCCAACAAGAGCAAAACATGGTCGGTATCTATCATATCAATCATCTCTATTATTCCATTAGACCACTTATCTTTAGAATACTGCTCTTTTGCTATGCTTATAAATTCAAAATTATCAGGAATATCAAAATCCGGTAACTTGTACCCAAATATTTTCACTGATGGATTAGGCAACCAGTATTTATTCAATAGATAGCAAAAAGGTCTTATACACCAAAGATATTTATCACTGGTAGAAACAGCAATAGTTAAAGACATTATACTCCTTTATACTGATCTACCATTTTTCGTATACCGTCTTCAAGATTTATAGTATTTTTCCATCCTGGAATTCTACCTATCTCTTTAGAACCTACCGTATTTTGTTTCGTCATACCTAACTGAATATTAGCTCCTGTAAGTTTTGCTATGATAGTAGCAATATCTAGTATACTTATCCATTTCTCGTCGTCAAGTATATCGTAAAGACCCTTATGATTAGAGATAGCGTAGGTAAATGCTGAACATATGTCAAAGAGATGTGTAAATTTTCTAATCTCAGAGCCATCAGTCATAAGATCTATAACTCCGGTAGTAATCGCTTTACTTATTAAATCACTTATTACATGAGACTTCTCGTCGATTTTTTCTACAGATCCATAAGCATTCCAAATTCTAAGAGCTATTCCATTTTTAGAAAGCAAAGTCCATATCTCCCCCATTCGTTTTGCGACCCCGTAAGGATTATCGGTAAATTGAGCTAATCTACTGGATGCAAATAAGAATGGTATATTACTTTCTATAAGTTGAGGCATAATGTTACACAATATTTTAGAATTATTTTCCATCTGTTGCATCTGAGTATCTCTTCTATAAAGATATTTAGCACCTCCTACATCCCATGCAAGAAAATAAACTCTATCTATACCATCTAACTCTAATTTTCCTTCCCTTAAATCGTGAAATTTACTTATCTTTATATCTATACCTGTAACTTGATCTCCTTGTGAAATAAGATGATCACATAGATAAGATCCTATAAATCCTTTAGATCCCAATACTAGATTTCTCATATAGATTCCTTTACTATACTAAACTTATCTTTATACACTTTATATATTTCTTTCCAGTTAGTCCATCTTCCACCAAACAAAAGATGAGATTTAAATTTATCTCTATTATACTTTAAAGTCTCTTCTTTATATAACCAGGTATGAATATCACTTGCAGGAGAAAACAAAGCAGATATTCCAAATTTTTCTCTCCAATATCTTAACCCATTAGACTCTGCAGAACTTATTCTTGAACTTCTTTCCGACCTTTGATTGGATGTTTCTCTAAAATGATGTAAATAATAAATCTTGTCAGAATAAACAATTATAGGTCTATTGGTAAGAAATCTAAATCTATGTGAGTACTCGGTTTCTACAAAGAAGCTTAAAGGTACGTCCGGTAGAGCATCCATTACTCCGTACCGTAAATTATCGTAAAATCTAGTAATAATGAAATTTCCGTCGAGCCAGGGAACACCTATCTTTATATTTCCGCAATAATTTATATAATCAGGATAGTGCATAGGATGATTACTTTCAAATCCTAACATAGCATACGGAACTTCCCTAAAAGATCCTATTGCTTTCCATAATATTTCAGAACTTTCTTTTACGAACTCTAAATCATCGTCACAAGTAACATAAAAATCAGAGTGAACACCATTATTCACGCACCAAACGAAAGGCCATGATCTACCCATTACATGATTATTTATACTTGTATGCTGAACTATAACTCTACAATTACTCATTTTGGGTATTTCTATATCTCGTAATTCCGGTAGCAAGGGTCCTGTTATAAATACTAAATTTCTCCCCGAAAGAAATTTTAAAGAGTTGATAAAAGTTTGAACGAGTTCCAAAGATTTATATGTAGAAACTCCATAAATCATATCGTAATACTCGTTATTCATAATTTTATTCCGGTATTCTTAAAAATAAGTTCATTCCAGTTATTAGTTCTAGCATATTTTCTTGTTGCATATCCCATATAGATGTCAAACATGCTCCCCATATCCAACATAGTTACTTGACTACCGATCAAATCATACAACTCATATACAAATACTTTCGTGGGCATACCGGAAGAAAATAAATAAACTTGCGGTCTTTTAGTTTTTGAATAAAAAGACTCCAATATACGTATAGTTGTAGTTTCTTTAGATAGATAACAATTCTTCTCAGGTATATCTATAAAAGTATCTATACTAAAATACTTAGTCAATCCTTTTAATCTTTCAGGACCTATATAACAAATTCTTTTTCTCCGTATAGATTGAATAAATGGAAGCAAAGTTCCTGCACATGAAGCTTCTAATAAAGAATCACCAAAATACCACCCTATTTTCTTCCTTGTATAATCAAGAAATTTCGGTCTTTCTTTAGCTACTCTTAGTAATCCGTAATAGTAATCTTTTGGTTTTTCAATAGTTCTTCTTAAATCATCTCTCATTTTTAAGAAATACTGATGACCATCGCAGTTTTCACCACTTTCTCCTAAGATGCAAGCCGCTTCACCATCTCCATAACGAACAAAACTGAAATTAGTTTCAGAATTCAAATTATTTATAAAGAATTCAATAGGTAAAGGTTTCTTTATATACCTTATCGCACTCTTTTTCGCAGGAGATCCTCGCCCGATTCCCATAGCGTAACCTCAAAATTTGAAGGCCAAGAATATTGAATAATAGGTTCAGTGGGAAATTTGTATGCTGCTGATACTATCTCGCTATTATTCATTAATCTATCTCGAATATGTCTTTTCTCCACCTCTTTATATTTTATTTTCACTTTCTTAGGCTTTCCTTCAGAATTAAGGTTATCATCAGGAGTTTTCTTAGGAGTCTCAGGAGCACCAGGAGTATTATCGGTAGCAGGCTCATTGACACTTACGGTAGGGGATTCCTCGTGGTCGGCTTCGTCCTCTGGATCATCTTCATTCATATCGCTTGCGGTTATGTCAGAGACTTCAGTCCAGTCGTCAGGAATTATACCATAGTCAGCGAGAAGTATTCTTGCCTCAGGACGAAGAATTACAGATCCTTCAGGACCGGTTATACCGGCCTCATAAAGTGTTTTCACAACATTTGCCCATGCTTGATTTATTTGCGCATGGAGTAGATCTCCCTGATCATCACGCTGTTCAAATACAAAATTTATAGTTTCCGGTAGGACAGCTTGCAATTGTTCTTGGAAGGATAATGCAAAATCAAGTCTACCTTTAGCGGTAGCCTTTTCGTGCTGGATTTGAGTTTCGTTTCCTCTGCCCATAGCTCCAAACTGTACCGGCCAGAACTCAGATGGATCAAAACCCCATATCATAGAGTAACCGTAGATAAGCATATCAGTCCATTCACGAAGACTGAAACCCGCCGGTAACTGACTCAAAGCTATGAGTTTACCGTCTACATCTGAGTTGAGGGATGCAAGAACTGCTAAAGCTCCGTAGTATTCATAACCTATAGTTTCCAGATTAGCATCTCTTGCTCGCATAGCCTCTTCAAATTGCTGTCTTCCTATACCTTTCAACAAGAAAAATCCCCTAGGAGCTTTAGAACCTAGCTGTTCAGAGTAATGACCATAAACGGCTAACATCAATTTTGCCAATTCGTAGGATCTACTAACCGCACAAAATCCTAGACCATTAAAAGCTTCATCTTCTGAAGGCATAGAGACTGTTCTAATATAGTCTTCATCACTCCACTTTTGCATCTTTCCTTTTATAGGAAAATATTGTAGAGGATACTTGTTGTCTCCGGTCAATTTGCATCTTGCGCTGTCAACAGTGTACAATGCTCGCAGAGGACCACCTTTTCCTTCAGACCCTAACTCTACGATGCTACCCATATCTGCTCCCCAGTAAGATTTAGAAGCCATGCTTATGCCTGGTCTCCAACCTACAAGTCCTGGAGAAGCTTGGAAATTATGCAGAATCTGGGTGAATCGCTGAACTTGATTCCTACCGCCCATCATTCTCCAACCACGGTTCTTATCAATATCAACAACGGTATTCATGATACCCATAAGGTTGGGTTCGGTAGGAAGAAAAGATCTCAGCCACTTGTCTCTAGCTCTAGAGTCAGTTTTATACGCTTCGTAATACTTATCAGCTCTATCTACCCAGGTCATAATGCTGGTAAATATGTCCTGACTAACTTCAGTATCTTTAAATCTAGGTTGCGTTGAATAATTTATATCACTCATATTTACCTCGCCATCCCCACGCTCCAGTTACCGTAGTAATCATCCAGATGAGAGCTAACATACCGTACAAGATCACAACCGTGATCATCTATCTTTATAGGTTCGTCCTTTTTTCGCTTATCGCTCCAGGAGTAACCTTCTATTTCTTCTTCAGTAGCACACGGTTTTTTCGCATCTTCGAGTTCAGGATCTCGTTCCAGCAAACTATCTCTCATAAGTATAAGTCTAGGTTTTAGTATTCCGGGACGTACTTTTAATCTTTCTTTAACAATCTGTATGCCGCTGCTGACACTTTTATTAGCAGGAGAAGTTTCCATGTCAAGATGTCGTTCAAGAGTAGCTCTGTCCTCTGCATCATGATCGCAGATTATAGCATACGGTCGAGGTTCGTGGTTCGCTGTCATCCAGGCTTTAATCATGGCAGCGGCGTCTTCGACCAGTAATCTAGTTTGATAAATCTCAGCGAAACGGTAGGCTATGTCATTATCCCTATCAATTGCCCAGGCTTGCCATACGAAAGGATTTGTAAAACCAAAGTCAACGAGCCACACTCTCGGCCAACCTCTGGGAGGATCAAAATGATTGATCATGTGGGACTTTGTGTCCCACTCATCGTAGATCATTCCCTCCGCAGCAGCCCACAATCCAAATCTCAATCTCTTCTTTCTAACTCCGGACAAATTGTCAAGTTTCGCTAAATACGCTAACCCTTCGGGAGTCCACTCTTTTTTCTTGTGATTGTATAATTTAGGATTATCCTCAAAGAATGATTGTATATATTTACATTTCTTAGCGTTAGATCGTGTTCGCAACCAATGATAAGGACCGCTCGGGTTGCAATCCATAATCACCTGGTTGTACGGTACGACCCCGAATCGGGCACGAGTGGTAAGTGCTTCAAGATCCTCTTCCTCCAGCTCCGTTGCCTCCTGAACATAGATTAAATCATACTCTGTGGACATTACTTTTGAGTATTTATCCATCCCACCTAATACTATTACGCTACCGTTAGAATAGCGAAACTCTTGCTCCATTGTTCTGAACTTTACAAGACCATTCGGAGGAAGTACGTGTTTTTGGAAAGTAACAACGCCAGACTGTGTTAGCGATTCTCTAGTCTTCCTGACCATCAGGTGACGAGAACCAGGATACTTGCACGACACTAAATGAAGTTTCTCAAGAACTGCTCTTGACTTTCCCGTACCGGCAGGACCGCATATAAGGATCTCAGGCTCCTTAGAATATAAAATCTCCAGAGCACCACCGAACGGTTGATATGGTCGGTAGTTAAGATCCGTAGGTGGGCTAGCGGTGGGAATGGAAAACGTAGTATTCATTATTTATTCAAGTTTTTGTACTTGTTTTCCCACTCCGAAGAAATACCATCCGACTGTTTGTGAAGTCGCGTTTCTTTCAAAACCACCTTCTTGGGGTGCTTTACGCCTATATAATCAAGAACACTGGCTACGACGGTTTCAGGACTCGATATCAAATCTTCGTAGGTTACGGTAAGCGGTTCGATCTCATTGTTAGCGAAGAAGTTCTTCCACATGTCATCCGTAACTTTTATCTTTCTCATCGCCGCATCAATCGTTCTCTTCGAAAATTCAGGTACTTTGCCTTCTTCTTGGAAGGAGTAGTAAGCACCGGTAGCTCTGCTCCTCACTGCGGAGATTGCACGTTTCACCTCATCCAGACGAGTAACGTAGACAAAGTATAAATTCGCATTATCAATCTTTCGCAGAGTACTTATAATCGGCAGGGCGTTCATCACGAGATGCGGTAGCTTAATCCCAAACACTCCGTTCGATGAGGAATACGTACCAATCAAATTTTCCAGAGTGCTAACAGTTAGTCGTTTATAAGGTTTCTGATCCGGTATGAATGCTTGTAATCTCATCTTGTTCAGATAGTCCACCGGAGTTCCTGCCAATTCTGTACCGGTTAGATACTCGCACAATAAGGATGATCCCGTACGAACTGTTGAGCAAATTGCATAAATAGTTTTCATTACTTATTTCTCCTTTATATTAC
>Ga0315295_10001034_pt1 | contig 23834 bp, 19 predicted proteins | sample YL17G14_0_MG_FD_204453 | JGI IMG/M metagenome (GOLD analysis project Ga0315295, IMG submission 204453) | Sediment microbial communities from Yellowstone Lake, YNP, Wyoming, USA - YL17G14_0 | ecosystem: Environmental > Aquatic > Freshwater > Lake > Sediment | place: USA: Wyoming | collected...
AAAACCGACATTTCGCCAGGGTGTGGAGTGAGTATTGATTTTGTAGGCAGTAATTTTGGCCAATCATTAATTTTTGCCAACAATTTCAATCCATCTGCATCGACAACGAAAGGCGGTAGGATGGCGGTTTTTTGATTGTATTTAGTACCATTTGCCTGAACGAAGCCCATCCGGGAATGAGGGATTCGTCCAGAGGTTCCATCTAACAACTTTTCCAGAAATACCTTGGTTTCATTTTCCAATCCCAGGCCGGGTCCAATCAGAAGAGCGGATACTTGTTCCAGTGAATTGGTGAGCACTTCAACTGCTGCGGAAGCAATGGATCCCATTTCGTGCGGCAGGAGAATCCATGTCGCTTCGACCAATGATCCAGCAAGGATTGGATGTAAAGGTGCTGGAACCGCCAAGGTTACCAGCCCGGTGCCAACGCGGTATGCCGCTTTGCCTGCCAGCAAGGCTGCGCCGGTATAGTTCACTGAACCAGCTACAATTAAAGCAGTTCCGAAAGTTCCTTTATGTGCATCCGTTGGGCGATCAGGGAAAAGGCTGGAAAAAGATGTATCGCTTGCCACTTCATTATTAATTGCCGACCAGGATTTCAATCCATCCAGAGGACCAATATCCACTACCCGTAATTCTCCAATCAGGTCAAAAGCGGGAAGTTTAAGTAAACCTTGTTTAACTGCTGCCAGTGTAACAGTTGCGTCAGCAACCAGGCAATCTTCTGCGGCTTCGCCTGTGTCGCAATCCACGCCAGATGGGCAATCGACCGCAACAATCAGCGGTTGACCTTCAATTGATTCAAGAATTATATTAACCACTGCGAGTATTTCTGCGATATCTTTTTTTAAAGGAAGTTTGAAACCTGTTCCCAATATGCCATCCAGTACCACGTCGGCAGTTTCCAGAAATGCGGTTAGTTGTTGAAAATCCTGGTCCTTGTCCGCATGGTAGATTTCCCCATCTGCGTTTTCGAGCCGCTTGACAAGTGGATCACCGGAAGATTTTCGCTTTATGAGATAAGCTCGCGCTTTCCATCCTTTTTCTGCGAGATGGGTAAGCGCAACGAGTGTATCTCCTCCATTGTTGCCGGGTCCCACAAATCCCAAGACCTGGATATCTTCTTCTTCATCCAGGGCATAAGATAATTGCAAAACCTCACGGGACAAATTATGTCCAGCGTTTTCCATCATCATGTCGAAGGTCAAGCCTGTTGAATCGGCTTCGTTTTCTATTGCACGCATTTCAGCTATCGAGACAAGTTTCATTTGCTACTCTCCAGATCGTTAATCTACTAAAATCCTTCTTTTTACGATTCTAGCGCAATCCATTCAAGTCCTAATTTAGCAAGAATTTCTTTCGAGGGTTTACCAGTAACAGCATCCCATCCTCTTACTGCATAATATTCAGCAAGCATCTCTGAGAATGGTGGTACGTATCCGGCCGAACCACCTTTTTGATAGGGCTCCAGCAACGCTTTCGGTAATTTGTCGTTTACCTGTGTCAGCCCCATGCGGATATTGATCATTCTTTTGAGATTCCAGGCACGTTCGCCTGATAGAAATAGATCTTCAGTATCCCAGGAATAGCCACATACGGCATTAACCAGGTCAACGATATCGTTCACAGGTACATTTGCAAAAGTGCACATCACCATGGCATTAAATATTGTTCGCCAATCCTGGTGTCTGGCAACATTACGAGCCTTTTCTCTTCCTGCATGTCTTGGGTAGTACTGCATTCCAAGGCTTGAATCAGCCTGACCTAGATCCACTGTAAAATAATCTGATTGGTTGTGACATGCGCCTCTTGGTGATGTTGCGTACACCAATGCCATGCCCGAAAAACCCCTTGGATCGTGGTAAGGCACTTCAAGACCATTCACCTGCACTGCCTCGTCTTCTGCATTAAATCGGCGGCCAAATTCTCTTGATCCCCTGGCAAGGAAATTGCCAATTCCCTCTCGCCGGACGATCATTCCAAGTAGTCTTTCCACAATTTCTATATCACCCCACTTCAAGATAGCGCCACCTGTATCTTTTGAAGTAATTATTCCTTTATCAAATAAATGAAATGCAAAGCCGATTATGTTACCCGCACTTATAGTGTCCATTCCGTTTCGGTCACACAATTCCCCCATGCGGGTGATCGAAGCCAGGTCGTTGTTAAGAATATTTGGACCAAAACCTGCAAGTGTTTCGTATTCCGGTCCCTTCCGTTTTACTCCGTCTGAAAGGCTGACAACTCTTCCACAGGCGATCACGCAAGCATGGCAGGCACTCATCCCGGTAAGAATCGTCTCAGCCATGGTTGATCCAGAGACCTTATCAACCCCTTCAAAAATGCCTGAGGAGTAATATTTCTTTGGCATTGCACCCAAATAATCAGCGTAATCCGCTACGCTGGCAGTTCCCAGGTCGTGGAAAACCCGACTCATGTTATCGTTCTTGAGAGCCCGGTTTGAGGCTGAGCGTAAAGCAGCGAATAATGTTGGTTCTGCAATGGGAACCTTCTTCGACCCTCTAACCGCGATGGCTTTCAAATATTTTGCTCCAGCGACCGCACCCAATCCTGTTCGCCCTGCTGCCCGTCCATGATCACAGATAAAACCCGCGAATAAGATGCCATTCTCGCCGGCAGGTCCGATGGTAAGAACGCGCGTTCCAGGGATTCCGCTTTCATTCTTTATGAAAGTCTGGGATTCATAAGTATCCATACCCCACACTTTGCTTGCATCGCGGATCTCCACGTGATTATCGTTAATCGATAGGTAAACGGGTCGATCTGCCTTTCCCTCGATCCATATCCCATCAAATCCGCAAAAGCGCAATTCCGGCCCCCAGAAGCCTCCGCAGTTGGATTCCGCCCACAATCCTGTCGCAGGGGATTTACCGCAGACCACAAAACGACCAACGGCTGGTCCAGCCGTCCCGGTAAGAGGTCCATTCAGGAATAGTAACGATGATTTCGGTGAAAAGGGATCCAGCTCTTTTGTCAGTGATAAATAGAGCATGCGAGCAGCCAGGGATGCACCACCCAGGTAATCTCGTTCCCATTCCTCGGGAATTTTAACTTCCGAAATGTCCCCAGTAGACAGATTGATCTTCAGAATAGGTTGCATGCTCAGGAAATCACTTCAGTGGTGATGTCACGACAACAACGGACAAAATCTAGAACGGTCGGTACATTACGCATCATGTACGCCAGACTCCCATGGACCTGCAACTTGCGTGTCATCATGGCCTGCATGGGATCAAGTTCCCCCTTCATGATGCGAGCGATGTCTTGATATGTCGCTGTCAATAAGAACTTGGGTTTGTTGACAGGTGTTTCAGTATAGATTTCGGTCTTTCGGCACTTGCCATGCCAGAGATCCAGGTAATAGATTATCCGTTGCGTTATGGGACCGCTGGGTATAATGTCTACGCACATATCACCTTCCCAATTCCTGGCGATTTCTGCGTATTGTTTGTCAGTATTCAATTTTTCTTCTAGAATTTGCAGCCACTCAGGGCTTGGGAAAATCACAGTCATGTAGACTCCTTTGTAGAACGAACCAAAGTGATTATATCATTCCACTTCTTTCAACTGTTGCAAGACTAGGAAAAGTAATTTCCATTTTCCTCTTGCCATAATTCGAAAGATGGTCTATGCTTATATGACCAAAGGAGACAGGCACCAAATCCTGACCTCCATCATCAGAAACGGCCATATCAAAACAAAAGGAGAGAGAAGAGATGAAAAGAACCACGATCATACTGAGTATTCTGGCTCTTGCAGGTCTTGTTTTAACTGCTTGTTCACCAAAGAGCACAGGTGGAACCGGAGGCGGTAGCGCTGCGAGTGGAATGCCCGATCTTGGCGGACGAACGATCACTGTTGCAGTGGAAAACGCATACCCTCCATTCAACAGTATTGATGAAGCCACCAATAAGGGGGTCGGCTGGGACTATGATGCGGTTCGAGAAATCTGCCGGCGCCTTAATTGTGTACCAGAGTTCAAAGAAGTCGCCTGGGATGGTCTCTTCCCTGCCATGAACGCCGGGGAATACGATATGGCCGCAGATGGGATCACATATAAGAGGCTACGCGCCTGGGGTGTCGATTTTTCAATCCCTTATACTCCCGTATCCCAGGCATTATTGGTTCGCGCGGATGAGACACACACGCTGGATGAATTCAAAGCCGATACGAATCTAAAAGTCGGTACTCAGATCCAGACGACCAATTATGATGCCGCGGTGGCAACATTCCCCGGTAAAGAAATTGTTGCATTTGAGGACTTCGGAGCTCCTGTCCTTGCGTTACTTTCCGGTGACATTGATGGGGTGGTGATTGACGACGTCGCTGCCTACGGTTTCATGCAAGCGAACCCTGACCAATTAAAGGTTATTTCCTACTTTGAGACCGGGGAATTCCTATCCTTTGTTTACCCCCCTGGCAGCGATCTTATTAATCCGATCAACGCTGCACTGCGGGCTATGAATACCGATGGCACACTGGCAGAATTAAATGCCACCTGGGGTCTTGCAGATCCCGGAGCCGCTGATTATAAATAACCCATTCAGAAGCCGTTTCTGTAACACCGGCAAGATGGGGGCAGATGCCCCCATCTTGCCTGATTTTCAATCCGGAGGCACACATGCAAACTAATATCAATAGAAAGCGCCATGGACTAATTCCTATTGACATTAATATATCCAAATGGCCCTGGTGGGCAGTTGTTCTCGTTCTTGCTGGACTTGCATTATCCATTCTTATTTTGACTTCAAAGAACTACATGGACACCTTCATTTACCTGACGATAGGTGTCAAGTCTACTTTGCGGATCACTCTGTTTTCTTTTACGATGGCCACAATCCTTGGCCTGATAACAGGTTTGGCCCGGGTTTCGAAAAATCTCTTCCTTTACAATATATCCACCTTATATGTTGAAATCGTGAGAGGCATCCCCCTGGTGGTTCTCATGCTTTATATCGCGTTTGCATTGGTCCCCGTTCTGGTGGAAATGATAAAATCGGTTGGCGCGTGGGGAATATCCAACTTTCCAGCTATTGGTCTCTTCCGATCGCTGGCATCATTCAGCATCCGCGTGGTATCAATGGAAGGGCGCGCGATTATTGCCCTTGGATTTGGTTATGGCGCCTACGAAGCTGAAGTTTTCCGCGCAGGTATTCAATCGATCAGCAAGGGACAGGTGGAAGCAGCCAAATCACTGGGTATGACTAATATCCAGGCTATGCGGTTCATAGTATTACCCCAGGCCGTCCGTCGCGTCCTTCCTCCTCTCGGAAATGATTTCATAGCCTGTTTGAAAGACTCCTCTCTAGCCACCGTATTGGCAGTCCCCGAATTGACCCAGATGGGTCGATTACGACGTGCCACTACGTTCCGGGTCATGGAAACATTCAACGTGATTGCTTTCCTATATTTGTCGATGACCCTGCTTCTATCCAGTATTGTCCGCTGGCTCGAAAAGAAATTAAAGATCGAAGAATAACCAATTAAATAAGCCGCCCAAAGGCGGCTTATTCTTTGATGCGCTGGGGGGGACTTGAACCCCCACGCCTTGCGGCACATGGCCCTCAACCATGCCTGTCTGCCAATTCCAGCACCAGCGCGTAAGCAGGTCGTATTATAATCAGGATGCTATAGATGTCAAGCAAGACTTTCCCCTTGACAGAAAATCGTGTGGATAACACCTGGTAAGGAGATGAAGGATGAATCGTATAGTTGTTGATGCGATGGGAAGCGATGATTTTCCTACTCCCGATGTTATTGGCGCGGTCCAAGCAGCTCGAGAATATGGTGTTGAAATTATCCTTGTCGGTGATGAGAAGATGGTTGCACCGGTGCTTTCAAGTCAGGATCCAGGCAATCTACCCATCCGCGTTGAGCATGCGCCAGAAATGTTGACCATGGAAGACAAAGGCATGGCTTTGGTGTTGAAAGCGCGCCGGCCAAATTCGAAGAATTCCATGGCGATAGGGATCGATTTGGTAAAGAATGGTCTGGCGGATGCGTTCGTCACTGCCGGTAATACCGGTGCTGCCGCAGTGACAGCATATTTCAGGTTGGGCACAATCCCCGGTGTAGACCGCCCGGGTTTAGCCCCTGTCTTCCCCACAGCCAGCGGTTCCTGTGTTGTGGTGGATGTAGGAGCCAACCCTGATTGCAAACCGGAAAACTTACTCCAGTTTGCCATCATGGGTAGCATCTATGCGCAAAACGTACGTGGCGTCAAGAAGCCAATCATTGGTTTATTGTCCAATGGAGAGGAGGCTGGGAAAGGCAATGACCTGGTGAAACACGCTTTTCCACTTCTAAAGAATTCCAACCTGAATTTCTACGGCAATATCGAAGGAAAGGAACTTATCGGTGGCCAGGTGGATGTGGCTGTAACCGATGGTTTTACTGGCAATATCTTATTGAAATCAAGTGAGGCGGTAGCCAAGCTCCTTATGGATAAGATCAAGGCAGCCATCCAGACAGGAAGCCTGTCTGCAAAACTCGGCGGCTTGCTGGTAAAACCCGCCCTCAAGGGGATCAAGAAATTGATGGACCCCTCCGAGGAAGGAGCCGCTCCATTGCTTGGTGTTAATGGTCTTGTTTTTATTGGGCACGGTCGTTCAGACGCCACTGCCATTAAGAACGCCGTTCGTGTCGCGAATAATGCTGTCAATTCTGCTGTGTTGGACACCATCCGTACAGCAATTGAACAATCCCTTATGAAACAGAGGCAATAATGAAAGTAGTCACAAATTCCAAGTTGATCAAACGCAATGCCAAGATCGGGCAGTATACCAGCATCGGGGCGCTGGTTGTCCTGGGTATCGGTCTGTTTATATCCTTCAAGATGCCAGATAAGTTCATCTACTCACTGGCGGCCTTGTTGCTTGGTTTTTTCATGTCCCAGATAGGGATGTACTACGGAAACCGCTGGGGGCGCAGCCCCCGCCCCGACGAATTGATCGACAAAGGGTTAAAAGGATTGGGGCGTGAGTACACGATTTATCACTATGTCACCGCAGCCCCACACCTCCTGGTCGGCCCGGCTGGCATCTGGACTTTGATGCCCTATTATCAAAGCGGGGCGATTGTTTATGAGAAAAAACGCTGGAAATCAAAAGGTGGCGGATTTATCCAATCCTACCTCAGGTTGTTTGGCCAGGAAAACATGGGCCGGCCTGAAATCGAATCTGCAGCCGAGGCAGATTCTGTTAAGCGTTATCTGAGTCGTTTGCTCCCGGAAGGAAGCGAGATCCCGCAGATCAGATCCTTATTGCTTTTCACCAGCCCAAAAGCGGAATTAAAAATTGAGAATGCACCATTACCTGCGATTACTCCCAAGGATCTAAAAGACTTTATGCGGGATAAAAGTAAAGAGGCATCGATCAGCGACACTTCCCTCGATCTACTCCTCCGTTCCCTTCCGAAACCGGATAGGGAGGAATAACAAGAACATAATTCAACTTTTGACGGGTTATGGGGAAACCCGTCAAAAGTGGTTTATGTTACACTTGTTCTATGATACCCATCGTTTCATTGGATCTCGAAACCACCGGTTTGGATCCTCACAAAGATGCAATTATTGAAATTGGTGCTGTCCGGTTTTCCGGGAATCGAACGGAAGACGAATTCACTACCCTCATAAACCCCGGTCGACATATACCGGAATTCATCTCAGGTCTAACCGGTATCAGCGACGAGATGGTTCGTCAGGCACCTATGATCAGGGATGTTCTTGATGAACTTGGTGCCTTCGTTGGCGATGCTCTCATCCTTGGTCATAACATTCAATTTGATCTATCTTTTTTACGAAAATTTAAATTATTCGAGTTGAACGAAACCGTCGACACGTACGAACTTGCAGCAGTATTAATGCCTTCTGCCAGCCGTTACAACCTTGGGGCGCTGGGTCTGCAACTCGGAATACCTCTGCCTGCAACTCACCGCGCTCTGGATGACGCCCGCCTGACTGCAGCAGCGTTCCAAAATTTACTCGCCCAGGCTTGTGATCTACCCGTTGATCTATTAACTGAAATTGTCAAGTACGGTGAACCAATCGCCTGGGATGGAGCCTGGGTTTTTTCTCATGCGTTGCAGATGAAAGGGGGAAAGATTTCCCGGGTTAAATCTGAAAAGAGCCAGGTTGGAAAGATTCCCCTTTTCCACTTTGATAAAAAACCGGTCTCCTCACCACCACTGGAAGTTCCAAAGGAGCCTATCCCAATTGATCTCGACGAAACAGCCTCAGTCCTTGAACAAGGAGGTCCTTTTTCAAAATTCTTCGAAAGTTATGAAAATCGCCCGGAGCAAGTGGATATGCTTCGGGCTGTAACGAATGCCCTAAATAAGGGAAATCACCTGATGGTTGAAGCAGGTACCGGTGTTGGAAAATCATTTGCCTATCTGGTGCCAGCTGCGCTTTTCGCACAAAAGAACAACACCCGGGTTGTCATCTCCACCAACACGATAAATCTGCAAGATCAATTGATAAAGAAGGATATCCCAGACTTGTGTGCCGCCCTTGGATTGGATCTTAGGGCTGCGGTTCTTAAAGGACGTTCGAATTACCTATGCCCTCGCCGCCTGGATCTGATGCGTCTGCGCGGTCCCTCGAATCCTGATGAACTGCGTGTTCTGGCAAAAATATTGGTATGGTTGAGAGCCAATTCCAGTGGTGACCGCACCGAGATCAATCTCACCGGTCAATCCGAACGCGATATCTGGATCCATTTGTCCGCCGAGGACGATTCCTGCACCAGCGAGACTTGCCTTGAACGTACTGGTGGTGCTTGCCCCTTTTTCCGAGCCAAGCAGGCATCTATGAATGCACATATCCTGGTTGTCAACCATGCATTATTGTTAATTGATGTTGCCACCAACAATCGTATCCTACCAGAATACGAACATGTAATTATAGATGAAGGTCACCACCTGGAATCTGCTACTACGGATGCACTTTCATTCCACTTAACCCAGTTTGACCTGGATCGATTGATCCATGAAGTGGGAGGTTCTGGTTCTGGCATACTGGGTAAGATGCTAACCGGCACGCGTAGTGAACTACGCCCGTCTGATCTTGCTGATCTGACCTTACGGATAAGCCGCGCCACTGATCTTTGCTTTCGTTTCCAGGAACAAAACCGTCTGTTCTTCAATTCTCTTTCGGAATTTATCTCCTTCCAACGTGAGGGGCAGCCTCCCAGTAACTATACCTACCAGGAACGCATTCTGCCTTCCACTCGGACGCAACCTGGTTGGGATGCAATAGAAATCTCCTGGGGTGCTGCAGATGAAACTCTCGGCTTGCTTCTTTCAATCCTGGTGGAAATTCAGAAGATTGCGGCAGAACTTTATTCGGATGGAAACGAAACCCTGGAAGATGTTGTCAGCAATCTGGGGACTCTTTATCGGAATCTTATCGAGTCAAAGAGCACGATTGCCGCGATGATTTTCAGTCCTGATGCTGATTATGTTTATTGGGTGGAGGTCAATCCTTTTAACAACAGGATTTCTTTAAATGCCGCACCCATCCGGATCGGATCTTTGGTGGAAAAATACATCTGGCATGATAAACGGTGTGTAATCCTTACTTCAGCAACATTAACCACACATTCAGAATTCAATTACCTCCGCAACACCCTGTCAGCCGATGAAGCTGAGGAATTAGCCCTTGGTTCTCCCTTCGATTACGAGAACTCAGCATTACTTTTTATCGCTAACGATATTGCTGAACCTAATTCCCCTGATTATCAACGCCATCTTGATAAAACACTTGTCGCGTTATGTAAAGCAAGCGGCGGTCGCACACTTGTGCTGTTTACATCCTATGCCCAATTAAAACGCACCTCGAAGAATATCTCTCAACCGTTGTCATTGAGCGATATTACAGTATATGAACAGGGAGAAGGTGCTTCACCCAATGCATTGCTCGATTCTTTTAAAAGCGCAGATCGCGCTGTCCTCCTGGGGACGCGCTCTTTCTGGGAAGGGGTGGATATCCCGGGAGAAGCACTTTCCGTTCTTGTCATAGTAAAATTACCATTTGGAGTGCCCACGGATCCTTTGATAGCAGCGCGATCAGAAACTTTCGAAGATCCTTTCAATGAATATCATTTACCTGAGGCAATTCTTCGTTTTCGCCAGGGATTTGGACGGCTTATTCGCACACAATCGGACCGTGGCGTGGTCGCAATCCTCGACCGGCGGGTACTGACAAAAACCTATGGAAAATTATTCATCGAGTCCCTGCCGCGATGCACCCTTCAAGTAGGTCCGCTGGGCGACTTGCCCAGGGCAGCAGCCAAATGGTTAAATGTCTAATATTGGAGACTTTATGGACCAATTAAAATATGAGATTCTTGTTGAAGTCTTTGGAAGGCTGGAAGCTGAGTTGATTGAGAGTTACCTTGAGGCTCAAGGGATTGATGTCGAACTTGTCCAGGAATCTATCGGACATTCGGCTTACCCGGTTACTGTGGATGGGCTCGGTCGCGTCCAATTATTTGTCCCCAAGGAAAAGCTAATCGAGGCGCGTGGATGGCTGGCTTCTTACCAGACCGGAGTTATTGAGGAATAGAGGGGAAATTGCTACTAATTATAATAAATCCACAATAGGCGCAGGTACTCTGCACCTATTGTGGATTTCCTTTGCTAGTTAAATAGTTGTATTCTTATTTCTTGCTTTTCAAATAAAAGGAATACCCCACATACGTGCCGATGCACAATATCAGGGCGATTAAGAAAATCAACCAGCCCTCTGCAAACGCCTGCCCAATGGCGCTGAATGCAGAAGCGCCGCTATTGAACAGAGGTATCCAAAGGATTGACAAGACAAGTGCAAACACCGTGGCAAAAATCGCGACTGTCCATATTGCCATTCTCTTTAGTTTCTTAGAATTGTCATTCATGAAATCCTCCTGAGATTTTGTCCAATGGAAAAATTGTATCATGCTTTCGACCGAAGCATGTTTACATTTACCTTACTTATTAATTTTGATCCAGACATCGTTCCCTTCCTCGATAACTTGAATATCGAGGGTTCTTTCTGAAACCAATTCACTGATTTCCTTCCGGCTGAGGAAATGGCTGCGCATCAATAATATCTTTTCTGCGGCGGCGATTAGTTTCACGACCAATTTCCGGATATCAGGTTCAATGATTAATAATACTCCCGCAGGGGAAAGGACTCTCCATAGTTCTTGGATGGTTGTACGCGAATTATAGACATGGTGAAGCGCGTCGACCATGATGATCCGGTCGAAAGTATCAGATGCAAATGGGAGGTGTTCTACAGGAGCCCTGGTCGCTGCAAGCCCTTTTTCCACAACATATCTCAACATCGGATGTGAAATATCGTCAACAACGATTTTCTGAACATATCGACGAAGGGACTCTGCCACTCTCCCGGTACCACCACCGGCGTCGAGCAGCATCATTTGAGGTTTTAGGTCAAGCAGGTCAAGCAATCGAGCCGGAGGGGAGAACGCCGGCATCCGGTTATATAATCCCGAGATGATGCCAAAATGATCAATGATCATTCTACGGTTCCAGAGTCAGGTAATCCTTGATGCGATCAAATGTAGCCTGTCCTAATCCAGGTACATTAAGAATATCCTCGATGCTTAGGAAAAGACCGTTCTGGATACGGTAATCAACAATCGCCTGCGCCATTGTCGGACCGATTCCTGGCAAGGCTTCAAACTCAGAAACCGAAGCAGTATTAATATCCACTCGCCCTGCGTTGACGTGGCTCGAATTGACAATTCCGGGTACATCAATATGCTGCCCGTCTGTTACCAGTGATGCCAGGTTTATTCGCTCTGCCTCTGCCCCGGATACCAAACCTCCTGCAGCCTGGATCGCATCCTGAACCCGGCTGCCATCCGCAAGGATATAGACTCCCGGGGATGCCACTGCTCCACTCACATAAACCGTCAACTGACCGGGTGTTGAGGTTGGTAATAGCGCCACTGGCTGTCCTCGCGGCCTTGATGCAAGTAAGATAATTCCAGCTGCCAACAGGCCAATAAATATTCCCAATGTGATGTTCAGAATATTCTTCATTTTAATAAATCCTCAATCCAAGCGCATGATCATCAACCGGTTTTCGGGTTTTGCATCCATGTTGAAAATCCGTTCTGCACGATAGATTCTGTTAAAGTAATTTGGCATCTCAACAGGTTGAATTGGATGATATCCGAATTTCTGATAGAAATTGGATAATCGTGTCCGGCACATTAGATACAGCGGGCGCCTGGGTTCTTCAATAAGCAGCCTGGAAATGATCTCACGCGCTACTCCGCGACCCCTGCTCTTTTCCTCTACGGCAATGGATGCCATTTCCTGGGAGCCATCCCGATGCGGTTTGATCTGCCCGCATCCCAGGAGGTCGCCTTGAGGCGTCTCCGCGATATAAAATCTCCTCCAATCCAAACCAAGTGGATTAATATGAACCATATGAATTAACCGTTTTATTCCCCGATTATCCTTCGCGAGCGCTCGCCGTACAATGAATTCATCCAAAGAAACCTGCCGCGACAATTATTGTAAATGATGCAACAAACCAATGAATAAGTAATGGGTATAGAAATGATCTTGTGCGCCATGCTACCCAGCCAAAAGCAAAACCGCCGAAAATTGTCGAAAGTGTCTCTACTTCTGGTTTACCTATATGTGCCAGCGCAAACGGGACTGCCTGGAGCCAGATTGCTTCCGGTCCAAATCGTCTTGCATAGCCAAACAACAGCCAGCCGCGAAAAAAGAATTCCCAACCAAAAAGGTCTAGAAACGTATTCCAGGGTAACCCGGTGGCGAGCGGTTTATAATAATCTTGCATGGAAGGAGCCCCTCGACCAATAAGCCATAAAATTGGCGTGATAAGCGTGATAGCGCATAAGGTGATTATTATTCCTGCCTTCCAATCGCCAAAAGTAAAGCCATAATTCTTCGGATTCTCTCTAAACAACACCAGAATGAAAAATATGGGGATTATGAAATACAGGATTGTTCGATCAAGCACTTTCATTGAGATATTGCTGAAATCCCAGGCAGGGAACCATTTATTCCATGGTAACAAGGGGTAATGGTAAGCATCCGCTATCAACAGCAGTGTACTCGCGATAGCAAGAATGGCAATTTTCCAATCCAAATGAAGTTTCCCGCCGAATAATTTTCTCATAGATCCTGCTTTAATATGAAAAATACGCCTGGTTTCCATTCGGACCAAATAAAAGCGCGATCTTGTCAGAATCACGCCACAATTCCAAACCCCAATTGGCGAACAGCAGTAAGATCGCAATCAATGCCAGAATAATTGCTGCCTTCCCAACCTGCGTCCCTTTCCACCTCGCGCGCAAGGACGACCAACCTCCATCCCAGAATTGAGCTGAGAGGATGGCCAGGAAAGGAACGGTGGTCAAATGGAAACGATCCTCTGCAATGATTAATAAGTGAGGAAGTATGTAGCCAATTAGAAATAATGCCAGAATCCATGTTGCTGAGCGCCATTTAATAGTCGCCAAGCCCATCACTCCTGATGTGCTGACCATGACAAACGGCAGGCAAAAGAGAATATATATCATTCCTAGTACAGGAGAAGAAATATATCCAAAAAAATTATTGGAATAGAAATATGTCAGGATTCGTTTCTCTAATCCGAAGAAATATCCTGCCCTCCTAAACAATAAATAGAGCGTTCGTCCTGGATCTGCTTTAATGAATTCAAGAGTTTTTTGAATCCCGATTTGATCCCTCTCAGAATCATTCATCATTGTCATTAAATCCAGTGACTGCGGGTATTGAAAAGTACCGGTCCCCAAAGGGTGGTAACCTAGGTAGAGATCGTAACCAATGGCAGATTCAATTCCGGTTACCTTTCCATATAATAGCGAGTTGCGTACCATCCAGGGAGCAATAATTATAAATATTACCGAAAGAGTTATTAAGGCTTGCTTGTGTGATTTTAAGCAATGCCAAACCCAGAATATTGCCAAAATGGCAAAAAGCTGCGCAACTGAACGAGTCAGGCAGGTCATTCCTATCAGTACACCAGATAGAAGAAACCAGCGGTTCCTGACAAGAAAATATCTTGATTGTTCAACTCCAGGATTATTCCTTGGAAGACTATCTTTCGCTTTGAGTAAAACCAATAATGAACATAGCACCAGGACAAAAAATAGATTTTCAGTTGCCAGGGATAGTGGATATATTACCAACATTGGGTACAAAGTTATTACCCAGGCGGATACCCGGGCAGCACGTTTCTTTGCTGGAAACAAACGGAGCGCCAGGGTGTAAGTCAGCGGTGCCAGAGAAGCAGCAAGCAACGCTTGCGCTAACCTCGCAATAAAGAACCGTTTTATTCCCATGCCAAAAATAAAATATATCACCGCTAGAAAAGCAGGGTAAAGCGGTGGACGAAATGATGTCAGTACTCCTCGAGGATCGTAATCTATTGAAGTGAGATCAAGTTGAAGATAAGGTAAAACAATAGGTAAATCCTTCTCTGCATACCAACGATAACCATCTCCAGACGCGATCGAGCGCGCCAACATATCATACTGAAACATGTCATCAAGACCAATTCCCATATCGCGCGTAACGATCACAGGAACCAGCCGAAAGAGAAGCGCGACAATAAAGATGAAAACAGGGAAATTCCCTTTAATTCTCCCCAAGTTTTTTACGACCAACTGTCCCATGGATCCTTTCTTCACAATCCGTTCGAAAAGTCGTTTACTTGCCAACTTATATCATTCAAATTTGCATAATCTCACAGTCTTAATTATTCCTCATAGAATATCTAATCATAAGATTGCTTAACAGCCGCCCGGAAACTCTTATGAGCAGATAACATATCCGGTGTGCTCAGCTCGATCCGTAATCCATCCAACCGCTTCGCCCCTGGAAGGCGTACCGCGCGATCGGCGGATTCGGGTTGACGAAATTCTATTGTAACAATGACTGGTTTTTCTACAACGAATGGCTTGGGAGCTGTTCCCTCTTTCAGTCGCAGGACTGCTTTCTTTGACGCTTCGCGGATCATCTTTAATGTGTTTTTCATTGGAAGACATTCGGCAGAAAAGTAACCCGAAGCCTGTTTCACTATAACGGTTTCCAATGATCCAAGCAGCTCAACTGCCTGAGCGCAAGCAGTCTGATCTCCTGAAATCATCAGCACCGGTACATTAAAATGACCCGCAACGGCGGCATTTAAACCATATTCCCCAACGAGAACGTCATTTAACCAAACATTCGCAATTCGTCCACTAGACCAGGTATGTGCCAGGACTGCATTCTCAGATCCACCTCGAGCGTGATATCCAATGAAAATGACGCCCGCTGTGTTCGAATCCACTCCCTGCATCATGGACAGGGGGGAAGAACCTCCTGAATTTAATTTTGCATCCGGGTTCAAATCTTCTATCAGGATATTGGTCCCATCACCGTGCCCATCGACAACGACAAGATCCTCTGCTCCGGCTTCTTTTGCCCCTGCGATCGCTTCATTTACTTCGTTTGTCATGATCCTTCGAAAACGCGTGTACTCGTTATGGGTTGGGTCCGTCTCCTCCCATCTCGTGATTCCCGATATACCTTCCATATCAGCTGCAATCAAAATTTTCATTCTTCCTCCCGGATATTAATCCCTAGAAAGATTATTCCGTATTGGACCTGTCTCAGGAACTGGTTGTTCTGATTCCAATTCAAATAGTATATACGAATTCGAATATAAAACAAGTCAGCTGAAGCTATAAAATAGCCATGCTATAATCTACCTCACTATCACTTCCCTTATCGCATCGGACTCTATGCAACCTAGTTCAACCAGGAAGAAAATTGGGTGGAACCAATACCGCTGGCTGATAGCCATTATCGGAATGCTCCTGATGGTGGTTGGTCAGGCTGTGATTTCCCGTTCAGTGCCGCCTTCCACCAAACCCACACAATTTGGACTGTGGTTGAATGGCGTCCTGCATTCTGGTATCCCCAGCATTGATAATGTCATAAATGGAATTCCAATATTTATTATAGGGTGCTTCCTTCTCGCGCTTGCACTTAGAGGGATTAGGTTATTACCCATTGAGAATGGATTTGAGAGCAGGAGACCATTTGCCTTCAACATGGTCGCCTTTGCAGTACCAGGTATTTTTTTCGCGGTCGCATTATTTGGAACTACCCTCTGGTCCCTGGTCCATCTCGAATACAAGAATTGGATGATCGTTGGGTGGCTTGCAAGCGTTTTGATTATTCTTGGCGCGATAGCGATCTGGGATAATCGACGTGGGATAAACCTGTCACCAGGATTACCACGCAAGGACATCCTCTGGATTCTTGGATTAATGATTTTTGCGCTTGTGCTCGGAGTCTACCGCCTCCAAGCCATGCCTGATTCCCTGATGGGCGATGAGGGCTACTTCTGGACTGCGGCGCGCGATATTGCAGAAGGCCTCTTCAAACCTCCAATTTTTACAGTAGGAGTGTACACATTTCCTGTATTAAGTACATATATCCAGGCCTGGATTCTTAAGGTTTTTGGGATCAGCTTATGGGGCTGGCGTCTCAGTTCGGTTCTGTCAGGAATCGTTACAATCGTTCCTTTATACCTGCTAGCACGGGATGGATTTAACCGTAAGGTTGCCATCGCATCTTCCGTTGGGTTAATCATTAGTCCTTACTTCCTTGCTTTTACCCGGTTGGGTTATATCAGCATCCAATCGTTATTCCTAACGACTTTAGCCGTGTACTGGCTGTATACGGGCTTAAATCGAGACAGCCATCTTTACCTGTTCCTGGCTGGTTGTGCTTCTGGACTTGGCTTTTATACATTCTTTTCTGCACGAATAAGTATCCTGATTGCGCTTTCGTTTATTGGATTCATGTGGTTGGGGAAGAAGATTAATCTCCGAAAAGCAGCGTTTGCTATCATCCTGGTGGGGATTGGTGCTCTACTGATTTCAGGACCCTATTTTCTTTATGGATCCAGCCATGACGCCAGTGGAATGAGTTACAAAATATTTGAAAGTCTGTTTTTTAATATTTTCTACGGCAAGCAGTATTTTTCTGAAAATGAACTTTATGCCATAGCTCAACCTTTTACGATCAATGGCAATACATTATTTTTCAATCCAAAGATCTACCTGATCTTGATCGCGAGCGGCGTGTTGCGTACCTGGCTCGCCTTTCAAAAACCCGGTCTCATCACAGAACATTTCATTTCCACGTCTTTAACAGGGACGGTCGGAGTCATCTTCTTCTTGGTCGGCTTGGGGATCATTATCGCGAAGTTTAAACAGCCACGCAGTATGCTCCTTCTTCTGTGGTTTTTTGGCGTCTTCTTTGGACTTAGCGCACTGAATACTGTACCTCCCCGTCACACCCATATGGTTTCAATCATCCCTGCTTTGGCAATATTTACTGGATTGGGTCTTTATGCGATTGCAGGGGCATTGAAGGCATTATTTAAGAGACTTGCAATATATAGAAACGCCATCCTGAGAGCCGGAATTACCCTCTTGATACTCGGCGGAGTGATTGATTTCTTCGTCCTGGCGCCTCACAAATATCACCCGCAGCCAGACCAGGTGATGTCGTGGGCAGCGCTGTATGCCAGGGATGAGTCATTTGTTTATGTATACTCAAATCCGAACCAACAAAACTTCCAGCCTTATGTGATTACAGAATTCAGAAAGAACATACCATTCAGAACAATCTCTGTTGAAACATTGGATGCTGATCAAACGGTTGTAAATTGGGCACAGAAAACAATAGTATTTTATACGCCTGACCTTGCCGGGAAAGTTGAACCTTTTTTGAATAGAAAATGGGGGGAAGGGTTAATCGAAAAGACATTTTATAGTACCGATGGGATTCCGGTGCTGACAGCAGGGATGAACACACCCTTTGTATTTGTTCGCGACCAGACTCCCTTGATGATCCTTAGAGATTCTTATTTTCATCCCCCATTGTTGATCTTAATTGCTGTTCTTGCATGTTTGGTAGTGTTGTTTATCTTCCTGCCAAAATTCTGGATATCTCCTGTGAGGAAGATTTTTAGTAGATTGACAGAATGGATCATCGGTCCCGCTTACCAAGTACCGGGGTCAGAAGAACAGACAATTTTCGAGGATCCGGAATTCGTACGATCAGGTGAAGCCCTTCCTTCTGAACCGCCTGATTGGGCAGAAAATATCTTTCCTGCCGATCAGCCTGCGAGACCGAAGCGGTTGCGTATTGATTTTAAACTGGTTGACAAGGCGAGCGGCAAGGATATGTATTTCAGGATTCACATTCCGTCGATAAGGATCCCTGGTGTTCATATCCCTGATGCAGTAAAAATTTCATTGCCATCCTTTAAAATACCCAATCCATTTCTCTTGTCTCTGGCAATATTATCGGCAATTCTTGCCCAAATAATGATCTCAAGCGGAAATTCCCTTGCAGGCATCCTTTTCTATCTTCTTAGCTTGATCGGCCTTATCATTTGGATTCGCATCAATCCTGGGTGGTCCCATGTATTTGCAAATCAACTACAAATCTCGCCACTCGCAGAAAAGGTGATTCTAAGTATATTAATCGCGACGTCAGCAATCTTCCGATTTTTCGATCTTTCCAGCAGGGTATATGGACTTGATTTACAAGAGATCAAGTTGACATTGCAAAGCTGGTATTCAACTATCTTAATGATCGATAAAGGCGACTTGCTGTCGACTTATCAATTATTTCCTATAGGTTTTTGGATCCGCTCGGTTTTCCTTAGAATTTTTGGGGTAAATTTTCTATCCGCCCGAATAGAGTCAGCAACCCTGAATATTGTTGCCATTATTCTGGTATATTTTCTAGTTCGAAAGTTATTTAAGAGTAAACCTGTCGCCTTGCTTACAACTACGATGTATTCTTTCTCTTTTGTTGTACTCAGAACTGCCCATCAAGCCCTTGGAGAGCCTTCAACTGAAATGTGGATTTTGTGTACTCTATATTTCCTGATTCTTGGGCTCCGCGAACGTAAATGGTGGCAATTCCAGGTCACAGGAATTTTCTTATCCATTGGATTGTTGACTTCGAGACTTTTCCTTCCAACGCCAGTTCTGGTGATACTTTATATATTAGGAATTGCTATTTTCGAGACCCTAAGAAAAAGAATGTCGGTGCGAATATGGCTTCAATTTTTATTTGCGACCCTATGGCCAACGATTTTGGTTGTGATTATTTATGCTCAACAACCAACCAATATCCGGATGAATCTTGGCTATGCGACATTAACAGAATTCTTCAATAACGGTATGGATGTATCAGAAATTTTCCATTTCCTAAGCACCAATGCCAATCAACTTTTCACAACCTTGTTTTCACACGCAGTTGTAACGGATTCCATCCTCCCATTGAATGGCCATTTCATCAATCCAATCTTCCTCCCATTCGTGATGATTGGATTGTTCAATAATCTTAAGAATTTTTCCCGTGATTACAATGGAATAATTCCTTTATGGTTCTTATCCTTTATTGGGCTTGGTCCTGTAGCAATGAATTTGGTTTCACCGAATGTGCTTGTTTTGGTATTGGTTCCTCTCATGATTTGGGGGGCACTTGGGCTGTGGATTTCCCTGGGTGTTATTAGGGCATGGTTTATAAAATCGAAAGTCAACCTGGCAGTTCCAATTTTTATTATCATCATATTAGCCATTATTTCAAGTGATTATCACAACTTTATTTCTAGATCCCCGGTTCAAAGCGAATCCCAAAGATTCCATGAACTATCTGATTTCTCTTCAAACTCAGCCAATACTGTACCCAAGATCATCTATGCTTACGAAGATATTTCAAATGATTCCCTTACCATTGAAACTGAAATCATCACGCTTTCATTGGCGGGTAAATCACAGATAGGTTTTGACTCAGAAAACCATTTCAACCAGATCCCTGTTGATACAATTCTCAATTCTCTATGGGATTATCGAAATATTTCTTCTCTCGACTTGTTCCTCGAAAAAGTCTCAAACACATCCGACCAGAGACCTTTGTTAAGTCTGATTCTTAAATGTTATCCTCGGGCTTTCCTTAAAGAATCTGGTCAGTTCTACGAGGTTTATCATTTCGATAATTCATCCCTCGTCCAGCCATTCTGCCATGAGGATGTTCCTCCATCATTGGTCAATCCTCCGGATGATTCCATTCTCCCATCCGGCACTCCAATAAACCTGACTTGGGATAATCACGGTGTTCGCTCGACCAGTTACTTGGTTTCTCTTGATAAGAAAGTTGAGGGTAATTATTGGTTAGAAGCGGAAAACACATTCTCCGGCTCCCACTGGATTACAGCTTCGGAATTCGCCGATGGTTTCAGTGATAATGGTTTCCTTTTGGATGAATGGGATGCCGGAACTGCGGAATATACACTTCCGGTCTCCAAAACAGGAGAATACCAGTTCTGGATCAGGACCTATAAACGCCGTATAAATGATCAACAAAATTATATTTCGATAAATGGAACCCTGGTCCCATTTTCGGGTGATCAAAATCCACTTAATGAGTGGGTCTGGGAAAACCTTGGTACTTATTCCATTTCTAAAGGACCGTTGTCATTGATCTTAAGTCGAACCTATGGAAAAGATGAAGAATACAGCGTGTTTATAGATGCCCTGTTGATTACCTCCCATGCCATCACTCAACCGGACAGGATCAATATTTGGGAAAGTGCCCGGAACACCATCGAGGGGCTATCAACTTCACAAGAGTATTCAATTCTTGAAGGTCTACCAGAGGGTGAATACCGGTGGAGAGTAAGAATATTTAATGGTGATTCTCTTATTGATTCTAAAGGCGCGCGCGGCCTTGAGATGCCTTTTGCTACCTTTACAGTCCGCCCTTAATTTCTTCATCTTGCTTGAAAATGCACAATAATAAAAGACCGCTTGTCGTTTCCCTGTTCTCTATCTCTTTCCTTGCTTCGGGATTATGGAATGGATTCCGTTTCATCCAGGCAATTCTCTTTTGGTCCATCATGCTAAATTACCTGAACGTGCTTTTCTTGCTCTATATTTGTATTAGTGGAATAATCTGGTGTTCAGTTTGGGTGGTGCTCGCGAGGGGTTTTTGGTTGGGAAAACCATGGGCATGGTATGGTGCTCTCATCAGTGCCGCAGTAAATGTCATATGGTATTGGCTGGACAGGGTCCTTTTCCAGCAATCTCACTCAAATTGGTTGTTTTCTTTAGGGATCTCGTTTTTCTTCGTAGTCTGTATCGGTTTTCTTCTTCATCGGAAGGTCATTGATTATATCTTCAAGGACCACTCGCCTCCTTTCCTTTCATTCCTTTATAGTAAAAAATGACACTTTTCACTATTCCTGTCAACTTGATATATTTTGCAGGTTTTTTCACTTTATGATATTTCGGTATTTATAATTACTTGTACTCTTCACACTTAGGATGAAAGGTTGCTAATGGGTCAGAAATCGAAAATTAATGATCTCCGCGATCAAAAAGCCAGGACACGTCTTGGAGGTGGATTGGAACGTATCGATGCCCAGCACTTAAAGGGAAAACTAACCGCTCGCGAACGTCTCGGCTTGTTGCTTGATAAAGGCTCTTTTCGTGAAATTGACGCATTCGTAGTTAATCGGTCAAACCAGCAAGGAAAGGATGAAAACAATTATCCCGGTGATAGCGTGGTGACCGGTTGGGGAACAGTGGATAGTCGGTTAGTCTTTATATATTCACAGGATTTTACGGTTCTAGGTGGCAGTCTTGGCGAAGTGCATGCTGAAAAAATATGCAAGGTCTATGATCAAGCCCTTAAAAACGGTGCTCCGATCATTGGATTGAATGATTCAGGCGGAGCACGCATCCAGGAAGGTGTTGTTTCCCTTGAAGGTTATGCAAATATTTTCCTGCAAAACACCCTGGCATCAGGAGTGATTCCTCAGATATCTGCCATTTTGGGGCCATGCGCAGGTGGTGCCGTTTATTCTCCTGCGCTGACCGACTTCGTTTTTATGACCCGTGGTACTTCAAATATGTTTGTGACAGGTCCCGATGTTGTTAAGGCTGTTACGCATGAGGAGGTGACCTTCGAGGAACTGGGTGGCGCGGGAGTGCATTCGGAAAAATCCGGTGTCTGCCATGTCGCTGCAGAGAGCGAGGCGGATACCTTTTTCCTCATCCGAAAACTACTTTCCTATCTCCCACAAAATTTCGCTGAAGATCCTCCTTATATCTCAAATGGCGATGACATACTGCGAACAGATGAGACGCTTGATTCGATCATTCCAGTGGATCCCGGAAAACCTTATGATGTTAAGGAGATCATCCATCGGATTGTTGACAGCAGGCAATTCTTTGAAATCCACGAATCGTTTGCTCAAAATATCGTAGTAGGATTTGCACATCTTGGGGGGCGCTCCGTTGGAATTGTCGCCAATCAGCCCCAAATTCTTGCGGGTGTGCTGGATATTGACGCGAGTGAAAAAGCGGCTCGCTTTGTTCGTTTCTGTGATGCTTTCAATATTCCACTTGTCACTCTCGTGGATGTACCGGGTTTTATGCCGGGGCCTATACAGGAACAAGGTGGTATTATTCGTTCCGGAGCAAAATTGCTCTATGCTTATTGTGAAGCAACCGTACCAAAGTTGACTGTTGTTCTGCGTAAGGCGTATGGAGGTGCTTATATTGTCATGTCGAGTAAAGGATTGCGCAGTGATATCAACTTTGCCTGGCCCGGTGCTGAGATTGCGGTTATGGGCCCGGATGGAGCCGTCGGCATTATCAATAGAAAGGAATTGGCAAAATCCAAAGACCAGGCTCGCCGGAAATCAGAATTGGTTGCGGACTACCGCGAGAAGTTCGCCAACCCTTACATTGCAGCTGAGCGTGGATATTTAGACGATATTATCGAGCCGAGCGAGACGCGCCCGCGTTTGATCAACGCACTTGAAATGCTTCAGAATAAACGAGATTTTCGTCCTTCGAAAAAGCATGGGAATATTCCACTCTAGAGAGAATACATATGGGTGAAGAACACAATTTACGCCTTCAAAAGATTTCCGAATTTGTCCAGAACTACCTGGAAGAAAGTTTCCAGAGCCGTTCAAAAAAAGACAAGACTAACTTAAACCGATACCTTTCAAACGCAGAGTATCGGTGGAAACACACCTTGCGAGTCGCACAATTCGGAAAAGTAATCGCGGAAAATGAAGCCACTGATGTGGAGTTGATCGTCGCAGCCTGTCTTCTTCACGATGTTTCCTGGTTTGATACGAACGCAGAAAACAGTCGTGAACATGGTCGCACCGGCGCAATAAAGGCTCGTCCGCTGTTGGAGAGTCTGGGGTATGACAACGCACAGATAGAAAATATCTGCTATTCCATTGCCTGCCATGTGGATGAAGAGAATCCTGACTCCCTGGAAGCCCGTATCCTCAGTGATGCGGATAATGTAGATCGCTTCGGACCATATCGGATTCTCCAATGGTGCTTTGCCGATATTGAAAATTATGATCGTCTGGCAGCAAAACTTAGCGAACGCATTCTGCGACTGGAGCAATATCGGGAGGTGAATCCGCTCTTTACATCCACCGGTCAGCAATTATTCATCGAGCAGCTATCGTTACAGATACGATTCTTTAGCGAATTTGTCGGTGAAAAAGAGTTGAGCGTGATGCCGAGAATTTAGTATGTTTAAAAAAATCCTGATAGCCAATCGAGGGGAGATCGCTATCCGTATCCTGCGTGCATGTCGGGAACTTGGCATCAAGACAGTAGCGGTTTATTCCGATGCCGACAGGCAATCGTTGCACGTCCGATATGCCGACGAAGCCTACTATCTCGGAC
>Ga0315295_10001035_pt1 | contig 23817 bp, 15 predicted proteins | sample YL17G14_0_MG_FD_204453 | JGI IMG/M metagenome (GOLD analysis project Ga0315295, IMG submission 204453) | Sediment microbial communities from Yellowstone Lake, YNP, Wyoming, USA - YL17G14_0 | ecosystem: Environmental > Aquatic > Freshwater > Lake > Sediment | place: USA: Wyoming | collected...
ACCTGTGCCAGAGCAGGACGAGCCGGAAGCAACAAGATTCAACGCAAAGACGCCAAGGCGCAAAGACGCAAGGACGGAAAAACCTTTGCGTCCTTGCGACTTTGCGACCTTGCGTTAAATTCCTTGCTCAATGTACAAGAATTTCAGTGTTGTTGTTGGTCATCGTCATGGCCACCCGCGCACTGCCATAAATCGCGCCCCCGTACCCGTTGCCCGCCGTCCTCACGTAGCGGGTGCCGGGGTCGGCCCGCGCCAGGCCAACCCCAACCAGCCAGAGCAGCGCCAGGACTGGTCCCAGGCCTAATACGATTGCTACGGTCAACCCTTTGCTTTTCACGAGTCCTCCTGTGTGGTACGTGAACGCTCACAATCAGTACACTCGCATGACGAGGGGCAGGTACAGCCAATAGTGGGCAGTGAAGCGCTGGCCAAAGATCTCGAACTCTTCGTCCACCAGCGGGGTAGTGTCGTCGTCGCCCGACCACACTACCAGGTAGTCGTTGGCCGTGCTGTTGTAGGCCAGCGCCGTTTCGTGCGCGTCATAGTTCGCGTCCCCATGTGGTCCCATGTCGCTCAGGCGCAAGTCGTTGTCGCCGATCTCCGCCCCCGTGGCAGCCTCCACCCGCTGGCCGGATATTTCGTACTCGCCGTCCACCAGCGGGGCAGTGTTGTCATCGCCCGACCAGACCACCAGGTACTCGTTGTCCCTGGGGTCGTAGGCTACTGCCGGGACGGTAGCGCGGTAGTTCACGTCCCCGTCCGGTCCCATGTCACTCAGGCGGAAATCGCCGCCGATCTCGGCCGCCGTGGCTCCGTTCAGCCGCTGGCCAAAGATCTCGTACTCGTCGTTGACCAGCGGGACGGTGTTGTCGTCGCCGCGCCACACCACCAGGTACTGGTTGTTCACGCTGTTGTAGGCTACCGCTGGCTCGAGAGCATCATAGTCCGCGTTCCCGTCCGGCCCCACATCGCTCAGGCGAAAGTCGTTGGCGCCGAGCGGCACGCCGCTGGCGGCGTTCAGCCGCTGGCCGTAGATCTCGAACTCTTCGTCCACCAACGCGCCGGTGTTGTCGTCACCGCGCCAGACTACCAGGTATTGGTTGCTCGCGCTGTTGTAGGCCACTGCCGGTTCCCAGGCGTCATAGTTCGCATCCCCGTCCGGCCCGATGTCGCTCAGGCGCAAATCGGCGGTGAGTTCGGCCCCGGTGGCGGCGTTCAGCCGCTGGCCGTAGATCTCGAACTCCTCGTCCACCAATGCGCCGGTGTCGTCGTCGCCGCGCCACACCACCAGGTACTCGTTGTTCGTGCTGTTGTAGACCACCGCCGGGGCGTACGCGTCATAGTTCGCGTTCCCGTCCGGCCCCATGTCGCCGAGGCGAAAGTCGCTGCCGATCTCGACCCCGGTGGCGGCGTTCACGCGCTGGCCAAAGATTTCGTACTCGCCGTTCACCAGCGAGGCGGTGTTGTCGTCACCCGCCCATACCACCAGGTATTGGCCCTCGGTGACGCTATAGGCCACCGCCGGCTCTTGAGCGCCGTAGCCCACACCCCCGTCCGGCCCCATGTCGCTCAGGCGGAAATCGGCGCCGATCTCGGCCCCGGTGGCGGCGTCCACGCGCTGGCCAAAGATTTCGTACTCGCCGTCCACCAGCGGGGCGGTGTTGTCCTCGCCCTGCCACACTACCAGGTACTCGTCGTCCGTGCTGTTATAGGCCACCGCCGGGTCATAGGCGTCGAACTCATCATCACCGCCCATGTCGCTGATGCGGAAGTCGTTCGCGCCCACCGCGACCCCGCCAGCGTCCAGGCACTGGCCGAAGATCTCGTATTCGTCATCCCACAGCGGCGGGGTCCGGTCGTCGCCAGACCAGACTACCAGGTACCCGTTGGGCCCGCTGCCATAAACCACCGCCGGGTATTGGGCTTCATAGGCGATGTTCCCGTCTGGCCCCATACGGCTGATGCGGAACTGGGAGGGTATCAAACTGCCGGCTCCCTTCAGCCGCCGGCCAAAGATCTCGTACTCGCCGTCCACCAGCGGGGCCGTGTCGTCGTCGCCCCACCAGACTACCAGGAACTGGTTGTCCTGGCTGTTGTAGGCCACCGCTGGCCCCTCGTAGGCGGCATAGCTCACGTTCCCATCCGGCCCCATGTGGCTGAGGCGGAAGTTCGAGTCAATGAGCGCCCCCGTCGCCGCGTTCACAAACTGGCCAAAGATCTCCCACTCGTCGTCTACCAGCGCGCCGGTGGTGTCATCGCCCCGCCAGACCACCAGGTACTCGTTACTGTGGCTGTTGTAGGCCACCGCTGGCGTGTAGGCATCGTAGCCGGCATTCCCGTCCGGCCCCATACGGCTGATGCGGAAGTCGTTCGTGCCGACCTGGTTGCCGGTCGCGCTTAGCCGCTGGCCAAAGATCTCGCGCTCTTCGTCCGCCAGGGGGGCAGTGTCGTCGTCTCCCGACCAGGCCACCAGGTACTCGTTGTCCTGGCTGTTGTAGGCCACCGCCGGGGAGGTGGCAGCGTAGTTCGCGTTCCCGTCCGGTCCCATGCTGCTGATGCGAAAGTCGTCGGTGCCGACCTGGTTGCCGTCGGCGTCCAGCCGCTGGATGTAGATCTCGAACTCGCCGTCCACCAGGGGGGCGGCGTCGTCGTCGCCCGACCAGACCACCAGGTATTCGTTGGCCGTGCTGTTGTAGACCACCGCCGGGGCGTAGGCACTATAGCCTGCGTTCCCGTCCGGCCCCATGCTGCTGATGCGGACGCTCGAGCCGATCCGGTGCCCGTTGATGCGCAGCCGCTGGCAGAAGATCTCGTATTCGCCATCCACCAGCGGGGCCGTGTCGTCGTCCCCATACCACACTACCAGGTACTCGTGGGCCGTGCTGTTGTAGGCTACGGCCGGGGCGTAGGCGTCATAGGCAGTATTCCCGTCCGGCCCCACGTCGCTGATGCGCCAAACCGAGCTGACCTTGGCCCCCGTCTCCGCGTCCACAAACTGGCCAAAGATCTCGTTCTCGCCGTCTACCAGCGCGCCGGTGTTGTCGTCGCCCGACCAGACTACCAGGTACTCCTCCCACAGGGGGTTGTAGGCCACGGCCGGGCTGTCGGCGTCGAACTGGGTGTCGTGGCCCATGAAGCTGATGCGGAAGTCGTTGGAGCCGATCTCGGGGTCAATTGTCACCGGGTAGGCCGCACGGGACAGTGCCGCCCCGTCCACTACGATGCGGGTTTCGGCTGCCGTCACCTGCATCGTCGCCGGCAGATCACGGCCGCTGGCGTCGTAAACGCGCACGCGCCCCAGGTACACGCTGCTCTCCGAGGTGCGCCAGAGCCAGCCATCCGCCGTCTCCTCGAACGTGCCGGCGCACGCCACCGTGCCGGCGATCACCAGGTCGGCCCCGCCCAGCGGCAGGGGCCGGGGGAGGACGAACTGCTGTTCCAGGGTACTTTTTCGCGCCTGGTAGCGCTCCTCCAGGCCGCCGCGCGGGTAGACCACCGTGCCGGGCCGCTCGCTCGCGGGTCGCACCGCGCCGACCCTCACCTCGGTCAGCGGCGCGTCGCCCGCCATCACTGCCGTGAGTTCCCAGGCCCAGGCCGGCCCACCGTGGCGGGGGGTGAACTGCACCCCGTCCGCGGTGAAGATCGCCAGGTGGCGGGGATGGCGCAAGCGGTAACCGTCTGACGTGGCTTCCAGGTCGTTCACTGCTGCGGAGATGGCCTGGTCGGAGGTCAGGTGGGCCGCGCCCGGGCGGGCCGGGGCCGTGGCCCGGACGGAGAGTGGGCCGGGGCTGGCCGCCTGGGTCAGCAGCAGGCCCAGGATCAAGAGGCCACTGAGTATCCGTTGCCTTCTCATGTTGCACCTCCCTACTTGGTTTTGGATAGATGTAGGGTCAGACCCGAAGGGTTTCCAAAACCCTTCGGGTCTCGTTTCCCCTACGGGGACTCACACAGCACTATGGGCAGCCAGGCCCAGTATTCCGCTTCCCATTGTATGACGTAGAACCGCTGGCCATAGATCTCGTACTCGTCGTCCATCAGCGGGGGCGTGTCGTCGTCACCGTACCACACCACCAGGTATTCGCTGGCCGGGCTGCCGTTGTGGGCCACGGCCGGGCTGAACGCGTCGTAGGCTGCGTTCCCGTCCGGCCCCATGTCGCTCAACCGGAAGTCGTTCGTGCTCACTTCGCCTCCGGCGGCGCTCACGCGCTGGCCGTAGATCTCGACCTCGTCGTCCGCCAGTGCGCCGAGAGCGTCGCCTTCCCACACCACCAGATACTCGTTGTCCGTGCTGTTATAGGTCACCGCCGGGCGGATGGCGTCACAGGCTGCGTCCCCGTCGGGCCCCATACGGCTGATGCGGAAGTCGTTGGTGCCCAACTCGCTTCCAGTCGCGTCCAGCCGCTGGCCGAAGATCTCGGACTCGTCGTTCACCAGGGGAGCGGTATGGTCGTCGCCGTACCATACCACCAGGTACTCGTTGTCTGTGCTGTTATAGGCCACCGCCGGATCGAACGCGCCATAGGCTGCGTCCCCATCCGGGCCCATGTCGCTGATGCGGAAGTCGTTCGTGCCTACCGCATTGCCGCCCGCGTCCAGCCGCTGACCGAAGATCTCGTTCTCGCCGTCAACCAAGGGGGCGGTGTTGTCGTCGCCGTACCATACCACCAGGTACTCGTTATCCGTGCTGTTGTAGGCCACCGCGGGGTAGTGGGCATTGTACCGGCTAATCCCGTCCGGCCCCATATCGCTGATGCGGAAATCGTTCGTGCCCACCGGCCGGCCTGTCGCGTTCAGCCGTTGGCCAAAGATCTCAAAGTCTTCGCCCACCAGGGGGGGGGTGTTGGTGTCACCCCGCCACACCACCAGATACTCATTGGCCAGGCTGTTGTAGGCGACCGCCGGGCGGACGGCGTCATAGGCCGCACTCCCGTCCGGCCCCATGCTGCTGATGCGGAAGTCGTTGTCGCCCAGCGGGCTGCCGTCTGCGTCCAGCCGCTGGCCCCAGATCTCCAGTTCCTCATCCACCAGTATGCCCCTGTCGTCGTCACTGTACCACACGACCAGGTATTCGTTGTTCTGGCTGTTGTAGGCCGCGTCGGGGTAGTAAGCGTCGAAGTTTATGTCCCCATCCGGCCCCATGTCGCTGATGCGAAAGGCCAGGCCGATGCGGGCCCCCGTCGCTGCGTTCACCCGCTGGCCGAAGATCTCGTTCTCGCCATCCACCAATGGGCTGGCGTCGTCGTCGCCGTGCCACACCACCAGGTACTCGTGGTCCTGGCTGTTGTAGGCTACCGCCGGGGCGAAGGCGTCACAGCGATCGTCGCCGCCCATGTCGCTGATGCGGAAGTCGTTCGTGCCCACCTGGCTACCGCTCGCGCTCAACCGCTGGCCGAAGATCTCGTATTCGTCGTCCACCAGAGGGGCGGTATTGTCGTCCCCATACCACACCACCAGGTACTCGTTGGCCGTGCTGCCGTAGGCCACCGCCGAGGCGCCGGCTTCATAGTCCGTGTTCCCGTCCGGCCCCATGTCGCTGAGGCGGAAGTCGTCCGTGCCCACCGGGTCGCCGTCGGCGTCTAGCCGCTGGCCGTAGATCTCGTACTCGTCGTTCACCAGCGCGCCGGCGTCGTCGTCGCCGCGCCACACCACCAGGTACCGGTTGTCTTGGCTGTTGTAGGCTACCCCTGCATCCCAGGCGTCATAGGCCGCGCTCCGATCCGGCCCCATATGGCTGATGCGGAAGTCGTTCGTGCCCACCGGGTCGCCGTCGGCGTCCAGCCGCTGGCCGTAGATCTCGAACTCTTCCTCCACCAGCGGGAAAGTGTTGTCGTCGCCCGCCCATACCACCAGATATTCGTTGGCCTGGCTGTTGTAGGCCACCGCCGGGGAGTAGGCGGCATAGTCCGTTACCCTGTCCGTCCCCATACGGCTGATGCGGAAGTCGTTGGTGCCCAACTCACCTCCGCTGGCGCTCAGCCGCTGGCCGAAGATCTCGAACTCGCCAGCCACCAGCGGGGCGATGTTGTCGTCGCCATACCACACCACCAGATACTCGTTGTCCCTGCTGTTGTAGGCCACCGCCGGGTTGTAGGCGTCGTAGTTCATGTTCTCGTCCGGCCCCATGTCGCTGATGCGAAAGTCGTAGGTGCCGATCTCGGTTCCGCTAGCGTCCAGCCGCTGGCCAAAGATCTCCCACTCGTCGCCGTAGTAGCTGTCGTCGCCTTCCCATACCACCAGGTACTCGTTGTCCCTGCTGTTGTAGGCCACCGCCGGGTCGTCGGCATCATACGTCATGCCGCTGATGCGGAAGTCGTTCGTGCCCACCGGATTGCCGGTCGCGTCCAGCCGCTGACCGAAGACCTCGAACTCTTCGTCCGCCAGCGGGTAGGTGTTGTCGTCACCCACCCACACCACCAGGTACTCGTGGTCCATGCTGTTATAGGCCACGGCCGGATCGAACGCGCCATAGGCTGTGTCCCAGTCCGGGCCCATATCGCTGATGCGGAAGTCTGCGCTGATCTCGACCCCGGTCGCTGCATCCACCCGTTGGCCGAAGATCTCGTATTCCCCGTCCACCAGCGGAGCGATGTTGTCATCGCCATACCACACCACCAGGTACTCGTCGTCCTGGCTGTTGTAGGCCACCGCCGGGCGGTAGGCGTCGAACCACGTATCTGTGTTCATGTAGCTGATGCGAAAGTCGTTGGCGCCGATCTCGGGATCAATCGTCACCGGGTAGGCCGCGCCGGCCAGCGCCACCCCGTCCACCACGATGCGGGTCGCATGCGCCGTCACCGCCATCGTCGCGGGCAGGAGCGTACCCCGGGCATCGTAGACGCGCACGCGCCCCAGGTACACGCTGCTCTCCGAGGTGCGCCAGAGCCAGCCATCCGCTGTCTCCTCGAACGTGCCGGCGCACGCCACCGTGCCGGCGATGACCAGGTCGGCCCCGGCCAGCGGTAGGGGCCGGGGGAGGACGAACTGCTGTTCCAGGCTGCCTTGCCGGGCCAGGTATTGCTCCACCAGGCCCTCGCGCGGGTAGGCCACGCCCTGGGCCTGGCGCGTCGGGGGCACGGGGGCGACGGTCACGCCGGCCAGGGGCGCGTCGCCGGCCCCCACAAACGCCAGCCGCCAGGTCCATTCCAGTTCACCACCCCGGGGCGCGAACTGCACTCCTTCAGGCGTGAAGATGGCCGTGTGACGCGAGTGGCGCAGGCGGTAGCCGTCGGCCGTGGCTTCCAGGTCATTCACCGCCACGGCGATGGCCTGGTCAGCGGTCAGGTGGGCTGCGTCCGGGCCGGCCGGGGTAGTGGCTTGGGCGGAGTGTGAGACTGGGCTGACCGCCAGGGCCAGCAGCAGGCCCACGATCAGTACCCCGATGAGCATCCGTTGTCCGCTCATTGTGCACCTCCTTGTGTGCTACGTGCTGCGTGTTTCGTGCTGCGCATCGCGTGTTCCGTTACACCTCTGCTCCCCCGCCCCCTACGGGTACTGACGCACGACCAGCGGCAGGTAGAGACCGTAGTGTATCGCCGCTGCGCCGCCGCCCCAGAAGCCGCCGCCCAGGGTATACGTGCCGCCGGTGAGCTGCCCGGCGTCCGGCTGACCGATGGTCCCGCCCAGGGTGTAGGCGCCGCCGGTGCTGAAAGTGCCACCGCCGCCGTCCACCGTCCACCAAGTGAGGGTGTAGCCAGATTGGGCAACGGCGTGGGGCCGCACCGAGGTGGCCGCAGCAACCAGGAGCAGCACGACCGCGGCGACCAGCATGATTGGTCTTTCTCTGCCGTCCATCGCGTCACCTCCTCCCTACCAGGCCACTTCTGCCGTGCGCACCGTGGCGACCCAGCGGATGGTCTCGCCATTGCCCAGCACCTGGACGTCCAGTGCGTCGTTCGTGTTGTCCGCCCGGACGCGGACATCCCAGGTGGCATCATCCTCACCGAGCGTCGTCACTGTGGGGGTGCCGACGAACCCGGTGACCCACATGTCGTTCTCGATGACCCCCTGGATGAGGTACCCGGCCGACTCATCACCTTCGCTGCGGCCGATGATCAGGATCTCGAAGGTCAGCGCACGGTCGTTGTACAAGGTAAGCCGGTCGTCGTAGCCGTCAAGGTACAGGCTCTCCCAGACTCCATCGCTGGTTGTCCGCCTGCGCATGACATACAGCGAGCTCTGGGCGTCGCCGGTCTCGGCAAACCTTCCGCTGGCATAGGCCATCTGGCCGTAGTGATCGGCTCTTGCCTCGCGTCCGCCTGGCACAGTGGCGCTGCCGCCGGTGGCGTAGTTGCCATAGCCTCCGCCGACGGTGGAGTAATTGTAAGCGGTGTTGTTACTGCCCCCGCCGACGGTGGCATAGTCACCGCTGGCTCTATTGCTAATGCCCCCGCCGACGGTGGCGCTGTCGCCGCCGCCGGCCTGATTGTTGTATCCGCCCCCCACCGTGCCATAGTTGTCGGTCACGCGGTTGGTGTAGTCGCTTACCCCACCGCCAGCGATGGTCGCGCCGTACGCCCCGCCGGTCACGCTGTTGCCGCTGTACCCGCCGATGACGTTGGGGCTGGTGGCGTGGGGCTCCAGGCGCAGAACGCGGGCACCGTTGACCTTGAGCTCCAGGGCCTGGTTGTCGGCCGTGCCCAGGAAGTGGGTGCCGGGGGTGGTGCCGCTGTTGCCGGCGAGCGTCCAGAAAGCGCTGGCGTGCTGCCCATCCAGCAGGTCGGCGTTCAGGGCGTAGGGGGCCGGGGTGAGGGCCTGGCGCGGGCTGAGGGTGGAGTAGTCGCCGGTGCTGGCTCCCGGCCGCACAGCGACCTCCAGGTAGCGGGCGTCGCCGGTGAAGGCGCTGCTGCCAAAGTCCAGCAGCACGGTGAACAGGCCCTCGGTCACGGTGTGGTCATCCACGGTGACGATGCCGCCCACCTGGGAGCCGCCAACCGCGTCGTCATACAGGATGAAGCGGAAATCGTAGCTGCCGTTGGCCGGGCTGCCGCCGTCGGCCAGCCGGCCCTGGTAGGTGAACGCGGTACCCAGGGACGCCTGGGATACGTCACCGCCTTGCGGTCCCGGCCCCTGGGCCAGAACAACTCCCACTGCTGGGGCCAACAGCAGCCCCAGGATCAGTACACCGATGAGCATTCGTTGGGTTTTCATCTTGGCACCTCCTTTTCGGTCGTCGTCAGCGGGCCACCAGGGGTAAGGTACACCGTCTGTGATAGTGTCACCGGGATCGTTTCATACGCCCCCAGGTCAAAGGCCGGGCCCTGCGGCCGCGGCATGCCCAGGATGTCCCTGGCGACCACCGGGGAAACATTCTTGCCCGTATCCACACACGGACTGCCGTTCTGCAATTGGAAGTTCAAGACGGCGGCGTTCACAAAGTCCGGGTCGTCGTTGATGGCGGTGGTGTCCCAGGCGGGAGCCGAGCCGTCGCCGTACCAACAGTTGCGATAGTCCCCCGCCGGCAGCGTAGTGGACTCGTCGGCCAGGTACGGCTCGCCGGTGGAGTAGATGATGTTGTTGCTCAGGTACACCGTCGTCGAGCGCGCCAGCGCGCCCGGGTCGATCAACAGGCTCCCGGTTTCGCCTTGATACGTCGCTCCCGACCAACCGTTGCCATACAGCGTGTTATTGTAGAGATACACGCGGGTTTGGGCGACCTCTTCGTAGCCGGTGTCGATGCGGATGCCGGTGTGGTACGAGGGATCGTCCACCCACTCCGGCCCGAGGCCGGCGTTGACCACCAGGTTGTTGTAAATCCAGTTGTCGCCGGTGACGTAATAGCCCAACAAAATGCCGTCACCGCGCTGGTTGACGATCACGTTGTCGTGGATGTGGTGCTGCTGGATGTAGGCCGAGTAGTCCTGTTCGCTGTAGATGTTGATGGCCCGGTTGGACAGGCCATCGTGGATATAGTTCCAGGCTACCTCACGGTTGCTCTCGGTCGGCGCTCGCGGCGGGTCATCCTGACGAACGCCTTTGAGATAGATGGCATGGTACAACTTGGAACAGGTGGCCGAGCCAACCTGCTCCAGCTCGTTGCCCAGGATGTAGAGGCCGTTGCCCAGGGCGTCAATCGCCCCATCCATCCCGTCGCCTTGCGGGGCGGTCACGTAGTTGCCCACGGCGCGGAAGCCGGTCTGGGCGGGGACGCCGACCTGGCCGGTCGTCACCGTAAAGCCGGCAATGACCCAGTGAACCGCATAGCCGCCGCTATCCACATTCCATACCCAGAAGGCGCGCTCGATGGTCGCGTGGCCCACGCGAGAAGTGGCCCCCGGGTAGACGACCAGAGCTTTGGGATTGCCCTCCGCCCCATCGCTGCCCAGGTTGACGGCGGCCCCGTAATTGGTCTCTGTGGTCTGGTCCACGCCGTCGCCGATGTAGGCGATGTCACCGGGGGCCAGGCTGTCGGCAGCGTGGGGGATCGTCCGCCAGGGGTTGCCCCAACTGCCGTCGCCGGTGTCGTCGTCGCCAGCGGTGGCTGCAAAATAGATGTTCCCGGCGCGCACGGTGAACGGCAGGGCGTTAGATTGTCGTCCGTTGACGACGACATAGATCGAACCCAGGCCATTCTGGGCCAGGCGGCTGAGCTGGAAGGAGATCCTCTGCATGCGGTGATAGGTGTAGAGGTCGGCCGGGGCGGTGGCATTCCCCCAGGAATAGTACGAGGCCGCCTCCACCCCGTTGGCGTATACCTTGCTGCTGCCCTGGGTGCTGCCGAGATTCCTGCCCCATAAGGTGACGATGGCCCCATCCTGCCCGCTGCGCCCGCCGGAGGCGTCGCCGTTGCCGGCCCTGGGGCCGCTCACCAGATCGGAGAAGAACAGGACCGGATCGGTGGTGGATTGGGGCTCGGAAGTGAAAGACCGGGCGACGAGAGGCAGATAGACAAACTGGTCAAGGGTGCTGGGGTCATAGAGGGTGAACGCCGCGCTGGTGGCATAGACGGTGGCCGGGTTGGCGGCGTCGGCCACCCGCACCTGCATGGAGGTGGTGGGGGTGGCCGGTGTTGTCCAGGTATAGCATCCGGTGTTGGCCACCGACGTGGCGATGTCGTGGCTCGTGGCAAAGCCGTCGGTGGAGTAGTCCAGGTTGACCTGGCTCACGGCGCCGATGGTGGTCCAGCAGATCTGTCGCTGCCTGTTGATCGGCCAGGTCGTGCCGCCGGTGGGGGCGGTGAGGGTCAGGGAGGGCGTAATGCCCGATTTCCACCGGTTGTAGTAGACGTTGAGCAAGGGCACGAACTCGTCCCGGGCCTTCTGGTTGCCAGCGGCACTGGGGTGGCTGCCGTCAGGGCCTGGATAGTAGAGCGTGCCGTCCCCGTTACTCGTAACGTACTGGATACTTCCACTGTACACGCGGTGGTGGTTGTTCGGGTGGGTCAGGACGTTGTAGAAGTCAAAGACGGCCACGTTGCTGTGGGCATAGCCCGCCAGCCAGTCGTTGACCAGCCAGGTGTTAAAGGCCCGTGCATTGGCGGCGTAGGTGTCATCCGTCACCGGTGGCGCGGTAATGACGATGAAGAGCCTGTCCTGGCGCGTGGCAAAGTAGGTGAGCAAGTCGTTGTAGACGCCCTTGGCGTTGGCCACCGTGTGGTACTCGGACCCACTATCCTGGCCACGCAAAGGGTTGGCGCCGATCGCAGGCGGATCGTCCGGGTTGCCCTCCAAGTTGGAGTTGGGAAAGCAGGACTTGAACATGATGATCTCGTTCTGGCCGCCGGGGTCGGGGTCCAGGTACGAGTACTCGGGATACTTATCGTATTCAGTGTACAGTACGCTCAGGTACGTGTCGCGATGGGGGCCGACGAACCAGTTGTACCAGTGGCCGATGTCGGTGTGATCGCCGATGTTCTCGTAACCGAGGTCGGCGTCCTCTGGCCCCCAGCCGTAGTTGGTGTCGCTGACATAGTAGGTGTTGTCGCGCAGGGCCACGCCCAGGCCGCCGGAGCATTCGCCGGTGCCCACGTCCTGCAGCCAGTTTTCGCCGCAGGAGTGGTGGATGAAGATGAGTTTAACCGGGCTGGCCGGGGGATTGGGGTTGATGGCCTGAGCCAGGGGCCGGGCCAGGGCCGGGCTCGCCGCACGAGAGACGACGAGGGGCAGCCCTGGAATTACGCTCAGGGCAAGTAAGGCCATGCTGAGCAGTGCCAAAATGGATCGAGAGCAGGAATGCTGATACGAGTTCATGGGATTTCTCCTTATCCGTAATCCTTCGCCACCAGCGGCAAGTAGATTTGGTGCTCTCCGATGCCGTACCAGTGACCCAGCCCAACTCCATAGTTGGTGCTGGAGGAGGCCCCGATGGCCGCTTGGCCGACGGTCAAGTTGACGGCATAGTTGGTAGAGCTGGCCGGTCCGCCCCCGTTGCTGCTGATGTTCGCCCCGGGCCGCAGACTCCAGGCGTAGGGGACAGGGTAGATGGCTTGGCGAGGGGTCATCTCCGGGTCGGCCCCCACCGTGATGCCCAGGTAGAGCTGCCGACCGTCGATATCCGAAGCGATGCAATTGTCCATGCTCATGTTAAACAACCCGTCGTGGGCCAGGGTGTTCTGCAATTGCGCGACCATGCTTTTCGTGTCAAGTACCTGTCGTCCGACGATCAATCGGTGCGGGTCGGTTCGAGCACCAGCATGTCGTAGGACGAATCGGCCCTCAGCTCCACTGCCCCTGGCTGGCTGATGGCCTGGATTTGATAGGCCCAATAGCGCACCTGCGACAAAGGCAACGGCTGCGAGGCAGATGTGGCGGCAGAATTGCGCACCACCAGCGACAGATAGATCTGGCTGCTGGTGGGTGTTGACAGCCCGGCGTAGGCGCCCGTGGCCGCGCACCCGCTGCCTGGGGCCGGGCGGAAGGCGTTGCTGGCTGGATCGTACCGGTTCAGGTTGGGGTCAACCGAGACGAATTGTGGACTGGCGACGACCGAGTGGGCATCGTAACCGAGAGGGATGCTCTGCCCGTTGGATGGGTTGACCCAGGTCAGTGCCCGCCACTCGTCGAATGTGTAATACCCGCCCAGGCTGCCCTGATTTTCGCCCGCAGCGAAGCTGAAGCGCAGGTCGTAGTTTGGATTGTAGTAGCAGTTGTGGTCGAACTGTAAGTTGGGCGCGGTGGCGTTGTACACCTCGTCGCTGATGTAGGGGTAGATGTTGACGGTGGCGTGCTCAGCCTCCTGGTAATCCTGGTCGTCGTAGACTATATTGCGCCGAAAGACAATCTGGTTCGGATCGTTGGGGAAATCGGCGTTGCGCCATTCGGTGGTCGGGTAGAAGTAGAACCCCCCGGCGCTGTATTGCCTGTCTTCAGAGTACACCTGGTAAAACGTGTTGTACTCGTACACCTGGTTGGTCTGGTGGGTGAGGCCGCCACAATCCTCGCTGCCGGCGCCCCATCCACTGCCGCCGATGATGAGGTTGTGATGAAAGTGGGTATTGGCCGTGCCGCTCAGGAAAGCCCAGTACTTGTTGTTGCGGAACACGTTGCGATACACGTGAAAATAGGCGCTGGGATCGGTGCTGGCGTGCTTGTACTTGATGCCCATTCCGGAGTTAACCTGCGTCATGTCGCTGCCGGTGGGACTCTGGTAGATCAGGCAGTTGTGCACCGCGATGTTCCCACCGCGGAAGAACACCATGTTGGTCGAATTATGCGTGCTGATGCCGCCCGTGTCGGCCGCCGTGCGGTCGTAGTTGTCGTGGAAGGAGCAGTTGTAGATCTCGACGTCCCACACGTCGGTAGCGTTCAGACCAGAGCTATTGTCGTCGTCCGCGCCGTCGGCGTCGTGAACCTCCACGTCGTGAATCTGGACGTGGTGGGAAGTCACGATGGCGATATTGCCCCCCTCGCCCTCCGACATCCCGCGCCGGAACTCGATGCCGGCGATTTCCAGGTAACTGCTGTCCAGGATGTACAGGCATTCCCCCTGATAATTGGGATCCATCACCGGGTGGTGGCCGGGATAAGCCAGCAAGCGAATGGGGGCCTCGGCGCTGCCGTGCACGTCACGAAAGCGCAGCAGCGCCGGCCGCCCGTTGGTGGCGCCGCTGTCATCGCCGGGGCGGTAGACGGCGCCGTGCACCCCGTCCATCAGGTAAACCGCGTCACCCGGCTCCAGCGTGATCGCGTAGGGCGGGCGGTAGTCTGGGCGGTACGAGTAGACGTTGCGCAGCGTCCGCCAGGCTTCCTGGGGCAAAGTCCCGCTGTGCTCGTCGTTCCCGCCCAGCGGATCGACGTAGTAGTCCTGGCCCGTCGTCCGGCTCGCGCTTCTTGTCGGTAATACAGGGGATGTGCTGGTAAATAGTGTTGCAGTGGGCGTGGGGATCGAAGTAGCCGCAGCAGCATAGGCAGGCTGGGATGTCACGGCAGGTGCGGACGTAACGGTAGATTGCGGCGTTGTTCCGCCTCCAGACGAGATAGAGCAGGCAACCAAGAACAGGATGGACAGAAGACCAATAACAGGGTTCGGTTTCATCGTCTTTTCTCTCCTCATATCACCAGGAAGCCGAGATGATTCTCATTACATTCAGGCTACCCATTTCGTATGATGAGCGGGAGATACACAGCCTCCGGCCACCACATACGCCCGTAGATGTGCTGGTACTGGGTGGGGTCCGCGGCTCGGCCCTCGTACACGATGAGGTAGCCGGGGATGTCGGCGGCCACGGCTAGGTAGCGGTTGTTCCAGAACGTCACGGCGGCGACCGGGACGCGCTTCCCCGGGACGGCTCCAGACTTCCAGGCGGCGGCCCAGATGGCGTCCCCGGCCTCCGCCGTCCGCTGCCAGACGGCCAGCCATTCCTTGGTCGCCCCGTTGGCCGCCACGTCGGGGCGTGCTTCGACTTCCCCGGTGGGCGCGATGGCGAAGAAAGGGGCCACCTGGTCGCCGTCCACGTTGAGCTCTATGCCCAGAATGTCCCAATCGGTGGCGCTGTACTGATGCTCCCAGGCCACCACGTAGCGGTTCTGCTCGTTGGTGGTCACGGCCGGGTTCTGCTGGGTGGTGGACCCGGAGTAGATGACAAAGTCGCTGCGCGCGACGGTCCCATCCCAGTTCAGGCGTGCCCCGTAGATGTTGGTCAGGGAGCGCACCCAGACCACCAGGTACTCGTCGTGGATCCAGTTGAAGGCCACGTCCGACTGATAACGATGGCACTCCGGGTACTGCGGGACCGAGATTTGCACTTCCGGGCCAAGCCGGGGTACGGCGGCTGGCTGCATCCCTGGAGTCCGCCAGGGACCCGCGTGGGCTGCTACTATAGGGGCCAGCACGACGGTGCTGGCCGCCAGAATCATGAAAAACATACGCCTGGTAAGCATTTTGGCCTCCTTGTGTTCTTGGATGTACCTACAGCGGGCGGTTTGGGCGCAGCACCAGCGGCAGATAGACCCGATTCCCTGGTTCAGCCGAATACCTGTTGGGCGACTTGTGTCAGGATCGGTCCGGCCCGGTCAATTACCGTGGCCGAATAGACCCACTCCCCGCTAGGATGGCCGCTGAGCATGATGGCCTGTCCTTCATACTGGGCAAGCGGAAGTTCCTTACTTTCGGGAGGAACGGCCTCCTGCATAGCAATGCGGGTGAATCTCAGAGTGGCGCCAGCAGCGCCGACTGGCATCAATACGTGAAACTGTCCATTCTCGACAGTGCCGAGAAACCGCTGTTCACCGTTCATCGTTTGCTCCTTTCGTTGTGCATTTCAGTCGTTACGCACCACTTCCCCGGCCACCGCGATGGCCTAGACCCCACGTGTACCCAGGTCGTGACCAGTCTGTGGGTGTTCATCTTCGCCTCCTTCCTGCGTACAGGCAGAAAAACGCTGTACAATCCTGCCCGTACAGCCAACTCCACTGATCGGGCGCGCTCAGGACGTGGGCGCCGTGCGCACGATGAGCGGCAGGCGCACCCGGGGCTGCAACGACACTGTGCCGGTAACAGATTCATACGCCCCCAGGTCGAAGGCCGCGCCCTGCGGCCGGGGCACACCTAAAATGTCGCGGGCCGCTACCGCTGACACGTCTCGCCCGACATCAACGCACGGGCTGTTCGTCTGCAGTTGAAAATTGAAAGCAGCCGGGCTTACAAAGGCAGGATCGTCGTTGATGGCGCTCGTGTCCCAGGCCGGGGGGCTGCCGTGCCCATACCAGCAGTTGCGATAATCCCCTGCCGGCAGCGAAGCCGATTCCCCGGCCAGGTACGGTTCGCCGGTGGAGTAGATGACGTTGTTGCTGAGATGAACCGTTGTCGAGGCTCGTGGGGCGATCAACAGGCTGCCGGTTTCACCGGCATAGGCCGCCCCCGACCAGCCATTGCCGTACAGGGTATTGTGATAGGCATACACCGCCGTTTGAGAGACATTCTCGTGACCGGTGGCGATCTGGATGCCGGTATGATAGGAAGGGTCGTCCCATTCCGGCCCCAGCCCGGCGTGGATGACCAGGTTGTTGTAGAGCCAATTGTCGCCGGTCACGTAATAGCCGAGCAGGATGCCATCCCCGCGCTGGTTGACGATCACGTTGTCGTGGATGCGGTGCTGCTGAATGTAAGCGGCATACTCCTGCTCACTGTAGATATTGATGGCCCGGTTCGATAGATTGTCGTGGATATAGTTCCAGGCCACCTCGCGGTTGGACTCGGTCGGCGCTCTGGGGCCGCTACTCTGCCGCACGCCGGAGATGTAGACGGCGTGATAGAGTTTCGAGCAATTGGCGCTGCCAACGTGCTCCAATTCGTTCCCCAAAACGTAGATGTCGTTCCCAATGCCGCCGATGGCTCCATCCATGCCATCGCCGTTGGGCGCGGTGATATAGTTGCCCACCACGCGAAACCCGCTCTGCGCAGTGACGCCGACCTCAGCGGTCGTCATGCTGAACCGGGCGATGACCCAGTGCACGGAATAGCCGCCTGTATCACTATTCCAGACGTGAAAGGCTCTCCCCAGCGTGGCATTGCCCACGTGGGAGGTCGCGCCAGGGTAGACGATGAGGGCTTTCGGCCGGCCGGGCTGGCCATCGCTGCCCAGGTTGACGGCAGCGCTATAGTCTGTCTCTGCGGTCTGATCCACGCCGTCGCCGACGTAGGCGATGTCGCCGGGGGCCAGGCTGTCGGCGGCTTGGGGGATGGTCCGCCAGGGGGCACCCCAACTGCCGTTGCCCGTGTCGTCGTGCCCGGTAGTCATCACAAAGTAGATCTTGCCGGCGCGCACGGTGAACGGCAGGGCATTGGATGACCGGCCATTCACGACGACGTAGATCGAGCCAGGCCCATCTTGCGCCAGGTGGCTGACCTGGAACGAGACCATGTGCATCCGGTGAAAGGTGTAGAGATCGGCGGGGACCGTGGCGTTGCCCCAGTAGTAGCAGGAGGCCGCTTGTGCGCCGTTGGCGTAGACCTTGCTGCTGCCCTGCGTGTTCCCCAGGTTTCTCCCCCAAACGGTGACGATAGCGCCATCCTGCCCGCTGCGCCCGCCTGAGGTGTCGCTGTTGCCGGTCTTGGGGCCGCTGACTACATCGGAGAAGAACAGGAGCGGGTCGGTGGTGGATTGGAGATTGAAGGTTGGGGATTGGGGATTGGGGGTCGGAGGTTGGAGGCTGGGAGTTGGAGATTGAAGACTGGGGATTGGGGATTGGGGATAGAGGACGAGAGATTGCGTCTCCGGTTCGCACCCACTGGTGTTTGGCAACACAACAAGCAACGTGGCAACGAAGGCGACGTAGACCAGGGTTTTCATAGGCCAACTCCTCAGGGGATCAACAGGTAGACACTGGTGACGAACAACTCCTTTTGAAGTCAGTAGACGAGCACGTAAATCAGGCCGTTCTCGCCGGTCCCGGTGGCAGCGATCCAGCGGAAAAATGGCGCGGAGTTTCCAACGGCGACGAGGCCAACGCTCACCCCCCGTGCTACGTGGTCGCCGGCGGCCGTCGCCACGATGTAGCGATCGGACACGTCGAAACCAAAGTTAATCTGGCACTGGCCGGGATTTGCGCCGTTGGCGATCCAGATCGCTTCGTCATTCACGTTGTTAAAGGACCGCACAATCTGAGAGTCAACGACCCCGCAGACGGCCGTAACGCCGGCCTTGACCAGTCCATCCGCGCTCCGCGCCTGCTTCGCATCGCCGCTTTCGTCCACCTGAAACACGGGCAGGCCGGAGACGTCAACCCGCAACGTGCCCACTTCGTCCTCATTCTTGTCCAACTCGATGGTGACGTCGTCGTTGCTGGTGAGGTACAGGTCGCTGCTGCCGTACCCGGTCGAGTGAACGCGGCCGTTGTCGCCGATGCCGGTGTTGCTGTTGCTGCCCAGTTCGATGTCGGCTGTGGCTCCATCGCCTGAACGTGCGTACAGGCCCGCGCCGCCGCTCGCGCTGTTGACGAAGCGACCGCCATAGTCCGATGCCGAGGTGGATGTGGCATCCACGCCATCTTCGCCTGCCGACCGCACGTGCACGCCGTCGCCGCCCGCCGACCATACGTGCACGCCGTCCATGTCCGCCCGACCGACATACAGCCCGTACCCTTCAGCACCCCATACCTCGAAACCGTCGTGAAAGGTTGACATGGACAGGGAACTGGGGTTGCCGGCCTTGTACACACCCACGCCGTATTCGCCCGCCTGTGACACCCACACGCCGGCGACACCCGCCTCGGCCACGTGCACGCCGGCGACGCCCGCCCTCTCTACACGCACGCCGAAGCCGTTGGCATGAGTGTTGCCCAGCACCAAGGGTGCATAGTCCGGCCCACCGAAGGTGCCGGTTATGACCAGCGGGTTGCCGCTGCCGATCCAGGCCTGCCCCAGGTGGTGGTGGGGCGCTGCCGTCAGGGCGTACAGTGCGTAAGGGGCCGCCGTCAGGGATTGGCGCGGGGCGAGGGTAGTGTGGACACCACTCCCGGCCGGGCAGCACACGGCAGTCTGCAGCCAGCGGGCGTCGCCATTGAAGACGCTGCTCCCAAAATCAAGCTGGACTGTGAATAGACCACTGATGACCGCGATGTTGGGTTGGGGCAGGGTCGTGCCGACCTGGTTGCCGCCTGCGGGAGGTGAGCCACTGCCCTGCGCGTCCCACAGGCTGAACTGGAAATCGCACGCGCTGTTGACGGGAACGCCGCCATAGGTGAGTTGTCCCTGGTAGGTAAAGTCCGTGCCGAGCGCAGCCGAAGAGCTCGTGCCCACAACCGCTTGAGCATCAATTCCGCCCTGCGGGCTGGGGTTTTGCGCAGTGGCGATACTCATCATCGCCAACAAGGGCATACCGGCAAGGGTCAGGTAGATAAACAGCTTGCGTACCATTTTTCGACTTCCTCCATAGGAACGCGCCGCGCTACCGCATGATGAGTGGCAAGAACACATAGTATGCCACAACGCGCAGGATTTGCAACCCACCGTTCCAATCCGCCACGTAGACCAGGCCGCCTTCCACCTGCGTACCGTAGGCATTGCCCGGTGTGTCGTAGACGCCGCGCAGGGTGGGGCTGAGGGGAGCGCTCACGTCAATGATCTGCAGTCCACCCTCACGATCGGCGACGTAGGCCAGGCTGCCGACCACTTGTATATCTCTGACCAGGTCTGGCAACGGCATACGTGCCCGGCGCACCGGCAGCGCCGGGTTGCTCACGTCGAGGATAGTCAGCGCGGCACCCTCGCCCAGGTAGGCGCGTGTGCCGCTGAGGGCGACCGCGTCTGCGCTTCCGCCGATGCTTCCCACGAACTGAACCGCAAACTGATTCGTATCGCCCGCGGCGCCAGAGGTGGCGATCGAGTAGGCCTGGCCTGGAGCAGAGGCGCTGAACAGCCAGAACCAGAGTGCGAGCAGACCGAGGGCCAGGCCCACAGTCAGGATGATCCTCCTGAGCCTGACTGGATATTGGTTGGCCGTTGGCAGCCCCCTTACTCGCATACCTACTCCTCCTGGATGAGGCTTTTCACCTGCTCGACCAACTCTGGTGTCACCTCGACGTGGTGCACCGCCTGGGCGTGTTCGGCCACTTGCTGCAGCAGTTCTTCCTCGCTTTCGGCGCGCACCTCATGATCACAGTCAAAGCCGGCATCGCGACAACGTAAGACCTTCATTTTCTGCTCCTTTCTGTATCTTGGCGGCGCGGGTTCCAGCGCGACCTCTAACTCGATGGGCGCTGCCCGGGACAACGTGGTGTACACCGGGCAGCGCGTCTGAAAGGCTTGGGCCAGTGCCTGTGCCTGTGCCGCTGTTGGGCCGGCCAGGGCCAGCCGGACGCGCAGGGCCTGCACCCGTGGGTCCACGGGTGCGCCACATACGCCGCGCGGGTCAAAGTCGCCCGCGGCCGTGACGGCCACCGCCTCCAGCGGGACGTTCATTTCCGCGGCGGCTGTTTCGCACACAAAGGTGCCACAGGTAGCCAGGGCCGCCAGCAAGACGTCAATGGGGTTGATCTCCTCGTTGGGACCACCCAGGGGCGGCGGCGAGTCTACGACGAAATGATGGCCGCGGGCAGTCACGATCGCCCGGCCGGGCAGGCCGGACAGGCGAGCGGTTACCGAAGCAGTCGCTAATTGTATTGTCATAACATTATCTCTCAACGCCACTCCAATCATCTGCTGTAGCAATTTCCGGTTACTCATTTTTGCACTCCTTGGCCGGAAAACTCTGTACAAAGCACTTTCCGCATGGTATAATCAACCACAGTATAGCAGATGTGCGTCACGGGCGCGTCACGACTTGCTTCGACAGAGAGGAATGCTGATGGTGACGGCTGAACTCCGGCTCCTGGGGCCTGCTGCCCTGGTCACGGCGGGCCGCCCGGCCAGGCTGCACTCGGCCAAAGCCCTGGCCTTGCTGGCTTACCTGGCCCTCGAAGTGGACACGCCGCACAGCCGGGCCAAGTTGGCCGGACTGCTGTGGGGGGAGAGTCCCGACGCTCAGGCCCGGCACAGCCTGCGCCAGGCCCTGCACTCCTTGCGCCAGGCCCTGGGCGACCTGAGCCAGGATTGCCTGGCCCTGGAAGAGGAGACCGTCGCCTTTGAGCCGCACCCGGACTTGTGGGTAGACGCACAGGAGTTCCAGACCCTGGCGGCGGCTGATTCGAAGGACCTGGACACCTGGCGTAGGGCCGCGCATCTATACAAGGGGCTGCTACTGGAAGGTGTAGAGTTACCCGACTGTCCTGTGTTTGAGGAGTGGCTTTTTTTCCAGCGTGACGCTTTGGAGCAACAGGTTCTTAGCGTACTCCAAAAACTGGTAGATGGCCTGCTCCAGCAGGGCGCTGATCAAGAAGCGCTGGCTTTTGCTCAGCAGTGGATCAGGTTAGATCCATTGCAGGAGCAGGCTCACCGCCGTTTGATGCACATCCACGCCGCCCTGGGTGATCGGGACCGGGTGCGCCGCCAGTATCGCATGTGCGCCGATATCCTGACCCGCGAACTGGGGGTGGAACCATCGGCCGAGACGGAGTCTCTGTATCACCAACTCACAGCCGCCAGACCCGAGTCCATTCATCCCCCTGAACGACTGCCCGTATCACGGCCAGTAGACCAACTGCAGTTGCCTCTTCTGGGGCGTGAGCCCGAGTTGGCCGTCCTGCGAACCTGCCTGGACCAGGCAATCGCCGGTCAGGGGGGGCTGCTGCTGGTCGCAGGCGAGGCCGGCATGGGGAAGACTCGGCTGGTCACGGAATTCATCCACCACAGCCAGGAGGTAGCCACTGCACAGGCGGTGCCCATACGCTGGTTGAGCGGACGGTGCTACCAGCCGGAGGCTTGTGCGCCTTACACGATGTGGAGCGATGCCCTCCGCCCTCTGCTGACCGGCGATTGGCAGCCCCTTCTAACGGGCCTGCCCACCGTCTGGCGTCAACAACTGGCCCGCCTGGTGCCTGAGATGGCCCCGGCAGCCGGCGATATCGAGGGTGCAACAGCGGCAGAGAGCCGCTTGCGATTGCTTCAGGGTACGGTCCAAGGCCTGGCCCATCTGACCCAATGCGCCACGCTCTTGCTCTTTTTTGACGACCTCCATTGGGCCGGTGAGGACTCTTTAGCATTGCTTCACTATGCCGCCCGCCATCTGGCCGGGTACCCGTTGCTCATCATCGGCACCTATCGCCCCGAGGTGGCCATTGACAACCCTCACCTGAACCATCTATTGAGCGCGGCCAGTGACGTAGCGGCCCCTGCGGTGCTGAGGCTGAAGGCGCTGGATCGCGAGGTGGTCGGTCGTCTCCTGACATATTTGGGGCTGGAATTGCCCTCCGACCTACCGGACCGTCTCTATCAGCACAACGGGGGCAATCCATTCGTTCTGTTAGAGACGTTGCGGACGTTGCTTGAAGCGGGGCATCTCAAACGAGAGCCGGATGGCCGTCTGGTCGAAGTAAAACGGCAGGACTTGCCGGTGTCGCAACCGGTACAGGACCTCATCCGCACCCGTCTCGCCACGCTCGGCGAGGAGCAACGCCGAGTGTTGAACGCGGCCGCTGTGATCGGTCGCCCCTTCAGCCTGCCTCTGCTACGCCGGGTCAGTGGCCAACCCGAGCCCCAGTTGCTCGACCTGGTGGCGCAACTGCTGGCCCGCTCTTTTCTTCAGGAAAAGGATGAGAGCGGGCCTCACAAGTCGCTGGATTTTCAGCATCACTACTTTCGTCAAGTGATCTATCAGGAACTCGATGCTGTCCGGCGACAGGCATTACACCACCGGGTCGCCCAGGCGTTGCTGGCGCGCTACCGCAGCCGGCCCCCGGCCATAACCGAAGAAGTGGCCCACCACTATGAACAAGCCGGCGATGCCCAGGCGATAACCTACCTGGTGCAGGCTGCTCGACAGGCTGAAGAGCTGTTTGCCTTTGCCCACGCGGTGGAACTGTATAGCCGCGCCCTGACCCTCCATGGCCTTTATCTGGCCGATGAGCCGGCTTGCTGCTTCGATTTGCTGCTGGCCCGGGAGGCCGTGTTGGACCGGCAAGGACGACGGGCCGAGCAGGCGGACGACGTGGCGGCTTTGGTCAAACTGGCTGAACGCCTGGGAGATGCCGACCGGCAGGCCAGCGCCTACCTGCGCCAGGTTGGATTCTTTGCAACCACCGGGCGGCTTAAGGAAGCGCGCCAGGCAGGCCAGCGGGCTTTGGACCTGGTTCGTCAAGCGGGTCTACCATACCCTGGCCGGCCTGGAGTGGGAGAAGGGTGCGTCACACGAGGCGCTCGATTATCTGCACCAGGCGTTGCGCATTAGCCGGGAGATTGGCTACGGTTCTGGCATCGCTCACGACCTGATAGCCTTGAGCACCCTCTCCGCCCAGCGTGACGAAGCAGCCACTGCCTGCGAGTACCTCCAGGAAGCCATCACCTGGCTAAGACTGATCGAGGACCAGGCCGGACTGGACGAGGCCCAGGCCCGGCTGCAGGCGTTGAAGAAGGGTACCTTGGAGGCGCTGGACCCGCCCGCTGAAATGGGCTGGGTCAAGGACCACGTGACCCTGACAGAAGGCAAGGTCTACTGTGAGTTCGAGTCGCCGATGGCGCACCGTTAGCCGTGAGCCGATGGCGGGTCATCGGCGCGATGCGTGTAAGTCTATTCTTCTGCCCACGCGTGCAGGTTCGTGAATTGAACGACCACGTCCTCGCCGTTAAAGTTGCGCACCCATAGCCCCACGTCCCCGGCGAGCCACGTGCCGTCCTGGAGCGTGGCGGCCAGCTCGTCGTTGACGTAGAAGCGACAGGTGGGTGCGGGTGAGTACACCCGTGAGGCGGGTGAGTACACCCGTGAGCCAGTACAACTCACGCGCAGCCGGTTGGCCTGCCGGCCGCGGCGGAGGTGGGGGAACTGCTGCCAGTCCACAAGCGGGACCTCGC
>Ga0315295_10001036_pt1 | contig 23803 bp, 41 predicted proteins | sample YL17G14_0_MG_FD_204453 | JGI IMG/M metagenome (GOLD analysis project Ga0315295, IMG submission 204453) | Sediment microbial communities from Yellowstone Lake, YNP, Wyoming, USA - YL17G14_0 | ecosystem: Environmental > Aquatic > Freshwater > Lake > Sediment | place: USA: Wyoming | collected...
CTTGTACCGGTAATGCGGTTGATAAGTTGCCTCCTGAACTTTTACGAAAGGGAAGGTTTGACGAAATATTTTTTGTCAACCTGCCAAATATAGAAGAAAGAAAAGAGATTATCAAAATTCAGATCCGCAAACGACCCCAGAAGGTAACATCAACTGACGGAAAAGTAACAATGGTGGTAAGAAAACTTTCAGATGCCGATGTTGCAAAAATTGCTGCAGAATCTGATAGTTTTACAGGAGCTGAAATCGAGCAGGCTGTCATTGATGCATTAACATTTTGCTACGGGCAAAAGAAACGTGATTTAAAAGCCGAAGACATTATCAAATATTTTAAAGGACCTGATGCTTACGTTCCATTATCAAAAACCATGGAAGCTGAGATTAAATCATTGGAAAATTGGGGAGAAGGCAAGGCAAAAAACGCCAGCGATTCTGTATCAGAACCAGAATCAGCAACAGCCTCTTTCCTTCGAATTGTAAAGCACGCGGAAGAGGATGAGAAATGATTGATAAACATGTAAAGGCAAAAATTATAATTTTGATGCTACGCTATGGTATTTCTTTGAACAGTTTGGAAACCTTTATGGCTTTTCACTGCAAAGATGAACAATTACATCAATTATTTTCAGTTGAGGACGAAGCATTGACTGAGGCTGATTATAATTACGCCCGATGCAGGGGATAAAATAGGAGGGGGTGGCCCCCTGTCATCGTTTGCAGTTCTCCTACCACCCCCTTCCTTTTTTTAAGGAGGTACAAAATATGTTAAAAGAGCTATTTGAAAAAGCTGATAAAAATACAAAGGAAAAACTTCGGAAATCACAATGGGGAAAATGGGTGTTTGATCGAAAAAATTGTACCTTAACTTATGACCCCGAAAGGACTGGGTATGAAATAGATTTGGAAGAAATTCACACGTCCGCAGAAATGCTGGATTGGGTTTTTCAGTTATGGAATAAGATATGGATACAAGAAGATGATCCACAGGGAATAGCTGATTTGATAGCGGCTTTTGATGATTTGTTGTATCCTCAATCAAATTATTGCAGTTTTGGAAAAGACAAACGCGTGCTGAACCCTAAAGAGATAATCGAAGAAAAATTTAAGGAGGTCGGTTTGTGAAAAAATGGTTAGTTATTTTAGCTTTGATTTTGTTATGTGGTTGTGAAGAGAACGGAAGTTCAACACCTTCCAATCCAAATCCGGGTGGTCTACCACCTGCCGATCAATTATGGACTGGAACTACACCGGCTGGTATCAATGTTGTTTCCGACCGTCCTACACTTTCTTTGTATGAATCACGTTGGTATGAAGAAGGATTTCATTGGGATGGTATTGATTGGGAAGCTTTGGACGAACTGTTTTATCAAACAAAGGATTATTATTGCAACTTTATTGGTTGGAATTGCAAGAATGTAGAACCGCACCAATTAACAATACAGATTAAATCCCATGCTTCACTTGACATATGTTTTGATGCCGAGACACCAAGCCAGCCATATGAGATTTATACATTTATTAACGGTTCATATCAGTGCATTGACGGATGGGAATGGCATGGTACAACCTATACACATTTAGGAGACGACCCTGGACAAGACCATACATTGGTCTTTGACGAATTAACATCGCAAGGTTTTAGAGCATGGCAGGAGACATCAGTGTCCCACGAACTGATGCACTTCTTTCAGTATGTGTCAGGGCTTTCGTATAGTGAAACCCCACCGACACCACCTGTAGTTTTTATTATAAACCTTCCCGATGAGGAGGAAGAAGATGATGATACCGATGAATAAAAAGGAAGAAGCTAAACATTGTATTAGAGATCTATTATCGTGGACTCCAGAAGGTGTTTCACTGGAAAAGATTTCAAGATTAAATTATCCTGTTAAAGACTTTGGCAAGGTTTTTGCAAAGGGGGATGATGCGTGCCCATTTTTTTCCGAAGCTTACCTTTATAATCTGCTTGGGAAAGAGGATGCAAGAACGTTGCTGGCGTTGATGAGAAAACTTTGTAGGTCATTAGGGGTTGAGGTTGACTTATGAAAACGTATTTGTTTTGGATAAAATCTAATAGAGGGACAAACGAAAAAGCAATTTTTAGGATTTCCGAAAGTTGGTCTAAAGAAGAAATTGAAACCACTTTGGAAAACTGGTGTTCGCTTTTTGGTGCATGGACTCATAGTGATAACATTATCAGATATGGGTTCAAGGCTGTTAAAGTCCCGAAGCGCAGGGAACTTTTGAAGCAATGGGATAAGATATGCAAAAAACGTGACGTGGTTAACGAGAAATGGAAGACCATGCGTGAGATGTTTAACATAAAGGATACTCCGACGGGGTGGAGATAAAATGGGATACGGAGACGACGAAGGTATAAATCGAAGCTATTCTGAAGTTGTAACAGAAGCTAAAAAAAAGGATGTGGACATAGTTGTGGCAGACGACCGTACGCTGCAAATCGATATAGATGATGGACTTAATTACGTAAATTGGACAAAAAACAGCGAATTTTTGTTAAAGGATATTGGGATCGAAAGATGGGAAATAAAGGAGTCTGCGAGCGGTTACCCACATCGACACATTACAGTTTATTTGAAAGAGCCTGCTGATGTTTGGAAACGGATAGCACTACAAGCATGTTTGGGTTCGCACCTTATGCGGGAGGCTTTAAATGCACATCGCGTGTTGACCGGAAATGATTGTCCGATCCTTTTCTTTGAAAAGAAGGGAACAGACAACGAAAATAATAGAATTGTAGAAATTGAAGATGAGATTTAGAAAGTAAATAAAAGTTTTCGTTTGATCTTAAAAGGAGAGATGAAATGAAAAGATATTTTCCACCAAAGCCGTTGCTCATAACGATTGACCAACCGCTTTTTTCTGAGTTGGAAATGCGAAAGGACGTTGTAGCCGAACCGAAATATAATGGTGATAGATTGGTGCTGATGAGATTTTCCTACACTGGGCTTTTTCCTACAGCAGTTAGAAATCAATACGAATTTTGGAACCGCTACGGAGAGCAGTTGAGAAAATATTCCCCATCGAACGAACTTATCAAACAATTAAATGGTGTGGCATGGAATGGTGAATGCACTTTAGATGGAGAATTACTTCATTTTAAAACAAAAAAGGTAAAAAACTGTATAATATTATTTGATGACTTTATTTGGAATGGTGAACCTAAACTTAATTCATCGTTTGATGAAAGGCGCAGTTTGTTAGAAAGCAAAGTAGCTATCCCTGAAGATTGTATTGCCAACCCTTTGAATGGGCTTTTTAAGAATGATACAGTAAGGTTGGCCCCGCAGGTTAGAGGTGGAAGGAAAGATTGCTTCCGTAATTTTTACGAAATGCTGATTAAACATGATGAGATTGAAGGAATTGTTATCAAGTCTTTAAAGGCAAGGGTGATTTTGGGCAGAACCGAAAGCCCAGTTGTACCATATATGTGGAAGGTTCGCAAACCTGGTCCCACATATAGATTCTAAAAAGAAGGAGGTGAGTTTTAGTATACCCAATATTGTGGTATATTTCGGCTGAAGATTGTATTTTTAACTACTAACCTTAAAAAACCTTATAAGGAGGAAAATGAACTATGAAGAAGATGTTTTTAGCAATGATTTTAATTTTGGCATTGGCAGTTCCGGCGTTCGCAGACAAGGACAGCAGTGCAACTGCAACTGCAACTATTGGTCCGATCACAAACACAGCCAATGGTGGAGCTGGTGGTGCAGGTGGAGCTGGTGGCAAGGGTGGGGAAGTTAACATCAGTAGTGGAGCGTTCGGTGGAAGAACACTCTCTCCCTCTGCCGAAGCAAACAGCACAAACCTTAACACGAACCTGAATACCAACACGAACCTGAATACCAACACGAACTTGAATACGAATGTAAATACTCAGGGACAACAACAGGGTCAGGGACAAATGCAGGGTCAATTACAGGGTCAAGGCCAAATGCAGGGTCAGATTAACGAAGGGAATAACAACTCTATTAACATCGAAGCCGTTCACGGCGCAGCCGGTAAAGGTTATTTGGCTGGCCCTTCCCAGTCTGCACCAGAGCTTAACTTTGGCAACGGTAAGATGACTGACGCTACGACACAACTTCCCAGGTTTGCAATTTTCGGAATTGCTCCATTAAAAGGTGAAGCTATTAGTGCGGTTATTTCCGTAAACGCAAACGTGAAGTTTAAGAACTTGTACAAGGAAGTTTTGGCTAATGCCGAGAAGATTTGCGCCGACAAAGGGGATTTGATTCGTCATCCTAAAGCCCCTCCAAAGACTACTGCTGATATTCGCTACCAGATTATCCGAGCAGAAGCTCAGAAGACTTGGAACACCGGTGGTAACTTTGGTGGTGCCGGTTCTGGAATGTCGGGAAACGGTTTAGGTGCAGGGTCAGGTGCTGGTTCTATCATCCCATCGTTTGGTGGAACAAAGGCAGATGATCTATTCACGATTATTTTCGTGAAGGTTATCCCGTAACCTAATTTAAAAAACAAAACAATCTAACAACGGAGGGCAATAGCCCTCCGTTTTATTAAGGAGATTATATGAAAATAAAAATATTGATTATTTGTTTGCTTATCCTTGCAGGTTGCGCTAGCGCCCCAGTTGTAAAACCAGACCTTCGAGAAGTTCCCCGGTTTGTAACGTTTAAAAGCGAACCAATAGGGGCTGATATATTTGTTGTTGATTTGAATACGGGCAAAGAGGTATCAACTTTTGGAAAGACTCCTGTAAGAATCATGATTTTTAAAAATAGCATCGAAACAGATTCAATAACGAAAGTGTCCATAGCCAAGAATTTTGTCAGCAATGCGCAAGGGTTTATATATGGGTCAAAAGCGCCAGAGGGAGTCGAGTTTCAGTTCAAATTTAAAATGGCTGGATATTACGATGAACTTAAGGTTTTAAGAATACCTTTGCTTAGTGCAAGCGAAACAGAATTGCCGGTAGCGGTTAAATTACAACCAATAAGTAAATGAAAGTTTGAGCCAAGCATAAGTGACGGGATTGGTATAGTAGGATTTAAGAGCGGGTAGTGTCAGAATGGACTGGCACGGTAGTTAGGGGACGGCCAACCACCTTTTAAGTCTAAGGGCTTACAACCTACCAGTCAGTGATATGCCGAAAGTGGTCTTGGCTCAAAAAAATTATAAAATGTTTTAAAACTTTTATAAAAATAGTAGAAAGTATTAAAAGACTTTCGTTTGATCATTACGAAAGGAGTCAAAGATGAGATTATATAACCAACCTACTTCATGGAAAAAGGATAGCCTCCGGTGGAATATTTACAAAGTCGGTGTTGTTATGGACCTGACAATTTCTGTCTGGGGTGCCAGAGCGAAGCTAAACCCCGAAGATTTGGGATTCAAAGAGGTGCCGGAGATTGTTAAACTTGGTCACAAAGAATTGATGAAAAAAGAGAGGCTTGCGAAGATCAGTACTATCGTAAGCCAAGCATGGGCTTATCTTTATAATCATAGTTTTGCCTTTCCTTTTGGTGATGCCAGATTTGTACCAGCAACCCTCATTGAAGAGGTTATTGCCAAGGAGAACGAATTTAAAGCCTTATTTGAGGCAGCTGTAAACGATTTTGTTGAGCATTACGAAGAATACCGGGCTGAGATGATTTCGAAGTGGAACGAGGCTTTTTCAGAAATTTTAATGAAGCAAGACGATTTTGTTTCCCAACATAAGAAACAAATGCTGCTTCGAAAGCTTGATGAAAAATATCCTAACGTTTATAAACTTCAGGGAAAATTTGGATTTGATTTATCTATCTTCGAAGTTTCAACACCAATGTTTTCATCCCTTTCCCAGCGTGAAGCAAAAGACGGAGCGGTAGAGCATCAGACCGAAGAAGCAATTTATGCAAAGAAGGTTTCAGAAAAGCTTGATACTTTTCTTGACGACGTTGTAGACAAGCTGAGAAAGATGATATTGGATACGGTGAGCCATGTTGGGGATATGAGCGATGCCGGGAATTTGGGGGGCAGAACGGTTAAAGCCTTTTTAAGGTTTGCAGACAGCTTCCGAAAATTAGATTTTGTTGGGTTTGACGTAGACCAGCAGATAGAAGCCTTGTCACAGAAATTATCTGGTGCAAAGAAATCAGATTTTACAGACAAAGAGTTTAAAGAGGAATTACAAAAAGACCTGACCGAAATACATGACAAGGTTGTAAATGCTGACGTCATTCTTGGTAGGTTTAAGAGAACCATTGAGGCGGCGACTGAGGTGTCATAAATTATTCTTCTTGTAGAAAAAAGGAGATGAAATGAGCCATTATACGCAATTAGAAATTGAGTTTACTGATGGTACATGTTTAAAAAAGGCGCTAGAAGCAATGGGGTTTACCGGAAAGATCGAGGTTTATAACACGCCACAAAATCTTTACGGCTACATGGGAGACTTGCGTCCAGAAAAAGCACATATTATCATCCGAAAGAGAAATGTTGGGATGTCTTCAAATGACATTGGTTTTGAAAGACAAGCAAATGGCAAATTTGTCGCCCATGTTTCAGAATTTGATGCCAGACCGGGAAAATATGATAAAGCCTGGTTTGGGAAGCTGAAACAAGCTTATACGGTAGAAAAGACTGCCAAAAACGTTATGAAAAATGGTTGGAATGTCTTTCAGAAGATTAAGAAGGCCGATGGTACAATCCAGATGGTTTTAGTGAAGAATTGAAAAATGAAACAATTATTTACTTTAACTGGGAACGAAATCATTCAAGCTGTTTTGCTTTATCTGGTAAGAATGAAAGCGATTCAAGAAAAAGATGGGTGCACTCTTCGTGGCACAGCTCAAGTTCCAGAAAGCGTCACTTTTGAGATATCGTATATCAATTTGGTGGTAGCGCCAGCGCCGGAAAAATTTGTTGAAGGCAGACAGATAGAAACTGAGGGAGTTGTTGAGAGCATACAGATAGAAACTGAGGGAGAAAAAAATGAATAGATGGTGGAATAGGTTGCGTATTTTATTTACTTTCCCACACTTTAAACATTGTGGAAAAGAATTTGACCTTACTTTTAATCAAGAGCAACAACCTATTCGAAGCAAAACGGTATTTGTACCAATAATTGCGACTCATGGTTTTGATAATGAATTGGAAAGAGTTTGGGACGCCCCTCTTCTCCATCTTAATGGGGAGACACCTGAGGTACCGTATGTTAAAGTTCGTATAGAGATTATCGAAGTGAATCAAAAATATAGCTACGAGAGATAAAAATGAGCAGAAAAGAAAAAACTTTATTTTTATTTACTTGGTTTGTACTTGTTGTTTGGTTTGTGCTTGTTGTTGTTTTGATAAACATTGTGGGTGTAAATGTATGAAAACTTTTTTGTCACTTTTTTTGTGGGCTGGTATTTTGATATGTCTTGTGATTATAATTGCAACAAGTGGTTGTCTTCCACCACCAGTTGCTGTTCGTCATGATTACTATCCTTACGAGGATACCGGTTCGTATTCATTTTACTACCGTCAAAACCATAGGCACGGTCATTATAGCGGGCATCATCATTACACGGTTCCACGTTATTTTCCCGATTTTCCCGTACCACCACCGCCACCAAGGCATATGCCACCACGTGCACCGGCACCACGGCATAGGTAGAAGATGACGACTTTGTTGATTTTTCTTGCAATTTTGATTGTTTGCGCATTTCAAAGTGTGGTGAGTTCATTATTAAACCAAGGAAGGGGAAATTGGATTCCTGTCTACGTGGCAGGGTTGGTTGTATCTGGTTTATGGGTACTGTTGTCAAAGTATTCAAATAATTTGTTGCGCGACGGACTTATTTGGGATGTATTAATTGCTTTAACATATTCGATTGTTTTTATTATTATGGGCCATGGGGCTCAGTTTACGTTGAAACATTGGATTGGGTTGGGATTAACTTTCGGGGTATTTATTTACTGGAGCGTGATAAAATAAAAAAGACAGGAGGAAAAGATGAAAAAGATTCTATTAGTATTGGCTATGATGCTGTTGTTGAGTAGTGTAGCATTAGCAGAGGACAACGTGTCCAATAGGTTTGGGTTCGGAGCTTTTATACCCCCACCCTTGCCACCCTTAGAGCACCGCTACATATGGAAGGTATATGTAGAAAGCTCTTTCCCGTTTGGTATGCTGGAAAAGAACTTCAAAACTCGGACTACCTTGAAGGTCATCCCCACAGATGAGATAGAGTTAGGACAGGGCTTTGTAACGGTGGTAATGTTTGGGAAACAGAAGAGCAAACTTCTTATCCCCAATGATCGAGTCCTTTATATCATCCAAACCGATTGGTTTATCGGTTGGGATACTTACGGAGGCACAGAATGAAAAAGATTCTATTGGTAGTATTGGCTATGGTGTTGTTCAGTAGTGTAGCATCAGCAGAAGGAGTTTTGTGTTACGGCAAATTGACGGGTATGGTTAAGTATGAAGAGAACGGGGTTTGTGATAGAAACTTCATTCCTGTTCCACTTCCTGAACCCGTTGAACCCGTGAAGCCAGATTTGCTATACTCTGACCACTGGTTCGGGGACGTAGGTGGATGGTTTAATGCAACTACCCCACCCGATCCACTTACCCATCAGGGTTTTGACTTCGGAGCCGAATACACCTTGATGAGAAATGCAGATGGAACACCTATTCGAACAGGACTTTTCTCTAATTGGTACACTTTTACTTGGGTGTACTCTTATAAGTTAGTATGTGTTCATCCAGACAGGGTTGATTATTTTCCTGCTGGAACACCAATTTGCGAATAGCAGATGTAAATATGGGCGGAAAGCAGGCGGTTGGGGAAACACAGGAGACACCCCGTAGAATCCACGTCAGTAAAAGCAATCCGCCATCTCGAAGAGGGGTAGAATAAGTGCAACCACTAAAAAGACTAAGACAATTTGTAACAGAAGACAAATTGGGTTCCGTATCTATTTATGAGATAGGAGCAATGAACCACCTTGTTGTTGTCTGCACGGGCAATTTTCAGAAGGATGTTTTATGTCTTGGTCCAGAACATGCGGATAGAATTTTTCAGGGATGCATTAAAAAATTTAAAGAAGAAACAATTAAAAATTAAAATCGTTTACTATTTTATAAAGAGAAGGTTTAAATGGATAATGAAAAGTAAGGAGGTGTTTTTATGAACGCAACAATGTTAAGAAGTGGTGATATTAAATTGACAGATGCAACTGTGCAAGATGTAGCTTATTTGCGAGACAGGGGTGTGCCGATCAGATATCCAGAACGCAAAAAGCACCATAGAAGTAAGAAGTTGCCAGCCACCAATTCCAGATGGACCGTCGAAGAAGAGGAAAAACTTTTAAAATTCTTTTTATCTGAAAAGAAGCCGACATGGACAAAACTTGCAAGGGAATTGGGAAGAACGGTTCAGGCTTGTAAGAAAAGGTATTACAGATTGGTAAAAAAGATGCAGAAAAATCTTTCTGACGATATGCTTTTTTCCAAAAATGAAATTGTGCCTGCAAATTTTCGAGGAATTTAGTGCAAATTTTCGAGGAATTTAGTCGGGAATATTTTCGCGAAGAACTTTTGAGATTTAGAGGATTGATGTCCGAAAAGTCTTTTTATGATGATTTAAATAAATTTTCGGATTGTAAGTCTTCAAGAGCATTTTACGGATTGCTGTACGTGTATGTTAATACATTGGATTTAACTGAAGATGATAAGGTTTTGATGGAAGCAACCAAGTTGGAATTTGATAGAAGATTGGGTTATATGTTAATGAGGTAAAAAAGATAGGAGGAGAAAAAATATGGAATTTGTAATTGAAAAGAACCAGTTGTTGAAAAGCCTTGGAATAATTCAGGGCGTTTGTGGACGAAAGCTGGTTGTCCCTGTGCTTGCGATGGTCTATATTGAGGCATCTCAGGACGGTACGGTTAGCTTTCAGGGAACAGATATGGAGATTTGGCTTAAAACTACAGTGAAAGCAGACGTGACCTCTCCTGGTGTCGCAATGGTAAGTGCAAAAAAGTTTTATGAAATTGTAAAACTTTTCCCCGAGATGCCGGTTACAATGAAGCTTTCGGATAGCAACCGTCTTAACGTGCGGTGTGGAAAATCCTATTTTCGCCTTCTTGGGACGGAGGAAGTGGAGTTTCCGAAAGTTGTTGAACCAACATGCCAATTTTTTGAGGTTTCTTCAAAATTGTTTAAGGACCTTATTGATAAAACCTCCTTCGCAGCCTCTGACGAAGCCTATAAGTTTAACATCAACGGTGTTTTTGTTGTTAGCGAAGATGGATTATTGCGAATGGTGGCAACAGATGGTAAACAGCTTGCTTTGGTGGAAAAGGAAGGAAATATACCTGATCTTGCTGGTGGATGCTTAATCCCGAAAAGTGGGTTACAAGAGGTGGCAAAAAATATAGAAGGGGATAAGCTTCAGATTGGTTTTGTTTTAGGTGGTGAAAATCAATCCCCTTATGTGTATTTCAAATCTGGTGGACTAATGATTGCTGTTAGATTGCCTTCAGATATTGAATTTCCTAACTATAAGAAAATCATCCCCTCCGGCGAAATTGTACCAATTGTGGTTGGAAAGACGGCACTTTATGAACCAATGCAAAGAGTTGGAACTTTAACAAGCGATAAGCAAGAGTCGATAATGGCGACTTTACAGCCGGGACTATTAAGGTCCGAAGCCAAGGATAAGGATTTTGGGGAAGGTGCAGACGAGACAGAGGTGAACTATTCTGGTGAAGAGATTGTTTTGGGGATTAATGTTGGACATTTTCTTGAAATACTTAACCACATAGAGGGGGACAAGGTTTCTGTGCTTATCCTTGGGACGAAGAAGCCGGTGGTTATTATGCCAGAGAAAGAAAAGAATCAGATTTACGTCATAATGCCGATGAAGATTTGAGGTACCGGATGCCAGATAAATTATTAACAGTTAATCAACTCGCTGAAAAGTTGCAAGTCTCTTCTGTTTGGATTTACCAGAAAGTAAGCAAAGGGGAGATCCCTGTTATCCGGTTGGGCCGGGTGATAAGATTTTCGGAAGAAGCAGTTAACAGATGGCTTGAGGAAAACACTAAACAAGTTGCTGAATGTTTTCCAGAACAAGAACCTTTTAATGCAGACCCCGGGGGAGACCCATATTCTTCTACATAAGACTTGACTTTTCGGGAAAAATAATTATACTGTGTATGAAAGGAGCAATATGAAAACGTATACAGTATATTATGCGATGGAACCAAATTTTGGTTACGGACCAAAACCTGAATTGGCCAGCTTATTTATTACTCACAAAAAAGTAAAAAGGCTTGAGGCCCATGATTTGGGCGAAGTTTTTTATACAATGCAGGGTGAAATTTGGAGCCCCAACGGAGAAGCAAGACCGCTAATTAGATCCCTTGGTTTACATCATACCAGCATGAGCGTTGGTGACGTAATTTTAGATGATGAAGACCACATTTACTACTTGGTTGAGCCGGTTGGGTTTTCAGAATTAAGAGCATAAACGACCGAACTCTTTTCTAAAGGAGGAACATAAATGCTTGACCTCACAGCAGAGAGGTTTGAGAAGTATGGTAAACTTATTGATTGGGCTGCAAGACGATATGCACAGAAGGTTCCACATAGTTACCCCGGTATTGAAGAGTTCATTGGCGAAGGGCACGAGGTTTTAGTAACGTGCAATCAAAAATGGGATGAGAGAGGGGATGAGGTTGCTTTTGGTAAGTTTTTTAAAACCTCTTTGTTTCATAAATTTCAGGATATACTTGTAAGGGAATATTCGAAAAAGAGGGGAACTTATATGTCCCCGGTAGATCCAGATGAGGTTACTTATTATCGTGAAGAATCAATCGAAGATGCCTACAAGGCTTATAGAGATAAACCTGGTGAAAGAAACCCCCTTGTGACGGAAGAGTTTAGTGAAGTCCTTTACGGGGAGTTGGTTGAGCATGTTAAATCTAAGATTGACTCGTCTTTAGAGAAAAAGATTTTTGCGATTTTGGTAGATCCGCCAGAAGAGCTTTGCAAGATGGCCGTAGACCAGAACCGACGGAAAATGAAGCTTTCAATGAGCAAACATTGTAAGGGAACTAACGTTGTAAAGATAACCTCAAAGTTGATTATCGAATACCTTAATGCAAAGGGTGATAGGGTTGATGAGAATGCTTTTTACGCCAGCAGGCGCAATATCAGAAGGATTGTGCTTGAGACGTTAAAGGAGGGTTAAATGGAAAAATGGAAGTTGGTAAAGAAATTAGAAGAAGCCGAACCGTGCAAAAAGCACGGGCGAGAGTTTTTGGTAGTCTGTACGGAATGTGAAGAAACAGTCACGTGTAGTGCATGCGATATTCCTTGTCAATGTTGGAACGATGAATGAAAAAAGCGTTACATTTCCAATAAAGTTTGGGACTCCAGCAGCAGAAAAAATATTAAAGCTTGATTTTTGTGAAGAAGCCATTATACTGTAGTTATGAAATGGTTAAAACATAAATGGATGACATACATCCTGATGAAAGATGCCGAAGATCTGATGAAAGAACTAAAAGGAGAGAAATAAATGTGCAAACACGGAATGAATAATACAGATACTTGTGCTTATTGTAATCCCATACCAAAACCGAAAAATTTGACGCCGAAAGAAAAATTTGAACAAGGCATCGAAAGAATTATTATAAAGCATCAAACGAGATTAGAGAACGGTGAGATTACATTAGCCGAACTGAAAAAGAACCTGATGAGGATGCCTTGGTATAAAAGCAAGAGGGCAAAAGAGCTGAACGTTGGAAAAGAAGCAGCGAATTGGGGAAGATTTTACACCGTCGAAGAGGTTAAATATATCCGAGATAAATACGAGCAGATTGGAACGGCTACGCCAGAAGAATGGGCAGCAGTAGCCGATGAACTTGGCAGAACCCTTTACGGAATCGAAACACAAGTAAGATTCGTAGTTGCCGAAGACATTTTTGAGATGGCAATTCAGAGACGGGAGAGGTTGAGCAAGTGATAAAAAGAACCCTGATGAAAATAAGGGAGAATTGCGAGCATTGCGGTGAGCCAATGTCCGAGCACGACGACGGCGAGTGCCCGATGCCAAAAGACGTACCGGATAGGGATTGATGAAAAGCATTAAGCTGAATATTGAAGATAAGATTTTTGATATTTTGAAATCAGGACTTGTAGCCAAAAGGATAACGGGCAGCCTTTATGGAGTTGAAGACGAATTTTTACTTTTGATTGTAAAGTCTATTTTAGATGGGCAAGAAGAGATTACCATAATTCCAAAAAAGAAAGAAAGGAAGAAAAGGCTGAGCACGATGGAAGGCCCGCACAGCCCGAATGGGCTAAGGGAAACCGAATTGCATTAATGGTACCTGCCGTTAGTAAGCCTTGAACCTCCTTCTTCCCCTTGTTGGGAAGGAGGAGGGATGACAAAAAATGGAAAAAGAAGCCTTTCATAAAATTTTGGGACCAGTTGTAATAACCGAAGCTTGCGAAATGCTTCAGAAAAAGAACCCCGATCCGTTTACAATGTTTGTTGAACTAAAGGGGGAAGCTATTGAGGTTTCTAAAAGCCTTGTGGTTATAACGGAGGAGAAATGAAGGTTGTAGAAGGGATTTGGCAGAAGAAACTCGCAGAAGACTTCTTCAACTAAACCAAACGGGGGTGACTGATTTATGAAACGTTGTGCAAAATGTGGTAAAGAGGTTCCCAAACAATATTCAGAATCACACAAAATGTTTCACAAGAGGAATGCTGTAGTTTTGAAGCCACGTTCGCCAGGTATGTCAACCAAGGTTATGAAAGATTGTAAAAAAAGGCGACCTTTGACTCCGGAACGCATAGAACTTCATAAACAGATAAGAAGGGAACGTAGAACCACATAAATGAAAAAATTTTTTAAAGTAGTTCAATCACTTATGTTAATGTCTGGTTTGTTAGTAACCGGAGTTACTGCGGTTTGTGGGGTACTCTATTCAAGAGGGATTTCGAAAGTACCACTGGATGTATCCGACATATTTTTATTGTCTTGGATGCTAATGTCCTGTGCCTGGGGAATGACAACGGCATTTCTGATGGGAGAAGGGAACTAACTATGGAACGAAAATTAGCATCTATTCAAAGAATCAAAGATTTATCTCCAATAGAAGGTGCAGACCGAATTGAAAAGGCCACCGTTCTTGGTTGGGGCTTGGTGGTGCAGAAGGGAGAGTTTAAAGTAGGGGATCTTTGTGTTTTTTGTGAAGTTGATTCTGTGCTTCCAGAACGTCCAGAGTTTGAATTTTTGCGGGACCGAAAATTTAGAATCAAGACCATTAAGCTGAAAGGACAAGTGAGCCAAGGTATTTGCTTTCCAATTTCTATTCTTCCGGAAGGATATTTTGATCTTTCCGTTGAGTATGAAGGGGTGGATGTTACCGAACTTCTTGGTGTAAAGAAATATGAACCACAGATTCCAGCCCAACTTATGGGGCAAGCGAAAGGGAACTTTCCTGGTTTTTTACGGAAAACTGACGAGATGCGCATACAGTCTGTTCCCAGAGTTCTTGAAAGGCAAAGGGGAAAGTTTTTTTATGTTACAGAAAAGCTGGATGGAACCTCTGCCACTTATTTTTCTCGTGACGAAGATTTTGGAATTTGTAGCAGAAATATTTGGTTAAAAGACAATGAGGCAAACGAAAATAATTCTTATGTTAAAATGGCTAAAATGTTGGATATTCAAAGCCGTTTGAAACCTTATGGCAATATTGCAATACAGGGAGAAATTGTAGGGCCTGGGATACAAAAAAATAAATATGGTTTGAGCGAATTAGATTTCTTTTTATTCAGCATATTTTTTATCGATGTTTACAAGTATGCAAATTTTTACGGATTTTTGAAGTTTGCCGAACTTTTGAATTTAAAAACCGTTCCCATACTGGAAAGAAAATTGGAATTAAACCACTCTGTTGAAGAATTGATAGAAATGTCTAAGGGAAAAAGTGAATTGGCACAGATTTTCAGAGAGGGGATTGTAATAAGAACGGTGGGAGAAGAGGATATAGATGAAGAGATAGGAAGGATATCTTTTAAAGTAATAAATCCTGATTTTCTTTTGAAGTATGAAGTATAATGAATAGAATGCAGGGTGGACTGGAGAGGCTCCAGCTCAGGCCCATAACCTGAATGACGTGGGTTCGAATCCCATCCCTGCTACGGGCTGGTAGTTTAATGGGAAAACCTTCGGTTTGCACCCGAAAGATGAGGGTTCGATTCCCTCCCTGGTCCACCAATAAAAAGGGGAAAAGATGAAAAAGGAAGATATTGAAACCTGCTGTATGGTAGAAGATTGGAATTGCGAGTCACCCGCAAATGTAGAAGGACCAGTAGCTTTAAGAACAAGGTGCTATGTATGTGGACAAAAGGTATGCAAGAATTGCTCCTTTGTTTTACCTGAAATTTATAGGCACAGGAAGATTAGAGCCTGTTTTAACTGTATAGAGAATGATTTAAAAAGATTTAACTTAACTGAAAAAACTTTTTTGGATATGCTGCGGGACAGAAAATAGGGGGTAGTTGAGCAGTGCGGTGAGCTTAGCGGGCTGTAAACCCGTAGTCGAAAGGCTTGGTGGTTCGATTCCATCCTACCCCACCATAAATTTATGAAAGTAGGGGATTTAGTAGAAATTTTGGTTGGCAGCGAAGTAGGAAAGCGAGGGATCATTCGAGCTATCGGAGCTTTAACAAACGTTAGCTGCTCTATGAATGAATCTCACGAAAAGGAATTGCACATTTGGAGCGAGTGGGAATTTCCCTGGAATGGAAAACTTTTAGCTTACCCGGAAGGACAGTTAACTTGGATAAAACAAAAAGATGTGATGATTATCCAAAGTGCGGGGGACGAAAGAAAAAATAGTGAATTTCGGAATATAGAGTTGGAAGAGGTTGAAGACTAAAACGAAGATTATAGCAGAGAAGCAAGTGATCGTGCTAGCGATTGATGAGTGCCAAAGAAGAAAGGGAGCGGCGACCCCTTCTCATCGGATTGCTAGCGAATTCCTGTCTCTGCTATCGGGGAGTAAGCTAGCCAGGTAAACGGCATGGCCTGGGACCATGCATCGTAGGTTCAAATCCTACCTCCCCGACCAAATTTGAAGGAGGGAAAGATGAAAAAATCATCGGGATGGATGATAACAAATGCAGTTAATTGGATGTCTTGCCCAAGATGTGGAGCTTTACCAGGAGTTAGATGTCTAACTCCTAAAGGAAGGGTTACTAATTGTCACGGTGAAAGAACTTCTGCATTGGTTAAATCATCAAAATATAATGATAATAATTACAGACATAGCGTTTCAGGAAAGCACTGGTGATGGCAAAGATCGTAGGTTCAAATGGGGGAGTGATGTAATGGCAGCCATGCGTGGCTTAGACCCACGTGCGAAAGCGTGTAGGTTCGACTCCTACCTCCCCTACCAAAAAACGGGGGAATGGCGGAATGGCAGACGCGCACGGCTCAAACTCGTGTGGGAAACCATGTAGGTTCAAGTCCTACTTCCCCTACTAAAAAACGGAGGGAGGAAAATGAAAATAATAAAAAATAATTGGTATCGTTTTATTTCTGTATTGGTATTGCTTGCATTTTTGCTGCTTGGTCTTCCGATTATGGGTTATCACATGAATAAGGAAGTAAAAGCCGCAGTAAGCAATGACCCAACTTTGTTTTTGATAGCAAAGGACAGTCCAGATCCGAACTGCTACGTCTATGTTTATCGTTATTACGATGGACATGGAGGCTACTATACATTTGTGGTTGCCAGCAGAAACTACAAAGATGGCGTCTCAGTGACGCAAATAAAGTAAAGACCCTACCATAGGGCAGTAGGCCAACCGGTAGAGTCAGTGGACTTAAAATCCATAAAGTGTGGGTTCGACTCCCACCTGCCCTACCAAATAATTAGGGGCATCATCTAACGGATAGGATAAGGGAATTTCACTCCCTAAATCGGGGTTCGACTCCCCGTGTCCCTACCAAATAAAATTGTGGTGTAGCTCAATGGTGGAGCAGGGGATTGTTAATCCCAAGGTTGTAGGTTCGAGCCCTACCACCACAGCCAGAACATAGGAGGTGCTTTATGGGTGGTAGATATTGGATTAGTGGTGTTCAACTTGGTATGTTAAAAGCATTTGCAGAATTAAAAGAAGTTAGTCCTGCAAAAGATCTTCTTGATTCTATTGATAATAACCAGTTTTTAGGAAATATAGAAGAGGAAGATAGGCAATACCAAGAGGTTATTATTTTTGATAAAAGGAATCTTATTAGTTAGGAAGGGTTGACCTCAGTGGGTGCGGGGCCTGGTCTTGAAAACCAGTGACCGTTAATAGCGGTTTGGGGGTTCGAATCCCTCCCCTTCCGCCAAAAAAACGAGGACAGGTAGCTCAGTGGTAGAGCGCTGGCCTGAAGAGCCAGAGGCCGGTGGGTCAATACCACCTCTGTCCACCATAGGTGAAAGAGAGAATGAAAGGGATATTGCTAAAAATTGATGATGGAATTTTCGATAGATGGAAACAGGAGATCATCGTTAAAAAGGTGTGTGGAAATTTTGATGCGCAGTCTCTGTCAGACGCTGTCCCTGCGTTAATCATTGTAGCTATAGAGGATGGCAAGACAGAAATCACAATAACTCCAAAGAAATGAGGCTCCTGCAAGAAAGAGAGACGTTAGCTCAACTGGTGGAGCAACTGACTCTTAATCAGTAGGTTGCAGGTTCAATTCCTGCACGTCTCACCATTAAAGAAGGAAAAACGATGGGTATAAAATTAGAAGAAAGATGCATTGCCCAAAGTAGCCACGGCCGTTTTGCCGCTAGCATTACAAGATGTACCAGGAAAAAAGGGCATAAAGGGAAGCATAAAGACTATTACGGAGATGAGTGGGAACAAATTAAAATGGAGGGTTGCTCGAGTGGTAAGAGGCCGGTTTGCTAAACCGAGGCACCCGGTAACGGGTCGGGGGTTCAAATCCTCCACCCTCCGCCAAATAAGGAGGATGAAATGAAAAAACGTCCAGCAAAAGGAAGTAAGATTTTTTTGAAGTACAAAAACGATGGTACTATTTTAAAAACTGAGGTTGAGGTAAAATTTCATAGGAAAGATGAGTGCTATATTGTGGGGAATTATTTCGGTTTTTGGATAGATTATAAAAATACATCAAAAGATCCGCTTTGGCTGGTTACAAAATAAAACCATTTTCGTTTAATAAAGTGTATATGTATTTGACTACGCCGGGAGGGAAACTGAATAGTCAACGGTGACCTTCCCGGCCAACTCTTGGAAAGGATGGTGATGATTAATGGAGTTGAAAGAAGCAAAAGAAAAAATTAGATTAGAAAGCGCTAATCCTGATACGAATAGATATTTTCAGACTATGATTCAGGATTCTGAAGATTGTTTTGGAAGGGCATTTAAAGAAGACAATCAAGAGTGCAAGGGTTGTACAATTTTGTCCAGCCTTGGTAATAGGCGTGAGCCTGTTTACGTATTTTGTAAAGAATTAGCAGAGGAAGCGAATACTTCGAAAGAAGAAATTGTAGTAACCCCACCGGCACCAGGTTTTGGTGGTGAATGGAAAGTGATGGTAAAGTCACTTTATTTGGAGGGGCTTCCGAAAGAAGAGATTGTTGCGAAGGTAACGGCCACGTATCCAATCCCAGCCGGTAAGATAGGGGCGGTTATCAATGGTATGAGGTTTCAAAAGGCTGGTGTTAAGGCACGGCAAGAAAAGGCTCAGACACCTGTTTAAACCCTACTGTATTTAGCCACACTGGCTTACGTGGCGCTTTGTGAGAGGTCTTATAGAGACATAGCGGTTGAAATCGGCATGGCAGATGCGCAGTATTTGTTTAGTGAAGAATCCCTTTTTGGAATAAAAAAAGGTGAGACTTACGAGATACCAAGGAAAGAGAAAAAGGAACGAAAGGTAAAGAAGGATGTTGTAGCCCAGAAAAAAGTTGACCCTAATTACTTTCCTTGTAACGATTGTGAAATAAAAGGTAAACCTGTTTTATCCTGCCCGTCAACTGTCAAAAATCCCATAATGTTTATTGGTTTATATCCCGGTTATCAAGAGGCCAAAGCTGGGATTTCTTTTGTTGGGGACAGCGGATCATACCTTCACAAGGTGTTGTATGGTGTTGGTTTTAAAGATGGTGAGTTTTATTTAGCTAATATAATGAAGTGTCGTCCTTTAGATTCGGATGGCAAACAAAGGCCGGTAACAGAAAAAGAGTTAAAGGCTTGCGCTTGGTTTACTGAAAAAGAAATAGAAGAGGTACAGCCAAGTCTTATCGTACTTATGGGAGAACTCCCAGTTCGTTATTTTTTAAACAGAAAATTTTTATCTTCCGTCCGTGGACAAATAAAGATCCGTCATGGACAGAAATTTTTAATTACTTACAATCCTGCACATATTATCAGAGAAGACACGGATACGGTTGATAAAAAGGCTTTTGAAAGCGATATTCAATCTGCCTATGATGTTTATAAAGGTATCAGCAGGATTAAAGATAAGGATTACCGGTTAGTATCTTCTTTAGAAGAACTTGACGAGGTTTTAGCTTTTGTTCAACAAAAAGAAGCGGCTTCAATAGATTTTGAAACTTATGCTCCAGGAAAATGGGAAGAGAAGAAAGCTCTTGACCCATACGCTGCGGGTTTTAAAGTCCTTTCTTTAGCAATAACAGTAGAAGAAGATAAAGGTTATTGTATACCGATTGAGCATCCTGATAGTAAGATGGATGCTGTGAAGGTTAAGGAAAAACTAAAGAGCTTTCTCGAAAGTCCTATCCCAAAACTTGGAACAAACGTAAAGTTTGATTACAAAGTTGCAGCCATCCATTTTAACATCTTTATGGAAAACATAGTCTTTGACGCCATGCTTGCTTCTTCCCTATTGGATAGCCGTAAGGGAATACATAACCTTGACAGACTGGCGATGGATTGGCTTGGTGAGCGTAGCTATAAGTACGAGATGTATAAAATTGGGACTTATATTCCACCGCTTGACAAATTGGTTGAAAGAAACTGCACAGATTCTGACTATGTCTTCCGGTTGTATCCACTAATGGTGCAAAAGTTAAAAGAAGGCGATCTTTACAATTATTTTATGGAGCAAAGAATAACAGCAATCTCTGCTTTAGGCCTTGCCGAGGTTAAGGGGCTGCCTGTTGATAAACCATATACAGAAAATTTAGCAAAAGAGTATGAGCATGAGATTGAGGGATTAAAAGGCCGTATTTATAAAATACCACAGGTTGAAGCCGTTCAGAATTTTAACATAGATTCCAATAAAGATATTCAAACAGTACTTTTTGAAAAATTTAATTTTAAACCATTAAGAAAGATAAAAACAGGTTTTTCAACAGATAAAGAAACTATAAGCTACCTTTTTAAAAAGAATCCAGATAACGAATTTTTAGATCTCTTGCAAGATTATAAAGACCTTGAGAAGTTTTATGGAACCTACGTTGATCCTCTTATAAAAATACATACTAAATGGGATGGCCGTGTGCACCCCACGTTTACAATGCACATTACGTCGACGGGAAGGTTAAGCTGTGTGGACCCAAATGTTCAAAATGTGCCCGTAAGGGATAAGCGTGCAAAAGAGATAATGGATTGCTATTGTGCCTCTCCGGGTTTTAGGATAGGGCTGGCTGATTATAGCCAGATGGAATTACGCATCTTGGCTCAAATCAGCCAAGATCCAGAGATGTTGGAGGCGTATAGACTTAATAAAGATTTGCATCAAAAAACAGCGGATGAATTGTCGAAGGTTGCTGGTAGAAAATTGTCAAGAGGTGCTGGAAAGGGCATTAACTTTGGTATCGTTTATTGTTTAACTGGTGGCACAAAAATAATTACGAAAGATGGATATAAAAAAATAGAAGATGTGCAAATAGGGGATGTTGTATTAACACATAAAGGGAATTGGAAGAGAGTAATGGCAACACAAAAGTTTTTATCTAATGAGATTTACGAGATAAAAACCAATACTGGGAAGAAAATTTCTTGTACACCAGATCATATGTGGTTATCATCTTTCCCAAGAAGTGGAAACAAATTACCGAATGATTTTTCTCCTAAAAGGGGGTTTGTTAGGGCCGACGAACTCGAGGTTTCAAAGAAATATCCTCATTATTTAACATTTCATAACACACCTTTGGAGTTTGAAAACGCAAAGGTTTTTTCTGTAGAAGAAGCTTTGATACTTGGTTGGAGCATTTCTGAAGGTTCGTACGAAAAAGACAAAAGAGCGAATTATGCACAATATTTTATTGGTCAGTCTTTGGATGCAAATCCAGATGTTTTTGAAAGAATGAAATCTGTTCTTAAAATGAATTATAGTTCCGGAGTATTTTATTGCAACATAAACAAATTAATCAATATTTTTGAAAAATTTGGTTGGGATTTTACTAAAAAATCAGGAGAAAAAGAACTTCCAGTAGATTTTTTAAAGTATTCTTTAGAAGTTAGAAAGTATATAACAGCTGGGTTATGGGATGGTGACGGTTATGTTACAAAAAACCCACAGGGCGGTTCCAATATTGGTTATGTTTCCAAAAGTTTTAACCTTCTCGAGGGGATTAAGGAATTACTTTTTTCTTTAGGTATAAATTGTAAAGTTTATTGGTATGGTGAGGTAAATGAGTTAAAAATTATTGGTTCTTTAAGTAAAAAAAGATTTTTGTCAGATATTCAAACAGTTAAATCGTGTAGAGAAAAATTTGTTGTAAAAAGGGATATTCTTTGCGAAGAGAAAGTTATATCTGTTAATAAATTTTTACATAAACAACCGGTAGAAGTTTTTGATATTACTGTAGAAGATGACCATTCTTTTTCCGCCAATGGGCTTTTTACACATAATTGCATGACGGAGTATGGATTGTCCGCAGAGCTTGGTTGTGAATTAAAAGAAGCGAAAGAGTATATTAAGGGTTATCTAAATTTTTACGAAGGTGTTAAGGAATATCAGGAAAAGCAAAAGGCTTTTTTAAGACAGCATGGATATGTTCAAACACTATTTGGTAGGAAAAGATGGATTAAATTAACGGGAGATGATAAGATAGATGAAGAAGCATACAGAAAGGCAGTTAATACACCGATACAAGGAACAGCGTCTGATATTAACACAATGGCGTTTGTTACGTTAATTAAATTATACAGGCAAGAGGGATTTAAATCTTTTCCAATCTCCGTCATCCACGATGCTATTATGTTTGAACTGTCTGAGGATGAGTTGTATTTGAAAGATTTGAACCTCACAATAATGGAAAACCTTCCACTTCCTTTTTTAACAGATGTTTCATTAAAAGTTGATTGGAATGAGGGGAAAACTTGGGGAGCAGCTAAGGAGAAATGATGGAAAATGTTAAAGGGTATTATGGATTTCTTCCTACATCGGTTTGGAATGTTATAAAGTCCTCGACGTGGGTGAACCTAATTCAGGATGAAGGGGATTTGTTTCGAAAGAAATCAGGTGCAAAGACTTACGCATTGCCAAATTTGAAATACTCTGAATTTAATCCAGACGTTGCAGAAAGGATAGTTAGATATTGGTCCCAAGAAGGGGACTTGATTGTTGACCCCTTTGGTGGGAGGGCCACAAGAGCTATTGTTTCTATAAGGTTGAAAAGAAATTATATTGGGTATGAAATCGCCCCGTCGACCTACAGATTTACAAATGAAAGGTTGGACTATGTGCGTGGGATGTCTGAATATATTTTTGATTTTGATAATGCGTTGGGGGAAGCAAAAATAGTATTGGGTAACGGTTGTCGCATGTTAGATGTTGAGGATAAGAGCGCAGATTTTATTTTTACTTGTCCACCTTACCATGATGTTGAAAAATACGAATCTGTCGAAAATCAATTATCAGATATTAAAGAGTATGAGGACTTTTTAGAAAAGATTTCCTTATGTGTTCAAAATTGTTATAGGGTTTTAAGGTCTGGAAAATTTTGTGTTTGGGTTGTTGCAGATTGGCGCCGACAAGGTGATTTTCAATGTTTTCATAAAGATTGTATTGATATTTTCTTGAAACATGGCTTTAAATTATGGGATATTATAATTAGCATGGTGCATAGTCCATTTATTCACCTTGGTGTTGGACGCTGCGAAGAGGAGAAGTATACAAGTAAAGCGCATGAATATATTTTGGTATTTAAAAAAGACTAACAGATTAAATGAATTTAAGTTTAATGTTATAGGAAGGGGGTTGGTATAAATGGCAGAATATGAAAAAGCACCAGAAATAGAGGTAATTGGTAACACGCTAATTCAAGCATATCATTCGCATTTAAAAGAGGCAAAAATCTCTTATGTTTTCCAAGATAAGGCCGCAAAGTTTTCAGATGGCAGAACGATTTTGGGAAAGGCAGCTGGTAGAAGTAATTTGGATAAGCTGCTGTCTGAAAGGAAAGAGGATTTTGTTATTATCATTGGGAAAGATAGGTGGGAGAAGATGACCGAGGTTGAAAGACGGGCTTTGGTGGACCATGAGCTTTGCCATTGTGGCATCGTTATGGATGCACAAGGACATACAAAGTTTGCTATGCGTGGGCACCCGATCGAAGAGTTTCCCGAAAATTTGGCCCGATTTGAACATCGAAGGCAGAGGATTGGATTGTTAATAGAAAACCCGCCGAGTGCTATTGCTATCAAGCAGGAAGCACCACGTAAAATTGAACCGGCGACAAAGGAGGAAGAGGAAAAATGAACGCTGATAGAATTCAAAAAAAGATTGATGAGATGAAGAAGAGAAAAGAAAGCAGAAAGAAAGA
>Ga0315295_10001037_pt1 | contig 23802 bp, 19 predicted proteins | sample YL17G14_0_MG_FD_204453 | JGI IMG/M metagenome (GOLD analysis project Ga0315295, IMG submission 204453) | Sediment microbial communities from Yellowstone Lake, YNP, Wyoming, USA - YL17G14_0 | ecosystem: Environmental > Aquatic > Freshwater > Lake > Sediment | place: USA: Wyoming | collected...
GCTGCTCCTGGTCATCAGCCCCACCATGCGCTGCAACCTCAAATGCGTGGGATGCTATGCTGGGATGTATTCCAAGAAGGACGATCTCCCCAGGGATGTCCTGGACCGGGTGCTCACCGAGGCGAAGGAGATGGGGACCTACTTCATCGTCATCTCCGGGGGCGAGCCTTTCTACTACAAGCCCTTGTTGGACATCTGCAAGAAGCACCATGACATCACCTTCCAGGTTTACACAAATGGCACCCTCATAGACCGCAAGCTGGCACACGAGATCGCCGAGGCGGGCAACATCATCCCCTGCATCTCCGTGGAGGGGTACCGGGAGGAGACGGATGCGAGAAGGGGTGAGGGCGTGTACTCCAAGGTCATCCAGGCCATGGACAACCTCAAGGAGGCACAGGCTCTCTTTGGCTTCTCCGCCACCGTCACCCGCTTTAACAGCGATATGCTCACGAGCGAGGACTTCGTGGACTACTACATGGAAGAGAAGGGATGCTTCATCGGCTGGTACTTCCAATACATGCCCATGGGCACGCGCCCCTCGTTGGAGCTCATGACCACGCCGGAGCAGCGCATCCAACGCCTGGAGCGTATCACCCGCATGCGTAAGGAGAAGAAAGCGCTTATATCCGATTTCTGGTGCGATGGCCCTCTGGTGGGAGGATGCCTTGCCGCCGGGCGTCAGTACCTCCACATCAACCAGAACGGGGACGTTGAGCCCTGCGTGTTCGTGCATTTCGCGGTGGACAACATCAAGGAAAAGAGCTTGGCGGAAGCGCTCGATTCCGATTTCATGAGCTCTATACGCGAACGTGCACCGTACCATCCCAACCTGCTGCGGCCCTGCATGATCATAGACCATCCCTACGTACTGAGGGAATGCGTTGCGAAGTGCGGCGCCCATCCCACCCATCCGGAGGCGGAGGGGATCATCACCGAACTGGCCCCCGATCTAGATGCCTACAGCGAGGAGTACGGCCGCATGGCCGACGAGGTCTGGATGGAGAGGTTCCAGGACACCTCGGTCATCGTTGAACCAGGCACCGCTTGACACGTCGATAGCGAATAAAAAGGTCCGCCATGCGGCGGCCCTTTTTTGATGGTCAGCCTTGCTCTATGCGGAAGGCTGTGGGTTATCGTTACGCTTCCTCTCAACGCGCTGGGCTTTCCAGGCGAGGATGGAGGGCAGAACGAGCAGGGATGAGAGCAGGGCTACGGTGAGCGAGATGGCGGTGATACCGCCGAAGCGGCGCATGTAGGAGATATCGGAAGTGGCGATGATGGCAAAAGCACCTGCGGTGGTCACGGCCGCGGCCAGCAGGGCTTTCCCCACGTTGACCATAGTGCGCCGCATGGCCTCGTCTATCTCCACCCCGCCGTAGTGCCACTCCTCGCGGAAGCGGTGGGTGATGTGAATTCCGAAGTCTATGCCCGCCCCGATGACCAGGGAGGAGACCATGACGCTCATGAAGTCCAGCGGCCAGTCGAGGATGGCCAGGAAAGCAAGCTCAAGGGCTATACTGATGAAGACCACACTGGTAGCCGCCAATCCGAAGAACAGCGATTTGAAGATGAGGATGACGATGAGGGCGCAGAGGATCAAGGCCAGCCCGGAGGTCTTGAGCTGGGTGGGCACCAGCGAACCCATGATGTCGTTTATGAGGATCGGGAACCCGCTGTTGCTCATGGTGATCGCGGGGTTCTGCCCTGTGACCTGATGGGCTGCCGCGTCCATGACCTCCGCTATGTGGGCCATGTCCTCCTGGTTTCCGCGGCTGACCTGGGCGGTGACCATCGCGGTCTGCTGGTCTGCGCTGATAAGGCGGTTGCTGCCGTTCCCGCCCCCGCTCTTCATCTTCATCAGGGATGCCAGCACCTCCTCGCGGGTGGCGGGGATATAGCCGCCTGAGGCCTGTAGCACGATGTCGGCGATACTCATGACCTTCTGTCTGAGTATGAGCGGCTCGGCGTTCTCTGTCACGTAATCGGAAGATGAGATGAGGTCCTCGAACTCCAGCATGGAACTCAGATTGGCCGGTTCCAGGATATCCCCCTTTACCAGCGTATAGGCGATGTCCTGGCCTCCGAAGATATCGTTAACCTTTATCGAAGCGACCATGGAGGGCATGTCTTGAGGCATCATCTTGGTCATATCCGCCTCGGTGGAGACCTGGAAGCCCAGGAAAACGCTGGCGGCGATGATCAGGACGGTGATGATGCCCACGGCCACCCGGTGGTGTTCCGAGAGGATGGCCACCTTGACAAGAGCCCGGTCGATCAACGATGACCGCCATTTCTCCGCCATCTTCTCTTCCTTACGGTCCCATTTCTCCCGTGCTTTGCTGCGGCGGTCGCGCAATACCAATGACGCCGGCAGCAGCGTTACCGCGAGTATGAATGCGAAAACCACTCCCGCCACACAGAGGGCTCCGAACTGCTGGATGGGCGGCATGTTGGAGATACCGAAGGAGGCGAAGCCAAAGGCGGTGGTTGCGGCGGTGAGGAAGACGGCCACCCCCACCGTGACCACAGATGTCACGGCGGACTGGTGCGGGTCGCTGCCTTTACGGCGTTCTTCATAATAACGGGTAAGGACGTGTATGGCATAGGCGATGTCAATACCCAGCATCAGAGGCATGATGCCCGAGCTGTTGTAACTGAAAGGGAATCCAAGCCATCCGGACAGGCCGAAAACCCAGATGATGGTGAGTATGATCACCAGAAGCGTGAGGAGGATGTCCGATATCCTGCGGAAGGTGATGAAGAGTACGATAATGATAAACACCAGGGCCAGCATAAACAGGAAACTGGTATCCTTCATGGTCTTCTCGTTGGAGTCCTTGTTCTGAGAGGCGTAGCCGGTCACGGAGGTCTCAGTCCCGGTCAGACCCGCGAAATATTCGTGGGTGTAATCCTCGAAAGGCGTCGCCAGTCTGATCTGTTCCTTGGTGTCCAGGTCAGGGTCCAGCCTGCCCGTTGCGAGCAAAGCCTCACGGCCCGGAGAGATGTAACGCGAGCCTCCTCCCGGCATGCCGGCCTTCTGGGCCTGCAGGGCGGAGAAATCGAGGTTCCAGATAGCCTGTTGCTCCAGTTGCTCGTCGCTCAACTCGTCGACCTCGGAGGTCAGGGGCACCGGGACGGTCGCGGCTATGAGCTCACCGCCCGCGATATCGGCCGGCACGAGCTCACCGTTCACCTCGGCGAGAAGGAACATACCGTCCAAGGGGTTTATCACCTCGGTGATAAAGTAGCCTATCATTTCGGGCTTTCCTGCCAGGTAGTCAGCATATCCGGCCACCTTGCGCAGGATGTCACCCCGCAACACGTCGTCCGCCTCGAGCAGCACCGTTTCCTCTGTGACACCCCCGAAGACGTCTTCCTGCTCCTCCATGGTCTGCACCGACTCCACGCCCTTGGGGAGCATCATCTTGTAGCCGTATTCCTGGCGCAGGCGCGTCATGCCCACGAAGGCCAGCACGGTCACCAGGAGGAGGACCGCTATCACTATCCAAGGCCTTTTTTCGCTGGCGGACGCCAGCCACTTGAACGTCTTTTCTACCATCATTGCTGCCTTTCACATGTAAACGGATTTGTCGGAGCTAGTCCCACCTCATCGCGACGGAGCAAGGCCCCGTCCCATAATGCTTTCGTCGCTGTTCCGAATAACCTTAATACCGTCCCTTCAACTTATCTCTCCGTCTTATACCACTCAAAATGATGCAGCTCAAGCCTTGAAATCATACCTACCTGAGAACCATATGGTAATCCCCTGCGGGAAGGCCAAGTAAAGGGTCGGGGCGAATGATAGAATAACCTGGAGAGCCGACGAGAAAGGTGAAAGGCGTATGGACGACCTTTTCTTTGGCGACGGATGGCTGGGCGACCTGCTCAAACAGGCGAGAGTGCCCGCCGGGGTGAAAGACAAAGTCAGGGAGAAGATACAGGCCCTCGCCCAGAGCGGTGAAGGCGAGTTGGAGAAGGATTGGGGGGCCGTCGACGCACTCCTCGCAGATGCCGCAGTGGGGCAGGCCCTGGAGAGAGCGATGAGCTCACTCTACCGCACCGTCGAGTGCCTGGGAGAGCTCCTGGGGGAGCAGAGAACCACGCTCGAGAGGCCTTTCAGCCCGTTCATGGTCAGGAGCAGGGAGATCAAGAAGATCCTGCATCCCCGGGAAGACGTTCAGGAACTCATACGATCAGACGACGAACTGGAAGCGGTGATCAGCCTGGAGATGATCAACGACGCCCGCCGCCTCCTCGCCAGCTGGGGGGCCGGGGTATGGGGCGATGAACCACTCGAACTCATCCCCCGCCTGGAGGAGGACCTGGAGGAGTTGCGCAAGAGCCAGGAGGCGTTCCAGGAAGAGGGATCCTTTGATGATGAAGACATCGATAAGGAGATCGAGCAGGCCGACAGATTCGCTACCATGGCCACCCGCTTCGCCCGCGACCTCATGGAACTGCACCTGCTGAACGCGAAAAACACCGAGGTCAGGATGCGTTTCCACTTGCTGTGGGGGACGGTGCTCCAACTCGAAGAGGACAGGGACACCCCGGCGGCGGCTTTCGAGGCCCTGCAGATGCTGGAGGAAGCGCTGGGCCTGGCCGGACTGGGTGGAGGTGAACTGTTGCAGAGGGTTGACCTGCTCTACGACATCTTCAGCGACGCGGAGGAACTGCGGAGGGCCGTGGACCACCTGGTTTCCGTCTCCCGGGACGGCGAGGGCACCATCCAGCCGGAGCAGGGGCTCGGCTACATCGAGGCCATAGCGTCGGCACTGGGGGACATGGGCCTGAAGGTCGGCTGAAACGCCACGGCGGCAGCCGGGCTCACGGACCGCCTGCTTCTACAGCCAAGTGGATGACCGGGAATGCTAAGACGGGTACGGAACTGGCACCATGTCCACCACTGCAAGCCGCATTATAATCACAGGGATGTTTTAGAAGACCGGGGCTTGAGATGAGTGGAAAAACGGGGACGATTTGATAATGGACGTCAGGGGTCGGCCGCGATGGACGTGATACTGGGACACGTGAATGTGGACTTCGATGCTCTGGCTTCCATGGTCGCCGCGAAGAAGCTCTATCCCGAGGCGGTGATGGTCTTCGCGGGCGCCGTGAACCGCAACGTGCGCGAGTTCATCACTCTCCACGGCGACGTGCTTGAGTTCATGGAGCCGAGGGCCCTGGATGCCGAGGCCGTTGCCCGCCTTATCGTGGTGGACAACCGCATCGCCGATAGGTTGGGGGAGTTGCGAGGCGTGCCGGGCCGTGCCGGGGTCGAGGTTTTCGTCTACGACCACCACCCCCCGTCTCCGCAGGACATGGCAGGCGTCAAGGACTACGGCGAGCTCCTGGGCTCCACAACCACCGTGCTACTGAAGATCATCCGGCGCAAGGGCATACCCATCACCCCCTTCGAGGCCACACTGTTCGCCCTGGGGATCCACGAGGACACCGGCTCGCTGACCTTTGCCGGGACCACCTACGAGGACGCGGAAGCGCTCTCCTACCTCATGCGCGAAGGGGCCAACCTCAATGTGATCATGCACTTCCTGGGCCCGCCGCTGACCACCCCTCAACACGAGTTGATGAAGAAGCTGCTGTCCAGCCTGGAGCTACACCGTATGCGCGGGGTCCTGGTGGCGGTGGCCAAGGCCAAGATGGACGAGTACGTGGAGGGCGCCTCGCTCATCGCCGGTAAATTGGCGGAGCTGGAGAACCTGGATGTGCTCTTCACGCTGTCCCAGATGCACGGCAGGGTAGTGGTGGTGGGTCTCTCCCGGCTGAACCAGGTGGACGTGGACGAGGTGCTCTCCGGCCTGGGGGGAGGGGGACACACCAAGGCCGGCTCGGCGGTGATGAAGGGCTATGCCCTGCGTCGGGCGGAGGCGACTCTCCTCGAGCTGCTGGAGGAAAGGGTGCGGCCACTGGTAACGGCGGGTGAGATAATGAGCGGCCCCGTGAAGACCATCGGCGAGGACACCCCCATAACCGAGGCCTCGCGGCGCATGGAGCGCACCGGCCATACCGCCTTCCCGGTTGTAGATAAGACAGGGTCGCTGGTGGGGATCATCTCCCGCAAGGACCTGGACAAGGCCGGGCATCATGGGCTGGGACATGCGCCGGTCAAGGGCTTCATGTCGCGCAACCTCATCGCCGTGGACTTAGGGGCTTCCCTGCAGGAGATCCAGGCATTGATGACCGTGAACGCCATCGGGCGCGTACCGGTGGTCAGGGAGGGGGAGGTGGTGGGCATCGTAACCCGCAAGGACGTAATACGCGCCCTGCACGGCTCGGATTACCTGCGGGGATTCGCACCTCCCGGCAGGGTGGCCGGTTATACACGGGCGGAGATACTGGAGATGATGCAGCAGGCGCTGCCCGGCGACGTCCAGGCATTGCTGCGCACCATATCCCACATGGCGGGCAGTGATATATACAGTGTGTTCCTGGTGGGCGGCGTGGTGCGGGATCTACTACTCGGTGTTCCCAACCTCGACCTGGATATCGTGGTGGAAGGGGAGGGTATCGAGTTCGCCCGCCTGCTCACCCGCGAGCTGAAAGGAAGGGTGCGAAGCCACCGTAAGTTCGGTACCGCGGTAGTCATCCTTCCCACCGGGCGCAGGATCGACGTGGCCACCGCCCGCACCGAGTTCTATGAATACCCCGCCGCCCTGCCCACGGTCGAGGTGTCCTCGATAAGGCAGGACCTCTACCGCCGCGACTTCACCATCAATGCCATGGCCATAGCCCTCACCGGCGAGCGTTTCGGTGAGTTGCTGGACTATTTCGGTGGACTGCGCGACCTGGAGCGACGCCACGTGCGCATCCTGCACAACCTGAGCTTTGTCGAGGATCCCACGCGCATCTTCCGTGCGGTGCGCTTTGAGCAGCGCTACGGGTTTCAGCTCGAACGGCAGACAGAGATACTGGCGATGCGGGCGGTGGAGATGGAGATCGTGGGCAAGCTCACCAACGCGAGGGTGCGTGACGAGTTGATAGACATATTCTCCGAGCCCTGCCCTTTGCCGTTCAAGGCGGTGGAACGCCTGGAAGGCCTGGGAGCGCTGCGCACCCTCCATCCCGACCTGGCCGTGAGCCCGGCCATGCGAGGACGCTACCGCCTGCTCGCGCGCCATAGCGATGAGGCACTGAGACTGGTGGGTGAAGGCGCGAAGAAGTGGATACCTTCTTTAGCGGCCATGCTCGAAGACCTGCCTCTGCAGGAGGCGGAGAAATGGTGCCACCAGATGCGCTTCAAGCGCGAGGACGCGGATGCCGTTCTGCAATGCCTGCGCCGTGTCCCGGAGATAATAAAGATATTCAGTACAGAGGAGCCCTCTCCCAGCCGGGTGGTGGATTTCCTTGACCCGCTTGTCGGAGAGGCCTTAGCATATCTCTATGTGCTGGGCGGACCGGGACCCCGCAAGCTCGTCATGTCCTATCTCAAGAGATGGAAGAACATGGCAACCGAAATAAGCGGCCGCGATCTTGCCGACCTGGGACTGAAACCTTCCCGGGCATACGCCGAGATACTGGCGAGGGTGAGAGCGGATAAGCTGGACGGCAAGGTGAAAGGCCGCGAGGATGAGCTAAAGCTGGCGCGCAGGCTGGTAAAAAAGGCGCAGAGAGGTCGATCGCATAGTGAGTGACTGGGAAAGAGCCATATACATGCTGGTGGGCCTGATAATCGGGGTCATCGTCCATGAGTACATGCACGGCTACGTGGCCTACCGCATGGGTGACACCACCGCCAAGCGGGCGGGAAGGTTAACCCTCGACCCGCTGGCACACATCGACCCCTTCGGAACCATCATCCTGCCCGGGATGCTCTTCCTCCTCAGCCTCATGGGCTACGGCAGCTTCATCATCGGATACGCCAAGCCCGTGCCCATCAACCCCTTCCTCTTCCGCAAGCCGCGCGGTATCATCTGGGTCTCCCTGGCCGGCCCCCTTTCCAACCTGGTCCTAGGGGTGGTCTTTGTCGGCATTGCCGGCATCTTGAACAATCTCAAGGGCGGGACTACCCTGGATAAGGCGGTATTCACCCTGATCACTATCGCCTATATAAACATTCTGCTGTTTGTCTTCAACCTCATCCCCATCCCGCCTCTGGACGGTTCGCGGGTGGTGGGATATTTTCTGCGCGGGGATGCCAAGCGCGTCTATTCTTCAATCGAGCCCTTCGGTTTTATGATCGTTCTGGTACTGGTGATGTTCTTCGGCTTCATGCTGTCGAATACCGTAGGGGGGCTGGCCAACATCCTGTTCCGCGTCTTCGGATTGCCCTACCGGTTTTAGGATGAACACCTGGCGCAACCTACCCGGCAAGATATGGGTCACCGTGGCCTCCCTCGACCCTCGCCTGCAGAGCCGCTCGCGCCGCGCCGCCTGCGGGCTTTCCCCGCACGAGGGACAGTTGTTCCTGGACATGAGCCGCTACGACCTGGCCCATGCCATGGCGGTAGCCGCGAGGCTCAAAGACGATCCCTTGCTGCATCGGGCCGGCCTGTTGCACGATGCCGGAAAACTCCGCAGCGAGGCGAGCATCTTCACGCGCTGGCTGTACACCGCCATGGAACTGCTCGTACCCAAACGGCTGCAGCGCACGTGCGAAACGGTGGAGGAACAGGCTCGGGGCGAAGGGATAATGGAACGTGTGCGCAGCCTCCCGCGGGGGTGGAGGAGGGGGATCTACGTGCTGCTCCATCATGGCGAGATAGCTGCGCAAGTTCTCGCCGGTCTGGGGAGCGATAGAGAACTGATACGCCTGGTAGGTAGTCATCAGCACCAACCACGCGATGAGCTGGAGCGGCGCCTGAGGGAGATAGACGACTCACTCTGAAGGATCCTAGGCCAGATGGGGCCGTCGGAGCTAGTGGCCCTGCACGCATGAGCGGTAGCGGAAGGGACGGTTGGGGTTCATGCAAGAGACCCCGTGAAACCGGCGACCTCCGATAAGATGTGGTGATGAAGAACGCCCGTAGGGGTTCGATGAGAGGCTCGCATAAGACAAAAGACAAAAGGCAAAAGGTGATAGGTTATAGAATATAGACATGGACCCGTAAGTCGCAAGATGACAAGAAAAGGGGAGGATCTGCTTTGGCCCGCAGGATACTGACCGGATACCGTCCGACGGGGAAGCTGCACCTGGGCAACCTGCACGGCAACCTCAAGGGCATGATCGAGCTGCAGCAAGAGGCGGAGTGCTACTTCTTCATCGCCGATTGGCATGCACTGACCACCGATTACCAGGATCCCTCCCAGTTGCGCACCTATAGCGAGGAGATGGTCCTGGACTGGCTGGCGGCTGGGATCGACCCGGAAAAAGCAGCCGTTTACCGACAGTCCGATTTGCCGCAGGTGGCCGAGTTCCAGCTCTACCTGTCCATGATCACCCCCCTGGGCTGGTTGGAGAGGGTCCCTTCCTTCAAGGAGCAGCAGGAACAACTGCAGGGAAAGGACATATCCACCCACGGCTTCCTGGGATACCCGGTGCTGCAGGCCGCCGACATCCTCATCGTCAGGGCGGACGCCGTGCCGGTCGGCGAGGACCAACTGCCACACCTGGAGCTCACCAGGGAGATCGTGCGGCGCTTCAATTTCCTCTATGGCGAGACCTTTGATGAGCCGCAATCACTGCTGTCGCAAACCCCCCGCATCCCCGGTACCGACGGGCGCAAGATGAGCAAGAGCTACGGCAACTTTATCTCCCTCACCGACCCGCCGGAAGAGATCAGAAAAAAGATCCTGTCCATGCTCACCGACCCCGCCCGGCGCACCCGCAAGGACCCGGGCGATCCTGAGAAGTGCAGTGCTTTCCAACTGCACAAGGTTAATACAGCAGACCGGCTGAACGAGGTCGCGGAGAAATGCCGCACCGCGGGATGGGGCTGCGTGGAATGTAAGGGGATCCTGGCTGAAAAGGTGGTGGAGTCACTGCTGCCTTTCCAGGAACGCCGCAGAGACCTGGAGGCCAGGCCCGGCTACGCCTGGGAGGTAATGGAGCGGGGCCTGGAAAAGGTGAAACCACTGGCACGCGGCGTGCTCGCAGACGTCCGCACGCGTATGGGGATAGATTGAAAGGGGAGCCGTGCCCTACCAGGTAAAACTGGAGGTCTTCGAGGGGCCCTTCGATCTCCTGTTGCACCTCATCGGGCGCAGGGAGATAGACATCTACGATATCTCCATAGCGGAGATCACCGACGAATACCTCGATTACATGGAGTCCCTGCGCGAACTCGACCTGGAGGTGGCCACCGAGTTCCTGCTCATCGCGGCAACGCTGCTCAAGCTGAAGTCCGATTACCTCCTACCCGAGCCGGAGAAGGAAGGGGAGGAACCCGGACCCTCCGAGTTGTACGAGGAGCTGCTATGGAGGCTGGTGGAATATCAGAAATACCGCAATGCTGCCGCCGAACTGGGTAAGCGTATGGATCGCGAGGAGAGGTATTACTACCGCGAGGTCGACCTGGAGGAGCCCTTCCGCCACGTCATGCCGGACGTGTTGAGGGGGCTCACCCTAGAGAAGCTGGCAAAGGCGGCCCGGGAGCTCATCGAGCTGGATGCGGAGCTGGACGTCTCGTATATAGCGCCCATCAAGATAAACATAAACGATTTCATGGACCGCGTGCGCGATGTGCTTAACGAGAAAGGGAGCACCAGCTACCGGGAGCTGACGGCGGACTGTGCCTTGCGCGTGGAGCTCATCGCCGTCTTCCTCGCCCTGCTGGAGCTGTACAAGCGCGAGGAGGTCGACATCCGCCAGGCCACCCGTTTCGGGGATATCCGGGTGTATGCGATAGGGGAGGAAGAATAATGGAGATCAAACCGATCGGCGGCAAGCTGTGGAGGACGGGGGCCGGCCAGGATGACCTGCAGGAGATGGAGGATATCAAGGGCGCGCTGGAAGCCATGCTCTTCGTCGCCGACGAACCATTGGTGTCGAGGCAGCTGGCCGAGGTACTGGATTGCGACGAGGGCAAGGTGCTCTCGGCCCTGCAGGAGCTGCGCGAGGAATACGTACAGTATAACCGCGGCATGCAATTGAGGGAGGTGGGCGGAGGGTGGCGCATGCACACGCATCCCGCCTACGCCTCGCACATAGAGAGACTGCTCCTGTCGTCCCGCCGGGCCAGGCTGACGAGGGCGGCGGTGGAGACCCTGGCCATCATCGCCTATCTGCAGCCCATAACGCGCACCCAGGTGGCCAACCTGAGGGGAGTGCAGTCGGAGAGCATGGTCAAGGTGCTCGAGGAACAAGGCCTGGTGGCCGAGGCCGGCAAGGAGCGGTCCCCCGGCGGGCCCGCCCTTTACATGACCAACGAGAGGTTCCTCGAACGCTTCGGCCTCAACAGCCTGGAAGACCTGCCGCCCCTCGAGGATTTCGAGCCGGACCGCGAGACGGTCGCACGCATCACCCGCTCGCTCTCGGGGCAGGACGAGAGGGAAGACGATAAAAGGGATCGCAGCGGCGAAGACATCGCGGAAGTGGATTTCAGTATGGATGAGTTACCACAAGACGAAAGAAGCTATGAAAAGGGGCGCGGGGGATCGCCGTATCGGGGGGGCGAGCCAGGGCGCTTATCGCAGAACGATGACGAAAACACAGGTGAGAACGACACGACAGGTAACGGCGACATGGAAAGATATGACGCAGATAACGAGCAGAAAGAGACCGCTTGGGAGAACGAGGACCCCGATACGGCGACGGATTGAGCCCAGGTAAGCGGACAAGCCATGCCTCCAGAGGAGAGACTGCAGAAAAGACTGGCAGCGGCGGGATTGGGCCCGCGCCGTAAGTGCGAGGCTATGATCGAGGCCGGCAGGGTGGAGGTCAACGGCAGGACGGCGATCCTCGGCGACCGCGTAGACGCCGCGCGAGATAAGGTGACGGTTGACGGCATCCCCTTCGGCCTGGAGGTGGACAAGCGGTATTTCCTCCTCAATAAGCCCCCGGGATATATAACCACGGCAAAGGATACCAGGCGCCGACCCACCGTGATGGATCTCATCCACGAGGAGGGAAGGCTTTTCCCGGTGGGACGCCTGGACCGCGACACCCGAGGCCTTCTGCTCATCACCAACGACGGTTACCTGGGCCAGAGGCTGATGCACCCCAGTCACGGCGTCGATAAGACCTACATGGTGCAAGCTGCGGGGCACCTCTCGCCCAAGGGGTTGGCGAAGTTGCGTAGGGGGGTACCCTTTGAGGAGGGGATCACCGCGCCCGCGAAGGTGAAGGTACTCACGAACGAGGGCGGGCGCTGCCTGCTGGAGATGACCATCCACGAGGGCAGGAAGCGGCAGGTGCGTCGCATGTGCGCGGCGGTGAGCCTGGAGGTGGTGGACCTCATCCGTACACGCCTGGGGCCCCTGGACCTCAAGGGGTTGGGGGAGGGGAGCTACCGTGTCCTGACACCACAGGAGGTCAATAGCCTCCTCGCACTGGAAGAAGAAGGTTGAGGTACGGCGAAGTTAAAAACCAAGACCGGCGGCTGGCGGTTATGGTAAACTATTATCCTGAAAAAGAGGAGGCAGGCCATGCAGGTGCGAGCGTTGCGGGGGGCGATCCTCTGCAAGGAGAACACCAAAGAGGAGATAACGGAAAAGGCGGCTGAGCTCCTGCGGGAGATGATCAAGCGCAACGATATCCGCCCGGAGGACATCATGGATATCATCTTCACCGCCACCGAGGATCTCACCGCGGAATTCCCGGCGGCGGCGGCCCGGCATATAGGCCTGACCCATGTGCCCCTGCTGTGCGCGCGCGAACTGGCCATCGAAGACTCTCATGCGATGTGCCTCAGGGTGCTCATGCATTTCTATACGCGAAAACATCCGCACGAACTGCGCCATCCCTATCTGGAGGGGGCGCGCCAGCTGAGGACGGACCTCCCCGAATAAGCCGGCAGCGCCTCACAATCAAATAGAACAAAAGGGGAGTTCGAGCCCGGGGCTCGAACTCTTTGGATTTGCAGACCTTGCGGTGAATGCAGGCACCAGGGGTATGCGTCCGCGGTCCTGCCATACGGGATGAAAGGCGAAAAACGTCGCTAGGCAGGCCGGAAGTGCCGCCGCAGAGGCAGACCGCCACCGAAAAGAAAGAGCAGGGATCAGGAAGGAAGTGGTGGAGATGGTTATCGTATTGCGCGAGGGAGCGACCGAGGAGGATATAGAGGAACTCGTCGCCATACTGCACGAGGTAGGGGCGGAAGCTCACATATCCCGGGGCGAGTTCCGCACGGTGATCGGGGTCATCGGCGACCGCGAGAGGGTCATGCAGATGCCCTTTGAGGCCTATGCCGCCGTAGAGAAGGTCGTCCCCATCATGAAGCCCTACAAGCTCGTGAGCCGCGAGTTCAAAGATGAGCCCACCGTGATCCGCGTCGGTGGGGCCGAGATCGGGGGAGGGACCTTCACCATCATCGCCGGACCCTGCTCGGTGGAAAATGAAGGTCAGGTGGTGGAGGCTGCCCGCGCAGCGAAAGAGGCAGGGGCGACCCTTTTCCGCGGTGGTGCTTTCAAGCCACGTACCTCCCCCTACAGTTTTCAGGGCCTGGGAGAAGACGGGCTCGCGATGCTCGCCCGGGCACGGGAGGAGACGGGGCTCCCCATCGTCACCGAGGTGCTCGACGTGCGCGACATCGAGGTCGTCTCCCGTTATGCGGATGTGCTCCAGGTCGGTGCCCGCAACATGCAGAATTTCCTCATGCTCAGGGACCTGGGCCTCCAGGATAAGCCCGTCCTTCTCAAGCGCGGTATGAGTTCGACCGTAGAGGAGTGGCTGATGGCGGCGGAGTACATCCTCAAAGAGGGTAACAAGGGCGTCATCCTGTGCGAGCGCGGTATACGTACCTTCGAGACCGGAACCCGCAACACCCTGGACATATCTTCGGTGCCAACGGTGAAGAACTACTCCCACCTGCCCATCATCGTGGACCCCAGCCATGCCACCGGGGTGAGGGAGCTCGTGGCACCCCTGTGCAAGGCAGCCCTGGCGGCGGGGGCGGACGGGGTGATGGTGGAGATGCATCCCAACCCCCGCGAGGCCTTATGCGACGGGCCGCAGTCCTTGACCCTGGAAGGCTTCAGGACGATGATGGATGAGCTGAAAGGGCTGGCTGACTTCCTGGGCAAAAAGTAAGGGCGGAACGGGAAAGGTGCGGTGACGAGATGACCGGCAAGGCGCTCTACGGGCGCGTAGGGATCCTCGGAACCGGATTGATCGGCGGTTCCCTGGGATTGGCCCTGCGGGAGGAGGGCGCGGCGGAAAAAGTCCTCGGATACGACGCCGACGGTGAGATGCTGGCAATCGCCCTGGCGCGGGGTGCGGTGGAAGAGGCGGCCGGCAGCGTGGGCGAGTTGGCTGGCGCCTGCGATCTCGTGTTCATAGCCGTGCCGGTGCGCGCCATCCCGGCAGTCCTTAGACAGATGGCCCCCGCATTGCGGCCCGGCACCACCCTGAGCGACGTCGGTTCCGTGAAGGAACGCGTAGTCGGGATCGCCGGAGAGATATTACCGTTCGGATGCCATTTTATCGGGGGCCATCCCCTGGCCGGCTCGGAACAGAGGGGGGTGGGCTTCGCCGACTCACGTTTGTTCCGCGACGCCTACTATGTGCTCACCCCCAGCGCCGAGTGCGATGCCGAGGTATACTCCCGGCTGCACGCTCTGCTGACCTCGCTGGGAGCCAGGGTGATCGCTATGGATCCCAGGCAACATGACCGCACGGTGTCCGTTATCAGCCATCTGCCCCATATCATGGCCATGTCACTGATGAACCTGGCCTTGCAGCGCGCCGAGGAATATCCAATGCTACGCCTTGCCGCGGGAGGATTCCGGGATATGACGCGCATCGCAGCCTCCGATGTGGGTCTCTGGTTGGATATCCTCATGGAGAACCGCAATGCGGTAGAAGAATCGCTGGAGGAATGCATTGCCGCTATGCGCCACATCGGCGAACTTCTCGCGGAGGGAAAAGAAGACGAGCTGGTACGCTGGATGGAGAGCGCCAGTACCGGCAGACAGAACCTGGTGCCGGTACTGGGAGAATCGCTGGCAGGGTTTTACAGTATTATCCTGGCGGTTGACGACCGGCCCGGCGTGATCAGCGACGTGACCCTCACGGTGGGGGAGATGGGCATCAACATCGAGGACATAGAGTTGGTACATCCACTGGAAAGCGGGCAGGGCCTGCTGAGGCTGACCATCACCGGAGAGGCTACTGCAGGGCGTGTGGCGGAAGCGCTGAGAGGGAAGGGCTATCGCGCAAACATGAGCAAGACCTTGGGAGGAGAGTGATGCAGGCAGCCTTCAGCGGAGCAAAGCCGTTGCGGGGGGGAGTATCGGTCCCCCCGGACAAATCCATATCTCACCGCGCCGCCATACTGGGAGCCCTGGCTGAAGGCAAGACGACCGCAAGGCCTTTCCTGCGTTCCGAGGACTGTATCTCTACCATCACCAACCTGCGTAACCTGGGGATCGAGATTGAACTGGACGGAGACATACTCACCGTCGCCGGCAGGGGTCCGGAGGGTTGGACTCAGGCGGATGGCGAGCTCGACGCCGGGAACTCGGCCACCACCATGCGATTGCTTTCCGGAGCCCTGGCTGGCCGCCCCTTCACCAGCGTGATCACGGGAGATGCATCCCTGCGCCGCCGTCCCATGGGACGTATCGTGGAGCCACTTCGCCGTATGGGCGCGGAGATAACCGGGGGGGCGAACAACACGCAACCACCTTTGACCATAAAAGGGGGAGGGCTAAAAGGCATAGAGCATCGCATGGAGGTGGACAGCGCGCAGGTCAAATCGGCCCTCCTTCTGGCGGGGCTGCAGGCCGAAGGCGATACGCGCATCCTGGGTGGGAGGTCGTCGCGCGATCACACCGAGAGGATGCTGTTGATGATGGGGGCGGACCTCACCTTCGAAGGCGAGGAGGCCATGACCATCCGGAGGTCCCGGTTGCAGGCCCAGGAGTTGGTGATACCGGGCGACATCTCCAGCGCCGCCTTCCTCATGGCCGCGGCGGTATTGGTTCCGGGCTCGCGGTTGACGCTTAGAGACGTCGGGCTCAATCCCACGCGGGCGGGCTTCCTCTCAGTGCTGAACTCCATGGGAGCGCTGGTGATGGAGTCGAACTATCGCGAGACCAACAACGAACCGTGCGGGGACCTGGAGGTGGGGGGAGCTCAACTGAGCGGCGTCGAGGTCGAAGGCTGGCGCATACCGGCTTTGATCGACGAGGTGCCGTTGCTGGCGGTGCTCGGATGCCGGGCGCGGGGAGAGACGGTGGTGTGCGGAGCGGGCGAGTTGCGGGTAAAGGAGAGCGACCGTATCGCGGCCGTATGCGGGGAGCTCTCGAAGATGGGCGCCGACATCGCGGAACTCGAGGACGGCTTCTTGGTGAGAGGACCCGTGGGGCTGAAAGGAGCCCAGGTGGACTCCCACGGCGACCACCGCATCGCCATGGCCCTGGCGGTTGCCGCCCTAGGTGCGGAGGGGGAGACGGTCATCTCCGGCTGGGAATGCGTCAATATATCCTTCCCGGATTTCGAGCAGACCCTCCGTTATCTGATCTAACGGGTCAAACTTCAGTCGCCTCTTCCAACTGTGGTCTCGGATGAAGTCGCGATACCCATGATGCGGTTGAAGAGGTCCAGCACCGGGATGGGGGTGATCGCCTTGGTCAGGGGGACGAGATAAACGGAGAAAGGCACTCCGATGAACGAGCTCCCCTTCCTTATGCCCTGCACGATCCGCTTCGTGACGTCCTCAGCGGAAAGCAGCTTGGTGCCTTTAACCGGCTTGGCGCCCGCGAACATGCCCGTGCCCACGGTGTTCGGGCAGACGTAGGTGAAGCGTATATTGCGCAGCCCCCTCAGCTTGAACTCCTGGCGCAGCGACTCGGTGAGGCCTACTACCGCGAACTTGGTGGCGCAATAATCGCTGATGTAGGGGACGCCGAGCAGCCCGCCGGCAGAGGCCATGTTCACCACGTGACCCTCCTTCTTGGCCACCATGCCGGGGAGAAAGGCTTTCATGGTCCAGAAATGGGCCAGCAGGTTCACCGCTACGGTGCGTTCGATGACCTCGTCCGGTTTCTCCAGGAAGGGATCGGACTTCACGACACCAGCGTTGTTGACCAGGATATCGATGCTCCCGAACTCCGCCTGCACCTTCTGAGCCAGCGCATAGACCTTTTCTTTATCGGAGATATCGCAGGCATAGGAGGCTACTTCGCCGTGGTTTGAGAGCTCCTCCCTGGCTTCTTCCAAAGCGGTCTCACGTATGTCCACGATGGCCACCCGGCAACCCTCCTGGAGCAACAGGCGGGCAAGGGACCTCCCCATACCCAGCGCTCCTCCCGTGATCAAGACGTTCTTCCCTCGCAAGTCCTTCATCTCCGGCACCTCCCTGCGCATTCTGTACGATCCGGCATGCAAGATTATAACATCGCGACGGGAAGCCGATACGATCTTGGTAGGTCTCCATGAGCTCTACGCGTTCTTATGACTCATTCGCCTACACCTGCCGCGGAGGAACATGACATAGCGACAGGTAGCCGATACGGTCGAAGGAGGTCTTTAAAGGTGCCTCTTGAGGCTCTATGATATTTTCATAGCCGATAAGAGAGGAGCGAGACTGAAAGATATGATCATCGCCATCGACGGACCCGCCGGCGCGGGTAAGAGCACCGTGGCGCAGAGGATGGCGCGCCGCCTGCACTTTGGCTACCTGGATACCGGGGCAATGTACCGGGCCTTGACCTTGAAAGCCTTGCGCGGGCATCTGGACCTGGATGACGAGGACAGGCTGGCCTCCATGGCGTCGGGATTGGACTTGAGGATGGAGTACGCGTCCCGCAGAAGACCGCCCTACCGTATGCTCATGGATAACGAGGACGTCACCTCGGCCATCCGTTCCCGGGAGGTCTCCGCCCACGTCTCCCAGGTCTCCTCACATCCCTGCGTGCGCAAGGAGATGGTGAGGAAGCAGCGCAACCTCGCCACGGAGGGGGGCGTGGTGGTGGAAGGCAGGGACGTGGGGACGGTGGTGTTCCCACAGGCCGACATGAAGTTCTTCGTCACCGCGTCCGTGAAGGAAAGGGCGCGCAGGCGCTACCTGGAGATGAAGAAGGACAGTTACGATGTTTCCCTGCACACCATAGAGCAGGAGATGGTACGCAGGGACCATCTCGACTCCACCCGCGCCTACAATCCCCTCAGACGCGCGCCCGACGCCCACCTCGTTGATACGACCGGCGAGAACGTCTCGCAGGTGGTGGGAAGGCTGCTCCACCTGGTCAAGGAGCGGGGGGCGGCGGCAGGTGAGGCGCGGTGACCTTCCGCGGCCGGCTCTCATCACATGTACACGGGAATTGGAACCCCCCCCGTATAACAGAGGTCCGGGAGGGATCTCCCTGCAGTGGAAGCGTGATGGCCGGGGATCTCCTTCTCGCGCTCGACCGCAAGCCGCCCCTCGATATCCTGGACTACATGGAGGCCTCCGAGGGGAGGCGCGTATCTTTGCGATTGTCTCGGGAGGGAAATGAGATCGCCCTCAAGGTTCGTAAAGGACCCGGGATCCCCCTGGGTCTCGTATTCGATGAGGCGGTCTTCGACGGCGTGCGCACCTGTCACAACCACTGCATCTTCTGTTTCGTGGACCAGATGCCGCCTGGATTCAGGGAGACACTATACATCAAGGACGACGATTACCGGCTCTCCTTCTATTACGGCAACTTCATCACCCTCAACAACCTCTCACGGGAGGACCTGGAAAGGATAAGACGGCTACGGCTTTCACCGCTCTACGTATCCCTGCATACGACCGATCCCGTTTTGCGCTCTTCCCTCATGGGGGGCGATGGCGGAAGAGGGCTCGATACCCTGAGGTCTCTGCTGGACGATGGTTTCGAGATCCACCTGCAGGTGGTGGTATGCCCGGGCATCAATGACGGGGAAGCGCTGCAACATACCCTGCACGACATACTGGCAACCTACCCGGCGGCGTCGTTGGGGGTGGTACCCCTGGGGTTGACCTCTTATACTGGCGGGTTGCCGGAAGGCCTTAGGCCGCATGACCGCGATTCGGCGCTGCAAGTCCTGGAAGCGTTAGGGGAATACCAAGCCCTTGCTCTAGATAAATATGGAAGGCGTTTGTTTTTCGCGGCGGATGACTTCTATCTCCTAGCGGAGAGGGACTTTCCCACTGAGGACGAGTACGATGGTTACCCACAACTTGAGAACGGCGTGGGGATGGCGAGGAAGTTCATACAGGAAGCGTACTTTGAGGCGGGCGCTTTCATACCTGAAGGCGAGCCGGTGCGCGGCGTGGTGACGGGCGTGGCGGGCGAGCGGGTGATGGGGATAGCGTTGGAAAAGGCCGGGATACGCGGGGTTGAGGTTGTCACAGTCGTGAACCGTCTCCTGGGGGGGTCGGTGACGGTGACCGCACTCCTGGGGGGCACGGATATCGTCAGGGCTTTGCGGGAGAGGAAACCCGTCTCGCGCGAGTTGCTCATCCCTGATAGCATGCTCAGGGAGGGGTTGTTCATAGACGACCTCACCCCTGGTGACGTGGAACGGGAGACCGGATATCGCCTGGTCCCGGTGGAAGTGGACGGTGCGCGCCTGGTGCGGGCGCTATGCGGAGAGGAGTAACGAGGCTGATGGTTTCCAACCTTCCCCTGGTAGCCGTGGTGGGAAGGCCCAACGTGGGCAAGTCCACCATGGTCAATCGGCTCGTGGCCAAGGGGGATGCCATCGTAGAAAGGGATCCCGGCGTGACCCGCGACCGCAACTACTTTACCGCTTCCTGGAGGGGCAGGGACTTCCGCATCGTGGATACCGGAGGCATGGACCCGGTCTCAGAGGAGAAGCTGACGCAAGCCATAGGGAAGCAGGCCATGCTGGCGGTGGAGGAGGCAGACCTGGTGTTGATGATGGTCGACGCGGCGGAGGGGGTTACCGCGGCGGACGAGGAGGTCGCCCAGGAGTTGCGGCGTACGGGCAAACCGGTGCTCCTGGCCGCGAACAAAGTGGACAACCAGCGCCAGGAAGACGAGGCCGTGGAGTGGTATTCCCTGGGGATGGGCGAACCGTGGCCGGTATCGGCCATGCACGGGCGTAACATCGGGGACCTGTTGGACATGATGGTGGAGAGCCTGCCGGAGACGCCGCAGGAAACGGAGGAGGAAAAGCCGGAGACCGTGGTGGCCATAGTGGGAAGACCCAACGTGGGGAAGTCCACCCTGTTCAACCGCCTGCTGCGGGAAGAGCGCTCCATCATCAGCGATATTCCCGGCACCACGCGGGATGCCGTGGACACGGTGCTGGAAGTGGGGGACACCACCTACCGCTTTATCGACACCGCAGGGTGGCGTAAGCGCACTAAGATCAAGGAGGGGGTGGAGTTCTACAGCCAGGTCAGGGTGTGGAAGGCCATCGACCGCGCCCAGGTGGTACTGCTGGTGATAGATGCGTCGCAAGGCGTAACCGAACAGGACCAGAGGATAGCCGCCCGTGTAAAGGATGATGGCCGCGCTTGTGCCGTGGTCCTGAACAAGTGGGACCAGGTGAAAGCCGCCGGGAACGCGCAGACCGTCTACGAGGACGCCGTGGAGGAGTTACATTTTATATCCTATGCACCCTTCCTGCGGGTGAGCGCCTTGACCGGTTCGGGCGTCTCTCGCCTGTTGCCGGTAGTGGACCGCGTCAGGCAGACCTGGGAGTCCAGGATCCAGACATCCCACCTCAACGACCTGCTGCACCGCGTACTCTCCCAGACCACGCCGCCGGCGCGCAGGGGGAAACGCCTGCAGATGTATTACCTCACACAGGCCAGGACGGCGCCCCCACAGTTCGTTTTCTTCGTCAACCGGCCCGACATCGCCAACCCGGCTTACGAGAGGTTTTTAGAGAGGAAGATCAGGGAGTCCTTCGATTTCGGCGGGACCCCTATCCGCGTCGTGCTGCGCTCGCGCCGCGCCCTGGAGAAACGACGCTAGTGCACCGGCCCATAAGCGCGGATGTGTTATATTCAACGAAATACCCGCGGGACTATATGCGGTGTTAACGATGCGAGGGGAAAGGCGGTTCAGCGTTGGCTCTGGAGGCGGCTCTCTGGATAGCGGTCAGTTACATCATCGGCTCCATACCCTTCGGGCTAGTGGTGTCCAGGCTGCTGTTCAAGCAGGACCTGCGTAAGTTGGGCTCGGGGAACATCGGCGCCACCAACGTGCTGCGCAACTTCGGGGTGCGGCCCTTCATCGCCGTCACGATGCTGGACCTGGGTAAAGGGGTGGCGGCCGTGGCGATCGGGAGAGCCCTGGGGTTGGGCCCCACCCTGTCGCTCGTAGCCGGCCTGGCATCCATCATCGGGCACAACTGGAGCATTTTCCTCAAATTCAAAGGTGGGAAGGGCATAGCCACAAGCGGAGGGGTGATCATCGCTGCCTATCCCTGGCAGGTGATAGTGGTGGTGATCGGGGTCTTCCTGTCGCTGGTACTGGCCACACGTATCATGTCCGCAGGTTCGGTAGCGGCGGCGATAGCTTTTCCCTTGTCCTCACTCGTGTTCCTGTGGGGCGATAAGCAGACTTATTGGTCGTATATCGTCATAGCCGTGTTGGCAAGCGCTTTCGCCATCTATAAACATAGGGAGAACATCAAGCGCCTGATGAAGGGCGAGGAGCCGAAGATAAAGTTCAGGAAGTCCCGGCCCGAGGAGGCGGAAGCGTGAGGATAAGCGTAGTCGGCTCGGGCAGTTGGGGAACGGCGATGGCCGCCCACCTGGCGCTTTCAGGTAACCAGGTAAGTATGTGGGCGAGGGAGCCGGAGGTAGCCGACGGCATAAACAGCGAAGGCAGAAACCCTCTCTTCCTCAACGATATCAGCCTTCCACCCGGCATAGATGCTTACGATGAACTGTCTGAGTCCCTGCGCGTGTCGCAAGTCGTCGTGATGGCAGTTCCTTCGCGCTGGACACGGGAAGTGGCACGGGCGGCTGCAGGCATTATCCCGCAGGAAGCGGCCGTGCTCAACCTGGCCAAGGGCTTCGATTACCGCACCAACCGGCGCCTTTCCGAGACCATCGCCGAGGAGCTGGGGCGCGACACCGCCACCGGGGTGGCGGTCCTCTCCGGACCCAACCACGCCGAGGAAGTGGCGAGGAAGGTCCCCAGCGCCACCGTCATCGCATGCGGGGACCCCGGGCTATCCCGCAGGCTGCAGGCCTCTTTCAGTTCATCCTACTTCCGGGTCTATACCAACACCGACGTCGTCGGGGTGGAGGTAGGAGGGGCCTACAAGAACATCATCGCGGTAGCCGCGGGCATGTTGGACGGCTTGGGGTTGGGAGACAACACCAAGGCCAGCCTGATCACCCGGGGACTGGCGGAGATGGCGCGCTTCGGTAGCGCCCTGGGGGCGAACCCCATCACCTTCTCCGGGCTTTCCGGGGTCGGGGACCTCATCGTAACCTGCATCAGCAGGCATTCCCGCAACCGCGGATTCGGAGAGAAGCTGGGTGCGGGAGGCTCACCATCTGCCGTCCTGGAAGAGACCAGGATGGTGGTGGAGGGGGTTTTTGCCACGCGAGCGGTGGTCGAGATTGCGCAGAGCCTAGGGATCGAGGTCCCTATAGCGTTGGGTGTGCATGCCGTGATAGATGAGAGGGCCTCACCTGCGGAGATGCTCGAGAGGCTCATGACTCGCCGGCTGAAGGAGGAGACGGAGGAATCCCTCTACCGCGACTTCCTCCTGAAAAAACCTTAGGCCTCATGCGCCGGATAGCGGATACGGGAGACATGCGGCATCCGCAGGGGCCACCCCGGACTGGTGGGCCTCCAACCGCGTGTCCCTTTTAAGGGTCCCGGTGTAAACGATGTCAGTACCTTTATTTACCATATGTGTAGACGATGTTATGCTGTGTGACAAGTGGTCCTTAAACGTATGCTCACTGCTTGGCCACTGTTGAACGGTTAATAGCGGGAGCTGCGCGAGACGGGATCTGTGAGCCATTGTTCATGCCAGCCCGCCACGCTCCGTGCCATGCGGGAACAGAAGAGACTAAACGACGTACAGGGTATGACGAAAAGACGGGGTCACCCTATCGCCACTCCGCGGATACGGTCGTGTCGCGACCCTTTTTAAGAAACCATATAATACCCATACCCGGGATCCGGTATGTGTTGCCAGGCCCAGGCTTCTCTGCCTGGGGGAGATGTCACCCTCCCCGGATAGAATTAGGGAACAGCCTGATGAGGAGGGGTGACTTTGCGCAAAATACTGTTTAGCGTGATAGCGTTGCTGGCCCTGCTACTCGCAGCGGAAGTCGGTGTAACGCTGCTGAGCCAGCACGGCATGGAGAGGGCACTGCGAGCGCAATACGAGCTCCCCTCCAACCTGGAAGTGAACATCAATTCCTTCCCGTACCTGGTAAGCCTGACCCGCAATCACCTGGGCGAACTGCAGCTCACCTGGGAGGGGGAGCTTGACTACGCGCTTCAAGAGGGCACTTTGGAGAGCATGCCTTATGCATGCCGAGTGAACCTCTATGACGTGGAGCTGAACATGCCCTCCCTTTTCACCGGCAAGCTGGAAATAAGGGACATATCGCGCTTGAAAGCCGCCATCAGCATGGATACGGGCAGTTTGAACGAAGCCACCGGAGGGACTGACGGCGGCTTTTTCATCGAGGATGACAAGATTTTCGCGCTCGTGGCGGGGAAAAAGACTCAATACAGGGTCAAGGTTACGGGCGATTATACGATCTCCATAGAGCCCTATGCCAG
>Ga0315295_10001038_pt1 | contig 23801 bp, 25 predicted proteins | sample YL17G14_0_MG_FD_204453 | JGI IMG/M metagenome (GOLD analysis project Ga0315295, IMG submission 204453) | Sediment microbial communities from Yellowstone Lake, YNP, Wyoming, USA - YL17G14_0 | ecosystem: Environmental > Aquatic > Freshwater > Lake > Sediment | place: USA: Wyoming | collected...
AAATCAATATTGACAGATATCCCGTTACTATGCTTACTAAAAGGGCAACGATACCCTGGAAAGTCCTCAGTTTTTCGGGAACAAGTAAAAGCAGCAGGCCTGCGGCGATCGGTAGGAGAATTATGCTGACAATTTCGTTCATTTGTTTTTCTTAAGTTCTTCCATTATATTGTGTGACCTGGATATTGATCTGTCAATCAGTTCTCTGGCATTCATTATTTTTTCACCCGAATTAGCATCATAAACAACAGCCATTCGTTCAGTGCAGCAGTAGCATGGGTCGACTCCTGCAAGGGTTATGGTTGCATCAGCGATTGTTTGTCCGACGCATGATTTCTTGAAGGTGGCAATATTGACATAGCTCGGAGCTCTAATTTTGTGTCTTGCTGGTGAATTTGAACCGTCCGACAATACAAAATGAAAAACTTCGCCTCTTGGAGCTTCAGCCCTGCCATGGCCGATTCCTTCCGGTATCTCATTGACTTTTACCATAATATCACCCTCTTTCTCCTTCTCAAGTCCTTTGAGACATTGTTCAATTATTGAGATTGATTCGTACATCTCAAGCAGTCTTACCTCTGCTTTTGCAAAAACATCACCTGCCTTAGCCGTGATAACCTTCCAGTCAACCAGCGGGTAAGCGGCATAGGGATCATCCTTCCTGACATCTATAGCCACTCCCGATGCTCTGGCTGTAGGTCCCACTGCGCCATAGTCAATAACATCCTGTTTTGTGAGAATACCCACGCCTTTCAGTCTCGAATGAATGACCGGATCGTCCATGACTGCACCGGTAATAAGATCGGTCTTGGTTTTGACATCGCTCAGAATTTTTCTGATAGCGGCAATTTTGTCGCTTTCTATATCCCTTCGTACTCCCCCGACCCTGAACATTGCATAGCTGTTCCTGTTTCCGGTGATCATCTCGAACAGATCAAGAACCGGCTCACGGTACTTCCATGCCCACATAAAAACAGTATTATATCCAAGGAAATGCCCTGCAAGTCCAACCCATAGCAGGTGACTGTGAATGCGCTCAAGCTCCCCGATGATCGACCTTATATATTTTGCCCTGTCGGTTGCTTCGATTCCTGCAATTTCTTCAACAGCATTTGCAAAGGCAAACGGGTGGGAAGTAGAGCAAATCCCGCAGATACGTTCTACGAGGAAGAATACCTGCTCGTATGTCTTTGATTCACTTAGTTTTTCAATGCTCCTGTGATTGTACCCTGTTACCCACTGGATATCTTTTACAATTTCCCCGTCGCAGTAAAGCTTGAACAGTTCAGGTTCTTCCTGAAGCGGATGATAAGGGCCGATCGGTATGAGTGTCTTTCTGCTCATTCTTTCTCCTCTGAATTTGATTTAAATTCTTTACGGTAAGGGTATACTCCTTCTGCCCAGTTCCCTTCAGAGATCAATTTATCCTGGTTCGGATGATTAAGGAAATTTATGCCAAAAAGCTCGTGCATCTCCCTTTCGATCCAGTTTGAAGCATTGAACATATTGGAGAGAGATTCCACCTCAGGATTTTTGCTGTTGAGTATAACATGAAGATTAAGTATCAGTCCGACAGAATCCTTGCTGAAATGATAGTGGATCTCAAAGCCTCTTTTAGTATGAATGGCTGTTGCAATGATAAACCTGAATCCGGCATCCTTGTATAAAAATCCTGCCATCTTAAGCAATGAACCAGGCTTGATGGTAACGATAATGCGTTTCTGATTCTTGATTTGTGTTTCAAGGATGTCAGAAGCAAACTTGTCTTTGAAGTTTTGTATGATTGATTCAGTCTCCATTTACTTATTTACAAGTTTGACTATTCCTGCGATAATAGCTTCTGGTTTTGGCGGACATCCCGGAATATATGCATCAACCGGAATAACCTTATCAACCGGTCCTGCAAAAGTTATGCTGTCAGCAAAGATCCCTCCGGTGCATCCGCATGCTCCGATCGCCACCACCAGTAAAGGTTTGGGAGCCTGTTCATAAATTTCAATCAGCCTCTCCTTATCATGCGTGTTTATTGAACCGTTCACCAGCAATACATCTGCATGCCTTATACTGCCAACCAGCAGGATACCAAAACGTTCGAGATCGTGCCGTGGTGTAAGGCAATCGAGGATTTCAATATCGCAATTATTGCATGAGGCTCCCCCGAAGTGAAAGACCCAGAGCGACTTTTTGAAGCAATAACTTTTAAATCCCACGATTATTTAAATTAAAATATCTTAATAGTATCAAAATAATATCAAATTAATACCCAAATGCAATCAGGACTATCGCGATAACCGCAATCAGATTCATCCAAATCAGAAAGAAGCTGACAGCCTGTTTGATCTTTATCCTTGGATTTGTATTCCTGATAAGAGTAAGCAGCAATACAATGCCAAGAACTTTAAGTATGCTCCATAAGATATGTATCCCATCCAGTCTGAAGCCGCCCAGTAAAATAGCCGCAAGCAGTGATGGCAGTATAAAAAGCATTATATATTTTGTAAGTTTAATAAATGCGTATGAGGCTCCTGAATATTCGATAAAAATACCTTCGGTGATCTCAGCTTCAGCTTCAGGCATATCAAAAGGCACAAGCGCCAGCTTTGCCTGGATACAAAAGACCGCGACAATGAACAGCAGTACACCTGAGACACTGCCTATAAAAGGTGATGCCGCCTGCTGTGTCTTTATGATGCTGTGAAGATCAAACTGCTGACCGCATTTCATAATAACTCCGGCTATAACCAGCAGGAATGTCAGCTCATAGCTCAGAATCAGCTTCATTTCCCTCGAACCGCCAACTGCCGCAAGGGGATTGCCCGAGGCAAGCGATCCGATTATATATGAGAATGATGGTATGGTAAGGAGGTAGAAAATTACAAGAAGATCACCCCTGAATCCTGTTGTGATATTGAATAATGGGAGAAGGATAAAAACTCCGGCCATTGTTGCTCCAAAGACGGAAAAAACAGGAGCCAGCAGGAATGTAACGGGAGATCCGTGTTTTGGGAGTATGGTCTCTTTTACAAGCAACAGTTTGAAAAAGTCGTAAAAGGGCTGAAGAAGAGGCGGCCCTTTGCGGAACTGAACCCTGGCAGTCAATTTCCTGTCGAACCACGAAAGAAATCCGCCGGTTATACCTGCAAAAAGCAATCCGGGGAAGACAAGAAAATAAAAAAGATCCACTGCCATAATCAATTATTAATTGTTTTCTGAACTGTATAAATATTCTCTGACAAGCACCTTGTCGTTAAGCATGTAAATGTTCTCAGCAGGCGATTCGTCCGCTTCCGTCAATGAAACCACTCCAGGAGGACAAGCCTTAATGAAAAGTTCCAGCTCTATCCTGTCATTCAGATCATAATATAGATCTTTGTTCCGGTGATGTTTGAAAAAGTCCGTCATCATGGTTCCGAATGGACAGATGGTAACACATGACTTACATGAAATACAAAGGTTGGTATGCCGGTCGATAATGCCTTCTCCATCTTTTTCAAGCGCTTCGGCAGGACAAACAGCTATGCATGGAGCATCCTCGCATTTCCTGCAGGTAAATCTGAAGGTTGCGAGCTCACGCATTGTCTTTAGTCCGTTTGAAATGATAGACTGATAGAAAACTCCTTCAGGTATGACCATGGCAGGATTTTCTGCCAGGGAAGACCGAAGTTTTATCATATCTATCAACAACCTTTGTCCCATTTTTAATCTTTGTGTTTGATTACTTCCATATGTCCGGTGTATTTTTTAATTCACTGTAAGTAAAAACAGGGCCATCTTTACAAACAAAAAACTCACCCATCATACAATGGCCACATTTGCCGAGACCACATGACATGTTCTTTTCCATTGAAAGGAAGATCTGATCTTCTTTATATCCCATTTCAAGAAGCCTGATAGTACCGAATTTCATCATTATTGGCGGTCCGCATACTACGGCTATCGAATTTTCAAGGTTGATGCTGATTTTATTTAAAAGAGTAGTTACTACACCTACCGAACCATTCCATTCCTCATCTGGTTTATCGACCGTACGGTAAGCTTCAAATTTCTCCGTACTGTTAAGCTTGTTAAACAGAGGCTTATATACGCAGTCGGCAGGAGTTTTGGATCCATAACAGAGAATTACTTTTTCAAGCTTATCTTTTATATATTCAAGTGCATATAGAAGCGACCTTATTGGTGCAAGTCCGCAGCCACCTCCAAGAATTACTACTTCTTTTCCAAAGAATCTTTCAACAGGGTAGCCTCTGCCGTACGGACCTCTAATACCCATTATAGCGCCTGGTTTCAGGCCATGCATAATTTCCGTCACATATCCGGTTCTCATTACAGTCACTTCGAGCTTATCAGTAACATGCGGAGATGAGGAGGGTGTGAAAGGAGCTTCCCCGATACCGTCGACAGATAATTCAATAAATTGCCCGGTGCCAAATGAAAACTCTTCCTCAGGGATCAGAACAAATGTCTTTATAAGAGGTGACTCATCGATAACTTCAGTCAGTCTGGCCTTTATTGGCTTATATATGTTCTTCACATTAGTCATTACCGGCTATGTTGCCAATTCTTTGAATAATTCATTCTTGTTTATCTTTCCAATACATGCTTCGATGCACCTTCCGCAGCCGGTGCAGGCTATTGAACCGAATTTTTGAGGCTTCCAGACATATTTGCACATATATCTGTTTCTGAACCGTCTGGGTAACTCGTTAAGTGAATCTTCACCTCCGGCGACCCTTTCAAATCCGGGATACTGGCAAGCGTCGAGCTGTTTGATTTTTTCAAAACCAGGCTTGTCAATCAGCAGAAAACATGAACAGGTAGGACATATTGTTGCACAAGCACCGCATGATACGCACCGGGCCGAATATTTCTTCCAGATCTCATCACCTGCATTTTTTACAATGATACCTGTAGCCTTGTAGTCCGGAAGACCCTTATTTGACTCAAAAAGCAATGATTCTGCTTTGCTATGTGCCTTTTCAATTTCAGAGATGATATTTTCATCCATTAGTACCTGAACAAGGGAAAACTGATTGACGAACTCCTGGCCCCTATGAGTGTTAATCCTCAACACTATCAGATCACCGTTTCTTATCACTGCCAGATCGGCATCAGCATCTGACCATGGCTTAATTCCATATGAAGTGCAATGGCAATGCTCCTGCCTGGCGAAGCAATCTATAGAGATCAGGATTGTGTTCTCGCGTCTTTCTTTATAGGTAATGTCATTGAAGTCCTTATCAAGATAAATCTCATCAAGAAGCTTTAATCCCTGTATATCACAATTCGGCGCTCCAATAATAACTCTCTGTCTTTTAAGCGGGGCGCCTGAGGTTACATTTTCCTTAACAGGGAGAAAGAAAGTCTTGAGAGATGTGGCGGGCTTGGCTTTGTTGTAGGATATCCTGCCGATGTTTTCAGGAGTTACTATTTCATAATCAATACCAAATTCGTTGTCCACCGCAGCGAAGATTGTATAGGATAACAACAATTGTTCAATGGCTTTATCCCATTCTTTTTTCTTGATGCTTAAGTATTGCATTTATGTGAGAAGATTCACATATAAAAATATAATCAATGGAACAAATAATCAATAAAAACTTATTGATATTTATAATAATCTTTGCAACATAAGTCATAATATACTCAATTACAATAATATATAAATATTTTTTTCTTATTGAAATTTTATTTAAATTGCATTATAAATTGTTTTAAAAATATTTGATGTGAAACAAATCACAAAATATATAATAAAAAACAGCCTGAAAAGAATTTTTCTTTACAGAGCATGCCTTGCCCGGCTGAAAATGATGGGGGTCGAAAAGGTCTTCTCATATACCCTTGCAAACGAGACAGGTGTGACTTCTGACCAGGTGCGGAAGGACTTTTCAGAGTTCGGGATAAGGGGAAATAAACGGGGCGGCTATGAGATAAATGAGCTTCTCGAAAAGATGGAGAACATATTTCACCGCAACAAAGACCATAACATTGTGCTGATCGGAATGGGTAACCTGGGGCTTGCATTATCGAAGTACAGCAAGTTCGTTCAGCGGAATATGAATATTGTGGCAACCTTTGATATTGATCCTTTCAAGCAGAAAATAAGATCTGACATACCTGTATATTCAATGAGCCGCCTGAAAGAGATAATTGACAGGTTCAGGGTAAAGGTCGCCATACTAGCCGTTCCTGAAATATCGGCCCAGGAGGTCAGTAATGAACTTGTGAGGGTCGGTATAAAGGGGATCGTTAATTTTGCTCCTGTACTACTTAAAGTTCCCCCCGAGGTGGTGATAAATAATGTTAATCTCTCCGATGAACTTGAAAGTGTTATATATTACGTACATAAGATTATGCAGGATGAAGGACTTAAAAATTCAGAATTATTATACAGGGATATGAAATACTGATCAGGGGACTCGTTCAGGGTGTCGGATTCCGTCCTTTTATCTGCAGGCTGGCTGTTAAGCATGGACTTTACGGGGAGGTCGATAACAGAACCAATGGTGTTTCAATTATCGTACAGGGTGATCTGAAAACCATTGACAGATTCACGAATGAGATCCTTGCCGAAGCTCCTCCGGCATCCCGGATAAAATCAATTGAGGTAACTCCCAAAAGCATAGAGGATTATGATAAATTCAGTATTACCCTGAGCAAGGCAACTGATGATCAGATAACTGAAATAAGCCCGGATATTGCAGTCTGCGATGACTGTCTGGCCGATATGTCGTCAGATCCGGGAAGGATTGATTACCCTTTTATAAACTGTACTAATTGCGGACCCAGGTTTACCATTATCGAGGGGCTGCCTTACGACCGCCCTGAAACTACGATGAAAGATTTTAAAATGTGCGGCAGGTGCAGTTCGGAGTACAACGATATTCTTGATCGCCGTTTCCATGCACAGCCTATAGCATGCAATGACTGCGGTCCTGAGTATCAGTATAAGGCGGCCGGAAAAACCATTTCAGGGACGACCATGATACTGAAGGAAGTGTCATCGATGATATCGGCGGGCCAGATTGTGGCAATTAAGGGCATAGGAGGCTATTTTATAATGTGCGATGCTCTGAATGATGAAGCAGTCGTCCGGTTGAGACAGAGAAAACAGAGGGAGGCAAAACCGCTGGCTGTTATGTTCAGGGAACTTTCTGAATTGAAAAAGTACTGTTATGTTGAAAAAAGCGAGGAACTCGAGTTAAATTCCTGGCGAAAACCGATTCTTATACTCAGGCAGAAAAAAACACTGGCCGCTTCTGTAAGTAACGGATTAAATACTATTGGAGCCATGCTTCCATACATGCCAATCCATCATTTGTTGTTCAGAATTATCAAGACTCCTGCAGTGGTACTGACAAGCGGCAATCTTTCGGACGAACCCATCATTACTGATGATTCTGCAGCAGAAAAAAAGCTGATGGCAGTTGCTGACTCACTTGTGAGCTATAACAGGATAATCAGGAACAGGACTGACGATTCTGTTGTCAGGATAATAAACGGGAAGATCAATATCATCCGGCGCTCAAGGGGCTGGGTCCCTCAGCCTGTCGACCTGAACTTGAAAGTTGAAGGGATACTGGCTCTGGGGGCCGAACAGAAAAGCAGCTTCTGCGTCGGCAAAAACTTCCAGGCAATCATGAGCCAGTATTTAGGTGACCTTAGAAATATACCAACCATTGATTTTTATAAAGAAACAATTGATCGCTTCAAAAACCTGTTCAGATTTAAACCTGACTACATAGCCTGCGATATGCATCCGGATTACTCTTCCACCAATTATGCATTATCCCTTGGAAAAAAGCACAATATCCCGGTTGTCAGGGTTCAGCATCATCATGCACATATTGTATCTGCAATGGCAGAACATGGACTGGATGAAAAAGTTATTGGCATAAGCATGGATGGAACCGGTTATGGAACTGACGGAAATACGTGGGGAGGTGAGTTCCTTATTGCTGATACAAAAGGTTTTGAACGATTCAGTCATTTCGATTACATACCAATGCCAGGGGGCGATATGGTTGTAGAAGAACCCTGGAGGATGGCGTTTTCATACCTTTATAATTATTATGGGGATACACTTGATTACGATTCAATACCGGTTTTCAGAACGATCGACGGGCAAAAGTTCAGACTTGTAAGAGAGATGATTCAAAAGGGAATAAACTGCCCGTTATCATCAGGTGCAGGTCGTCTGTTCGATGCTGTTTCAGCCCTGATTGGTATTTGCCCGGTTACTTCATTTGATTCAGAAGCCCCCATGCGTCTTGAATCTGCAATTAATTCTGAAAACGATCATTATTACCCTTTTACCATCGGCAAGAGTGTGGTGTTTGCTGAAATGCTCAAGGCAATCATAGCAGATATGCAGCACTCAGATGTTTCATTGATTTCGGCAAAATTTCATAATACAGTTGCTCAGGTAATTCTTGAAGTATCAGAATCGATAAAAAAAGTTACTTCTCTTGAAAAAGTTGTACTTTCGGGAGGAGTATTTCAAAATAAGTACCTGCTCGAAAAAACAATTCAGAAGCTGACACAAAAAATGTTCAAAGTGTATACAAATCATCAGGTTCCTGTCAATGATGGAGGAATTTCACTTGGTCAGCTTGTTGTTGCATCAAAAAAAACCGGATTATGTGCTTAAGCGTCCCTGCTCTGGTAGTATCAATAGACGGGCAGATGGCCGATGTTTCGGTCGGTGGTGCAATATTTAAGGCAGGCCTGCACATGGTCGAAAATGTCAAAGAGGGCGACTACATACTGCTTCATGCCGGATTTGCCATTCAGAAGATCTCAGAGGAAGAGGCACTTGAAACATTGAACCTCCTGAATGAGATGAAGAATTATGAGAATGAATGACCGGGAATGAAATATATTGAAGAATACAGGGATAAGGGTCTGATTCTGAAATTATCGGATCATATAAAAAAGTCAGTTACCGGCAATTATGCATTTATGGAAGTTTGCGGCGGCCATACTTCAGCGATTCATCGTTTTGGCATTCCATCACTTCTGCCGTCTGAGATAAGCCTTCTTTCAGGCCCCGGCTGTCCGGTTTGTGTAACAGCTACAGATTTTATTGACAAGGCAATTGTGTACTCTCAAAGGGAAAATGTAACAATTGTTACATTTGGTGACCTTTTAAGAGTGCCCGGCTCATCTTCTTCGCTTGAGAAGGAAAAAACCAGGGGCGCTGATATCAGGATAGTTTTTTCAGGATTGGAGGCGCTGAATATTGCAAGGAAGGAACCTGAAAAAACAGTTATATTCCTGGGAATCGGGTTTGAAACAACTGCTCCGGGAACAGCGGCTACAGTCAGAACAGCAAAAGAAGAAGGACTTAAAAACTTCCTGCTCTTATCGGCACACAAGGTTATGCCCCCTGTAATGGACGCAATTGTCAGGGAGGGAATCAAAATTGACGGCTTTATCTGCCCCGGACATGTGGCAACGATAACCGGATCACATATTTTTAATTTTCTGCCGGAAAAGTACAAGCTTGGATGCGTTATTGCCGGCTTTGAACCCACTGATCTTCTGCAATCAATATTAATGCTGATCAGCCAGATGAACTCGAAATCGCCAGATGTTGAAATTCAGTATTCCCGTGCAGTCACTGCAGATGGCAATCTGATCGCGCAGCATCAGTTATACGAAGTATTTGAATCCTGTGATGCAAACTGGAGAGGATTCGGCAATATTTCTGCCAGTGGTCTTCGTCTTAAAAAAGAATATGAAGATTTCGATGCCGTGAAAAGAATTCCGGTTACCATTCAGGAGAACACGGATAATCCGTCATGTATCTGCGGTGATATTCTCAGAGGCCTGAAGAAGCCGGATAACTGCTCCCTCTTCCGGAGGGCATGCACCCCAGAAAATCCGGTCGGAGCATGTATGGTATCATCTGAAGGGGCATGCAATTCTTATTTTAAATACCATTCACAATGAGTGATATAGTCACACTTAATCACGGTAGCGGAGGTAAGCAGGCCCACGAGCTGATAATGAATCTTTTTGTAAAGATGTTTGGGATGCCCCATCCTCTTACCGACTCAGCCTTATTAGTGGAACAGGGGTGTACCATTGCATTTACAACTGACTCATATGTGGTTGATCCCCTTTTTTTCCCGGGAGGTAATATTGGAAAACTTGCAGTGTGTGGTACTGTCAATGACCTGTCTGTTTCCGGGGCAGTTCCAAAATATATTTCAGCGTCATTTATAATCGAAGAGGGATTTACTGTCAAAGATCTTGAAAGAATAACAGGATCAATGGCAGATGAGGCTGATCGGGCAGGCGTTAAGATCGTTACCGGTGATACGAAAGTTGTTGGATGGGGAAAATGCGACAAGCTGTTCATTACTACAGCAGGAATGGGATTCATAAAGCCGGGATTTGAACATATAAGCACCGGGAAAAAAATCAGACCCGGAGATAAGGTTATTGTTAACGGCCCGCTGGGGGATCATGCAATCGCAGTTCTCGGAGCACGCAACAATCTGAGTTTCAGCTCGACGGTTGTTTCAGACTGTGCATCGCTTAACCACTTGATCCAAAGCGTTCTGTCTGAATGCATCCAGGTTCATTTTATGAGAGACCTGACAAGGGGAGGACTTTCGGCTGTGCTCTATGAACTGGCACAACTTTCGGGTATGGGGATCACTATTGATGAAGCGTCGGTCCCTGTTGATGATCCTGTGAGGGGATTATGCGAGGTTCTTGGTTTTGATCCTCTTAATCTTGCAAATGAGGGCAAAATACTTATAGTAGCAGGCACGGAGGAGCATGAAAAGATTCTCGATATTCTTCATTCACAACCTCTTGGCAGGAAATCTGGCCTGATCGGTGAAATTACAGATGTCAATAAAGGGGATGTTATTTTAAATACATTCAGCGGAGGAAAGCGCATTCTCGACATCCCCTCAGGGGTTCAGCTTCCAAGAATCTGTTGAAAACCTTCAGAATTTAAATCCGAATTTAATCTCAAGCCGGTTATAGTTGTTTTTGTAGGTATATATAACATCGTTGTAATTACCCTGTTTATAGCTTGTCTGGGCATATCTGTATGCAAATGTCAGGTATGTTTCAATGTCCTCTTTTGCCCATGAAATTCCTGTTCCGATTGCCAGAGAAGCTCCTCCTTTATAATCTTTTGGGTAATAATAAGAGTTATAGGGATCACTTTCGTCGTCGCCACCTGTATGCAGAAGGGCTCCTCCCCTGAAGAATATGAACGGAGCTGTTTTCCTGTCGCTTAAAAGCCGTTTATATTCCAAAAAGAGAGGTGAGAAAGTTGAGCCCATGAACTCAACACCCGATCCGATGCCAACGATATTTTTCGTTAAATTAGTGTAGTTTACAATGATATTGAAACTGAACGGCGCACTAAAATCGCTGTTCTGGGACCCGATAAGCAATCCCGCTTCAAGCGCAAAACCGACGCCGCTTGTTTTTCTTCCGTCAAAATGTGGTGACTCCTTAATGAATTTGTCAACTTCATCGGATGAAAAATTGAACAGGCTCCCGTCTGAAGTCTGAATTTTGTATTTGTTCTCAGATATTTCCAGCAGTTTACCGTAAATGACACTGCCGTTTTTCAGGTAAAGGGCATCTTTTGTTCGTTGCGCTGACAGGGGTAATGCTATTATTGTCAGCATAAATAGTACGATCAGATTTTTTTTCATATAGAATTAAGGTTAAAAGTTAATAGTTTAGCATGATTTTTGATTAAACAATAATAGTTAAATCTAAACCTTATGAAAACAAAAATCATTCCAATTATTGCAATATTTTCGCTCGCCTCGATTTTATTTCTTTCCTGCGATGATTCAACATACAGGGAATATGAAGGCAATGCACCAGTTTATATGACCTATAATAATCTGCGCTCGGCAGTAAAGGCCCAGCAGAACGTTGATCTTAAGGACCCGGGGAAAATCTACTATAAGGATAATTACATTTTCATTGTTGAGGAATTAAAGGGAATTCATGTTTATGATAATACCGATCCGGCCTCTCCGGTCAAAAAAGTATTTGTGAATCTTCCCGGTGTTGTTGATATTTCTATTTCCGGTTATATACTGTATGCCGACAGTTTTGTTGATCTTGTAATTCTTGACGTCCAGAATATTGATAATATTCATGAGGTGGGAAGGGTAAAAGAGATCCTTCCGTACACGGTGCCACCTACCGATAATGATTATCCGATGGCTTTCGTTGACGAAGATAAAGGTGTCGTTATCGGATGGGAGGTGAAAACAATAAGGGAGAAAATCGATAATAATCCCTATCCGTGGCCCATTTATTACAGAGGTGGGATGGAGTTCCTTGACAAAGCAAACGCTTCAGGTGCTTCATCAGGAGTCAGTGGAAGCGGTACGGGATTTGGAGGATCAATGGCCAGGTTCGGTATCAAGGATAAGGTCCTTTATATTGTCGATCAGAACACCCTTAAGGTATTCGATATTTCAAACAAGACCAATCCGGCCAAGATGGGTGATTTTAATCCGGGATGGAACATAGAAACGATGTTCCTTTCGGGGAACAGGATGTTCCTTGGAACAACAACAGGAATGGTAATCTATGATATTTCAAACCCGTTGGTTCCCACCTCAAGGGTTTTCTTCAACCATGCAAGGAGCTGCGATCCGGTAATAGTCGATGATACCCTTGCCTATGTAACCCTTAGGTCAGGCACTACATGCGGCGGGACAGTCAACTGTCTCGATATAGTTAATATTAAAAAGATAAGCTCACCTTCACTTCTGGCTACATTCTCAATGACCAATCCTCACGGTCTTGGCAAGCATGGAGATCTGCTCTTTATTTGTGATGGCAGTGCGGGTCTGAAAATATATGACGCCTCCGATCCGAAGACTCTTGGAAATAAACTGATATATTCCTATCCGAATATCAATGCATATGATGTTATCCCCATAGGCAATGTACTTGTAATGATCGGTGATAACGGTCTTTACCAGTACAGCTATTCCGATATTAAGAACATCACGCTGCTAAGTAAAATTGAAGTTAAGAAAAACTAATTGGTTGCATAATTGCATAACTGCATAACTTCATAGCTTCCATCCCTTCCTTTCTTTGTTTAAACTCATTCTAAATAAGGGAGAATGACTTATATACTATTTTTTAAAAAGTATTGTTATTATTTTAACAGCACTTTTTTTCAAGATTATTTATAGAAGCATTAACTTATAAGTAACTAAAAATCAATATTATATGTATCATTCAGAAAATCTGGTCAAGGAATTATCCGATAAATATGGCCGGGAACGTCAGAGTCTGATGCCGATTCTTCAGGGTATTGTAGCAAAGTACAATTACCTTACCGATGAGGCAATGGTAGAAATAGCCAAAGAACTTGAAATGTCAGCTGCTGAAATTTACGGCATAGCTTCTTTTTATACTTTTCTCGATACTAAAGTAAGAGGAAAATATGTAATAAGGGTTTGTAAAACAATCACTTGTTCAATGAAGGGGAAAGGTGAGATAATTCAAACCATTGAAGATATGCTTAAGATAAAGGTCGGAGAAACCACTTCTGACAAAATGTTCAGCCTTATTGAAACTAACTGTATTGGCTGGTGCCATAAAGCACCCGCTATACTGATCAACGAGGTCCCATACACGGAGCTTACATCTGAAAAGGTTGTTGAAATAATCAAAGAGTATATGCAAAAATAATAATCCGGTACATTATGAAAAATAAAGGATTAAATAAAGTAGATCTTATATTAGAAAAAATAAATCAGAAGGAAGTCCTGACAAAGGCTTTCAAGATGAGCAGTGATGAGATTATTCAGCAGGTTCTTGCATCAGGACTCAAGGGAAGAGGAGGAGCAGGATTCCCGACCGGACTGAAATGGAAATATGCGGCAGCTGAAAAAAGCTCTGAAAAATACGTGGTCTGTAATGCCGACGAGGGAGAGCCCGGCACTTTTAAAGACCGTGAAATCCTTGACAGAGTATCCTATAAGGTATACGGCGGGATGGCCATTGCCGCAAGAGCCATAGGTGCCAGGCAGGGTATTGTATATCTGCGGGGTGAATACAAGTTTCTTTTGCCGCAGTTATTGAAGGAAATGGATTCTTTTCACAAAATAATTGATGAAATCGGATATGATTTCAGGATCAGATATTGCATGGGTAGCGGAGCTTATATATGCGGTGAGGAGAGCGCTCTTTTTGAGTCGATCCAGGGTGACAGGGGCGAGCCTCGTAATAAACCACCTTATCCTACCACTTCCGGCGTTTTCTATAAACCCACTTCAATTAATAATGTCGAGACACTGGTAACTGTAATGATGATCATTAAGCATGGAGCGGAAGCATTTACCCAGCTGGGAACAAAAGATTCGAGAGGTTCAAAGGTGTTTTCAATATCCGGTGATACTCCGACACCCGGCATATTTGAACTTGAACTGGGTATGACAGTCCAGCAGTTTGTAAATGAGTTCGGCGATGGCGATACTAAGGCAGTTCAGGTCGGAGGTGCATCAGGGTTCTGTGTACCGCGTAAGAAATTCACTGAAACAATAATTGGTTTTGAGGGTGTCCCGACCGGCGGTTCTATGAAGCTTTTCAACAGTTCAAGATCAATGTATAATGTTCTTCATAATTACCTCGATTTCTTTACCGAGGAATCGTGCGGACAATGCACCCCCTGCAGGGTTGGCTGCCAGCAACTGCTCAAAGGTGTTGAAAAAGTCAAAAAAGGTGAGGCAAAATCAACATATCTTAATGAACTTGTAAAACTGGCTGATACAATGAAAGTTGCTTCAAAATGTGGTCTTGGTCAGTCAGTTGGAAATGCCTTCAGGACCATTGTTGAAAATTTTAAGGAGGAGATCATCTATTAATTTATTAAATGAAAATCTGAATGTTATGATAAATCTGATTATAAACGACCAGTTTCTCTCTGTTCCTGCCACTACAACAGTTCTTGCTGCGGCTCAGAAGCTGAAAATCAATATACCCACTTTATGCAATCACCCTGATCTCTGCGTTGCTGGTAACTGCCGTGTATGCGTGGTGGAACAGAAAGGTGCAAGAACACTCATAGCTGCTTGTGCCACACCTGTTTCGGAAGGGATGGATATCCATACAAATACGCTTAAGGTAAGAAATGCCCGGAAGCATATCGTAGAACTTCTTCTTACAGAGCACAGATCTGACTGTACAAAATGCTATAAAAATACGAAATGTGAATTACAGGCTCTTGCCAATGAATTTGCTTTTGGCGATACCATCTTTCTTGACCTGGTTGAAGATCATCCATATGTCATCGACAGGTCTTCCCCTTCATTCATTAAAGATGACAGTAAATGCATTCACTGCCAGAGATGTGTAAGAACATGTGCAGAATTGCAATATATCTCGGCAATAGCTGTGGCATACAAGGGAGCTCACCAGAAGATCTCTTCATTTCACGACCGTCCGATGAGCCATGTCGTGTGTACCAACTGCGGACAGTGTGTGAACCGTTGCCCAACCGGTGCACTTGTTGAAAAAACTTATATTGATTATGTGTGGGACGCTATTTATGATCCTGAAAAACATGTTGTTGTACAAACAGCCCCGGCTGTCAGGGTAGCTCTTGGCGAAGACCTGGGATATGATCCGGGAGAAAGGGTAACAGGGAAAATGGTTACAGCCCTGAAACAGCTAGGATTTGATTCGGTACTCGATACAGACTTTACAGCGGACCTTACCATTCTGGAAGAGGGAACTGAATTGCTCACTAGACTTAAGAAAGTCCTGGTTGATAAAGATAAGAAAACAAGAATCCCAATGTTTACTTCCTGTTCACCGGGATGGATAAAATTCATTGAACATAAATATCCTGAGTTTCTGCCAAACCTTTCGACCTGTAAATCTCCACAGCAGATGTTCGGTGCACTGGCAAAAACCTACTTTGCAAAGACCCGGAAACTGGACCCATCCAAAATAGTATCAGTATCAGTAATGCCGTGCACTGCAAAGAAATTTGAGGCAGACAGGCCTGAAATGAGAGCCAGCGGATATAAGGACATTGATTACGTTCTTACGACGAGAGAACTTGCAGTTATGATAAAGCAGGCCGGCATTGACTTCAGAATCCTTAAACCATCATCGTATGATTCAGTTATGGGAGATTCAACCGGTGCCGGTGTTATTTTCGGTGCAACAGGAGGTGTTATGGAAGCTGCATTAAGAACGGCTTATGAAATAGTAACAGGAAGAGAAGTCCCGTTTAATAATCTTAACATTACTCCGGTTCGCGGACTGGATGGAGTAAAAGAAGCAACAATTAAAATTGAGGGATGTACGGATGAATGGAAATTCCTCGAAGGTGTAGAACTTAAGGTCGCTATTGCTCACGGGCTTGCTAATGCCAATAAGATTATGAAACAGTTAAAGCAAGGGAAAGCTCCTTATCATTTTATAGAGATAATGGCCTGTCCGGGTGGTTGCATCGGAGGGGGAGGACAACCGATTCCGACAAGTAATGAAATTCGGGAAAACCGGATCAAAGCAATATATTCAGAAGATGAACACATGGTTCTCCGTAAATCGCATGAAAATCCTGATGTAATTGCTCTCTATAAAGACTTTCTCGGTAAGCCCAACAGCCATAAATCCCATGAGCTCCTGCATACACATTACGTCGAAAGGGAGAATTATTAGAAAAATATTGATTAATTTGAAGGCCGGTATAAATCATACCGGCTTTTTTATTTTACCCATGTATAACCTTAAGATCTCAACCGCCCAGTTTGAGAACAGAAGCGGTGACAAAAAGTATAACCTCTCTGTTATTGAAGCTCTCGCAGAGCAGGCAGCAGCAGGAGGATCTGAAGTAATAGCCTTTCATGAATGTTCCGTCACAGGATATACGTTCGCAGGAAAACTCACAAAAAAGCAGCTGCTGGATGTTGCCGAGATTATTCCTGAAGGTCAAAGCATTATTCAGCTTCAGGAAATAGCTGTCAGGCATAACATAGTAATTCTTGCTGGTCTTTTTGAAAAAGACAAAGAAGATAAAATATATAAGGCCTATGTTTGCGTCGGGAAGAACGGACTGATTGCAAAGCATCGTAAATTACACCCTTTTATAAATCCTGCGATAATTCCCGGCGACCAGTTTACAGTATTTGATCTTTCAGGATGGAAATGCGGTATACTTATATGCTATGATAACAATGTTATCGAAAATGTAAGGGCAACCGCCCTGCTGGGGGCTCAAATCATATTTATGCCTCATGTTACAATGTGTACGCCGTCACCACGGCCGGGAGCAGGTTTTGTAAATCCTGAACTCTGGGAAAACAGGGAAAAGGATCCCGAAACGCTTCGAAAGGAATTTGATGGTCCCAAAGGAAGGGAATGGCTCATGAAATGGCTGCCTTCACGGGCTCACGATAATGGGGTTTATGCAGTATTTTCCAACCCGGTCGGAATGGATGATGATCAGCTTAAGAATGGCTGTTCAATGATAATCGATCCTTTCGGGGAAATAATCGCAGAATGCAGGGAACTCGGTAATTGTTTTGTCACCGCTGCAGTAACTCCCGGTAAACTCAAAAAAGCCGGTGGTTACAGATATACCATGGCACGAAGGCCCGAACTTTACAGGCATATTATAGGCAGGGACCATAAATCAGTCCAGAAGGTAGCATGGGTAAAAGGAGGACGGAAACGGGAGACTGGAGAATGGAAACCGGAATAAATCCTTAGGCTCCCCTCCCTGGAGGGGATGGGGGTGGGTTATTTTAATTAACTTGCGGGAGAAAATACTTAACGTTTATGGAATTACAATACAACTGGAAAACAAAGCTTTTCAGCAAGAAATTTGACATTTACCAGCACGAAATCCTGAAAGGAGAGCTTTTCAAAGAAGGCTGGTCAAGAAAAGTGAACGGAGAATTGAATATCAGGCGGATAATATTCGAAACCAAAGGCGTTTTTAAACACGAAACCAGGATAATTGATCTTCAGGGTGACATGACAATAGGTGATATTAAATTCACAAACTGGAAAGCCAAATCGACAATTTCATATCAGAATAAGGAGTACAAGTGGCAGTTTGATAACTTTTTGAGATCAAAATGGAGCATAAGCGACGAGAACGGAGTTATAATAAGGTACCATTCAAATGCTTTTTCTGGTATTATAGTGTCATATACCAGGGATGAAATCCTTATCCTGGCAGGATTTTTTATCAGAAATTTCCTGAAGCAGAGATCAGCAGATATAGCTGCAGCAACATGAAATCATTTTTGAGATCATGCTTAATCTTTAAATTCTGAACAACCTGTATATTGTAAAATGAGAAAAATCATCCATATAGACATGGATGCTTTTTTTGCATCAGTTGAACAGTTGGACAATCCCGAACTAAGAGGAAAACCTGTGGCAGTAGGAGGGAGTGGAGAAAGGCATGTGGTTGCAGCAGCAAGTTATGAGGCCAGAAAATTCGGAGTAAGGTCGGCAATGCCCTCTGTCACGGCCAGGAAATTATGTCCAGATCTTATTTTTGTAAGGCACCGGTTTGAAAGATACGAGGAAATATCGGGTCGGGTTTTTGAAATTTTCAGGGAATACACCGATCTGGTTGAACCTCTTTCAATAGATGAAGCATTCCTCGATGTCACAAATGACAAGAAAGGCATTGGTTCTGCCACGCTGATAGCCAGATCGATAAAGGATGACATAAAGATCAGGACAGGACTTACTGCCTCGGCAGGGATTTCGGTCAATAAATTCCTTGCTAAGATAGCTTCCGATATAAATAAACCTGATGGAATCTGCCTTATACCTCCTGAAAATGCTGAGAAATTCATCGAAGGACTCCTGATTGAAAAGTTCTACGGGATAGGAAAGGTCACTGCTGAGAGAATGCACAAACTGGGCATTCACTTAGGGTATGACCTGAAGCAATGGGACCTTCTTTCTCTTATAAGAAACTTTGGCAAAGCCGGAAAATTCTATTTTGATATTGTACGAGGCATTGACGAAAGACCTGTTGAAATAAATTCCGAGCGCAAATCAATAGGAACTGAGCTGACCTATGAAAAAGACCTGACAACCCGTTTTGAAATAATAGCTGAGCTTTATAAGGTCGAAAAAGAGCTTATGGGAAGAATCGAGCACACAGGTACAACAGGCAGAACCGTCACTCTGAAGGTGAAGTTTTCGGATTTCAGGCAAATTACCAGGAGCAGAACACTTCAGAATTATATCAGCAATTTCCAGACACTTCATGATGAAGTTTCTCAGATAAGAAGATCCCTGAACCTTGAGGGAACCAGGATAAGGCTTCTGGGTGTCAGTATTTCAAATCTCGAATCAGACGATTGCAGTGACAGACAGCTGGAACTGTTTTCGGATGAGGATTAGTTTATAAAGCCGGCTTCCCTATTATACCCGGTAAAGAAATCATCAAGGATCAGGAATCTTTTTCTGTGTCTTTCAATGATTTCCGGAAAGTTTCCAAAATTCTGCTCAAAATTCTGAAATCTTTTAAGGGCATTCTTTCTGATTTCATGACCGATGACCTCCGGTCGAATACCCCTTGCAATATATATTTCAAGGTACCTGTAAATACCAATATATCCGAATGCATCAAGATCGTCAGAAACTGCAAGAATTTTCAGAATCTCATTATTATTAAACCCTTGAGTTTTGTACTCTTTGTCATCATGATGCTCAACAGCATCTAATACATTGCTGAAATCTGATTCGCTTAGATTATTTCTAAATAGAAATGACTTGCACAGGTCCCTGCTATGAATACCATGGCGAACCTCCGGATCAATCGACATGCCAAGATCGTGTAGATAACATGCGATCAGTAATTCCAGGGATAATTCCGGCATAATGTTTTCTCCTTTAGAGCTTATCTCTTCAAGAAGTTCTTTTGCATATTGCCAGACTCTCCGGTGATGATCGATATCATGGGAAAAGAGGTGAGTTTCACCCCACTTTTCTGTGAAAAACTCTTCGAGAATCTGCCTGTATTTTTTTTCTGCAGATTTTATAATTTGTTCCAGATTCATTTTTCTGAAAATAAAAAAAGCAAAAGACCAGGCCTTTTGCTTTTGAACAGGCTTCAGATTTTTCTTATGCTTTGATCATACTTTCAGCCAGATCGAGGATTGTTGTGTCATCAAAAGTCACTATTCCGCCTCCCGGTCCCTGTTCAAGATGTATACCAATGCTTTGTCCCTTGTCAAAATTTGTTCCTCCGAAGTAGTTTCTGACAGTTTCTTCATTCAGATCAAGTTTGTCAGCAATCTTTCTCATACTTCCGGAGGGTAATTGGTCTTTGATCTTCCGGAGTTCATTGAATGTGATTGTTTTTGCCATGATATCATGTTTTAGTTAATATCAACAGATTATCTCCATAATCTTTAACAAAGTTAATCATTTCTTAATAAACTTGAAAAATCATTTAACAAATTCGATATATCCCTTATTATAAACTTATTTTTAAGATCGGTTTCTGTCATAACTCCTTGAGATATTTAAGAAATAAATTCATCGCCTCTCTTTTCTTATTATCCAGGAAGAAATCGATGTTTTCAGTCAGATACTTCCTGAGCTCTGTTCCAGTAATGGATCCGTTTTCCCTGAATCGTTCAGCAACCTTATCAATATTGTTTACGCCCAGCGAAAGCGCATTATTAAAGTCGGTTGTGAATTCAGATGACAGGGGTTTGTTTGCGACCCAGCAGGCAAAAACAAATGGAAGTCCTGTATATTTCTTCCATTCCTCAGCCAGATCGATCTTGCAGCGGTACCGGTTTTCGTATTCAAAACACTGGTCCCCGATAAGTACAACTGCTTCATTATTTCCAATCGACTTAAAATCAAAATATTCTGAAGTATTAATCCATGTAAGATCCCTTTGCCAGAATCTTCCGGCAATTACTTTCACAAGATTTACAGATGTCATTGACCGGTAATCAAGAAACACTTTTTTAACATCATTAAAAGAGGAATTACTCATTATCTGGACAGTTCTTACCTTACCGTCGGCACCTATGCAGTAATCGCCCGTAATATGCGATTCTTTTAAATAAGGGATTGCTGCCACAGGAATGAGTCCAAGATCAGCCCTCCCTGAAATAAGCTTTGCTGCACAATCAGATGGATGGTCAGTTTCAATTATCGCCTTTTTATCAAAACCGCTCTCTGTCAGACCGTAAATAAAAGGATAAGTATTTGCGTACCTAACGGCTGAAATTCTGATTTTCTCCATCACATGTTTTTTGCTGCATCTAAAATAGTATTTTTGTATACATGATAGAAACAAATGAACAGCCAAAAAGGTAAACAATGGAATTAAATAATCTTACTGCCATCTCTCCGCTGGATGGAAGATACAGGCAGAAAGCCGATGAACTGGATAAATACTTTTCCGAGTTTGGTCTTATCAGGTACCGGCTGATGGTGGAAATAGAATATTTCATTGCACTGTGCGATATCCCCCTTCCGCAATTGACTGATTTCAGGAAAGAGAATTGTACAGCACTTCGCGCAATTTATGAAGATTTTAACGTAAAAGAGGCTGAAAAGGTCAAGGAGACTGAAAAAACTACAAATCACGATGTTAAAGCCATTGAATACTACCTGAAAGAGAAGTTTTTCCAAGCGGGGTGGGGAAAATGGTCAGAATTCATTCATTTTGGACTGACATCGCAGGATATAAATAATACTGCAATCCCATTATCGCTGAAGGATGCACTGACTGATGTATATTTTCCGCTTTTATTCGAATTAAGGGAAATGCTTGCAGGATTTGCTGAAGAGTGGAAAGATATTCCTATGCTTGCCAGAACCCATGGACAGCCGGCCTCTCCGACAAGGCTGGGAAAAGAGATTTCTGTTTTCATTGCCAGGATAGATGAACAATCGAAATATTTCGGACAGATACCATATTCAGCCAAGTTCGGAGGTGCAACAGGCAACCTGAATGCACACAAAGTTGCTTACCCTGGTATCGACTGGGTCTCTTTCGCCAATAATTTTGTAAGCGAAATTCTGGGGCTCCAACGTTCTTTCCCGACGACCCAGATTGAGCATTACGACAATCTTGCAGCCCTGTTTGATAATCTTCGCAGAATTAACGTGATTCTTCTTGACCTGGCACGCGATATATGGTATTACATTTCAATTGATTATTTCAGACAAAAAATCAAAAAGGGAGAGATTGGATCATCTGCCATGCCTCACAAGGTAAATCCGATTGATTTTGAAAACAGCGAAGGGAACCTGGGGTATGCTAATGCTATTTTCGATCATATGTCGATGAAACTGCCGATATCAAGACTTCAGCGCGACCTTACCGATTCAACGGTACTCCGTAATATCGGAGTCCCTGTGGGTCACACAATAATTGCTTTTAATTCAATGCTTAAAGGGCTTAATAAAATCGTCGTGAATGAGGAAAAGATAAACAGTGATCTTGAAAATAACTGGGTAGTTGTATCAGAAGCATTACAGACAATTTTAAGGAGGGAAGGATTCCATAAGCCTTATGAAGCTCTGCTGGATCTTACACGTACAAACCAGAAAATAACCAAGGAATCGATCACCGGCTTTATTGAAAACCTGGACATCAGTGAATCCCTGAAATCGGAACTGAAAAGGATAACTCCTTTTAATTATACAGGTTTTTAACATCTTAACGAATTTATGAATAAAGCCAAACTTCTTCTGAAATATATTGAACCTTATAAGTGGTCAGCTGCCAGGAATATCACTTATAACATCCTCAGTGCGGTTTTTGCACTTATTTCCTATACACTTGTAATTCCATTCCTGAAAATTCTCTTTAACCGCATCGAGACAGTTCCGGATCCGGGTGAATTTCAGTTTAACCTTGACTATTTTGGATCTGCAGGTAAATACTATCTGTACTCATTTATAGACAGGTACGGGGAATTCAATGCCCTGGTTCTTGTTTGCCTCATTGTTGTCGTTGCCAGTCTGCTCAAGAACGGTTTCATTTTTCTTGCCAACAACAGTATGGCCTATATCAGGGCCTGCACTGTAAGGGATCTCAGGACAAAAATGTACAACAAAGTCCTGCGTTTGCCTCTCTCATTCTTCACTGATGCCAGAAAGGGAGACTTAATGACAAGAATCTCCAATGATGTCCAGGAGATTGAGATATCAGTAATGTCATCACTTACAATGATGTTCCGTGATCCGCTGTATATCCTGATCTTTGTAATATATCTTTTTCTGACAAGCTATCAGCTTACTCTCTTTGCCCTTGTCCTTCTTCCTGTAAGCGGATGGCTGATTGGCAAAGCGAGTCGTACATTGAGATCTTCATCATTTGTCGGCCAGCAATACCTTGGAAGGCTTCTTTCAGTTGTTGAGGAGACCCTGACCGGACTGAGGATCGTCAAGGGATTCAATGCTGAAGGAAAAATGAAGAAGCAGTTCTCCGAAATAAATGAGCGATATTCAAAAGTGTTCAAGAGGGTTACACGCAAGGCCTATATGGCATCACCAATAAGCGAATTCCTTTCTACTATTGTCCTGATGATCCTGATGTATTTTGGCAGTGCTCTTGCCCTGAAGGGTGTCGGGAATATGGATCAGGAGAAGCTGATCGCTTTCCTGGTTGTATTCTCCCAGATCCTCCAGCCTGCAAAAAATATTACAACTGCCTGGTTTAATATCCAGAAGGGAATGGCATCTATCGACAGAATTGACCAGATCCTTGATGCGGAGGAGAAGATGACTGAAAAAGAAAATGCTGTGCCGGTTACTGAATTTAAAGA
>Ga0315295_10001039_pt1 | contig 23796 bp, 19 predicted proteins | sample YL17G14_0_MG_FD_204453 | JGI IMG/M metagenome (GOLD analysis project Ga0315295, IMG submission 204453) | Sediment microbial communities from Yellowstone Lake, YNP, Wyoming, USA - YL17G14_0 | ecosystem: Environmental > Aquatic > Freshwater > Lake > Sediment | place: USA: Wyoming | collected...
ATCTTGCCTTCGTTCAGCTCGTCGCGCCAGATGATGATGGCCTGGAAGGTGAGCGGGCTCTCGCACAGCCCTGCAATCATGGCCTCGCGGCCGGCCTCGATGCGCTTAGCGATGGCGATCTCGCCCTCGCGCGACAGAAGCTCGACGGAGCCCATCTCGCGCAAATACATGCGCACGGGGTCGTCAGTGCGCTCGATCGGCTCGGTGGTGCGCTCGGCCTTGGCGATAGGGGTGACCGTGGCCACGGGGCGCGGCGCCAACTCGGCGGGGGCACCATCCTCCGCCTCCTCGGCCTCATCGGTGTCGATGACGTTGATGCCCATGTCGGAAAGCATCGACATGGTGTCCTCGATCTGCTCCGACGATACCTCCTCCGACGGCAGCACCGCGTTCAGCTCGTCATAGGTGACGAAGCCGCGGGCCTTCGCCGCCTTGATCAGCTTCTTGACGGCTGCATCGGACATATCCAGCACAGGACCGTCCGGAGCCTCGGCCTGGGGCTGCTCCTGATCCTCTGCTTCAGCGGTCTTGGTCGCCATTCATCTACTCCGAAGGCTTGGGTCTGTTCGCGCCCTAAGGGCTGTGGCAAAGCGGGCTGCAAATACGCGCCCGCGCGACAGTCCCTGATGCAGGGCGCCTCACGAACACCTCTCATGATTAGCGGCGTCACCCGTTAATCGACGATTAAACATGAACTAGGCCCGAAGCCCGCGGCCTGTCTCCTAAGGCTGACGCTAAGCTTTGGGTCGACTTCGCTCCCCCCAACCAAACGCGCCCATGAGGGCAGAACGAATGGAACTCAACGTTCCGGACTAAGAGCCAGTCTCGAGCGCCCGAGGCCAAACCCCGTCGCGCGAACGCCATGTCGTTGCGGGTCTCGACCCGATTCGAGGGGTTGCCCCGCGGTTTTCCCGGGCGCTTAAGATGCTGACATGGAATTGGCGAGAATAGCCCCCTGTGTCAAGGCCGCGAGGCCATCTGGAGCACAATTCTTGACCATCCCAGGCCCCACGCCAGAGGCCAAATATGCCTTGCAATAAGGGTACCGGATAGGCCCCCGACTACCGGCGGTCCGGGCGGCGCTCCGACCGGGATCCCCGGTGGCCCCCGATATTCTCGCTCTTCAGCCTGGCGACCGTCTCCTGAAACTTCCTGGTGCTGTCCCGCTCGCCGGCGTCGTCGGAGGCATGGCGAAGCCCGGCATTGGCGACCTGCTGCTGCATCAGGACGAATTGCTCATATTCCGTCTCGGAGACATTGGCGAGATCAAGCGCCGCCTCCTGCACCTCCTTGTCCAGCAGCTTGAGCGTGGTCCAGCGGAAGATAAGCTCGGCGAACTGCTCCTCGACCTCGGCGGCGGGCGTTTCCAGTTGCAGGAAGGCCACGCGCTTGAAGGCACTTGAGCGGTCGAGCAAGTCGAACAGCTTGGCGTGACTGCTCTCACGCACCCGCTCGGCCAAGACTTCGCGGGTGATGCCGGGATGGGCGAAGATGGTGCGGGTGAGCAGGCCAAGGATCTCGGCGAGCTGCTTCTGCCTGATCTCAAGCCCGGCCACCTCCTCGGCGAAATGGTTGAGCAGCCAGGGGTGATGGGCAAGGGCCAGAATGATGGTGATGGCAAAGCCGTGGGCGGACGGCAGCGACCTCACGCCGGTCTTGCCGACCGAGGGAGAGGACGGCTTCCCCGGAGCCCCGCCGCGCTTGCCGGTCTCACGCCACAGGACCCAAAGCCGGTTCTTGACGTCGCGGCGGTAGTGATCCTTCACCCGCGTATTGCCGATGGTCGCGAGCAAATGCTCCAGCCGCTCCTCGAGCGCGGCGCGGCGCTCTGGCGTGTCGAGGTTCTGCGCCCCACATTCCCGGCGCCACAGCACATCGATGAGGGGCCGCGCCTCGGTCAGACATTGCGCAAAGGCGGCAGGGCCCTCGTTGCGCACGAGGTCGTCGGGATCGGAGCCCTCAGGCAGGAAGGCGAAGCGGAAGGAATGACCCTCGCGCAAATTGGGCAGCATGCGGTCGATGGCGCGCGTGGCGGCCGCTTCGCCCGCCCGGTCGCCGTCGAAGCAGATGATGGGCTCCGGCGCGAGCAGCCAAAGCTGATCCATCTGCCGCTCGGTGAAGGCGGTGCCAAGCGTGGCAACCACATGGTGAAAGCCGGCTTGGGTCAACGCGATCACATCCATATAGCCCTCGACCACGATCAGCTCGCTTTTGTCGAAGGCGGCATTCCGGGCGCGGGCGAAGTTGAAGACCATGGAGCCCTTGTCGAACAGCCTGGTCTCCGGCGAGTTCAAATATTTCGGCTCGGTCGCCGCATCGAGCGCACGCGCGCCAAAGGCGATGACGCGGCCTTTGGCATCGGCAATGGGAATGGTGAGCCGGTGGCGGAAGCGGTCGTAAGGGGCGCGGCCATCGTCGGGCTTCACCACGAGGCCAGCATCGAGCAGCTGGGCTTCGCTGAAACCATGTTTGATCAGAGTCCCTTTCAGCGCGTCCTTCGAGTTCGGCGCGAAGCCGATCCGGAACTCCTTGAGCGTGGCCGGGGAAAGTCCGCGGCGTTCGGCATAGGCAAGCGCCTCGCGTCCCGCACCGCTTTTGAGCTGTTCCTCGAAAAAGGCGGCGGCGACCTCCAGAGCCTCGAACAGCCCAAGGCGCTCCTTGGCCACGCGCTCGTATTGCGGGTCGGGCTTGGGCATCGGCAGGCCGGCGTCGCCCGCGAGCTTCTCCACCGCTTCCGGGAAGCTCAGGCCCTCGGTGTCCATGACGAAGCCGAAAATGTCGCCATGTTTGCCGGAGGAGAAGCAGTGATAGAACCCCTTCTGGTCGTTGACGGTGAAGGACGGGGTTTTCTCCTGGTTGAAAGGCGACAGCCCCTTCCATTCACGGCCGGCGCGCTTCAGCGGCACGCGACGGGAGACGACTGCCGAGACCGGCAGCCGGGCCCTGATCTCATCGAGGAACGAATCGGGGAACTTCATTGGTCGGAGTGAGCGCCGGTACCGTCCATAAGGCCACCTACCTGTTCATATCATCACCGCTATTCACTGGTGATCGGTGGGAACATATAGAGAACTATGAACAGACAGGGAAGCATGGTCGAGGGGCTGTGAGTTCGGCTTACGCCGGAATAACGAAAGATGCGCGGCGCTAGACGAGTTTCGCCTTCACCAGCGGGCTCGCTTTGCCGAAGTCCATCTGGCCGGCATAGCGGGCTTTCAATGCCGCCATCACCTTGCCCATGTCCTTGAGGCTCGTGGCACCCGCCTCCGCAATCGCATCGGCAATGGCCTTCTCAGTATCGGCCTCGGAGAGCTGCTTCGGCAGGTATTCGCGGATGATCGCGATTTCCTCGGCCTCCTGCTGCGCCAGCTCGGTGCGGCCGGCCTCAGCGTAGATCTTCTCCGACTCCTCCCGCTGCTTGATCATCTTGGGGAGCAGATCGAGCAGCTCCGCCGCGCTCGCCTGCCCCTTGCCGCTTGCTCGCGCGGCGATGTCGCGATCCTTGATGGCGGCGCTGATCAGCCGAAGCGTCGACATGCGGCGCTTGTCTTGCGCCTTAGTGGCCTCTTTCAAGGCGGCGTTGATGGTCTCGCGCATAGATCGCTGGGGGTGAGGAATCGAGGAAGAAGCTTCCAAGGTAATTGAGAGCATCTTCGCAAGCAAGGGATTTTGCGGTTGTAACCTATTGTTTTCACAAGAAAATATTTAGCACGCACGCTTGACCCCGGTCAGGCCATGACTTAAGAGTCCGGCTCGTTGGATGGCGTGCCCTAGCGTCGGCCTTGACGCCGCAAGACGTGCACCCGACTTGAGCCTTGTCCGCCTCACCCTGGCGGCAACAACGAAAGCCGATGAACGATCATCCCGAACGTGCGGCCGCAGAGGCCTTGAGCCCATGCGCGCGGGCCATCCCTGCCTGGGGCGAGGAGAGGCCCACGGCGTTGCTTGTGCTTGCCGATGGCACCATCATCGAGGGCAGTGGCGCGGGCGCGACCGGCACCGCCGTCGGTGAGGTTTGCTTCAACACGGCCATGACCGGCTATCAGGAGATCCTCACCGATCCGTCCTATGCCGGACAGATCATCACCTTCACCTTTCCCCATATCGGCAATGTGGGCGCCAACAACGAGGACATCGAGACCGCAAGCCTCGCGGCCGCGTCTGGCGTGCGCGGCTGCATGCTCAGGGCCCCGATCACGCGAGCCTCGAATTATCGCGCCGGGCAGGAGTTCGACGATTGGTTGAAGGCCCGCGGCATCATCGCCATCACCGGCGTCGATACCCGAGCGCTGGCCAGCTTGATCCGCGAGAAGGGCATGCCGAACGCGGTGATCGCGCACGCGCCGGACGGCAAGTTCGACCTCGAGGCGCTGAAGCGCGAGGCTGCCGCCTGGCCCGGCATGGTCGACCTCGACCTCGCCAAGGACGTGACCTGCGGCCAGAGCTACGCTTGGGACGAGAGCGAGTGGCAGTGGGGCGAAGGCTATGGGCGGCAGACGGCGCCGCGCTTCCACGTGGTGGCGATCGACTATGGCTTGAAGCGCAACATTCTGCGCGAGCTCGCGACTGCCGGATGCCGGCTCACCGTCCTTCCCGCTTCGGCAACCGCCGAGGAAGTGCTGGCGCGGAAGCCTGACGGGGTCTTTCTGTCCAACGGCCCCGGCGACCCGGCCGCGACCGGGGCCTATGCGGTCCCTGAGATCAAGAAGCTCGTCGCCTCAGGCCTGCCGCTCTTTGGCATCTGCCTCGGGCATCAGATGCTCGGGATCGCGCTTGGCGGCACGACGCGAAAAATGCATCAGGGCCATCATGGCGCGAACCATCCCGTCAAGGACTTCACCACGGGCAAGGTCGAGATCACCTCGATGAATCACGGCTTCGCCGTGGACCGCGACAGCCTGCCCGAAAACGTCGAGGAGACCCATGTGTCGCTGTTCGACGGCTCAAATTGCGGGCTCAAGGTCAAGGACAAGCCCGTCTTCTCAGTGCAGTACCACCCAGAGGCCTCACCCGGACCGCAAGACAGCCACTATCTCTTCGCCCGCTTCGTCGCGCTGATGGAAGCACAGCAGCAGGCGAAGGGCCGTGCGTGAGAGTCGTTTGCGGTCAACGCCAGAGTTCCAGTAAGCCAGATCAGTTTCACCCCGCCCCGGCGCTCCCCTCCAAGGGGCAAGATCAATAGCTGATGCCCAAACGCACGGACATAAAGTCGATCCTCATCATCGGCGCCGGCCCGATCGTCATCGGCCAGGCCTGCGAGTTCGACTATTCCGGCACGCAAGCCTGCAAGGCCTTGAAAGAAGAAGGCTACCGGATCGTGCTGGTGAATTCGAACCCGGCCACCATCATGACCGATCCCGATGTGGCCGACGCCACCTATATCGAGCCGATCACGCCGGAATTCGTCACCAAGATCATCGAGCGGGAGCGCCCCGATGCGCTCCTGCCCACCATGGGCGGGCAGACCGCGCTCAACACGGCGTTGAGCCTGCACCGCTCCGGCGTGCTTGAGAAGTATGGCGTCGAGATGATCGGGGCACGCGCCGAGGTGATCGACAAAGCCGAGGATCGCGAGCTGTTCCGCGAGGCCATGGTCACGATCGGGCTGGAGACGCCCCGCTCGCGGCTCGCCGATGCGGCCGTGCTGAAACGCGCCGACCGTGAGAAATACAAGGTCGAGATCGCGCAGATCCAAGAGACCATCGCCGACGCGGGAGCGCGGGCGAAGGCGCTCGCCGAATTCGAGCACGCCTGGGCGCAAGGCGAAGGGGCCAGGCGACGGCGCTATGTCGAGAAGGGACTGATCGAGGCGCTCGAGGCGATGCCGGACATCGGGCTACCCGCCATCATCCGCCCCTCCTTCACCCTTGGCGGCACCGGAGGCGGCATTGCCTATAATCGCGAGGAGTTCCTCGAGATCGTCGAGCGCGGGCTCGACGCGTCGCCGACTTGCGAGGTGCTAATCGAGGAGTCGGTGCTCGGTTGGAAAGAGTATGAGATGGAGGTCGTCCGCGATCACGACGACAATTGCATCATCGTCTGCTCCATCGAGAATATCGACCCGATGGGCGTGCATACGGGCGATTCCATCACGGTCGCTCCGGCGCTGACGCTCACCGACAAGGAATATCAGATCATGCGCAACGCCTCGATCGCCGTGTTGCGCGAGATCGGGGTAGAAACCGGCGGCTCCAACGTGCAGTTCGCGGTGAACCCGGCGGACGGGCGCCTCGTCATCATCGAGATGAACCCGCGCGTGTCGCGCTCCTCGGCGCTCGCCTCGAAAGCCACCGGCTTTCCCATCGCCAAGGTCGCGGCCAAGCTCGCCGTGGGCTACACGCTGGACGAGCTCGCCAACGACATCACCGGGGGCGCGACGCCGGCGAGCTTCGAGCCGACCATCGACTATGTGGTGACCAAGATCCCCCGCTTCGCCTTCGAGAAGTTTCCGGGCGCCAAGCCCGTGCTCACCACCTCGATGAAATCGGTGGGAGAGGTCATGGCCATCGGCCGCACCTTCTCGGAGTCGCTGCAAAAGGCACTGCGCTCGATGGAGACGGGGCTCACCGGCCTCAACGACCTCAGTTTCGAGGGGTTGGGCCAGGGCGACGACAAGAACGTGATCCGCGCGGCACTCGGCACCCCCTCCCCCGACCGCCTCCTCAAAGTGGCGCAGGCATTGAGACTTGGCTTCGATGAGAAACAGATATTCGAGGCCTGCGCCATCGATCCTTGGTTCATCCGGCAGCTGCAAGACATCGTTGACATGGAGTCCCGCGTCCGCCTGCACGGGCTGCCGCCAAGCGCCGCCCAGTTCCGCGAGCTGAAGGCGTTCGGCTTCTCCGACGAGCGCCTGGCGGAGCTCGCGGGGCTCGAGGTGAGCGAGGTCGCGAGCCGGCGCCGCGCGCTCGACGTGCACCCGGTCTATAAGCGCATCGACACCTGCGCCGCCGAATTCGCCTCGCCGACGGCCTATATGTACTCGACCTATGAGGCGGACTTTGCCGGGGCGCCCCAATGCGAGGCGCGTCCCTCGTCCGCTGAGAAGGTCATCATCCTCGGCGGCGGACCGAACCGCATCGGCCAGGGCATCGAGTTCGACTATTGCTGCTGCCACGCGGCCTTCGCGCTGTCCGCCGCGGGCTACGAGACCATCATGATCAACTGCAATCCGGAAACGGTCTCGACCGACTACGACACCTCCGACCGGCTCTATTTCGAGCCGCTCACCGAAGAGGACGTGCTCGAGATCGTGCGCAAGGAGGAGACGAACGGCACGCTAAAGGGCGTCATCGTCCAGTTCGGCGGCCAGACGCCGCTCAAGCTCGCCGCGGCGCTGGAAGGGGCAAAGGTGCCGATCCTCGGCACGTCGCCCGACGCCATCGATCTCGCCGAGGACCGCGACCGGTTCAAGGCCCTGATCGAGCGGCTCGGGCTGCGCCAGCCCAACAGCGGCATCGCCCGATCGCCGGACGAGGCGCGCGCGATCGCCGGCACGATCGGTTTCCCGCTGGTCATCCGCCCCTCTTACGTGCTCGGCGGCAGGGCCATGGAGATCGTGCACGACGACGGGCAGCTCGCCCGCTACATCGCCGAAGCCGTGGTGGTCTCGGGCAAGAGTCCGGTGCTGATCGATTCCTATTTACGCGACGCGACCGAGGTCGATGTCGACGCCATCGCCGACGCCGAGGACGTGTTCATCTGCGGGGTGATGGAGCATATCGAGGAGGCGGGGGTTCATTCGGGCGACTCGGCCTGCTCGCTGCCGCCCCATTCGCTGAAGCCGCATTTGATCGCTGACATGGAGCGGCAGACAAAAGAGCTCGCCCGGGCGCTCAAGGTGGTGGGCCTGATGAACGTCCAGTTCGCCATCCAGAACGACGATATCTACGTGCTCGAGGTCAACCCCAGGGCAAGCCGCACGGTGCCGTTCGTCGCCAAGGTGATCGGGCTGCCGATCGCGGCCATCGCCGCGGAGGTTTTGGCCGGCAAGCCCCTCGCCTCCTTCGGCCTGCAACGCCCGCACCTCGATCATATCGCAGTGAAGGAGGCGGTGTTCCCCTTCGCGCGCTTCCCCGGCGTCGACACGGTGCTCGGCCCCGAGATGCGTTCAACCGGCGAGGTGATGGGCATCGACCGTGACTACGCCGTGGCCTTCGCCAAGAGCCAGCTCGGCGGCGGCTGCAAGCTGCCGCTCACCGGCACGGTGTTCGTCTCGGTCAAGGATTCCGACAAGGACAAGGTCGTGGCGCCGATCCGGCAGCTCTCCGAGATGGGCTTCCGGATCATCGCCACGCGCGGCACCAAGCGTCATCTCGACGCCCATGGCATCGCCTGCGATAGGGTTAACAAGGTGCTGGAGGGCCGGCCGCATATCGTCGACGCCATCACCAATGGCGAGGTCGATATCGTCTTCAACACCACCGAGGGCGCCAAGGCGCTCGCCGATTCGTTCTCCATCCGGCGCTCGGCCTTGCTCTACCACATTCCATATTATACAACCCTGGCGGGCGCCCTGGCCGTGACCGAGGCCATCAAGGCCCTAAGAGCCGGAAATCTCAAGGTCGCGCCCTTGCAGAGCTACGCAGGTCGGCGCGAGGGGTAGCTTGGTCGCACCCTTATTAGGCAATTCAACCGATTCTTGACTTAGACTGGGCAATTCCTCGACAGTGGTCCTGGGGGCCCTAAGGGAGCTTTGACGAAAGATGGACAAGGTGCCGATGACCGCGGAGGGCTTCGCTGCGCTTGAGGCTGAGATCAAACATCTCAAGACCGTCGAGCGCCCGCGTATCATCAAGGCGATTGCCGAAGCGCGCACGCATGGCGACCTTTCGGAGAACGCAGAATATCACGCCGCCAAGGATCAGCAGGGCATCTCCGAGGCCCGCATGGCCGACCTCGAGGACAAGCTCTCCCGCGCCGACGTCATCGACACGTCCAAGCTCAAAGGCGATCAGGTGATGTTCGGAGCGACCGTCACCCTGATCGACGAGGACACCGAAGAGAAGGCGAAGTACCGGATAGTGGGGGAGATCGAGGCCGACGTGAAGAAGGGGAAGATCTCGATCACCTCGCCGATTGCCCGCGCGCTTCTTGGCAAGCGCAAGAACACCGTCGTCGAGGTGTCGACGCCAGGCGGCGGCAAATCCTACAAGGTGCTCAAGGTCGAGTTCAAATAGGCCAGTCGATCGCGCGCGCGGGCGTGCGAGCGCGACAGTCTGCCCTCCGCAACTTCGCGCGTGGCGTCCCCAAGGACGCTTCGCGTGATCGACCTGAACGCGCTGTTGCGGAGACCGGTCGAGTATTACGAATATCCTTGGGCGATCGAGCGGCACTTGCGCCGCGCGCAGTCGTATCTCCGTTCGCTGTCACAAGCCGACGACGTCGCGTTCGTCTTCTGCAAATCGATGCCGCGCAGCGGCCACCGCTTTCTCACGGAATGCGTGGAGCATTATTTAGGACAGGCGCTGCACTATTGCGGCTTCTACAATACCCGTGCCGACTGCTGCCGCAGAATCCCTTGCCAAGCCCCACAACGAGGGCAAGACCAACCGCTTCTTCTTCCAAAAGAGCCACGATTTTGGCTTTCGCGATTCTCCGGGGCTGGACGGCAAATATCTGATCCAGTACCGGTCGCCGATTCCCCGCCTCCAATCCAGCGCCACCCCCAGCAAGGCTTGCGCACAAGCCCTCGCGACATCCTTCAGCGCGGCGAAGGTGTCTCTTGGCCTCCAAGGAGCCGAGAAACGGCCGGTTTCCACACGCGCTGTGTGGCGTCTACGGCTTGCGCTTGCGGCCGGCGATCGGGGGCATTAGGCTTGCGCCATGTTGCAAATGTTCTGCAGCGGGTTTCTCTTTCGTGTGGCGATTCTGCTTGCCGCCTTCGCCGCACTTTGCTTTGTCGCGCCGCCTGCCGTGATGGCCTTCGGCCATGGCAGCAACACCGTGCAGTGCCTGGCCCATGGCGACGCCGTGGATCACGGTGGGCATATGGGCGCCAAGAACAAGGACCGCAGCGGTCATGCTAAGCTGCCCGGCAATCATGCCTCGGCATGCTGCGGGATGTTCTGCCTGAGCGCGCTCGCACCCGCATCAGGCCCAGTAGTCGAGGGCCTACTCACTTCGCCGAAGCTCACTCCGCTGGTCGAAACGAGCTTTTTCGGCCAGACCCCCGACCTTCCGCATCGGCCTCCGATCACCATCCTCGCAGTCTGAGTAGCTCCCGCCCGGGAGCGTCTACCGGGCCCGAGCTTCGTCAACCACGAGACGAGGGATGATCCATGCTCTCTCACCATTGGGGCGTGCGCCTCGCGGCCATCGCCGCAGCCGCAGCCTTGCTCAGCGCTTGCCGTACCTTCTCGCCCGACGGCGGGATGGCTTCCGTCGCCACGGTCGCAGGGCAAGGACTGAACAAGGACGTATTGCAGATTCGCTCGGCCGAGGAGGCACAAGCGGCGCAGTCGAGGGTGACGCGGCTGTTGCACCGCCCGCTCGGCGCCGATGCGGCAGTGCAGATCGCGCTTCTCAACAATCTCGGCCTGCAGGCGGCGTATAACCGGCTGGGGATCGCCGAGGCGCTGGCGGTGCAAGCGAGCAGGCCCCCTGCCCTCAGCTTCGCCATCTCGCAGGTCTCGACCCCGGTCGAGCTCGACATCGAGCGTCAGATCATCGGCAGCCTGCTCTCGCTCCTCACCATGCCGGCGCGCACTAAGATCGCCGCCGATCAATTCGCGCAAGCGGAGCTCAGCGCGGCCGAAGAGACCTTGCGCGTCGCGGCCGAGACGCGACGGGCCTATGTGCGCGCGGTCGCCGCGCGCCAGATCGTGGCGGCGCTCGGCGACGCCAAGGCGAGCGCTGACGCCTCGGCGAAGCTTGCCGGCGGGCTAGAACAAACCGGCGCCGTGAACAGACTGGATCAAGCACGGCGGCAGGTCTTCGCCACCGAGATGGAGGCGGAGCTCACCCGCGCATCCCAAAATGTAGCCGCCGCGCGCGAGCGGCTTACGCGCCTCATGGGGCTCATGCACTCCGAGCTCGACGCCTATCTCCCGACGGCGCTGCCCCAATTGCCCAAAACCTTGCGGAGCGTGGGCGCCATCGAGCAAGCGGCTGTGGACCGCCGCGTCGACGTGCAGATCGCGCGAATCGAGATGGAGGTCTTGGCACGCTCCTATGGGCTCACACGCAAGACTCATTTCCTGAACGTGCTCGACGCGGCGGGCATCTCCAAGACGCAGAAGGACAAAGGCGAGAAACGCGCCGAGGGCGGCGGCTTCGAGCTCATGTTGCAAGTGCCGCTGTTCGATTTCGGCAAGGCCAATGTGCGGGAAGCCGAGCAGCGCTATCTCGAAGCCGCCAATCGTCTAGGGCAGAAAGGCGTCAATGCGGCGTCGGAGGCGCGCGAGGCCTATGGCGCCTATCGCGCTACCTACACCATCGCGCGAAAATATGAAGGCGAAGTGCTGCCCCTGTACCAGACCATCGGGGCGGAGACCGAGCTCCAATACAACGCCATGCAGATCGACGCCTTCGCGCTGCTCGAAGCGGCGCGGGAGCGGGCAAGGGCCAAGGTCGCGAGCATCGAGGCGAAGCGGAGCTTCTGGCTCGCCGCCAACGATCTCAGCGTCGCCGTGCTCGGCGGCGGAATCTTCGTTTCGGAACAAGACGCCGAACGCGTGGCGGCGAGCAGCGGCGCGGCCGCCGACTAGACAAGGATGAGGACCATGCTGTCACGACGGAATTTTCTGAGTGGCTCGGTCGTGGCATTGGCCGGCGTCGCCGCCATCGGCAGCCGCGCGGAGGCCGCCGCCATACCCGAGGCGCCGACCACCGCCTCGCCGGCGATGCAGCCGCCGCTGCCGCCGCAAGCGGGCCAGGACTACCAGCCGGTGGTGACGCTGAACGGCTGGACGTTGCCCTGGCAGATGAACGGCGAGTGGAAAGAGTTCCATCTCGTGGCGGAGCCCGTGACGCGCGAATTCGCGCCCGGCATGACGGTGAATCTCTGGGGCTATAACGGCCAGACACCCGGCCCCACCATCGAGGCAGTGGAAGGCGACAAGATCCGTGTCTTCGTCACCAACAGACTGCCCGAGCACACCAGCGTGCATTGGCACGGCATGCTCGTGCCGAACGGCATGGACGGCGTGGGCGGCCTCACGCAACCGCACATTCCGCCGGGCAAGACCTTCGTCTATGAGTTCCTGCTGAAGAAGAGCGGAACCTTCATGTACCACCCCCATTCCGACGAGATGGTGCAGATGGCCATGGGGATGATGGGCATGGTCGTCGTCCATCCGCGCGATGGAAGCTGGTTCCGCGTCGACCGCGACTTCGTCTTCGTCATGAGTTGCTACGACGTCACGCCCGGCGGCTCATTGCCGAACGTCACGGAGATGACAGAATTCAATATGTGGACCTTCAATGCGCGCGTCTTTCCCGGCATCGACGTAATGCCGGTGAGACAGGGCGACCGCGTGCGGATCAGGATGGGCAATCTCACCATGACCAATCACCCGATCCATCTGCATGGCCACGACTTCCGCGTGACCATGACCGATGGCGGCTGGGTGCCCGAGACCGCGCAAATGCCGGAGGCAACCACCGACGTTCCGGTGGGTACGGTGCGCGCGTTGGAGTTCGTTGCCGACATGCCGGGAGACTGGGCGTTCCACTGCCACAAATCGCACCACACCATGAACGCCATGGGTCACAAGCTGAAGAACTTCATCGGCGTGGCGCGAGGCGATCTTGGGCAAGCGCTCAAGGTGGCGGCGCCAAACGCCATGGCCATGGGAACCACGGGCATGGCGGACATGGCGGAGATGGCAATGAAGCTGCCGCCCAATACGCTCCCAATGATGACCGGAACCGGGCCGTTCGGGCCGATCCAGATGGGCGGCATGTTCACGGTGATCAAGGTGCGCGAGGGGTTGGCGGCGAACGACTATCGTGATCCCGGATGGTACGAGCATCCTGAAGGCACCGTCGCCCATGAGGTCGAGGTAAGCGCGGCCGGCGAGCCGCCGCGGCAGCCTGGTGCAAGCGAATCTCCCCGGACGGAAATGCCGGGAATGGAAATGCCCGGAATGGACATGCCGGGTATGAAGCCTAGCGGGCACCAGGGCCAGCACTAAGGAGTAATCACGGCATCGACGTCACACTCTCAACCGAAAGGAGAAACAGCATGCGTAAGCTTGTTTGCGCAAATCTCGTTTTTGGACTCTTCAGTTTGCCGGTTTTCGCGGCTGCTCCGGTGAGTTTTGCTGTCGCCCATGAGGGGCATCAGATGGAGTGCACCGAGACCAGCATCAACGCGATGAACGCCGACATTCAAGCAATGGACGATGGAGGGGCCAAAACGACGGCCATGACGGAAATGCAAATGGCTCAGGACATGATGGACAAAAAGGACATGAAGGGTTGCATGACCCACATGAACAACGCCATGGAGGCTACCGAGAAATAGATGCGCTCCCGACCAATCTCAGGCGAGGACACATCCGGTTCGGCAGCTTCTCGGACCGCGAGGCGCTGGTTGACCCTGGCGTTGGCGGCTGGTGCATTGCTCGCCGCCACCGTTGTCGCCTTGCTCGTTCACATGGGGTCCTTCGACGTCGCGGCGGACACTCCGCACTCTCAGCCGGTTTTTTGGCTGATGAACACGGTAAGGGAAAATTCGATCGCCATCCGCGCGGCTGGCATAGCCGTGCCGAGCGACCTGACCGACGCCAAACGCATTGTTTCAGGCGCCGCGCAATATGACGAGATGTGCAGCGTCTGCCACCTTGCCCCTGGCATGAAGCGCACCGAGATCAGCCGGGGCCTCTATCCGCGAGCGCCCGAACTCCGCCGTGGCAGCAGCCTCAAACCGGCCGAGGAATTCTGGGTCGTGAAACACGGTCTCAAGATGACGGGCATGCCAGCGTGGGGAGTAACTCATGACGATGAACTTCTTTGGGATGTTGTTGCCTTCTTGCGGAAGCTGTCGGAACTCAGCGCCGACCAATACCAAGAGCTCGTAAAAAGCGCTCCAATGAGTCACGACAAAATGATGCAGGAAATGGAGATGGACAACGGCCATGACCATGGCGACCAACCCCACCATTAGTTTTGCTTGCGGAAGGCTCATTGAGCGATCCGGAGACGGAGTGTGGGCATCACCAGGTCTGGCCGCGCGCCGGCGCACGAGGAGGCGTTATGCGCTCAGTTTGCAAGGCAGTGGGCGAGTACCGGAAAGCGGTCGACGACCTCAACCAGGCGCTGGCCGAGAAGCCGGAAGACCCCACCGCCTTGAGCCGACGCGGGCAAGCCTATGAGGCGCTTGACCAGAAAGCCCAAGCACTCGACGATTTCCGCTTGGCGTTAGACACCAATCCCGGGCTCGAAAGCGCCAAGGAGGGCTTTGCCCGCATCATGACCGAGCAACAGCGGTCGCAAAAAGGAAATTGAACCCGCCGTTTCAGCCGACGATGTCACCCTTCTTCTGCAGATACTCTTCCCGGCTGATATCTCCGCGCGCGTAGCGTTCCTCCAGAACTTCAAGGCCGGAGGACCGCGGCTCTATAGGCGGCTGGCGGTTGGTCGCATACGGCGTCGAGCGGACGAACCACACCACGGCCCAAATGACGGCGACCAAGATTACGAGCCAAAGGATCATACCGAACCCTCCCATTGAGCCCCATCCGCCCATCATTCCTTGACCATTTCCAAAGCCCCACATGGCTCACCTCCCGCGTATGGTAGGCACGAAGGTGCCGGCTTACGGTGAAGACCTTGCACCAAAAAAAGTGTGCTGCCTCGTGGTTCACCTTGCAATCCAGCCAATCGACGCAGTACGAGCCCCAATGCACCAGTCACACGATGGCGCTATCATCCCGTTTGCAAAGATAGGCTGAAGCCAAGGCTTGCGGCATGATCGAGAAGCTTGAATTCATCATCGCGCTCGCCCGCGAGCGGCATTTCGGACATGCCGCCGAGGCCTGCGGCGTGAGCCAGCCCACGCTCTCCGCCGGCATCAAGCAGCTCGAGGATTCCTTCGGGGTGCTGCTGGTGCAGCGCGGCTCGCGCTTCCAGGGTTTCACGCCGGAAGGCGAGCGGGTGCTCGACTGGGCGCGTCGCATCGTCGGCGACACCCGCGCCATGCGCCAGGAGATCGACGCGCTGAAGCACGGCCTGACCGGCCATATCCGCATCGCCGCCATCCCCACCGCGCTCGCCATGATGGCGATCCTCACCACCCCCTACCGGGCGAAGCATCCCGACGTCAGCTTCACCATCTGGTCCCGCAACTCCATCGAGGTGCTGGGGCTGCTCGAGAATTTGCAGGTGGATGCGGGGCTGACCTATCTCGACAACGAGCCGCTCGGACGCGTGCAGACCGTCCCGCTCTATAGCGAGCAATACCGGCTGTTGATCTCCTCGGACAGCCCGCTTGGGCAAAGGGACAGCGTGACCTGGGCCGAGGTCGGCAAGGTGCCGCTGTGCCTGCTCACCCCCGACATGCAGAACCGGCGCATCATCGAAGGTCTGTTGCGCGAGGCAGGGGCGGACGTGGCGCCGACGCTTGAATCGGATTCGATCATCGTCCTGTTCGCCCATGTGCGTACCGGGCGATGGGCGAGCGTGATGCCGGCGAAGCTCGCCGCGGTCCTCGGTCTGACCGACACGGTACGGGCGGTACCCATCATCGAGCCGGAGGTGACCCATTCGATCGGGCTCGTTGTGCCCCAGCGCAATCCGCTGACGCCGCTGATCCATGCGCTGGTCAGCGAAGCCAAGCAGCTCGCGCCGATTCTGGGCGACGACGGCCCGCCCCCGATCGGCGGCCGCCTGGCCAGGCGCGAGACGCCTGCCGGGTAGAGACTGGCAATGCCCGGCTGTTGGGCCGTCAGGCGTCACGATCCGAAAAGCCGATCGTGCGATAGGATATTGTAATAAAAGGAAAAATCTGGCCACGCGGCTTGCGATGCAGGGGGCTGCATAATATCTTCCGGTTTGGGTCATGCTGGCCATGGGAGGGGATGGCCGAGCGGTGAAAACCGATCAGAAATCCCGATCGGGTGACGGTGCCGCTGTGTTGATTCCTGAAGGCTTTTTTCTCCATTTTGCCACCAACTTAGAGAGGCCGCTTGCGCATGCCGAGATACGAGCCATGGGATCCCGAGCGCGCCAGCGTGATCATCGCAGCGAATCGGCACCGCGCGGGCGCGGCGCTGCCGATCCTGCATGCCTTGCAGCACGCCTTCGGCTGTGTGCCGGAAGCGGCGATCGCCATGGTGGCCGACGCGCTCAACCTGTCCCGCGCCGAGATGCACGGGACGGTCACCTTCTATCACGACTTCCGCAAAGAGCCCCCGGGGCGGCGCGTGCTGAAGCTCTGCCGCGCCGAATCCTGTCAGGCCGCTGGCGGTGACGCGCTTGCGGCGCGGGCGGAGGAGAAGCTTGGCGTGGAGATGGGCGGCACCACGGCGGACGCCCGCGTGACGCTCGAAGCCGTCTATTGCCTCGGGCTTTGCCATAGCTCGCCCGCCGCCATGCTCGACCACGATCGCGTTTACGGCATGCTCGACGAGGCGAAGCTCGACGCTCTGCTAAAGGAGGCGCAAGCGTGAGCGCCCGAATCTATATTTCTCGCGATTCCGGCGCGTTATGCGTCGGCGCCGAAGAGGTCGCACGCGCTTTGTTCAAGGCCGTCGAGCGCCGGGGCCTTGCCGTTGAGATCGTGCGCACCGGCTCGCGCGGCATGTACTGGCTCGAGCCGCTGGTGGAAGTGGCGACGCCGCAAGGCCGCATCGGCTACGGCCCGGTCAAGGCAAACGACATCGAAAGCCTGCTCGACAGTGGCGTGCTCGAAGGCGGTGAGCATCCCTTGCGCCTCGGGCTCGTCGAGGACATCCCTTTCTTCAAACGCCAGACGCGGCTCACTTTTGCCCGCGTCGGGGTGATCGACCCCCGCTCGCTCGAGGATTACCGGGCGCATGGCGGTTACAAGGGGTTGGAGAAAGCCCTTGCACTCGGCCCTCAGGCGACCGTCGAGGAAGTGGTGAATTCGGGGCTGCGCGGCCGCGGCGGCGCTGGCTTCCCCACCGGCATCAAATGGCGCACCGTCGCCCAGACGGTCAATCCCCAGAAATATATAGTCTGCAACGCCGATGAAGGCGATTCCGGCACCTTCGCCGACCGCATGATCATGGAAGGCGATCCCCTCGTTCTCATCGAGGGCATGACCATCGCCGGCATCGCCACCGGCGCGACCTACGGCTACATCTATATCCGCTCCGAGTATCCCCATGCCGTCGAGGCCATGGAGATCGCCATCCGGCGCGCACGGGAGGCCGGCATGCTGGGGCCGCGCGTGGCTGGCTCTGCTTACGCCTTCGACATGGAGGTGCGGGTCGGCGCCGGCGCCTATGTCTGCGGCGAGGAGACCTCGCTGCTCGAAAGCCTCGAGGGCAAACGCGGCGAGGTGCGGGCGAAGCCACCGCTGCCGGCCCATATCGGACTGTTCGGCAAGCCTACCGTCATCAACAACGTGCTGTCGCTTGCTTCCGTGCCAATCATCATAAGCGACGGCGCCGCCTATTACCGCGATTTCGGCATGGGCCGGTCGCGCGGCACCATGCCGATCCAGCTCGCCGGCAACATCAAATATGGCGGGTTGTTCGAGACGGCCTTCGGCATCAGCCTCGGCGAGCTCGTCGACGATATTGGCGGCGGCACAAGGAGCGGACGCCCCGTCCGAGCGGTGCAGGTCGGCGGGCCGCTCGGCGCCTATTTCCCGCCCGCTTTGTTCGACACGGCCTTCGACTATGAGGCCTTCACCGCCCGCGATGGGCTGATTGGCCATGGCGGCATCGTAGTGTTCGACGACAGTGTGGACATGGCCAAACAGGCGCGCTTCGCCATGGAGTTCTGTGCCATCGAATCTTGCGGCAAGTGTACGCCCTGCCGCATCGGCTCGGCGCGCGGCGTCGAACTCGTCGACAAGATCGTGGCGAACGAGGATCGAGCGGAAAATCTCCTCGTGCTCGAGGACCTCTGCAACACCATGAAGTTTGGATCGCTCTGCGCTCTTGGCGGGTTTACCCCGTACCCCGTGATGAGCGCGCTCACCCATTTCCCCGAGGATTTCGGCGCTACACCTAAGCACCTCGCAGCTGCTGAATGAGGAAACTCGCAATGTCGCTGATCCAAGAAATCGACTACGGCACGCCGGCCTCCAAATCGAAAAGGACGGTGACGGTCACCGTCGACGGTGTGAAGGTCGCCGTGCCGGAAGGCACCTCGATCATGCGCGCGGCCATGGAGATGGGAACGCAGATCCCCAAGCTCTGCGCCACTGACATGCTGGACGCGTTCGGCTCCTGCCGGCTTTGTCTGGTCGAAATCGAGGGCCGCGCGGGCACGCCCGCGTCCTGCACCACCCCTGTTGCCGAGGGCATGGTCGTGCGCACCCAGACCGACCGCCTGAAGCGGCTCCGCAAGGGCGTGATGGAGCTTTACATTTCCGAGCACCCGCTCGACTGCCTCACCTGCTCGGCCAATGGCGATTGCGAGCTGCAGGACATGGCTGGCGCGGTGGGCTTGCGCGAGGTGCGCTACGGCTATGACGGCGCGCGGCACCCCAACCCCGGCATCGACGCTTCCAATCCTTATTTCACCTATGAGCCAGCCAAATGCATCGTCTGCTCGCGCTGTGTGCGGGCGTGCGAGGAGGTGCAAGGCACGTTTGCTCTGACCATCGCCGGCCGCGGCTTCGACTCGGTGGTGTCGCCGAGCATGGAGGAGTCCTTCCTCGCTTCGGAATGCGTATCGTGCGGCGCCTGCGTGCAGGCCTGCCCCACCGCCACACTCAACGAGAAGTCGGTGATCGAGATCGGCACCCCTGAGCATTCCGTCGTCACCACTTGCGCCTATTGCGGGGTTGGCTGCACCTTCAAGGCCGAGATGCGCGGCGAAGAGGTGGTGCGCATGGTCCCCTACAAGGACGGTAAGGCCAATCGCGGCCATTCCTGCGTCAAGGGTCGCTTCGCTTGGGGCTACGCCACCCACAAGGACCGCATGCTGAAGCCGATGATCCGCGCCAAGATCACCGATCCCTGGCGCGAGGTCTCCTGGGAGGAGGCGATCGGCTACGCGGCCTCGGAGTTCAAGCGCATTCAGGAGAAATACGGGCGGAGCTCGGTCGGCGGCATCACCTCGTCGCGTTGCACTAACGAGGAAACGTTCCTCGTGCAGAAGCTCGTCCGCGCGGCCTTCGGCAACAACAATGTCGACACTTGCGCGCGCGTCTGCCATTCGCCGACCGGCTACGGCCTGAAAACGGCCTACGGCACCTCGGCCGGCACGCAGGATTTCGACTCCGTCGAATTTTCCGACGCAATCATGGTCATCGGCGCCAATCCGACCGACGGCCACCCCGTGTTCGCCTCGCGAATGAAGAAGCGCCTACGCGAAGGCGCCAAGCTGATCATCCTCGATCCCCGCCGCATCGACCTCGTGCGCACCCCGCATATCGAGGCGGACTATCATTTGCCGCTGAAGCCCGGAACCAATGTCGCCGTGGTCACGTCGCTGGCCCATGTCATCGTCACCGAGGGGCTCGTCAATGAGACCTTCGTGCGCGAGCGTTGCGACTGGGACGAGTTCCAGGATTGGGCGGCCTTCGTGTCCGACGAGCGGCACAGCCCCGAGGTGGTGGAGAAAATGTCCGGCGTGCCCGCAGAGCTCATTCGGGGCGCGGCCCGGCTCTACGCCACCGGCGGCAACGGCGCCATCTATTACGGCCTCGGCGTCACCGAGCACAGCCAGGGCTCGACCACGGTGATGGCGATCGCCAACCTTGCCATGGCCACCGGCAATATCGGCCGCGAAGGCGTGGGCGTGAACCCACTTCGTGGGCAAAATAATGTGCAAGGATCCTGCGATATGGGGTCGTTTCCCCACGAGGTCTCGGGCTACCGGCACGTCTCCGACGATGCCACGCGCGCGATGTTCGAGGCGCTGTGGGGCCGGCCGCTCGATGCCGAACCGGGCTTGCGCATCCCCAATATGATGGATGCCGCGGTCGACGGCTCGTTCAAGGGCCTCTACATCCAGGGCGAAGACATTCTCCAATCGGACCCGAACACGCAGCATATGGCGGCGGGGCTCGCTGCTATGGAATGCGTGGTGGTGCAGGATTTGTTCCTGATCGAGACCGCAAACTACGCCCATGTGTTTCTGCCCGGCTCGACATTCCTCGAGAAAAACGGCACCTTCACCAATGCCGAGCGGCGCATCCAGATGGTGCGCAAGGTGATGACGCCCAAGAACGGCTATGAGGACTGGGAGATCACCGAGCTGCTCTCCAACGCGCTCGGCTTTCCGATGCATTACAATCATCCGTCCGAGATCATGGACGAGATCGCCCGGCTCACGCCCACTTTCGCCGATGTGTCCTACAACAAGCTCGACGAGCTCGGCTCGGTGCAATGGCCGTGCAACGAGCAGGCGCCGGACGGCACGCCGATCATGCACATCAACGGCTTCGTGCGCGGCAAGGGCAAATTCGTCATCACCGAATATGTGGCGACCGACGAGAAGACGGGCCCGCGCTACCCGCTGCTGCTCACCACGGGCCGCATCCTCAGCCAATACAATGTGGGCGCGCAGACGCGGCGCACCGCCAACGTCATCTGGCACGAGGAAGACCTGCTGGAGATCCATCCGCACGACGCCGAGCAGCGGGGCGTCCGCGACGGCGATTGGGTGAACCTCGCCAGCCGCGCGGGCGACACGACGCTCCGCGCCCAAATCACCGAGCGGGTGGCTCCCGGCGTGGTCTACACGACCTTCCACCATCCCAACACCCAGGTGAACGTGGTCACGACCGAGTTCTCCGACTGGGCCACCAACTGTCCGGAATACAAGGTAACCGCCGTGCAGGTGATGCCGTCGAACGGGCCGTCTGAGTGGCAGGAGGAATATGAGGAGCTGTCGCGACAGTCGCGCCGGATCGCGGAGCCGCTGGTCGCGGCGGAGTAGGCTTACCGACATGGCGCTGCCCGTTGTCCGCGTCCCGCGTGCGCTTTGGCGCACCACGGGCGTTACGCATGGAACCCGCGCCATACCGGAAGAGACCGCGGTCGCTTTCACCCATCCTCATCGCGTCCAAGGAGAGCGTGCCGCCCATGTCGCCTGACCGCCTCGTCTATATGGCGAATCAAATCGGCAAATTCTTCGAGGTGCAACGCGCCGACGAGATCGTGCCGGGGATTGCCAACCACATCAAAAAGTTCTGGGACCCGCGGATGCGCGGGGCGATCTTCGCCTATCTGGATGCGGGCGGCGAAGGCATCGACCCGCCCGTGCGCGAGGCGCTGCTAAAGCTCAAAGAAGAGTCACGCCACCCCAGCGGCCCAAAGAGCATCGTCGAAACGAGCTTCCAGGGAACGTAATCGGATGGACGGCATGATGAAAACGACGCGCAGGGGATTTCCTTCCTGTGCTGTTCGTGGCCTTGGCCCACTCCTGATAACAGGTTGGCCATCTATAACCGGTTGGTCATCTCGAGATAGCTGCGACTGCTGTGGTTAAGTTTACACCGCCATTATCTTCACATAGGGGCCCAAGAGGGTTGCGGTTTGACCGCGGGGAGCTGGCGGGTGCGGTAGCAGACTTGGGCGTTCTGGTACCCATCGCGGTGGCGTTAATTGTCAAAAACGGCTTGTCGGCAACAGCCGTCCTGCTGCCCGCGGGCTTGCTCTACGTGGTGGCTGGCCTGCTCTATCGGCTACCCGTGCCGGTGCAGCCGCTCAAGGCCTTTGGCGCAATCGCCATCGCCCAGGGTCTCGGCTCCAACGAAATTGCGGTCGGGGCTTTGCTGATGGGGGGCGCGTTTGTGGTGCTTGGCGCTTCCGGATTACTCAGCCGGGTCGCCAAGATATTTCCACTCCCAATCATCCGAGGCGTGCAGCTCTCGGTCGGGCTGCTTTTCTGCCAGCTCGCCTGGAAGCTGACCACGGCACCCCCCGCAGCATTCACCGATCACGTCCAACCCACTTGGTGGCTGGTGGCAGGCGCGGTGGTCGTGACTTTGGCGGGCTTGCTAATGCACCGACTTACCGTCGCTCTTGTTCTCGTCGTGCTCACGATCATAGCGATAGGGCTGACCTTTCACGGGCCAGTGCTGTTTGGCCCGTCCCCCATCCGTTTCCCTGAGCTGAGCATCCAGGCCTTTACGACCGCAGCGGTTGTGCTGGTGCTGCCTCAGCTACCGCTGACCTTTGCCAACTCCTGCCTGGCTACCGCCGATGCGGCCCGGACCTATTTCGGCCCTGCCGCCGAACGGGTGCAGCCGGGACGGCTCGCCATGAGCCTGGGCGTGGCCAATTTACTGGCAGGTTCGATCAGCGGCATGCCGGTTTGCCACGGTGCAGGCGGCTTGACCGCGCATTATAGCTTTGGCGCGCGGACGGGGGGCGCCCCCATTATCTTGGGCACCGTATTGTTGGTCCTTGCCATGGCATTTGGCGCCAGCCTTCCCGCACTTCTCGCCGGCTTTCCGTTGCCGATCCTCGCGGGGTTGCTGGCCATGGCGGGCCTGCTGCATATCGCCTTGCTCAAGGATTTGCGCCAGCCTACTCATTGGGCACTGGCCATCGCGGTCGGGATCACGGGTCTCCTCAGCAACCTCGCCATTGCATTGGTCGGGGCGCTACTCATCTGGTGGGCGGCCAAAGCCTTCAGCACGCGCCAGGGGTCCGGCAGCCAGGCTCAATAAGAGGCCAACTGGGGTCCGCGCGCAGGTATTCGATTTGCATCGAGCGCCGAACCTCATCGTCGACGGCGCGGTTCGATGCCGGCCTTAAGGCTACGGCATGATCGCCACGCCCCAGGGCAGACGCCCGACGGAGACGGATTTCTCCGGCTTGAGGGTTTCCATGTCGATGATGGTCATGTCGTTGGTGAGGCCGTTGGCGACATAGAGCTTCTTGCCCTCGGGGTCTGGCTCCAAATGCCAGGGACGCTGGCCGACCAGAATGTAGTCCTTGACCTCCTTGGTGGCAGTGTCGATGACGGCCACGCGGTTGGCCGGTCCAAGCGCGGTAAATGCGAGCTTGCCGTCCTTGGAGAACTCGATGCCGACGGGCTGCAGCAGCTCGGGCCGCACGCCAGGCACCTGGAAGCGGATTTTCTTGACGACCTTCCAGGTGGCGGGATCGATCACCGAGATGGTGCCGCCGACCTCGGACGAAACCCAAAGCTCTTTCCCATCGGCGGTAAACTTGGCTTCGCGCGGCCTTGAGTCGACCAGCACGTTGGCGATGAGTTTCATTTTCTCGGTGTCGATGATATGCGCCATGCTCGTGCTCTCGGACGTGGCGACGGCAATTTTGCCGTCCGGGCTCACGACCATGCCTTCTGGCTCAACGCCAACGGGCACCTCGCCGAGCACCTCGCTGCTCTTGATGTCCATGATGGTCACGAGCGAATCGTCCTCATTGGCGATGTAGATCCTTTCGCCTTTTGGATCGATGGCCATGAGCTCGGGGTCGGGGCCGGATTCGAGGTGGCGGGACACTTCGAGGGTCTTGGTATCGATCACGTCCATGATGTCGCCGTCGCCGGCGGCAACGAACAGCTCCTTGTAGTCGGGGCTCAGAACGATGCCGCGGGGCCGGCGCGCGACCTTGATGGTCTTGGTGACCTCAAGCGTATTGCCATCGACCACGCTTATGGTGTTGTCCTTCTCGTTCGAGACGAAGATGGTCACAGCGTAGCAAGGAGCCGCGCAGAGCAAGGAAAATGCCG
>Ga0315295_10001040_pt1 | contig 23785 bp, 17 predicted proteins | sample YL17G14_0_MG_FD_204453 | JGI IMG/M metagenome (GOLD analysis project Ga0315295, IMG submission 204453) | Sediment microbial communities from Yellowstone Lake, YNP, Wyoming, USA - YL17G14_0 | ecosystem: Environmental > Aquatic > Freshwater > Lake > Sediment | place: USA: Wyoming | collected...
GAGCAGTTGAAAAAACCTGGCAGGGTGCGGGATACCGAATAATCTCCCCTCCACCTTCCACATCACCATATCGTTTGCGTACTGGTAGCCTGATGCCAGGGGATGACCAAAGCACACCGCATTATAAAATCCCTGCACTACGCCCGCGGGAATGCCACCCGCAATAAAAAGCGGAAGATATTTCCTTCCCTCCCTGAAACTCGCAAGATACACTGCAACCGTCCCACCAATAAAGAGGGTTGAGGGTTCAATGAGCACTGCCACTCCTGCAGAGACCCCTGCCACAAGAGCCCTCACCGCGTTGTGGCGAACACTTCCCTGCCGGATCTGCATTATGACCACGAAGGGGAGAAATGAGAAAAAAGCGGCGGGCTGGTGACTGTAAAAGGTGGTGCTGTAGGAAAAGGCAAGGGTCCCGAAACCAAACAGTAGCGTGGCGAGAAGCGCATTGCCAATGCCCGTGTGAAAAAAGTGATGAAACACATAAAAAATGAGCAGGCAGAGAAGTGAGGAGAAGAGCACGGTTGTACACAGCGTGCTGAAGTAGGCGCTCAAGAGCACCTGCCGTCCGCCGTCATTAGGTACAAGGGAGCGCATAAGGTATTCTGCAAGCGCGTAAGACGGTACCGCCAGCAACGAGAGACCGGGGGCTTTATTACTGTAGTAGTGGCCATTATAGAACGCCCAGTCTCCGGTATTCACAAATGCCATCTCCCGGGCATCTTCCTTGAAGGAGTCAATTGTAAAAGAGTGGTGGTGAATAATGGCACGGGTGAGGCAAATCCTTGAATTCTGATTCCACCCCCCACCCTGAAAAAAATAACCATAGCTTATGAAAAAGAGCAGAAAGAGTAACCAATAGCACTTTCGCGTAGTGTTCCGAGCAGTATCTTTCCAATACATATTCTTTGCTACTGAAGAGAATCTGATTTTAAAATCATACTAAGGCATGCACAGGCATATATTGCAGTAGCTACCCACAGGGTTGCATTATAACCAAAGTTGAGGGACACTCCCCAGGCCATGACTGATCCCATCACTGAACAGGCGCCATTGATCCCCCACACCCATGGTATCATCTGTCGTGCTTCTTTTGCCAGAACCCGAATGCCAAGGGGAAAGGCCATTCCCATCACCATTCCCAGAGGCAGGAGTAATATAACTGAGACTAAAAAACGCACTAGGAGCGGCACTCCCAGAAACATTTCAAACACCCAGGGTAAGCCACCTATATACACTGCTAATGCTACACACAACATAACGATAACGCTACGCAAACGCCGTAAGGTCATGCCTTCCGAAAATCTTCCTGCCAGCAGGCTTCCCATTCCAGAAGCAATCAGCAGTGTGGAAAGAATAAGCGCTATCGCGTAAAGAGGCTGCCCTAAAAAGAGAATGAATTTTTGAATAAGCGGAATCTCCACAAACATAAATCCCAGACCAAGACATGCGAAATAAAGCAGATACCCCCAGAGATAAGAGACCTGCCCAACACGCAACCTCACCGAATCATAGACGAGTAGCGGTACAAAAATGGTAAGCACTACCATCACGAACACAATGATCAACAGTGATTTAAACATGAAGACCGGGTAGGTAAAGGGCACTGCGGTCGTATGGGGATTCCATAGATAGTGAACAGGTTTTAAAAAATTATAGAAGAATGGGCAGTTATCCCTGTTCGGATCAACCCTGAAGGGATAACGGTTCAGATACGCCTGTCTGTCGGAGGTGAAGAGATACTCATCTAATGCATTGTCCATTCTCTTTTCAGGATGATGGAGCCACACCAACCCCATTTCATCTCTTAAAAGGTCTATGGCCTGGATTTCTTGCGAAAGAAAAGGGGTTTTTTTAAGGAGAAAAATGGCCGGTCTCCAGGGCACTGGGGTTTGCGCCTCAAGAATGACAATCTGCTTTTCAGGAGTGGTAATCCCCAGTTCACCCAACGCTGCGACTACACCGGTTAAGACCCTAAACGTTTCTAAAAAATAATGTTCGATGGTGTTCCACCTCCCTATCCAGAGAACCCCGTCATCCTTTAAGTGACGGTAATAATCTTTAAAAGCCTCAACGGTATAAAGAGAATTTTCTACAAAGGTGAAGGATCCTGATGAACTGGCCACAAAGCTATCAACATTGCTTAAGTGTATTATGTCATAGCTTTTTTCCGTATGACGCATGAAATTTCTTCCGTCATCACACACGAGCTCTATACCAGGCTGATGGAAAAGGTTGCCATTGAAATGGCGATAGGTTTCCTTCACCAGCGTGACAATGGTGGGATTTATTTCTATGCCGGTAATAGTATGATGGCCATTGATATAGGCACTGAGTACATCATGCCCTCCTCCCACACCGATGATCAACACCTCTGCCTCTTTTCTGATGCGATAGTAGAAAGACCAGGGCAGTTTCTGCAGGTAATCTACCTTTGTTTTGTCACCATTAAAAAAATGCATGGGTGATAAGGCGGTTGCATCATAATGTATTTGTAATATGTCCGCCCCTGAAAATATTTCAGGGGAAACTGGTCTCACCGTCACTCGGTTAATGGGATTCCACTTTTCGAAGATGATATCGCTTTCAGATTTCCCTGAAACATACTTCACTTTGAGAAACCTCACCACATAGGCATTGCCTACAAAGGCCACGACAAGAAAAACCAATGTTACCAAAACCAATCTTTTCAAGAGCGTTCCTGAACCCGATTGGGAAAAGAGCAGAGAGGCGCACATCGCGAATAAGGAAGTCACTATCACCAGGCTTACGCCATCATATATAAAAAGCATTCCCATGACAAAAATACAGCCCAGTCCTGCCCCCACTAGATCATAACAGTATAAGACACTCACCTGTGGTGAGTAGTGGGTGAGGGCAAGGGTGATGCTCAGACCGGAGAAAAAATAAGGGAGAAAGATAAAAGAAAATAGTGCGCACAGCACTACGAACGTTGCAAGAGACGGGGTGAAGGCAGAATCTACCTGCAGGTACGAAATGATCGCTACCAGCATGGTCAAGGAAAAGAGTGCTGCACTCAGCGTGAGATGATCGTTGCATCGTTCCTTTGAAAAAAACTGAGGGAATAAAAAAACGACCATGCCGCTACAGCCGAACCCCAACATGGCTAAGGAAATCGATATGAAGACAAAATGATAATGAATGGTCGCTGAAAAAATTCGTGTTAATAGAATCTCCCAGGCAAGCGTTGCCAGCGCAACAAAAAAAATACCCCAATAGACACTTCTTCTACTCATAGCTCCTCCCCTGCCAAGCCCACCACTACCCTTCTCTCAAACCTTCCAGACAATGCACTTCTACAGGGTATCGTGAAGCAAAAGCCTTTTTAAGTACAAAATGTTGTTTCACATAGTTATAGAGTTCGATTTGTCCGGGTCTCTCCGCGTAAAGGGCTCTGTCTTCATAAGGAGGACGAATATCGGGAAGCCAGGCAGTGATTAAACACCAGATACGTTCTTTATCTTCCATAAGTTTAGACAGCTCATCAAGCGTTTCAGGAGTAAAGATAGTGATACCAGACGCATAGTAGCGGAAGTGCTCGCCTGCATACCCTATGGAAAAAACGAGATCTCCGGTGTGACCATTCACTTCATTCTCCACATAGCGAACTGCCTCCCGATAGTTCTGACGATCCTGGGTCAGTAGCGTATGAATCATCGGAATCTGGAGAGAGAAGAGCACCATCATTAAAAAGAATAGTAGACCGTTGCGATATGCCCCCCTCAATTTCCCGGTAAGCCCCACCATCCCCTGGCTTACTACAAGAAGGGCAAAAGGTAAGGCAAAGATGAAATACCGTTCAAAGACAAACATAGGGTTGAGCCAAAGGTAGAGGGAAAGCGGTACGCAAAAAAGTACCATAAGGTACAAAGAAAAAAAAAGGTCTTTTTTGAAAATAAAATACATGCCTGATAAAAATAGTATCGGATACACCACGATGCCGATCCCGTGCCGAATCCCGGGGAAAAAAGCATTTAAAAGATTTGCCATGAAAGGCACTCGAGTTACCTCTACCAACGCCACCTTAGTCAAATTCTTAAAGAAGCTGGGGATAATGGGGGCATAGAGCACTAAAGTAACAAAGGTAGCGGTCAGAAGCGCAATGAAAAAATTCTTAAAGGTTTTTACCTTAACCTCACTCTTCCATAGACCACAGGGTGCACCTACGGTAAAGAGCATGAAAGCGAACACCTGTGAAAGTGTCACCGCACACATGAACACATGTGAATAAAACCCAAGCACCGTGAACGCAACATAGCACATCCAAGATTTACGCTCATTGGTCTTCAAGCCTTCAAGGAAGTAAAATGAGGAGAGAATGGAAAAAAGGGCAAGACCTGAATAACCCCGTGCTTCTGAAGAGTGATCAATATGAAAAGCAGAAACAGCAAGTAAAATTGAGGCAATCATCCCGGAAGGTACCCCCAGGAATCTTCTACCAAATTGAAACAACATCACAATGCCAAGCAACCCCATCACCAATGCAGGCAACCGGGTGGAGAACTCACTCTCACCGAATACTCGTATAGAACCACGTGCTAACAATGAGTAGAGGATGTGATTATTGAAATAGTAGCCAAGGCTGCTCACTACCTGCCAAAGGGAGGGAGCTTTTACATAGGTCATGGTGCTCCAGATCTCATCCCACCAGAAGCTCTGCCTGATATTCCAGCACCGCAACACAAGACTGACGATCAGGATAAATCCAATGAGAAGTGTTACTCTGGTATCGTGAGCAACACTTCTTTTCTGTGATTTGTAACGCATAAAAAATTATCATAAAAGTAAACAATCGATATGGTTGCTATGCGGCACAACCATCGCAACAAATATTCTTTTAGCATAAAGTTATTATACTTTCATCAACACTCAATAGCAAACACAAAAAAACTAATTGAAAAATTTAGAAAAATCTGATTTATTCCCGGTGTGAGCAACTACCCTAGTCAACCGGGTTTACCATTACCTCGATATCGAGAGTATGTGAATCAGAAAATCCAAAGGAAATAAAAATCAAAAGGTTACAAACTTTCAGATGGATGCAGACACCACGTTGATAAGTATTGTAATACCCGTGTATAACGAAGAAAGGAGGATACGCTCATTCCTCTCAAGTGTCATTAACTACCTAATCAAAAAGAATTTTCCCTGTGAAATTGTAATTGTAGATGACGGAAGCACTGATGCAACACTCACCGTGGTTGCATCTCTCCTTAATGGAAAAGTGCCTGGTAACTATAATGTTTTAAAACTACCGGTCAATTCAGGAAAGGGAGCAGCTATCCGCAAGGGAATGCTGGAATCACACGGGAAATACATTTTCTTTGTAGATGCCGATGGATCAACCCCTATAGAAGAAATTGATCACTTCATCCCCCACCTCACCGAAGGATATGACATCTATAGTGGACGGAGAACCCTTAAGCAAAAAGCACCCTTCAAAAGAAAATTGTTCGGCTATGGCTACATTCTCCTCGCCAACGCGCTCCTCCACCTGGGCGTCTCTGATATCACCTGCGGATTCAAATGCTATAGACGGTCCTGTGTTCAGACAATTTTTTCCCGACAAACACTCAATAACTGGAGCTTCGATGCCGAAGACATATTCATTGCAAGAAAAAACGGGTACAAAATTAAAGAGATACCGGTGAGGTGGGAACACACACCGGGCTCCAAGGTAAAGGTACTTAAAAATGTATTTACCTGTGGTCTGGATCTTTTGCGGATCAAAGTAAATGATTTAAAAGGAGTGTACGATTGAACACCATTGGTAAACGAGCACATGAATAAAAAGACCCTTATCTTTATCCCCACCAGAAATACCGCTTCCACCATAGAAAAAACGTTTACGCTCATCCCTGGGCATATCAGAAGCGAGGCTGAGTTCATTGTCGTTGATAATGCCAGTACCGATACCTCTGTTGCGGTAGCAGAAAATTTAGGGTTAAAGGTACTACGGCATGACCGTGACCGTGGCTATGGAGGTTCAAATAAAACAGCGTTCGACTATGCCAAAACAGTACACGCAGACATTTTTGTGGTGCTCCACTCTGACTGTCAATATGATCCCTCCATAATGGACAGACTGCTTCAACCCATAGTACAGGGTGAAGCAGACGCAGTATTTGGCTCGCGGATCATGGGTAAAAAGGCGCTGCAGGGGGGGATGCCCTGGTGGAAATATATTGCCAATCGATTCCTCTCCTGGCTGGAAAATTGGGCTCTCAGCGCACACCTTAGTGAGTACCACTCTGGCTATCGAATCTATTCCATGAATATCCTAAAGAGCATTCCCTACCACCTCAATTCAGATGGCTGGATATTTGATGGTGAAATTATTTTTCAAATTCTCAATTTAGGTTTTACCGTTAAAGAGGTCCCTATCCCCACCTCCTATAAGGGACCTATTTCCTCAATTTCATTTTCGACAGGAGTGGTGTACGGACTCTCCGTCCTCTGGCTTATCTTCAAATTTAAGCTCCATCAGTGGAATATCATCGTGCAGAAAAAGTTCGCCGGGTGAGGGATAGGGAACACACTCTTTCGCAAGTGAACATTATCTTAGGTCAATTCGAGCAATGAACTGGAGTGCGCGACCAAAAATCAAATTCGCCGGAAAAGGGTAGAGTTTCACATCGGTAATCCACTCCTTAGGGGTAAGGTTAAGCGAATTGAATGCCTCGAACCATTCTTTTTTGGACCAGTAGTTGTAGGTGAGAGAAACATGGTAACGCGCATTCCCCACCCAATCCATAGCACGCAGTATCGCAGTGGCACCGAACCGCTCACACAGGTGATCCTTAATAATTATTGCCTTACGGGTGACCCGGAGCGCCTCTTTGAGAAGGACCATCTGGTCAGTAGTGTGGTGGAGCATGTCGATGAGCAGTACCACATCAAAGCACGCGTCAGGATAGGGAAAGTATCTTCCATCAAAAACGGTAACAGGGATAGCGGTCTTTTCCCTCATCACGATATCAATGCCCTCGACGGTGATATCCTGACGACTCTGCAAAATCGCATTGGTGAGCTGACCATCGCCACAACCAACATCTAACACCTTTGCACCCTCCGGGATAAGTATCGAGAGGTGACCAGCGAGGACAGAGATCCTTCGCTTGAATACATAGGCTTCATAGATGTTCTTAATAAACAATCTATCAGCCACTGCCGCTGCTTTTTGCGCTACGCTCATATGCTGTTCTCATCCTCACGCACAGGAGGTTTTTTCACAGCCTGGCCCATATACCACCGGAGTGACATCCGCGGTACTGTCCCAACACCCGCGGGTAAAAACAAAGGAGGAACTCATCCAGCGTGACTGACATGGCAATGCCTGGAACAACCTTAAAAAAATATCTCCCCTCAGTCTCCCTCATGGCGCTCTTGACGCTCCACGCCTTTTTAATGAATGGCCACCACCACCTGTACCAGTACCTTCCCGTGGGAACCTACCTCGATCCCATTGTGGCAAAGGCTGATCCTTCTCTTTTTAAAAAGTCCCTCTATGTCGAGGCAGTACACCGTACCCAGGTTAAACTGAGCATCATCGATGTGGTATATCCCTACCTCTACCACCATTTTGATTTCGAAACATGTGCGATCCTACTTGAGCTGGTGAGTCTCTTTTTTATTCTCGCCGGCATTTTCGCGCTCAGCACTGTTCTCTTTCGTAACAGTACGGTAGGATGGGTGGCTATGCTCCTCTACACAGTAGAGTTTAATAATTGGACTTTGGGATCCCCTTCTCCCTACGCAAACTTTTTCCACCACAGCATTCCCTTCGCCTATCCCCTCATCCTCTGGTCAATGGTGTACTTCCTGCGCAGTCGCTATACCTACGCTCTGCTGCTTGCCGGAATCTCCTGGAGCTTTCACCCTATGTGCACGGTGTTCCTTCTCTTCGCCTATGGTACGTACTGGCTCTTCAATCGTAAAGAATTCACGCCCAAGACACTCTTCGCAGCTATCGTTGTCTTCTCTGCACCCGCTTTTTTTACCATCCTTAAGGCATCCAGTTACTTGAGTCACGGCACTCCCTCTGACCAGCTCTGGATGACCGTCGTTCGCTGGACCGCATGGTATACCTGCTTCCCCTCACTTTGGCCACCACTATCCATTATTCGCGCAGGACTTTTTCTGGCTCTTTTCATCATCGCGCTTGTGTATATTCCTACGAATCAGGTAAAAAACAAAATACTCACTTTTACCTTCTCGGTAGGAATTATGTGTCTTCTGGGCACCATCTTTGCTGAAGCCTATCCCATTCCCTTCATCATCAAACTGAGCTTGTGGCGGAGCACCATTATCTACCTTTTTCTCGCCCTCTCCTGCATCGCCTATCTGCTGACCGCCATTGCGAATCACGGCATCGCCAAACGTTTTCTCGCAGTTGCACTGGCAGTGCTTCTTACTGGATATATTAAATCCTTCGCACTCTATTACCTGCCCCTGCTCATTACCTTTCTTATCGTTGCCTTCTATGAACCGTACATCACCAAGCGTTTCCCTCACCTGAGGGGTAAGTTCTCCCTACTCTTGTTCACCTCTCTGGCCTTCCTTCTCACCTACCAGGCAATCTATGATCATGGTGTTCTAAGGTTACTTACCTTCTTCTGCTTTACGCTCTTATTCTTACTCACTGGAAGATATTTCAATAAGATCTTTCACATAAAGAACTCCTGGGTTTTGCCACTAGTGTTTGTTGCCATGTGCGATCTTGGTATCCTATATCATAAGGGGGGACCAGCAATCTATTACCACGGCCGCATCCAAGGTAAGGTTGATCCCTGGGCAGATATCCAGATGCATGCACGAGCGATTTCCGATAAAGATGACATCTTTATTATTCCCCCCTACTTAAACAATTTTGGGATTTATTCTATGCGCGCCACTTTAGGAGACTGGGCAGAGGGTGGCAATGCACTCTACCTCGATCAGCAATTCGCTCACGAATGGCTTTCCCGCATGGAAGACATAGGCTGGAGGAAACTTCACGGCTCGGTTGAAGGATACACTAATCTCTCAACAGAGGAAGTGCACCATGCGTCAAAAAAATATGGCGTTAAATTTGTAATTACAGAGAAACCGAAAACATTTGAGCTTAAGAAAATATATGAAAACGACAGATTCATTCTCTATCAAATTTCATAAATTCATTGCGTGAACTTACGTTCGTCCTCGATTGTTACTATAGTATGCTCTATACCACTCAACGGTGATACGCAATCCCTCGGCTAAGGACACTTTCGGCATCCAGCCGGTTAACGCTACTAACTTCTGATTGTTACAAAAACATTCCATCCCCTCCCCCTTCCGATAGGAGAGGGCACCACGCCTCACTATAGTCTCCCCATCGATAAGGCCCTTAATAATTTCAACCACCTCTCCCACCTTATAGGGTATGCCATTCCCCAGGTTGATCACCTCTCCCCCGGCACCAGGGCACAGTGCTACCTTAAGGTATGCCTCAACCATATCTCCCACGTAATTAAATTCTCTCCTCTGCTCACCCTGACTCATCTTAAACTCTTGGTGAAGGAGTAGTTCTCTAATGGCAGAGGGAATAAACATAGAACCTTCCTGAAAGGGACCATAGGTAGGAAAAGGACGCACCACGGTGAGAGGAAGGTCAAAAACCTTCGCCGCCATCTGACAGACATAGGTACCCGCTACCTTTGAAAAAGAATAGGGTGAGAGGGGTGATTCCCTCTGGCACTCACTAATAGGTGAAGGGGCATCACCGTATTCTTCAGATGACCCGGTGTAAATAAAAACGTCAAGGTTGCACTGCCTCAATGAGGTGAGGAGAGCAATCGTTCCCACAATATTATTCTTCATCATGGGAGCTACTAAATCCCACGAGCGTGAAGTATCAACGAGCGCGGCGAGGTGAAATACTACCTGTGGATTTATGTGGGAAACAATAGAGGATAAAGAATCGAGGTCTGTAATATCAGAGGTATGAATACCTACCTGGTCTAATCTATCTTTGATTCTCCAGGGTGAGCTGTGCGTTTTGAGAAGGATATGGACCTGAGCGCCCTCATCCAATAATCTTTTAACCACATGTGAGCCAATGAAACCTCCCCCACCAGTTACTAAAACTCGCTTACCTTTCCAGCTCATTTCAAACCAAAATAATCCCGGTACCAGGCGATAGTTTCCCTCAAACCTTCCTCGAGGCTATAGTGGGGGACCCACCCTAAAACCCTCTTCGCCTTCTCGATGGATAAGTACTGATCCTTTATTTCTCCCCGGGTGTGGTTGAGAATCTCCATAGGATAATCCTCTTTCCCCATAAGCCTTACTATCGCAGTTACCATATCTACCACACTCAGCCGGTTTCCCCCACTAAAATTAAATGCTTCACCATAGAGGTTGCCTACTTCCGCATGCTCAGCTAACGTCACATATCCAGACACCGCATCTTTTATATATACATAATCTCTGAGCGGGGTACCATCACTTCTAATGATTAAAGGCTTACCATAAAGCACCGACCTGATGGTTCCACTGACCAGCCGGTTAAAATTGAGGTCTCCGCCTCCAAAAAAGTTACCACAGCGGGTAACGCACACAGGAAGTTGATAGGTAGCAAAGAATGCAGAGGCGATGAGATCAGCACATGTCTTCGAGACATCATAGGGATGTGCTCCTTTGAGAGGTACCTCCTCCGTGTAGGGAAGCTTCTCCTGTGTGCCATAGGCTTTGTCACTGGAGGCAACCACTATCCTCTTTACCAGGGGGTGAATCCTCCTGCATGCCTCAAGGAGGTTCCAGGTACCCTTAATATTTGTTTCAAAGGTAGAGAGCGGGCTTTGATTGGCAATCTCTACAATGGTCTGTGCCGCAAGGTGAAACACCGTATCAATCTCATATTCATTTATGACTCTCTCAAGTAATGGATACTCTTCAACTGCCCCTCGTACCACGGTGATTTTTTCATTGAGCCTGAAACGATAAAAGCTCGATTGGGGAACGGTGTCCCTCACCAGTCCCACCACCGTGGCACCTTCCCTCACCAAGTGTTCCGCTAACCAATATCCTAAAAACCCGGAACACCCCGTAATAAAAACGTTTCTCAATTTCCAAAAACCTGCCATACTATTCCCACACCTTCCAGGGAGGAGACCCTCCCTGCCACTCTTGCTCCAACACTTCCAAATCCCTTAAGGTATCCACACAGTGCCAGTAATCATTGAGGGAAAAGACCATGAGCTCACCATCTGATGCCAGTCTCTCCAAGGGCTCACGTTCAAAGATGCAGTTTTCATCTTCGCTGAGGTAGCGGAATACCTTTCGATTGAAAACAAAAAAGCCTCCATTGATATATCCCTCTCTGATTTGAGGCTTTTCACTAAACTCAGTTACCCTGTTTCCTGCCGTGACAAGCTCACCAAAACGCGAGGAGGGTCTCACCCCAGTAATGGTTGCAACCTTTTTATGGGACAAATGGAACTCGAGCAATCTATTCAAATCGATGCGGGCAATTCCATCTCCATAGGTCATCATAAAATTATCTGCATCGATGTAGGGCTCGATCTTTTTCAGCCGTGCTCCGGTCATGGCAGTGTGACCTGTATCAGCCAAGGTTACCTTCCACTGTTCCTTGTGGCGGGAATTATGAACGTGAACATTCTTACTGTTCGCTCCCAGCTCTATGGTAAAATCACTATTCAAAATTTCATAGTTCAAGAAATACTCTTTAATCATCTCCCCTTTATACCCCACGCATAAAACGAAATTAGTAAATCCATACGAGGAATAAATCTTCATAATATGCCATAAAATAGGTTTGTGGCCTATCTCTATCATGGGTTTGGGTTTAAATTCTGTTTCTTCTCTGATACGGGTACCTCTTCCCCCACACAGAATTACTACCTTTTCTTTTTTCACACTCATCATTTAAATCACCGTGTAATTAAAAATACTATAACTTCACCTCTCACACAAAAAGCTTATAGAGTATTCTAGCAAATACTACGATAAACGCAAAATACTAAAACGTGACAACTTCCTAACAAGTCCATCTGCCGTGGTGCACTTCACTCCCTTATAGAACTCCCTCACCGGGCAGGTGCTCAAAGCCGGTGTGCTTCTCAGTAAATCTCAAGGAAAGAGCGGCTTGCATTTTAGGCAATTTGGATCACTTCTTCTTAATTGATGCTCTTTAACGTTTTTACCTTGTAGAGAATGTAACCAGAATTGTAGCTCAGCAACTCGACGGCGAAGATATTGACGAAGCATAAGCCATCGAGTTGTGGGTTGGAAATCAATTTCTTGAGTGATGGCGGGGATAAAGTCATCTCCCTCCCTCAAATCCACTCTGACATTGCTTTCATCAAAATGAACAATATAGCTCCCCCTGGGGAACACTGCAAAATTATAGAAACGAATATTATTATATCTTACCACATTATTCACCTGATCATATAGAGGAAACCTCGTAATATGATCCGTAGAAAAAACATGAATATCTTGTCTCAGAGAAGACAAAAGGGGAATGAGAAAATGACTCCAGTAGTAGCCGATTGGATAATCAGTAATAGGAGAGATGTGGACAAAAATAAAAATATGATCATACTCACCCTTAAGCTCCTCCCGAAGGGCATCTAAAAAGGAACGCGATGCAAGTGTGTCAAATGTATCCCAGACTCCTTTTAAAGGGAGTTGTATGCCCTCCCCCGATACATGGGGAAAAGGCTGGTAGAGGGAGAGGAAAAGGAATAGGGATCCTTTATACTCAAAGGAGAAATGGAGTGGATTGATGAGTTTCTCAAATATTTCAATAGCAGGAGGGTACGGGAGCCACCAGGTGTCGTGATTGCCTGCAAGACAGTAAATCTTCGTTTCAATCTTATTGAACACATTCTGAATAACAAACTCATACTGCTCTTTAACCATTTTCTTTGGATGATATATTAAATCCCCCGTGAGAACCAAAAAATCAGGTCGGATGCTATTTATAAAAGGAATTGCTTTTTCAATAAACTTTTGATCTGCCCCTATGTCACTCCTCTCTTTCCACCTTTTGTAAATATGCCCTGTAGTTATAAAACAGCCCTCCCTGTTACCCTCTCTCGCATCATGAACAGGTGGGGGTGAGACACTCATGAGCACTATAAAAAGAAAAAGCGCAAGAAACAAAAACTTCATTAGAAAACATCTCCATTGTTTTAAAAACTGCCACTAACAATCTCACAATCTTTCGTTGATACAGAAGATACTTCATCAGCCTCAAAAACACTCTTATTATCTTTAAACGTACTCCTGCGAATTACCACCTGCACCCCACCGAAGACTTTTTTCTTCTGATACGCATGTACGGCTATTTCATTGTTTTGAAATTCATTACGTGCAATCTCCGGATGAGACTGGTCCTTTACTGCAATGCCTACCTTACAATGGGCAACGAGATTTCCTTCTACAATAGGATTTGATCGCTCACCAATGGAAATCCCCTTATCTCCACAGTAAGAGATGTTGTTATCCCTGATGGTTGGATAGGCAGTACCGCAATCAATCCCATCATTCCCATTCTTTTCGAACCTGTTCTGAACGATAAGTCCACTGGAAAAGTCCAAGTCATAACCATCAGCGGTATTATCGATGAAGGCAGACTGGATTACATCAGTATGAGAGAACTTAGTATTAAGGGCATCATCTCCTTGACTGAAACGGAACAGACAGTTTTTAATGGTAGTATCTGCATTATAAAGTGAAAGTGCTCCGCTATAAAATACCTCTTCTAGTTTATCATCACTACCATATTCAAAAATACAATGTTCAAAAACAGACCCACCTGCCCCTGAGCCCTGTAAAGCCACTACTCCCCATGAAGGAGCCTGTAATGACTTAGTAAATACGATAGGGGCAGCAGAGGTGCCTCTCGCCATGATCCTTCCGTAGGACAAAAGCGAGGCACCCTGAGAAAGTTCGATGCGTGTACCTGGACGAACGATTAGGATTTCATCCTTCCCTATGCGAACATCCTGGTCTACTTTCTTCACGCCGCTCCAGATGATTTCGCGGGAAGGTTGCGCCTTGGGCAAAAATGTTCCCCGGGGGAGCGAAGAATGAACAGCACTCAACTCAACGTCTGAAGACTCCAGAGAGATGGGGTGGTGGGTAAAAGGGTGCATTCCCTTAACCTCAACTTTCAGTATGGCTGGCAACTCTTCTCCTGAGGAAGCCCAGGCAAGAGTAAAAGGAAATTTGACAGGGACGGAACCAAAAGGGGGTTGCTGCACCCTGCCGGGCAGCAGAAGTTCATTCACGGTAAATGTATAAACGTTACGCTCATCCAAACCACTGCATTGGAAAGGTTCACCTTTTATTTTGACCATAGTATCGGCACCTCCATAAAAAAGCACGAGAGGACTCTGAGATAAACGAGGAGAGGTACCATGGACCCTGATTTCTTCTACCATTACCCCCGCTTCTCCTCCCACTTCTATGCCAAGCATACCAACCGGCGAATAGGATCCGGGGAGGGATATATCCTTTGCAGTTGGTGAGTAAAAAGTCAGTTTCGCATCAGTTGTTGAAAGGATCTGTTCAAGATACGCCATTCGTTCTCTCAGGAAGGTGCGCAGGCTCACTACATCATTTTCAAACATCTCATTGGTGACGGGGAGATTTACTGCAGAGCTCACGTACTTTTCTGACAAAATCATGAAGAGAGGGAAGGTAAAAAACATTACCTCTTTGTAAGGATCACTGTAGATATCCGGACGGATAAGGTCAGCAGCGTTGTCGAACCACTGAATCAGTTTATTACCATCGGCAGGTCCTTGAAGGGCGTCCCAGATAATCCTATTTCTTAAGTGTACATATCGTGGTGATTGTAAAAGTCTCTCCGTGAGAGGATTCATATTAAGGTCAATCCCATCATCTGGGTTTCTTGAAAAATTGATAGTCAAATCCCAGGGAATCTGCTGAAGCTTTGCTGAGGTAGGATCAAGGTATAACCTGTTGTTGTGCGTACTATCCTGATGCGAATCAAGAAAAAGAGTGGCATGAGCCCACCACTTGAGATACTGGTTGATATCTACCAGTTCCTCCAGTCTCCTGAAAAATACCTCATCCTCCTGTATGTTGATGCACTGAAGGAAATCGGCTAAATGCTTTTCGTACTTTTCCCCCGGAGCATACCCCGCCTGGTGCTTAGTCTTTGAACCCGGTGGTCTGATCGCCCAGTCGTCGATTCTCTCATAGGAGGGGAAAAAGGGGAAACTACCGAGCACTTCATCTTGATAAAGGGCTCCTTCCGGAAGACCATGATGAGCGGTAAAATCATTATCAAAGTTTTCTACCAGATAGTACACACCCAGATACCGGCCATTCAGACGGGCATGCACATGCTGTAAGGTAGGTGTCTTTAATCCCATAGACTGTGCAACATAGGAACTTAAAGGCCACATGAGGAGCGTGATAGTAGATCGAGGATTGACGAGGTTAAATTCCCTTTTTCCCTCATATCGCCGATCTCCCCTCAATTGAATCTTCCATGATTTTTGCTTGCTCTTCCAGTGCCAGAAGCCACCACCTCTGAAACGAAATCGTGCAGGGAAAGGGGATGAATCAATGAGAAGGGTTCCTGATTGATAGTTCCAACCACTCCGGGGAAGATCATAGTTAAGCGCAGCCAGTTTCCTTCCCAAGAGCTGAATCTCCCACACCGGCAGCTTGGTTGTGGATAAATTCTCTTCTCTGGTAAAAAGGACATTAGTAAGGGAGTTAATAATCATCCCTCTCCACACCACATTTTTTAGATATTCCTTGATATGCCACCTGTAGGGAATATTGGGAAAAACTTGTTTGCAGCGATAATCCAGGACAACGACACCAGCAATCATCACTATCGCAAGACCTGTTACAAGTCTGATGCAGAATCGTTTCTTTTTTCTGGAAGGAATCCGAAAACCTAGCACTTTTAAATCTCAAACCCTGGTGATTTAAAGATTAACCGTACTTTGTTATTGCCATTAATCTCACGGAGCGTATCTAAGAACTCTTTCTCTGAAACCGCAGACCTTAATTGAAGTGTATAACTTGCTTCAAGCAGTGCGCCACCCATAACCGTCTCAATACGATTACAGACCGAGCGAACCGTAAACTGATCCAGACACTCTGTCATTAACCTTCCCGGATCGGAACCACTGAAAAACTGTATTTCCAAGAAATATTCTGGAATCTGACGACTACCGAAGTTGGTACCGGTGAGAAAAAGGATCACCGCTGAGATGAAAAAGGTGGTGACTATGCCAATACCATAGAATTGTGTCCCACAGGCCATCCCAACCGCCATGGAAAAAAATAAGTACCCCACATCCATAGGATCTTTGATTGCGGTTCGGAAACGAATTATCGAAAGCGCGCCCACCAGTGAGAAGGCTCGTGCAATATTGCTCCCTATAATCAGCATAATCACTGATACAACAACTCCTATCAAGATAATCACTTGCTGAAAGCTCTGTGAGTAAGAAGCCCCACGTATACAAAATCGGTACACCAGGGAGATAACCATGCAGAGAAAGGTACTGAGGGTGAGCATAATGAGCAAGTTTGCCAAAGTAACCTGCTGAAAATTAAGAAAATTGTTCAATAACGATCCCACTTTTACCTCTCCTTTCTTGTGTATGCCTTACTTAAGGTGTCCAGGTGGTAGTCTCTTTCCCTGAATAGTTAAGGTGCATTCCCCTTAACCCCTGTGCCCTTTGAATCCCTAAACAATATTTAGAAAATCTCACCATCCGGCAGCCACATTCCTGTATAAGTTCAAGCACCCAGAAGGGTACTCTTCCGTTAGCCTTTATTTCCATAACGATGTGATCTCCTCCCAGCATACGCTGAGTATTTTCTAAAGGGGATAGGCAATTCTGGTTTACTACATCGAAGCTGAGATCTGAGTCAAAGGTGATTCTTAAACGCTCATCTCCTTGTGCCCAGAATGCCTTTCTTTGGTAACGGATGAAAATAACGGGACGCAGATAATAAAGTTGAGCGAGTGAAATCACCTCATTATACACCTGAACTTCTGCCTGGGTTAAGGTGTAAACGATTTTCCCCCTTTGAGAGGGATCAAAAAGAAAAGGAAGCAGGTGCGTGGGTAAAGAGAAACGCGCTTTTTCAATATACTGTCCATTCCTTCGTTTAATTTCAACAAAAACCCTTTCCCAGGGACCTGTATCGCCATGCCTTCGTATCCTCACCTTTCTCCTCAGTTTGACTCCCTCTATCTTATGAAAAAAAAAGGCAAGCTGTGGTGAATCAAAATAGAGAGTCTCATTGATGTAAGATCCCTCCTGGCCATGTGAATCCAGCTCACAATGGCCGATCAATTTACCTTCAATAACATGAGCAACCGAAGGAGATACAATGTACTTTAACTCATACCGGGGGTGAAAAAGCATTATTCCTAAAACTCCTTTACGTACTGCGGGTCAATAATCTGTGCCCTGATCCCCACGTGTTCAAATCTGTGAATCAGAGTTGAAAGTGCATCTTCCCTGCGCACCTCTATTTCATAGTAACGGTAAAGACGATCTTCGGAAGGTGATGTCTCCAGGCTCAGGGAAGACCATTTCCTCACCTCCTTCTCTGCATCCTTAAGTATCATCTCAGGGTGATGGGAATAGTGACAATCTACACAGAGTATCCGATTGACGCCTTTCTCCGTAATCTTAACATAACCACTCAGCCAGATAATTACTAAACACATGAGCGCAAGCAGGATCGATCCACTATAAAACGTAAATCCCGTACACGCCCCGGTTCCCACAGTCGCAAGTAGTAAGACAGTGGTAAGCGGATTCTTCACCGGATTTCTAAATCGAATCAGCGTAGTTGCTCCCAGAAGGTAAAGTGCCCTTAAAAAATTATCTTCCACTATAAAAATAATCACTGAGAGCAACGGGGGCATGATGACCATAAGCCAGCTATATGGTTGTGAAGACTGCCGACTCTTTTTATTTCCTATCTGATATGCGAGTGATAGAATAAAACCAGAGGTAATGGATACCAGCAAAACAACTACGATTTTCCACAAGAACACCATTGAAAGGTAAAAATTAAAAATCTGCATAGACGCTTGGAATAGAGGTTAAATGATACAACAGTGTAAGAAACACGTCGACGAGAACCCATAACTGCTTGTAGTGTGATTTAACTCATCGAAGAATCGCATTTATACCATAGAAACTGAGTTTAAACAATATCTAAATAATCAGGTCTAAATAATCAGATACCAATTTTTACCTCTTTATTTTTTTTTCGTTTTATGGTATTCTCGGCGTACATTTTATATCTCATCATTCATATTTCCTCTGTAAATACCCCTATAATTAGAACAACAGGAAAAAGCAAATGCAAGGAGAAAAGAGAGGTAAAATTATTATTGTGATGCCTGCCTATAACGCAGAAGAAACGCTGGAAAAAACCTATAATGACATTCCTTTGGAGATAGTAGATGAAATTATTCTGGTAGATGATGCAAGCAGTGACCAAACCGTAGAGATTGCTAAAAAATTAGGGTTGACCGTCATTGTTCACACTGAGAACAAGGGGTACGGCGCAAACCAGAAAACCTGCTATGATGAAGCGCTCAAAAGAAATCCTGATATCGTGGTAATGATTCATCCCGACTACCAGTACGATAGCAGGCTCATCCCTTATATTACTGGCTTTCTGGAAAAGGGCATTTGTGATGTGATCCTTGGTTCAAGGATAAGAACCAGAAAAGAGGTGCTGGAGTGTGGGATGCCTACCTATAAGTATATCAGCAACAGAATTTTAACGTTTATAGAAAATATCGTGTTGGGACAGAATATCTCTGATTTCCACAGTGGATATCGTGCATATACCCGAAGGGTACTTGAGACCATACCTTACCACACCAATTCTGATGGCTTCGTCTTCGACACAGAATTTCTCACACAAGCGATATACTTCGGTTTTAAGATCGGAGACGTTCCTGTCCCCGTGAGATATTTTGATGAAGCCTCATCTATTAATTTTTCACATAGCGTCATCTATGGCTTCAACACCCTGCTCACCCTCCTCAAATACCTCCTCCACATTACAGGAACCTGTCGCTTCGCGTTATTTGGAAAAAGCAAATGAACCTCCTCACTACAACTTATAAAAGACCCCATCTGTTTCTCGCTTGCGGTCTCCTCTGCTACAGCATCACCGTCATCCTCTCCCTATGGGAAGAGCGTATCACTTCATCAACGCCCTATACTCAATTGAGCCTCTCTCTGGAACTTCTCGCTGAGTACCTCTGGAGTGTTCCCTCTGCTCTGTTTATCTTCTCTATCCTTATCTTTATCCTGTGGGGATATTACAGGGCCAGGACGAGGGGGATACGTTATCTCAAGGGGTTTGCCCACCCTGGGCTCCCCGCTCTCCTTAAGTGGTGTCTACTCTTACCCCTCCTCATCTACTCGGTAGTGCCCCTGCGGTGGGCACAGCTGAGTCTCACTCGTTCCCCTGAGTCGTTTCCGGACTATACTCCCTTTGATGCCGTTCTGCTGCTTCTCACTCTGGGGGGTACCATTCTTTTGTGCCTCTACTGTTTTACATCACTCCCCTCCGGTGTGGTAAGTTTGATAGAAAAGGTAACTAACCGCATGTATAAAGTACGTGAAAGGCCCTTCCTCGGAATACTCCTTATACTCTGTCTCACCCTCACCGGGGTAATTGCGTACGTTGTCTTAGACCACATACCCCACATACTGGACAGCATCGCTCAGCTGTTTCAGGCAAAAATATTTACCACAGGTAAACTCTACGCCCCAATCCCTCCTCACAAAGAATTCTTTGACTACGCCCACGTAATTAATGATGAGAAGTGGTACTCACAGTATCCCCCTGGTCATGCTCTCCTGCTCTCAATAGGACTCCTGCTGGGCGCACCCTGGCTCATTGGACCTCTTACGGGCACTGCCTCCCTTCTCATATTCTACCTGGTGGTAAAAGGAATCTACCACGATAAACGATTAACCTACCTGAGTACTCTTCTCTTTCTCTGCTCTCCCTTCTTCCTTTTTATGTCCTCAAGTCACATGAACCACACCTCTACCATGTTCTTCATTGTACTCTTCCTCCTCTTTTACTCAGGTACCGTGTTATCCCCCTCTTTGACAGCTCCACTGCTTGCGGGTCTCAGCCTGGGCTATGCGATAAACATAAGACCACTGACTGCCGTAGCGATCGGGCTACCCTTTATGCTTCACCTGCTCATACGCACTTGCTGGACAAAAGAAGTACAGAGCAAAAAAGCGGTAGTCTTCTTCACGGGTATCTCCTTCATGGTACTGGTACTGCTGCTCTACAACTATTTCACCAACGGGAATCCCTTTGTCTTCGGCTATCAACAAAAATACTCTACGCTAGGATTTTTGGGGAATACCCAGGGGTGGACACCTCAACCTCACACCTTAAAAGGAGGGGTAATCAACACCAGCAATAACCTCATTGGACTCAATGAGTATCTCTTTGAGTGGCCCATTCCCTCACTCACCTTTGTATTTCTCCTGTTCTTTTTACCTCTCAAGAAATGCAAATGGGATTTCCTCTTTCTCTCTGCGTCTCTGGTACTCACTATTAGTTACTTTTTTTACTTCCATCAGGATTACATTTTCGGACCTCGGTTCTACTATTGTCTCACGCCTTTTCTGATCATATTCACCGTACGGGCTTTTCTTGCACTCCCCCCGTGGCTAGAGACAAAACACTTTGATAAGCGCAGAACAGAGGCTACTCTCTCCCTACTCCTGCTCATCTGCGTCACCTGCGCCGTACTTTTTTCAGTTCCTTCGCTCATAAAAAAATATTCAAGTGATTACTGGTGGGTTACCAGTAAGCTCCACAATACGGTGAAAGAACAGGGAATCACCAACGCCATTATCTTTGTCGACTGCTGGCATCCACCTGATATCCCGCAACCCAACCTCATCTACTACGGCTCAGGGTTCCAGTACAATTCACCGAACCTTCACGATGATGTAATCTATGCATTGGATCTGAAAGAGAAGAATAGGGAACTGATCAGGGCATTCCCCGGGAGGAATTACTATTACTGTCCCTTCTTTTGGGATCGGCGTACTGTAGCATGGTAACCTGTTCCTTACTTACCGTGTGACATTCTCATACTACAGAGCCAGTCGCCAGAGTCCCCGCCTACTGGGACGGGATGTGTTCCCTGCAGAGGTGCACGAACGCAATCACCACCATTAACACCACTACCCCGAGAAAACCACCTGAACCCGCCACCGGCAACGGAACCTTGTGAGTGAGCGGGAACTGGGCAAGGGGGAGCAAAAACGAGGGAGTATCCACTATGCCAAGGTATGAAGGCGGAAGTGCCACAGCCACCCATGATACAAGCAGCCCTCCCCTCACCAACCAGCAACAGGGCATGAACTTCCACCCCTCAAGATCTCGCATCACTACCCCGTAGGGGAACATCAGGAACAACAGATAGTGAGACCACGCAATAGGAGGGAGTACAACCATAAGAACAATGGCAAAAGAAAATGCAAGACAATCCCGATCATCGCCGGACACGGGGAAAGGAAAGAAAAAAATCAGGAGCCAAAGCAAAAGTATAAGTAACACAGTGCCGCACTTGACAACTGTCATTGTAAAACCCAGTTCCATAAGACGCCAGTTATAGAGCTGTGAAGGGTCTGTTATCCATCGCAGTAGAAATCCATCAAGCGATTGATTGTTCCAGCTCGCCAGACTTAATCCCTTCAATCGAGTAACAGTATGAAGGAAGGCTACGTGGGCATCCCACCCCACAGAGAGTATGCTGAAAATTACCACCACCGTAACTGTAGCAAGACTCGCGATCACCACCACCTGCTGCCTCTTCAGCATAAAGTAGCAGAGAAGAAAAAGTGGGGTGAGTTTGAAACAGAGCAGGCCCCCCAGCAGGGCGCCTGAAATCCTGGGATGCCCGGCGCTGACCAAAGAGTAAATGGCAACGATCCCCAGGAATACCAGTGGAGAGGTCTGACCTAACCACAGGGCATATCGTAAAGGAAAAAAAAAGGAGAGTGCAATAATGCCTATACTCCACCATCGCATATCACCTTCTCTGTGAGCGAGCCTCAAAATAAGATACAGAGATAGCATTATTGCACACACGTTCACCAAAAGTACCACTTTTGTTGCAACACTGTAGGGGATCCACAGGAGGGGGCGTAAGAGAAAGGAAAAGAGCGGGAGGTGGACATAGGGGTGCAGAAAGCCCTTGAATCCAGCTTGTTCTGCAGTATGGGTAAACTCCCCCGGGGGAACAACGTGGAACAGTGAAGGGTGGTGATCATACAGAGAAGTCACCTTTCCTTCATCTATCACACGAGCTGCCACATAGAGAGATGAGAAGTCATCTGCCTGAGAATCCCAGTATTCAACAATGAGGTATTTCCCCGAACACCAGAGTGCCACTCCCAATAAAAGGATATTAAGTGTTTTTGACACCCGCATCAGCTTTGATGATGTAGTTGCATGGGCAGAAGTAATTCTATATTGCATCGTAAGATGGTATGTGGTATGGGAAACAAGAACTATAGTAGATTTATTCTTTATAAAATAAAGAATGCCTATTTACTACAAAAAAATTGAAAGATACCAAAGTTCTCATCACCGGCATCACTGTTTCGTGGGAAGCCACATGGCTGACCTGCTGCTCACACAGGGGAACTGCACTCTTTATGGTACCAAACGCTGGAATAGCTTTCTCGCAAAACTATCTCACATCCCCTCCCTAGAAGAGCGGATACAGTTCATCACCTGTAATCTCCTCGATCCCCCCTCAACCCTCAGGGTAATCGAAAGAATAAGGCCTACTTCGCTGCGGAGAGCTTCATCTCACACTCCTGGGATATACCCCATGTGTACTTTCATACCAATGTGTTTGGAACACTGCATATCCTTGAGTCACTGAGAGTTAGTGCTACACACTATACGCCTCCGCATTGCCGGCTCGGGTGAACAATAAGGAGTAGTCTTTGACCATGAGGTGCCTTTAACTGAGCGCTCAGAGATGCAACCAGCAAACCCCTATGCAGTAAATAAACCTGCACAAGATGTCTTAGGCCATGAATACCACTTGAGCCATGCGCGCTCTCTCATACGCAGCAGAGCTTTCAATCATGAAGGGCCTCGCAGAGTTAACGTGTTCGCCTCTCAAGCTTCGCCTACCAAATTACGAAGATTGAAAATGGACTACAGTAACCGGTGATTGAGGCAGGATGTCTCAGTGCAAAAAGAAACTGGACTGATGTGGGAGACATAGTGAAGGCATACTATTGTGCGATGGAGAAATACCAGCCAGGTAAACGCTACCTGATCGGAAGTGATATGCTCTATAGGGTTCAACAATGTCTCGGCCTGCTCCTTTAGATGCCACTTCTGCGCGATAACATCAAGGTACGAAAAGTCCCGGAGCGCTTACGAACATGCGAAGTACCACTTTTGGTTGCGGATTGTAGCAAATTCAAGCAGCAGACAGGCTGGGAACCAGCGATACCATTTGAAAAAACTCTTTAGGACATAGTTGACTATTGGAGAAACCATTGTACGATAGTGAATCGGTCACATCCTCGGTAAGCATGCGCCAAAGCATTTATAGCTATGGTAAGCTATCAACAACACCATCAAGCAATACTGCGGAGCGTGAGCACTCCCTCGCATAACCCATACCATCTAACGGTCTCACTTGGGCATTCTGCAACAAGATGCAACTGAG
>Ga0315295_10001041_pt1 | contig 23773 bp, 18 predicted proteins | sample YL17G14_0_MG_FD_204453 | JGI IMG/M metagenome (GOLD analysis project Ga0315295, IMG submission 204453) | Sediment microbial communities from Yellowstone Lake, YNP, Wyoming, USA - YL17G14_0 | ecosystem: Environmental > Aquatic > Freshwater > Lake > Sediment | place: USA: Wyoming | collected...
CCGACGCCCTGCTGGTAGCCGAGCATCCCGGTGGCGCCGAGATCGGTGCGGCGGCGTGCCGCGACCGCCCCACGGTGCTTGGACAGGCGATACCGTGTCAACGGAGAGTGTGTGTGACCAGGTGTGCACTGGTGCGGTCGCGTCGCACACGGCCGAGCCGCTACCATGGGCTTCCGGAGATCCCGGTGGAGGTCCGCATGCGCGCTCTCGCTCTCCTCACCTGTGCCGTGATCGGCTCGGCCGCGCCGGCGCGCGGCGCGGACTTTTACGTGGACCCGACCGGAGGCTCGGACACGGGAGACGGAAGCGCGGCCCGTCCCTGGCGCTCGCTCCAGTCCGTCGTCGATCGGCAGGTCGAGACCCGGAACTGGGAGAGCCTGCCGTACACCGGAAAGTCGCTCGTGACGAGGAACGCCGGTGCCCCGGTGAAGGCGGGCGACACCATCTGGCTGCGCTCGGGCGACCACGGGGCGCTCACGATCCTCGGTGCCTACAACGCGACCCCGGTGACCGTGGCCGCCGAGACGGGGGCCACGCCGAGATTCACGAGCGTGGTCGTCCGCTCGGCGCAGAACTGGATCCTGCGTGGGTTCTCGGTGAGCCCCACGCACGGTACGGCCTCCGCCGCTGGAACCCTGGTGGTCGTCGAGAACCACGGCTGGAGCGGCCCCGCCAGCGACGTGGTGATCGACGGCTTCGACGTGTTCACGGTGCCGGACGAGCGCGTCTGGGCGACCGCGGCGGACTGGGACGCCCGGAGCGCCAGCGGCGTCACCGCCACCGGCGACCGCGTCACCGTGCGGAACTGCCGGGTCCGCAACGTCAACTACGGCATCGCCGTCACCGGGCGGGGAAGCCGCGTCGAGCACAACTCGGTGGACGGCTTCTGCGGCGACGGGCTGCGCGGCCTCGGGGACGACGAGGTCTTCGAGTACAACCTGGTGAAGAACGCACGGGACGTGAACGTGGACCATCGCGACGGCTTCCAGTCCTGGTCGGTGGGCACGGGAGGCGTGGGAACGGGCGTGGTGCGCAACATCACCTTGCGCGGGAACGTGATCATCGGCCACGAGCCGGGCGTCCGCTTCGCCGGCACCCTCCAGGGAATCGGCTGCTTCGACGGCACCTTCGACGGCTGGGTCGTCGAGAACAACGTCGTCCTCACCGACCACTGGCACGGCATCTCCTTCTACGGGGCGCGCAACCTCCGCATCGTGAACAACACCGTGCTCGACCTGAACGCGGTCGACCCCGGGCCGCCCTGGATCATGGTGGCCGCGCACAAGGACGGCACGCCGAGCCGCGACACGCTCGTCCGGAACAACCTCTCCACGGACCTCAGCGTGAGCGGCGACAACGTGCTCTCCGATGGGAACCTGATCCTGCCCGCGGATCCGGTCGGCTTCTTCGTGGACCTGGCTCACCTGGACGTGCGCCTGGCGGCCGGCTCGCCGGCGATCGACCGCGGGATCGCCGGTCAGGCGCCGGCGGCGGACGCGGACGGGATCGCGCGTCCCCAGGGGGCCGGCGTGGACGTGGGGGCCTACGAGTTCGCCCCGGGGACCACGCGACCGCCGGGCGGGGCCGCGGGTCCGGGCGGTGCACCTCCGGGCAGCGGCGGCCCGGGCGCGGTCCTGCCGTCCCCCCCGTCGGGATGCGGGAACCCCTCCGGCGACCTGTCGCTGGGGCTCGTGGCCCTCGTCGCCGGGGCGACGCGCCTTCGGCGCCGCGGCTAGCGGCAGGATTCCGCCGCCACGCAGGCCAGGGGCGCCGAGACCGGGCAGCAGGGCGAGGCGAGCCCGCCCGCCTGCTCCGGCTCCTCCAGCGCTCGCTCGGTCATCGAGAGGATCTCGTCGGAGTAGGCCCGCAGTGGCTCGGGCGGGATGCGCCCGCCACGGGTGGTCGCCGCGACCAGCCGCTCCAGCCACCGGGCGGCCTCGTCCCGGATGGAGGCGCGGCGCGCCCGGAAGAACGGATGGGAGCCGAAGGGCCAGTAGTTGCAGGGGCTGATCGCGAGGTGAACGAGCATCTCCGCGTCCGTCGGCTCCGCGCCTGCCCACGCCAGGACGCCCCGTCGGATCCGGGTGCTGTCGGACTCCAGGTCGTCCATCATTCCCGTCGTCATCTGTCCCGGGTGGATGCGGTAGCGCATCACCACCGATCCGACGTTCCCGACCCGCCCGACGCGCATGGCCGCGATCGACATCGCCCAGTCGGAGCCGAGCCGCAGGGTCTCGTCGAATCGCAGCTGGTGCCGGACCGCTCGCTCCCGGTCGATGGTGATGGCCCCGGAGATGACCTCCGACTTGAAGAGGGTCCGGACGCGGATGGCGGCGTCTTCGGTGGCGTACGGCCAGACCTGGCCCGGTGCGGCGTGCCGGTCGCACCAGGTCTCGATGGCGCCGCCCAGGAGGACGAGGTCGGGGTCTCGCTCGAAGGCGGCCACCTGCTCGGCCAGCCGCCCGGGCGTGGCCTCGTCGTCGGCGTCGAGGATCGCCAGGTAGCGCCCCCGCGCACGCTCCATCCCGACGTTGAGCGCGGCGGCCTGGCCGCGGTTGCGGTCGAGCCGGACGAGCCGGATCCGCGCGTCGGACCGCGCCAGTCGCTCGACCACCTCGGCGGTCCCGTCCTTCGACCCGTCGTCCACGACGACCACCTCGAGGTCGCCGAGCGTCTGGCACGACAGCGAGGCGAGCGCGCCCTCGACGTGCCGGGCGGCGTCGTGGGCCGCGACGAGGGCCGTCACGAGCGGGCGACCTGGTGGGGACACGCGGGGGAACATCCCCCGGCAACGCCGCGCGTTCAAGCCCGGCCTGGCCTCAGTGAGGCTCGAACGCGTACCCGGAGCGAAGCACCTCGACGCCCTTGCGATCGCGGATGAGCAGCGTGCCGGGCTCCCGGACGCCGTTCTCGCGCAGCGAGGCGCGGAAGTGCTCCTCGGCCTGCTCCGCGCTCCAGGCCCGCACGTGGAACCTGTACTCGTTCCGGTCGGGAGCGAAGACGCACTCGAAGAACCTCTCGCGAGAACCCGGCTCTGGAATCGGGGCGGCGGATGTCTTCACGTGCGTGCCTCCTCTGCACGGTCCTGCATCGCACGAACGGTGCCACGCCGATGTCCGCATCCATGGCCACTTCCAGGGCTCTGGCGCCCCGGTCGCTCGTCACCCTGGGTGTCGTCGAACCCCAGATATCGGGCCGGCGAGGTGCGCGAATCGCACACATTCCCCCGTCGGCAGGGGACGAGGCACCCGATGTCCGTCGACCGGGTAGACTCCTCGCCTGCATGGGCGCTCCCTGGGCTCTTCTCCATTCCCTCGCCGACCAGGCCGCGGCCGTCGCCGCGCTGCCGGCCCCGAGCCCCCTCCCCCTCCGCACGGTCCTCGTCCCCACCGAGCGCCACGCCCACGCGCTGCGCCGCGCGCTGGTGCGGTCGGGCCGGTCGGCCGCCCTGGCCGGCACCCGCTTCGTCGGTCCGCTGACGCTCGCCCAGGAGGTCCTGGCCGAGTCCGGACGGCACTTCACTCCGGGCGAGGAGGGGCTCCGGGCGGCGCGGCTCCGGTCCCTCTTCGAGAAGAACCTCCCTCTCGAGTACTTCGACCGGGCTCTCCTGCGCGACACCCAGGGCTGGCCCGACGCCTTCGCCTCCGCCATCGGGGACCTGGAGGGTGCCGGCCTCACCCCGGACCGGGTCCCCACGACCTCGAAGCCGTGGCGCGACGTGGCCCGGCTCTGGCGCGAGGTCGATTCTGCCGCGGAGGTCAGCCTCACCGGCGCGCGCATCTTCACGGAGGCGGCCGCGGCGCTCCAGGAGGGCGTCCGGCCGGCGACCGGCCCGATCCTCGTCACCGTGACGGGACGTGAAACGGCCACCGAGGCCCGCTTCCTCGGCGCGCTGCCGGGCGCCGCCTTCGCGCTCGTGGCCGCCCGGCCCCTCCGCCCCCGCCACCTGGAACGCGTCGAGGCCCTCTTCGGACGGGAGGCCCGTGCCGCGCTCGAGCCCGCTCCCCTGGCCGGCGCCGCCGCCACCGAGCGCGACCTGCTGGCCCGCTACCTCTTCGCCCCTCCGGAGGTCCTCGCGGATCCGGCACGCCCGCGCAGCCAGGGGCCCGACGGCACGGTGACCCTCGAGGAGCACGCCGGGGTCGAGACCGAGGTCGAGGCCGCGGCCGGCTGGGTGGCCCGGGAAGTCCTCACGCGGAGGACGCCGCTCGAGGACGTGGCCGTGCTGGTCCCGTCTCACCACCCGCTCGTCCCGCTGGTCGCGAGCCGCATCGCGCGACTCCCCTGGCCGGGCGGCGACTTCCCGGTCCACGTCGCCGGCGGTCTTCCCCTCGTGGCCAGCGCGGCGGGCGCCCGCGTGCTGGCGCTCGTCCGCGGGCTGGGCGCCTTCCTGCCGGCCGGATCGATGAGCGGAATGCTGCCCTCCCTGGCCGTGAAGGTCGGCGACCGCGACCACCTCTCCTTCGGCGAGGCCGTGGGCGTGGCCTGGGGCGTGGGCACCACGGGCGGAAGCGCCGCCCGCCCGGAGGGGGCCCTCGACTGGACGCCCTGCGCCGCGGCGCGCCAGGCGCAGCTCGAGAAGATGGTGGACGCGCTCGACGACGAGGCCGAGAAGCGGGAGGGCTGGAAGATCCGGCCACGGCTCGATGCGCTCCGCGCCGCGCGGCCGGCGCTCGATGCGCTGGTGTCGCTGGCGAGGCTCGTCGTCGAGGATCGCCCCCTCGCCGAGATCGCCCCGGCGCTCGCCGCCTTCCTGGAGACCTGGATGCGCCTCCCCGGGAAGGGGGCCGCTGTCCGGACGATGCTCGCCGAAAGCCTGGAGGGCGCGAAGGCCGACTCGGTTGCCTCGTCGGTCCGCGGCGCCCCCGCCATGGCCTTCGTCGAGGAGCGGCTCCGCTCCCTTCGCCTCTCCACCCTCCGCTTCGGAGAGCCAGCGGTCTACGTGGGCACCGTCGCCTCCGCGGCGGGGCTCGAGTTCCAGGCCGTTCGCATCCTCGGGCTATGCGAGGGCGCGCTTCCCTCCGCGGTTCGCGAGGACGCGGTGCTCCCGGACCGCATGCGCCAGGAGGCCGGACCGCTCGTCCCCCTGTCCGGCGACCGCGTGCTCGCCCAGCTCCACGCCTTCGACCGCGCCGTCCGGGGCGCCTCGGCCCACGTCGCCCTCTCGGTTCCCCACGGCGACGCCGAGCGAAGCGACCGCGAGATCTCGTCCCTCCTCGTCGAGGTGGGCGCGGCGCTGGGCCGCCCCGACCCGAGGCGGCAGGAGGCCATCCCCGACCTGGCGTCGCTCGAGCGGACGTCCTTCGGGCCGGCACGCGCCGGCGCTGCCGCCTTCCGGGACGCGAACCCGGTCTCCGAGGCGCAGTGGCTCGACCGGGCGGCGACCACGAGCGAGATTCCCCCCGCGTGGATGGGCGCGCCGTCGCTCGACATCCCTGGCATCCTCGCGCTGCGGGGCCGCGTCGACCTGGGACCGGCGGACGGGATCCTGGGCATCCACGGGCCGTTTCCGGGCTTCGCCGGCCTCGAGCCCGAGCGCCCCATCTCGGCCTCGGCGCTGGAGCGCCTCCTCTCCTGCCCGCTCCGCTTCCTCCGGGAGCGCGTGCTGGGCTGGAACGAGCCAGGGGGCGCGCCGTCCGTTCGCGAGATCGACCCTCTTCACTTCGGGAGCATGTTCCACCAGGCCGCCGAGCGCTTCTACGCCGAGCACGGCGCGGAGTTCGTGTCCGGCAAGAGGAGCCTCGCCCACTGGATGGAGGTGCTGAAGACGTTCGCCGACCAGTCCTTCGAGGCGCTTTGCGGGAGCTACCCGCTCGTCGGCCAGGGGGTCCTCGACAAGGAGCGGGCGCGCCTGCTGCGCGACCTGGAATCCTTCCTCGAGTACGACGCGAAGCTCCGGCTCGCCCGCTTCGTGGCGGTGGAGCGGGCCTTCGACGGCGTGGCCCTCGACGCGGGCGGGACCTCCCTTCACGTGCGCGGCTACATCGACCGGCTCGACGTCGAGGGGGACCACGCTCTGGTCCGCGACCTCAAGACCGGCCAGGATCACCCCCGGATCGGCGACGAGGCGGACCCGACGCCGGTCCGGGACGTCCAGCTCGGCCTCTACGGCCTGGTGACGAGAAAGCTCGCCGCGCGGTGGGGAATCCCGGACGAGGTCCAGGCGGCCTACGTCTACGCGCGCGGCCCGTCGGAGCGCGGCTTCCGGAAGGACCACGTCGCCCTGGAGGCTGCGGCGAAGGGCTGGCTTGCGGTCGCTGCAGGCCTCCTCTCCGAGCGCTCCTTTCCGCCCACCCCGCGGGAGGAGGACTGCGCCTTCTGCCCCTTCGCCCCGGTCTGCGGCGCGGCGGTGCAAGGGCGCGCGGCCGCCCGGGTGGACCAGGCGGAGGGCGCCGTCGCCGCGTTCTTCGAGGCCAGGAAGAAGAAAGTGAAGGAATGAGCCCCCAGGGCCAGGCTCCGGACCAGGAGCACCGCGACGGCGCCGTCCGTGCGCGCGGCGTGAACGTGCTCGTGGATGCGGGCGCCGGCACCGGGAAGACCACCCTGCTCGTGGCGCGCCTGGTCGAGATGGTGGCGCCGTCGGACGACTCCTCGAAGGCCACCCCGCTCGAGCGCGTCGCCGCGGTGACCTTCACGCGGAAGGCGGCGGGCGAGCTGAAGCTGCGGGTCCGGGAGAAGCTCCTCTCGGAGCTGGCCGGGAAGCCCTCGCCGCTCCGGCGCGACCGGCTCTCCCTGGCGCTCGCCGCCGCCGACACCGCCTTCATCGGCACCATCCACGGCTTCTCCGACCGGCTCCTGCGCCGTCGCCCGGTCGAGGCGCGCCTGAGCCCGTCCTACGAGATCCTGGAGGACGCCTCCGGGCTGACCCACGAGGCCTTCGAGATCCTGCTCCAGGCCTCCGAGGCCGGACGGCTCGCCGACGAGCTGGCCGGCACGAGCTGCCCTCCGGAGCGCGCCGAGGAGGCGCAGGATCACATCCGTGCCGCGCTCGCGGCCGAGGTCCGTACCGGGACGAAGGAAGGGCTCTGGCGGGACCGCCGCGGGCTGGATGCGCTCTTCGACGGATTCATCCTCCACCGCGACGTGCCGCCCCGGGACGCGGAGCCGGCGCCGTTCCCCGCCGGGCGGGTGGGCCAGGCCATCCGGGAATTCCTGGCGCTGGCCAGGGAGTCACGTGGAGTGAATCCCGGGTCGAGGTGGATGGCCCGCGTGGCCGGGCGTCTGGCCCGGCTCGCCGAGGAGACCGATCCGGTGGTCCTCCTTCGCGAGGTGAGCACGGCGCTGGCCTACAGGCCCGGGAAGCTGCGCAAGAGCGTCGAGTTCGAGGGAGACCCGGCCGGCTGGGAGGCCCTGAAGGCCTGGGATGGCAAGAAGGACGAGCCGGGCCTCGAAGCGCGCGTGACCGGCCCGCTCCAGCGCTGGATGGCGACGCGCCTGGTTCGCACCTTCCCGGCCGTGGTGGCCATGTACGAGAAGGTGAAGGCGCGCCACCGCGCAGTGGACCAGGTGGACCTGCTCCTCTGCCTGCGCAACCTGCTCCAGTCGGATCGGGAAGTCCGGCGGGACCTCCAGTCGCTCTTCGACCACGTCTTCGTGGACGAGTTCCAGGACACCGACCCCCTGCAGGCGGAGATCGTCCTCTACCTCTGCGAGGACGGCGCGGTCGCGGAAGACTGGCGCGACGTGCGCCTGGCCGCGGGCAAGCTCACGCTGGTCGGCGACCCCAAGCAGTCGATCTACCGCTTCCGCCGGGCCGACATCTCCGTCTACGACGCGGTCCGCGCCATCGTCCTGCAGGGGAAGCACCTGGCCGTGCGGCTGACCGCCAACTTCCGCTCCCAGCCGGCGCTCCTCGCCCACGTGAACGCCCGCTTCGACGAGATCCTGGGGCGGGCCGTGCCGGGGAAGCCCGACTTCGACCCGGACGCCGGGACGGTGGCGAACCGGCCGCTCGACGCGGGGCGAGAGGGCGATCGGAGGGGATGCGTGGTGGTCCTGCCCTTCTCGACGGAGGAGGGCAAGGCCGAGCCCGACCGGCTCCGCGAGGCGGAGGTGCTCGCCACCTGGATCCGCACCGCCGTGGCCGGCGAGTTCCACCACGGGGACATCGCCATCCTGGCCCACGTCACCACCCACGTCGGCATGCTCACCGACGAGCTCGACCGGCTCGGCGTGCCCTGGACGGCCCGCGGGGCGAGCCTCTTCCTCGAGGACCCGCTTCACCGGCAGTTTCTGCTGGCGCTCCGGGCCCTCGCCGACCCGGGCGACGGCATCGCCGCCGCGGCGCTCTTCCGCGAGCCCTTCTTCGCCGTGGACCTGGCCGACCTGGTGCGGGCGAAGGCCGTCCCGGACGGCCCGGGGGACGAGGGCATCGAGCGGGCCCGCGCCGCCCAGGGGCTCGTCCGGGACCTTCGCCGCCGCCGTCTCGATCGGCCGCCCGGAGAGACCGCCCGCGACCTCCTCGAGCGAACCGGGCTGGGGCGCGCGGTGGCCTTCGGGCCCAACGGGCTGCAGCGCCTGGGACGGCTGCGCGAGCTCTGCTTCGAGCTGGAGCGGGTCGCCGCCGCCGATGGTCTCGACTTCGACGGCGCCACCGTGCGCCTGCGGGAATGGGCCCTCGATCCGGTGGGGCTCGATCCGCCGCGCCCGGTGGGCAGCGAGGCGGTGCAGATCCTGTCCATCCACCAGGCCAAGGGGCTCGAGTTTCCGGTGGTGGCCTGGTGGGACGCGCACGCCAGGCTCGAGCCGCGCAAGGGGCAGACCCACTGGTTCGTCGAGCGAACGGGCAACGAATGGGCGCTCGAGATCGACGGCCTCTCCTGGCAGGAGCCGGAGGGGAGCGGCTTCCTGGATCGGGAGGCGGACTACGCGGCCGCCGAGCGCAGGCGGCTCGTCTACGTGGCGGCGACGAGGGCCAGGGAGCTGCTGGTCGTGCCCGTCGCCGGTGGAGGGCACGCCACGCGGGTCACCACGGCGCTCGTCGGGCCATCGTCGCCGGCGCTCGATTTTCACGCGGAGTGGACCGACGAGAAGGTTCCCACCTGGGCGAAGGGCGTGAAGGCGCCGCCAGCGCGGAGGCCGAAGGATGCCGCGGCGCTGGCGAAGCGGGTGGAGAAGGACTGGACCGCGGCGACGGCCGAGGCTGGAAGGCTGCGCTTCCTTCCCAGGGGCGTGTCCACGGAGGCCCACGAGCGGACCGACCGGGAGTCGGAGGGCGAGGGGGAGGCCGGGGCGCGCTGGAAGCCGCGCGAGAGCCGCTTCGGCCGCGTCTTCGGGGACACGGTCCACCGCGCCATCGGCCTCTCCCTTCGGGAGCCCGGGCTGGATCCCGCAGGCGCGGTGGAGAGGACCGCCCGCGAGACCGGGCTCGGGGATCACCTCGCCGAGGCGGCGGCCGACGTGGCACGGGCGCTCTCGACGCTCGAGGCCACCGGGCTTCGGCGCGTGCCGGGCGTCGACCTCCGGCTCGAGTATCCCGTCGCGCAGGGACGGGACGGCCTGCTCCTGCAGGGCTACATCGACCTCCTGGGCTCGCGGGACGGGGCGGTCACCGTCGTGGACTTCAAGACCGACGCTCCGCCCGAGGGCGACGTCGCGGCGACCCATTCATCGTACGTGGAGCAGGTGAGGAGCTACGGTCGCATCCTGGTCGATCTCGGCGTCGCGAGGCCCGGTGCCGTGAAGTGCGGGCTCCTCTTCACCGCCGACGGCCGGATGCGCTGGGTGTGACCGCGGGTGCCTCCTGGCGGGACCGCCGGCGACCTCGACGTAGGCCGGCGCCGAGTGGCGCTCACTTCCCCCGCTGCCCTCCGAGCCCCCGCGCCCACGCGGTCAGCGCCACCTGGGCCTCGACGGGGGGATTGGTCCGGGCGACGGGCACGAGCTGGATGGCCGCCAGCACCGCCCCGATCCCCAGGGCGATTCTGGTCATTTTCATGGGCCCCAGGAGAGCACAGGACCCCTGGCGCGTCACGAGGGAGAATTCTCGCCAGGGACGGGACAAGCTGCCCTTCCCTGACTAGAAGTGCTCGTCCAACCCAGGAGATCCTCGATGGACTTCGAGAAGGAAGTCGCGCAGGTGCAGCACTGGTTCGCGAGCCCCCGGTTCAAGGGAATCACGCGGGTCCACTCGGCTCGCGAGGTGGTCGAGCAGCGCGGCACCATCCGCCCGGACCACGCGGTGGCCCGCGGCGCCGCCGAGGCCTTCCACGACCGGCTGTGCCAGCTCTTCGACCAGAGGAAGGCCATCACCACCTTTGGCCCCTACTCGCCCGGGCAGGCGGTGGCGATGAAGAAGATGGGGATCGAGGGCATCTACCTGGGCGGCTGGGCCACCTCCGCCAAGGGTTCCGCGCACGAGGATCCCGGCCCCGATCTGGCCAGCTACCCGCTCAGCCAGGTGCCCAACGAGGCGGCGCCCATCGTCCGGGCGCTGCTCACCGCCGACAGGAACCAGTTCTTCGCCCGCGCGCGCATGACCGAGGAGCAGCGCAGGGCCACGCCCGAGGTGGACTTCCGTCCGTTCATCATCGCCGACGCCGACACCGGCCACGGCGGCGACGCCCATGTCCGCAACCTGATCCGACGCTTCGTCGAGGTCGGGGTCCCCGGCTACCACATCGAGGACCAGAAGCCGGGCGTGAAGAAGTGCGGCCACCAGGGCGGCAAGGTGCTGGTCTCCGAGGACGAGCAGGTGAAGCGCCTCTCGGCGGCCCGCTTCCAGCTCGACATCATGGGGGTGCCGGGGATCATCGTGGCCCGCACCGACGCCGAGTCGGCCACGCTTCTCGACGGGCGCAGCGACGATCGCGATCAGCCGTTCATCCTGGGAGCCGTCAACGTCTCCCTCCCCACCTTCAAGGCGGCCTTCCTCGCCATCCTCCGGCAGTTCAAGAACGCCGGGGTGGAGGAGCTCTCCGGTCACGAGTTCTACGCCATCTGCGACGAGGAGTACGCCGCCGCCGACGCCTGGCTCGCCAGGGCCGGCTTCGCGAAGGCCATCGCCGAGGCGGCCGCCGCCCACAGGAAGTCGACGGTGAGCGTGGACGCCGCGCTCGACCAGGTCTTCGACAGGTTCGTCGACACCTGGCAGCAGGAGGCCGGGGTCGCCACCTACGCCGAGGCGGTCGGCAACGTGATCGCCTTCCGTCACAACGAGGGCGACCCGCCCCCCATGACCAAGGCGCAGTGGCTGGCCTTCGCCGAGCGGGCCCCGTTCTACAAGGCCCGCGAGAAGGCTCATGCCCTCGGCGTGAACATCACCTGGGACTGCGAGCACGCCAAGACGCCGGACGGCTACTACCAGGTGCGCGGCGGGATCGACTACGCCATCGCCAAGTCGCTCGCGGCGGCGCCCTTCGCCGACCTCCTCTGGATGGAGACCAAGACCGCCGACCTGCACGACGCCAGGCGGTTCGCCGACGCCATCCACGCCGTCTACCCGGACAAGATGCTGGCCTACAACCTCTCTCCCTCGTTCAACTGGGACACCACCGGGATGAACGACGAGCAGATGCGGACCTTCCCGGAGGAGATGGGGAAGATGGGCTTCGTCTTCAACTTCATCACCTACGGTGGACACCAGATCGACGGCCTGGCCTCGGAGGAGTTCGCCTCCGCCCTGCGCCAGGACGGGATGCTGGCCCTGGCCCGGCTGCAGCGGAAGTTCCGGCTCCTCGAGTCGGGCTACCGCACGCCGCAGACGCTGGTGGGCGGCCCGCGCGCCGACGCCGGCCTCATGTCCATCTCCGGCCGCACCTCGACCACCAAGGCCATGGGGCAGGGATCGACCCAGCACCAGCACCTGGTGCAGACCGAGGTCCCGCCCAAGCTGCTCGAGGACTGGATCGACATCTGGAGGAAGCACCACGGCGTCGCCGACAAACTCAAGGTCTCCCTGAAGCCGCGCACCGCCGGCTCCGATCTGCTGGAGCTGTCGCTCCTCGGCCCGGACGGCAAGGCGCGGGCGAACGTGATCTTCGCCGTGATCCAGGACCGCAAGGGGCGCAACATCCTCTCCATCCGCGATCAGAACAACTTCGACCTGGCGCTCAGGAAGAAGCGGCTCATGACGCTCCTGCAGCTCTTCCTCATGCACCGCTACAAGATCTACTCGGTGCACTACGTGTCGCCGACCGAGGACAACCAGCGCCAGGCCGAGGGCATGAAGAAGCAGGGGCTCTTCGCCGCGGTCACCGAGGAGGTCGGCGAGATCATCGTGGCCGACGTGAGCCAGGACCGCGTCAAGGAGCTGCTCGCGCCCGACCGGGCGGCGCTCTCGAAGCTCGTCGTCGAGAAGTGACCTCGAGGGGAGACGAAAGATCATGATCCGTCAGGACATCCTCCAGAAGTTTCCGGACCTCTTCGGCAGGAAGCGGGTGAACGGCCGGGAGCTCGACGTGGACGAGACCATCACCCTGCTCTCGCGCGAGATCGACCCGGCCATCGCCCTGGCCCTCTCGGCTCGCCGGTCCATCCTCCACTCGGCATCGCCCGTGGGCGAGAAGTACGCCTGGCCCGGGTGGGACGAGTCCTTCGAGGACCCGATCTCCGGGAAGCCCTGGACCTATCGCCAGATCGTGCAGGGGCTGGTCGACAACTTCCAGGGGCGCGACACGCCGCTGCGCTGGCGGCTCAACGACGAGGTGGCCATCCCGGAGCACGTCCACCCCTCGCGAATCGCCGGCCTGGAGCTGACCGGCCCGTGGGCCCCGCTCGACATGGCCTTCAATGCGCTCAACAGCCCGGCGCCCATGAACATGCCGGACTTCGAGGACGCCTCGCCGCCCCACTTCCACCCGGAGAGCGCGCCGGCCGGCGAGCCGGTGGGGACCTACGCGGCCATGCAGAACGCCAAGGAGATCTTCGCGGGGAAGTGGAGCGGCCGGCCCTACGAGGTGGCGAAGAAGGGCAAGACGCGCAGCTACCGGATCGACAAGCCGCCGGCGCAGTGGCCCACCCGGCTGGCGCGCCCCCCCAGCATTCACCTCCGGTATGACCACGTCACGGTCGACGGCAGGCCCGCCCCGGGCCTGGTGGTCGTCACCGTGCTCTGGACGCTCAACAACTTCGACACGCTGAAGGCCGCCGGCAGCGGCGTCTACTTCTACATCCCCAAGATGCAGACCCCGCGCGAGGCGCTCATCGTCGAGCGGCTTCTCTCCCGGATCGAGTCGCTCATCGGCGTTCCCGCCGGCACCATCAAGGTGAAGATGCTCTACGAGGAGGGCATGGCCGGCCGCTACCTGCCGGCCATCGCCTGGACCTTCCGCCGCCGCCTGCTCGGCACGAACGTCGGGCGCTGGGACTACCTGGGAAGCCTCATCGAGATGTGGAAGGACGACCCGAAGGGCGTCTTCCCCGATCCCCAGTCGGTCGGCATGGCCACGCCCAGCATGATCGCCTACCAGCGCTACAACGCGCTGCTCATGCTCATGGGCGGGATGAAGGGGGGCGAGCTCACCCACGCCTCGCCCATCGGCGGCATGGCCGCGGTGATGATCTACCAGAAGGGCGATCCCTACGGCCGCTCCCGGTACAACCAGCTGGCGCTGCGCGCCATGGTCGTCGACAAGCTGCGCGAGCGGCTGCTGGGTCTGGTCTTCGTGCCCGCCGGCGCGCTTCCGGCGGGGGCGAGGCCCACCCTCGCCGACATCCTCTCCGGCAAGGTCCCGGGCAAGCTCCACGACTGCTACCGCCAGAGCTGGGTGGCGAGCCCGGAGGTCGAGTACGTGGCCGCCGGCAATGGACCCCTGCAGGCCAGGCTCTCCGAGCTGCAGGCCATCATCGACAGGCCGCTCGAGACCGTGGACGCCAACGGCAAGGCGGTGCCGACCACCGCGAGCGGGCTATCGCCAGCCGAGCGGGAGCTCCTCCAGTCGCGCGGCATCCTCGATGCGGCCGGGCGGATCACGCCTGGCGTGGTGACCCGCGAATCGCTCGACTCGCCGGAGCAGCTGCTCTCCGCCGCGCTCTGGGAGGCCATCTACAAGCCGCCCACCGGCGAGGTCACCATCGAGCACGTCCAGCACTCGTTCTACATGGCGGCCAACTACGGCTTCCAGATCCTGAACGGCAACTTCGCCGCCGCCATCGACGACTACGAGCTGAAGCTTCGCTTCATGAACGACCTCGCCACCTACCGCATCTACGTGTCGTGGCTCTGGTCGCTGGCCCACCACCAGGCGCCCATCACCAGGGACGGGAGCCTGCTGCGCCAGGAGCTCACCGAGGACGGCGTGGTGCTGGGGAAGAAGGCCGAGGCGGTCAAGGCCGGCACCCGCTTCGACCGGGCGCTCTTCGAGAAGGTCTTCACCTACCACGACGAGTGGACGGCGGCCTTCTTCGCCGAGCAGGACAAGCGCGGCGAACCCGGCCGCTTCGACCGCAAGAAGGCGCCGGTGATCATGGACCTGCTCAAGCGGCAGCTCCTGTCGCCCCGCTACGTGCAGCACAGCGCGCGGGTGCTCTTCATCATCGGACAGGCGAGGCCCGAGCTTCACGCGCAGATCCTGGAGGCCATCTTCGACCTGCCCCGGGAGGAGATCGTCCGCCGGGTGGGGGCCGGGAAGATGGACCGGGCCGCGCTCGAGGCACACGACTACGCGCTGGATGCAGGCGCCGCCTCGGCGGCGCCATGAACGCCTGACCCCTGCGGAACCGCCGCACTCATGTGCGACAGCGACCTCCGTGTATGCCTTTGCCGTTTCTCATAATGACGTCCGGCTCGATCCGTCTCTTGAATCTCGCCGTTCCGGGGAACACACTCGTGGTCAAGCCCCTCGTTCCCCGGAGTGAACCATGACCTCCTGCCACGCACTCACAGGCTCATCCCGCGGCATCCCCTCCCCCGCTCCCGAGGCGGGACTGGCGTTCTGGCGCCCCGACCTCTTCACCGGGATCCCGGCGATCGACCGGCAGCACCGGGAGCTGCTCGGGAGGATCGGCGAGCTCGAGGTGGCGGCGCGCCTGGGCGACGTGCCCCGCGCGGAGGACTTGCTGGCCCACCTGGAGCGATGTGCCGCGGAGCACTTCGCGACCGAGGAGCAGTTCATGTGGAAGTACGGCTACCCCGACCGGGACGCGCACTGGTCCCTCCACCTGTCCTTCGCGATGGAGCTGGCGAAGCGCAAGTCGGAGCATCTGGGGAACCGGTCGCAGACGACCCTGCTGGTCGACCTCGGCCGGTGGATGGACCGATGGCTGAACGACCACGTGCACGGAGCCGACACCGAGATGGCCAGGTTCATCCGCAGCCGCACGGGGGCGCCGCGAGAGCGACCGTAGCTGCGCCTGGATCCGTCGCCCGGCCACCCCGACACGGATCTCGCGTTCAACCGGTTGAACCGGCGCCGATCGGCCTCGCCAGCGCGAGGAGCGCCGCCGCAGCGACCAGCAGCACTCCTGCCGCGTGGAACGTCAGCAAGTGCGCCATCGCGTCGTTCGCACCGCAGGTGATCTGCAGCGCCGCGTCCGCGGCCAGCGCCCCCGCCACCGCACCCGCGGCCAGCGACCGGCGAACCGCCTGCGGTGACGCTCCCCGCGCCCCGATCCAGGCCGCGCCCGCCACCAGCGCTGCGGCGGCGAGCTCGATCGAGAGGCAGACCACGCCGTGGTCGGCGGCGAGCGGCCCATGCCCTCCCGCGAAGAGCGCCGCGGCCACCGCGGCCGACACGGCGGCGACGACGACCCCCACGGCGAAGCGTCCGGCCATCGCGGCCACGGCGAGCGCAGCGACGGCGAGGGCCGCGCCGACCATCCAGTCGCCCGGGGACTCCGAGCGGTTGCGGGCGAAGGCCAGCAGCAGCCCCACCACGACGACCGAGCCGAGAACCGGCCACGGGGAGACGCGAGCAGGCGCCCCGGCAGACGCCCGCACCGCGACGAACTGCGCCATGAGCGCGTCGTTCAGCGCGTCGGAGATCTCCGGATCGGGCAGGCGGCGCAGCGCCTGGGCCGTCACCTCGAGCTGCCTCACGTAGGCGCGGCAGCCGTCGCAACCCTCCAGGTGGCGGTCGAAGCCCTCCCGTTCCGCGGTGCCGAGGTACCCCTCGGACCGGTCGGTCGCCATCTCCGTCATCTGCCTGCAGGTCAGCATCAGCGCACTCCGCCCAGTCGGATCTCCAGCGCCGCCCGGACCCGGGCCCGGGCCCGGTGCAGGAGGACCCTCTGATTGGTCACCGTGATGGCCAGAAGATTACAGATCTCTTCCGTCTCGAGCCCCTCGAGGTCCCGGAGCGTCATCACGGCCCGCTGCGACTCGGGCAGCTCCGCGATGGCGGCCTCGATGGCGGCTCGGGTCTCGGCCCCCAGCGCCAGCCGCTCGGGGTTCTCCTCGGACCAGGTGGAGGGCGGGTCCTTCCAGGCATCGTCCGCGTCGAAGTTCCCGGACTCGGCCGCCGCCCCGTCCCCTTCGCCCGGGCCGCCGAGCGAGGAGAATGGAACCGTTCGCCCGTCGCGAACGAAGCGCGTCCGGGCCTTGTTGACGCAGATCCGGAAGAGCCAGGTGCGGAGCGACGATCGCCCCTCGAAGGCGTCGAGCCCGGTGAACACGGCGAGCCAGGTCTCCTGCACCAGCTCCTCGGCGGTCTCCTGATCCCGGACCAGGCTGCGGGCCACGCGCAGGAGCGAGCCGGCGTGGCGCTTCACCAGGGCGGCGAAGGCCGCACGATCGCCCACGCGCAGGCGGGCGAGGAGCGCGTCGTCGGAGTCGCCGATGATCCTGGGGTCCGGAGCCATTCCGCGACCTCGATGTAATGGCTCGGGTTGATCGGAGTCAACCGGTGCATGAACCGAGACACCGTCGCCGCCCCCCTCGCCCTGGTCGCTCTCCTGCTCCTCGCCCCCGCAGCAGCGCTCGCCGAGCCCTTCGAGGTGAACCCGGACGCCGGGAACAGCTCCTTCTCCGCCGTCTTCGACGCCAAGCTGGGCGAGCGCATCAACGCCGTCAGCTCGGCGGTGGGGTGCCAGGTCGCCTACGACGAAAAGACCGGCGTCGCCTCCGGGACCTGCTCCGTCCCCGTGGAGAGCATCCGCGTCGACAACGACGACACCAAGAGCGACCACTTCAGGCAGTGGGCGACGAACAAGAAGAGCGACCCCGCCCGGTGCCGCATCGAGGCCGTCTTCACGAACGTGAAGATCGGCAAGCTGGTGGCCGGGACGCCCGCGGCCTTCGGCGCCGAGGTCCCCTTCACCGTCTGTGGACGGGCCCGCGCCGGCGGCGGCAAGGAGAAGGTGACCGGCACCGCCCTCCTCTTCGCGCCCGGAACCTACGGCGAGACGAAGACCATCAGGCTCCGCGCGACGATCGCGGCCTTCGACCGCGACGCCTACCAGGTCGGCCCGAAGTACACCGACGGATGGCTGGCGCGCGTGCAGTCGCTCGCCACGGTCGTCGCCGAGAAGGGCGTGATCGACCTCTCCCTCTTCGCCAAGGCGAAGTGAACGCAGCACCCACCGAAAGGAAACACCATGATCAAGAACGCCATGAAGGGCGCAGCCGTCGCCGCCGCGGTCTGCTCGATGTTCGTCGCCGGGAACGCCCGGGCCGAGGAGAAGCCCGCCCAGGGGGCCGTGCACTGCGCCGGCATCAACTCCTGCAAGGGGCACGGGAGCTGCGCCGGAGCCGACAACGCCTGCAAGGCCCAGAACACCTGCAAGGGCAAGGGCTGGGTCGAGGCGAAGAGCGCGAAGGAGTGCACGGACAAGGGTGGCAAGGTCGTCGTCGCCAAGATGTAGGGAGCCTGCATGTTCCAGCGCCTCGATCTCGGACACGGCATCGGCCTCCGCAACAAGCACTTCGCGCGGTTCCAGGAGGAGCGGCCGCCCGTGTCCTGGGTCGAGGTGGTGACCGAGAACTTCATGGCCGACGGCGGCCGGCCCATCGCGGTGCTGGAGAAGGTGAGGAGGGACATGCCGGTCGTGCTTCACGGCGTGTCCCTCTCCATCGGCTCGGTGGATCCGCTCTCCGGGTCCTACCTGGCGGATCTGAAGAAGCTGGTGGCGCGGATCGAACCGGCCATGGTCACCGACCACCTGTGCTGGGGAACGCACCGCGGGCAGTACGTGCACGACCTGCTGCCGCTGCCGTACACCGAGGAGTCGCTGGCCCACGTGGCGAGCCGCGTCTCCGCTGTCCAGGAGTTCCTGGGGAGGCGCATCCTTCTCGAGAACCCCTCCTCCTACGTGGCCTTCCGGGAATCGACGATGACCGAGTGGGAGTTCCTCTCGGCGCTCTGCCGGCAATCCGACTGCGGGATCCTCCTCGACGTGAACAACGTCTACGTGTCGGCGCGGAACCTGGGCTTCGACCCGATCGCGTATCTCGACGGGATCGACGCGGGCCGGGTGGGCCAGTTCCACCTGGCCGGCCACGGCGACAGGGGGCGCTACCTCCTCGACACCCACGACGAGGCGGTTCCGCCGGCGGTCTGGGACCTGTACCGCGAGGCGCTGAAGAGGTTCGGGCGCGTTCCCTCCCTCGTGGAGTGGGACGACCACATCCCGCCGCTCGACGAGGTGGTGGCCCAGAGCCGGCGCGCCGCGGAGATCGAGGCCGAGGAGCTGGCGCCGGCCCTGCGGAGGGCGTCGTGACGCTCGCCGAGACCCAGGAGCTCTTTCACCGGGCGATCACCGGCCCGGTCCCACTCGACGAGGCGGAGCTCGACCGGTGCTTCGGCGGAACCGGCGAGCTCTCCGCCGCCGACCGGGTGGAGATCTACCGGAACATGTACACGGCGCGTCTCGTGGACGCGCTCCGCGAGACCTTCCCGAACCTGGCTCGCTTCCTGGGCGAGGAGCGGTTCGGAGCGCTCGGAGAGGCCTACCTGGCCGAGCACCCCTCGGAGCACCACGACGTGGGACGCCTCGGGCGGCGGCTGGCCGATTTCCTGAACGCGTATCCGGATCCGGAGCGGGCGGACCTCGCCGACCTGGCGGAGCTGGAGTGGACCCGGAACGAGGTCTTCTTCGCGCCGGAGTCGAGGATCGTGGGGGCGGAGGCTCTTGTCGCGGCGGGGGTGGAGAACGTGGCCGGTGTTCGGCTGCGGATCGCCCCCTCACTGTGCGTCATCGGCCTCGCTCACGATGCCGCCGCGCTGTGGCGGAGCCTGGCGGCCGGCGAGGAAGTCCTTCCGCCCCGGGAAGGCCCGGCCGTGGCGGTCTGGCGGCGCGGCTTCGAGGTGTTCCACTGCACCCTGCCGCCGGAAGAGGCCGGGGCGCTGCGGGCGGCGATGGAAGGCCAGCCGATCGATGCGATCTGCTCGGCGTTCGCCGGGCGCCCGGATCCCGCGACCGAGGCGCACGCGGCGATCTCGAGCTGGTTTGCCGAGGGATGGATCGCGGGCGTGGTCCTGCCCGCGGCCTGAGTCCCGTCACCTCTCCCCGAGCAGGCCCCGTTCGTCCTTCAGCTCGACGCCCGTCAACCCGCGCCGGAACGCCTCGCCGACCAGCCAGCCGAGGATCTCGGCGGCCGCAGGAACGGGGAGCCCCTCCGGCCGGATGCCGGAGACGCAGTTGCGCTGGGCATCTGTCCGGCCAGAACGGGGGCCGAAGACCAGGTAGGCGCCCAGGCTGTCGGGCGACCCCAGGCCGGGCCGTTCGCCGAGCAGGATGATGGCAGCCCGCGCCCCGAGCGCCGCGCCGATGGGATCCTCCACGGCCACGCGCGCCTGCCGCACGAGGGAGAGCGGGCCGGGACGGAGGCCGCGCGCGCGAAGCCGGGCCACGAGGTCGATCGCCAGCCTGGGCGCGTGGGCCTGTGCGGCGATGGCGGAGAGACCGTCGCCGATGATGACGGCCACGTCGCAGCCGCCGGGAGGCGCCGCCTGTGCGAGCCGCGTGGCGCTCGCCTCGTCGAGCCTCCGGCCGAGGTCGGGGCGGCGCAGGTAGGTGGCCCGATCGGGCGCGCTCGACACGACCCGCAGCAGGGGCAGCTCGAGCGGGGCCAGCTCGTCCTCCAGCCGGTCGAGGTCCAGCTCCGCCCAGACGGCGTCTCGGGCTGCCGCGTGCGCCGCCGAGAAGCCGAGCACCTCGGCGGTGGGGAGCGAGCCGCCGGCCCGGCCCAGCGCGATGCGGGCGCTCGTGAGGCTCCGGAGGTCGCTCCAGGGGTCGATCACGGGGAGAGGAGCCGGTGACCGCGGGTGACGGGCCGAAGCCGGAGCTGGTCGTCGACGATTCCCATGCGGTGGAGCCAGGCCTCGAACTCGGGTGCCGGCCGTAGCCCCAGGATCTGACGCAGGTACTGGACGTCGTGGAAGCTCGTCGACTGGTAGTGAAGCATGACGTCGTCGGCTCCCGGCACGCCCATCACGTAGGTGCACCCCGCGGCGCCGAGCAAGGTCAGCAGCACGTCCATGTCGTCCTGGTCGGCCTGGGCGTGGTTCGTGTGGCAGACGTCCACGCCCATGGGCAGGCCGAGCAGCTTGCCGCAGAGGTGGTCCTCCAGGCCGGCGCGGACGATCTGCTTGCCGTCGTACAGGTACTCGGGGCCGATGAAGCCCACCACCGAGTTCACGAGGAGTGGAGAGTAGCGGCGGCACACGGCGTGGGCTCGCGCCTCGCAGGTTTGCTGGTCCACGCCGTGATGGGCCTCGGCCGACAGGGCCGACCCCTGCCCGGTCTCGAAGTACATGACGTCCTGGCCCACCGTGCCGCGCCGAAGGGAAAGGGCGGCGTCGCGGGCCTCGGCGAGGAGCGCCAGGGAGACGCCGAAGCTCCGGTTGGTGGCCTCGGTGCCGCCCACCGACTGGAAGACCAGGTCCACCGGCGCCCCGCGCTCCATCACGCGCAGCGCGGTGGTCACGTGGGCCAGCACGCAGGACTGCGTGGGGATCTCGAACCGCTCGATGAAGCCAGCCAGCTGCCGGACCAGGGTCTCCATCGACGCCACCGAGTCGGTTGCCGGGTTCACCCCGATGACGGCGTCCCCGCAGCCGTAGAGGAGCCCGTCCACCACGCTGGCCGCGATGCCGGCCGGGTCGTCGGTGGGGTGGTTGGGCTGGAGCCGCACCGAGAGCCGGCCCGGCAGGCCGATGGTGTTGCGGAACCGGGTGGTGACCTGGCACTTGCGGGCCACCAGGACCAGGTCCTGGTTGCGCATGAGCTTCGAGACGGCGGCCACCATCTCCGGGGTGAGTCCGGGGGCCAGAGCGGCCAGGCGGGGCGCGTCGGTCTCGTAGGCGAGCAGCCACTCCCGGAATTCACCGACCGTGAGGTCCTTCACCGGCGCGAAGGCGGCGGCGTCGTGGCCGTCGAGGATGAGCCGGGTCACGTCGTCTTCCTCGTAGGGGACGAGCGGCTCCGCGAGGAAGCGGGCCAGCGGGAGGCCGGCGAGGACGGTCCGTGCCGCCACTCGCTCCTCCGCCGACCCGGCCGCCAGTCCTGCCAGCTCGTCGCCGGAGCGCGGCGGCGAGGCCTTGGCCATGACCTCCTTCAGGTCGGCGAAGACGTGCCGGGTGCGTCCGACCGCGGCGGCGTAGGGGGTCATCCCGCCTTCTCGGGGATGCCCGACATCACGTACTCCGAGAGCGCGGTGATGGTGAGCGACGGGTTCACGCCGAGATTCGCCGGCACGAGGCTGCCGTCGGCCACGTAGAGGTTCGGGTACCCGAAGACCCGCCCCCGGGCGTCGCACACCCCTTCGGCAGGGCTTCGCCCCATCGTCGCCCCGCCCAGGATGTGCGCGGTGCTCGAGGTGTTCCCGAGCACCTCCAGGAGCAGGCTGCCAGGCGCGCCGTCCATCTTCTCGGCCATCCGGGCGGCGAGCCGGTTCGCCAGCGGCATGTACGTGGGAGGCCGCTGCTCCTTCGCCACGTGGCTGACGAGCGTGTGGCCCCAGGGGCGCCGCCCCAGGGTGAGGCGCATGAAGTTCGAGAGCGGCTGCATGACCAGCAGGATGGCCGTCTTCTTCGCCCAGCCGAATGGCCAGTGTGCGCGCGCAAACCGGATGGGATGGCGGACCATGTTTCCCAGCCAGCGGAGCCAGCGCGGCCACGGCGGCCCGCCGCCGGTCAGGATCGTGACCATCAGCGCCATGAAGTCCTGCCCCTTGCCGTAGCGGACCACCTCGACGTGGGTGTGCTCCTCGGGGAAGACGCCCGAGGTGATGGCGATGCCGTGGCTGTAGTCGACGGAGTCGTTCCTGGCCGACGCCCCCAGCAGCACTTCACTGTTCGTCCGCACGTAGTTGCCGAGCTGGTCGGACAGCGCCGGGAGGCTTCCGCGCTCCTTGCACTCCAGCAGCAGCTTCACCGTCCCGAGCGTGCTCGCCGAGACCACGACGCTCGCCGCCCGGATGACGCGCGGCTGCCGGAAGAAGCGCGCGGTCGACCGGACGGTGTGGATCTCGTATCCGCCGCCCGGGATGGGCCGGATGTCGGTCACCTTCGTCTCGGGGTGAACCTCGCAGCCGCGCTTCTCGGCGAGCCAGAGGTAGTTCTTGTCGAGGGTGTTCTTCGCTCCGACCTTGCAGCCGGTCATGCACTCCCCGCAGTACGTGCAGCCGGTGCGTGCCGGCCCTTCCCCGCCGAAGAAGGGATCGGGGACCGTCACGTTCGACTCGCCGAAGTAGACGCCGACCGTGTGCTTCGTGAAGGTGTCGCCGCGCCCGGTCTCCTCCTGCACGACCTGTCTCAGGAGATCGTCGGCCACGAAGGTCTTCTCGGCCTCCGTCACGCCGAGCATGAGCCGGGCCGTCTGGTAGTGGGGGGCGAGCTTCCTTGCCCAGTCCTCGTCGCTCGGCCAGCGCCGATCCCGGAAGACCGGGTCGGGCGGCGCCAGCAGGGTGTTCGCGTAGACGAGGCTCCCGCCTCCCACGCCCGCGCCGTGAAAGACGAGCACGTCCCGCAAGAGCGTGATCTGCTGGATGCCGTGGAAGCCGAGTCGCGGCATCCAGAGGTACTTCCAGACGTTCCAGTTGGTCCTCGCGAAGTCGCCCTGGCCGAAGCGCTTCCCCTGCTCCAGGACGGCCACCTTGTAGCCCTTCTGGGTCAGCCGCAGGGCCGACACCGAACCGCCGAACCCGGAACCGATGACGACGAAGTCGTGGTCGAACATGGATGGCCGCCTTTCGCGATCGACTGCCCCGGCGATCGCACTCTACCCGTCCGGCATCCGGCTCACGAACTGCTCGCGGGACCGGCCACGATTCGAAGCGCCAGGATGCCAGGAGCAGGGCTCCCGCGTCGAAGATCCCCCCACCCTCGCCGGGAAAGGATCGGCCTTCCCCACCGGATCTGAAATGCCCCGGCGGGTGGACAACCGGGGCGGTCGATCCGGGCGTCCCGCCCGCTCCATTCTGTGCGATCCTCGTCGCACCCCATGGCCTGGTCCGAGCGGCTCAGCGGCCTCGACGCGATGTTCCTCTACATCGAGGAGCGCACCGCCCACATGCACGTGGGCGCCGTGGCGATCTTCGAGGGGCGCGCCCCGGCCTATCGCGACCTCGTCTCGCTCATCGCCTCCAAGCTCGACCGGGCGCCCCGCTACCGGCAGCGGCTCGCCTTCGTGCCGCTGCAGCTGGGACGGCCGGTCTGGATCGACGACGAGAACCTCGACCTCGAGTACCACGTGCGCCACACGGCGCTTCCGCCGCCGGGCGGGGTCGAGCCGCTGAAGAGGCTCGCCGCGCGGGTCTTCGCCCAGCGTCTCGATCGCGATCGCCCCCTCTGGGAGGTCTGGCTCGTGGAGGGGCTTGGCGACGACCGGTTCGCCCTCATCTCGAAGACGCACCACTGCATGCTCGACGGCGTGTCCGGCGCGGACCTAGCCACCG